>MCHG01000470.1_pt1 | contig 10941 bp, 12 predicted proteins | sample 787351 | NCBI WGS metagenome assembly MCHG01 (sample SAMN05430296, study PRJNA330682) | permafrost metagenome | biome: Cold desert; feature: permafrost; material: soil; isolation source: enrichment culture inoculated with soil incubated with H2/CO2 at 20 degrees... ... | reverse complement strand
TTATAGGGTCTGCCTTTGGTGCCACGATCCAATTAATACTAGCGATAACATTTAGTTTATATATTTTAGCTAGTAAAGAAAATTTGAAATTTAAATTTGATAAATTGTTTAAAGCTTTTATAAAAGAAGATAAAAGAATCAAACTGTACGAGGTTTTAAAAATATCAGATGAAACTTTTTCAAGCTATTTTATTGGTCAGTTCAAGGAAGCAATTATACTTGGAGTATTATGCACGTTAGGAATGGTAGTATTACGTTTCCCATATGCCACAGTTGTTGGACCAGTAATTGGCTTTACAGCACTTATACCAATGGTAGGAGCATACATAGGTGCAGCGTTGGGACTTTTACTGATAATTACTATAGATTGGCTGCAGGCTTTACTATTTGTAGTCTTCATAATTGTGCTACAGCAGCTAGAGGGAAATATAATTTATCCAAAGGTAGTAGGAAAAAGTATTGGACTTCCAGGTATATGGGTTTTTGCAGCTGTTATAGTTGGTGGTGGATTAATGGGCATTACAGGAATTTTGTTTGGAGTACCTTTAATTGCAACAATTTACAAACTGCTTTCAAAAGAGGTTAATAAAAGATTATAAATATAATTATAACTTACAGAAACAATTAAGGGATGCACCTTTTATTTAAGTGCATCCCTTAGAATACTGACAAAAGCAGTGCTTTTAAATTTCAAAATCTACAGTTACCGATGCTTCAATATCTAATGTCCCTGGCATTATAGGTGTTGTTGCAGCTATTTCTCTTTTGAAGAATGGCTGAGTCGACATATTGCTGTTTTCAACAATTTTAACTATAACAGGATCTGATTGAATCCCTAAATTCATAGTAATTGACTTAGCTTTTTGAATTGCATTCATTACTGCCATATTAAGTGCCTGCTGATAATAATATTCTTTGCTTGACACATCAAAGGAAATAAAATCAACTATATTAGCTCCTAAATTAACAGAAGTATCAATTATTTTTCCAACCATATCAAGATTAGTAGTTGTTATTTCTAGTATATTTCTAACACTATAACCTTTGTCAATTTGCTTGCCATCTTCGTAATCATATAATTTGTCAATTGAATATTGAAATGTCTTAATATCAGAAACTCCCATTCGTTGAAGTGCTTGAATTACAGATTGAGTTATACGTGCATTTTCAGTCTGTATAGCTGTTAAGTTTTCTCCAGTAGTTTGAACGCCTAAACGGATTATAGCAATATTAGGAACAGCATTTACCTGCCCCTGCCCTGTTAATATCATAGCTTTGTTATGTAGATTGTTCTCAGAATAATATTTGTTCATATATTAGCCACCTTTCTTAAATTATATATCTATTATATGTTTCAAAGTTAGACTGTAACCCAAACTAAATACATTTATTTAAAAATGGTATTCTAAACAGTATTCTATTATGTTATTTTTGCTTATTCATAGAAGACATGGGGAAGACATGGGGACGTTTAATCTATCTCTTTTCTTGGGTATTCTGTCTAAGAAGACATGGGGACGTTTAATTTGTCTTTTTTCTTAGGGTATTTTGACTCGGTTTTAAGGTGCAAATTTAAAAATCACACCAATAATCACGAGTAATTTCATAGTTAAAATTGAGGCTAAATTTTAAGAATTCGCCTAAGCAATCACACAAAAAAACACCTAAAGGAATTATCTCGTATAAATCCTTTAGGTGTTTTTTATATAACATTGGTTCGCATAATATAATTATACGTACTAAATAATCATGTAAGACATGGGTAAGACAGGGACATTTAATTTGTCTTTTTTGAATGAAGACATGGGGTCCATATTAACTCCATTCATCTTTGTATATAATCTTGCTTCATTTTTATAATATATCACTACGACACTAATATTATACGAACCATCTACATATAACACTTAAGGAATGATAATGCATCTTTAAGTTTTTTTAATGTGATAACTTATGATGATTTTTAAAATTTAGGCTTGTAGAACTCCGATTATTGGAATATATAATCCTTATGTCTGAAATTCGCATTTTAAATGTAAAAAAGGTAATTATGATAATACGTAAATGAAGTAATATGCGTATAAAAGAATATTAGGATGGTATATATATTATGGAAATTAATAGGTATGGCTGGCAGTTCAACATTGACATACATAAAACTCAATTGATGTATAGTAACAGGTTAAAATTAATAGTAGATGCTAATAGTCAATTGCCTGAATTAGTCAATTTTTTAGGTGAAGTAGGAATAGATATTGAAAAACCAGATGAATATAATTCAGATTTATCGGATGTTGTATATACATTTATAGGTAATGCAAAATCTGAAAATGGTTATGAAATTGATATGTTAGGAAAAGAACAATATATAGCTATTGTAATATACAATAAAAATGGTTTAGTCATGTTGGAAGTGTTTGGGTTGAAATGATTTTAAGTAAAATAAAAGATTCATTCTTCAAAGCAATAATAGAAAATCATGAATTATTAAAAATAAATGAATGAAAGAAGAATTGTACTACAGATTTTGGAGAAAATAATATAACAGAACAGGAATTATGAAAGGTAATTATAAGAATATGTTTAAGCCAACTAAATTTTATATAATAGTAAGTAATAGTAGTTTTATAATAAAAAAAGAAGATGACAATCACGAAATTGTTATTAAGCTTCAGTCATTTATACCGAATGTCCCTGCCTATCATCATTTGCATGATGTAGATAAAAAAGATTATATAGAAGATATAAAAAGCCAAATCAAAAAATTGAAAATAAAGGATGCAACAATTATTTTGCCAGATGATTCAATAGAGCTGGAAGCAGATAAAAGAATAATTATTGAATTTTTTCTAATGTCTGGTGTAAAAAAGGCAGAAGTTAATTTTCAGTGTTTCTTTATGAGTTTTGATAATAAAGAATATATCTCTATTTCTAAAACAAGTAGAGTAATTGTTTTGCAACACATTGTATACAATAAATCAATTGCTAAAAAATATTATGATAAAAATTGCACTAACATGGATCAAATTATAGCGGACGTTAAAAATATTTATAATGATTATACTTATAGCGCAATGCCTGTATATATAAATAATATAAATGATGATATGGAAGGATTTAAGGATATTGGAAATTTAATTTCCGTACAGGATTTTATAAATAATATTATGAATAATAAAATTAATAATTAGTTCGTAACATTTTTATTGCAAGCATCTACAGAAAAATACGAAGTAAAAGGTTACATGATGAACATGTTATTTCAAATGCTTTTAAAAGAGAGATGCCATTTATTATTCGCGATTTAGAATATGTATGGCATGAATTAGAAGAAACTAGAAATGGAAATCCAAATGGTTTGGTGGATATGTTCTTAAAATCAATAAATAATTTAGGAGGATTATCTTGAAAATCCCTGATGAAATAGCATTAATGTCTTTATTTGAATGTGAACCTAAAATGTTAGATAATGTAGTGCCATTTTATTATAATGAGTCAATTTATAAATTTTCTAATAGTAATTATGAAGAATTTAGTGTTAATATTTCTCCTTCCTATGGTGATATGAAAATACAAGTTGTTGATAAAAATACAAGTGAATTAATATCATATTTGGATTTGAAAAATATTAAATCAATAGAAGTTTTATCTGATAGAAAGTATGAATCTAAAATAATGATAACAAGTGAAAGTAACATTATTAAAGTAAACTTTAAACCTAAATACAAAGTTTTTATTAGTCAATTTGATTGTTAGGAGAATATTTTTATGCTGCATTTTTTATAAATTAATAACTAACTAAAAATTTGCACTATCAAAGTGTGGATTTTTATTTGTTAAAGAATTTTATGTATATAATAATTAGTAGATTAAATAATAAAAAACTACAGTATAATAATTTAAATATAATTATGCTACATAAAAAGAGGTATATATGATTTTAGATGGAGCAGAAGTAATTGTTATTTCAAAAAGAGATGATTTCGGTGTAATAAAATATACAGATAAGTTTATAAAACCGATTTCTGTAAAATATATTGCTATTTGTAAATATGAGAATGATAAATTAATTTATGTCATTCTCTGTAATGATAAGATTGAAGTTGAACAGAATAATGTGTTTAATACCATTGAAGAAGCCAAACGATATGCGTTAGAGAAAAACAAAAATATAATTTGGGAAAGTGGTATTAAATATATTAGTTTTAATGATGTTGATTTTCAAGATGGAAAAGTTAAAAGATTTGAGAGTTTTGGTGAAGATATGCTTGAAATATGGTATTCCAATGGTTATATGATTGATGTTGGATTTATTGAATTTATAAATTCATTCGTAATTACAATAGTAAAAGATAATGATTGGATTAATATTATTAAAGAATTTGAGGCTAAATCTGATATTGAATTAAAAAGAAAACTTAAAGAGGCAATAAAATGGATAAAGACAAAAAAGAAATAAATGCAGTAATTGCAACACATATCAGTAGCCTCCGAGCATTGTAATATATAATAGTTGTAGTATAAAATTGATTTTCTAATAAAACTAGAATATAATATAAACATAATAATATTTAATGAGGTGAATTTATGGATAAGCAAGATATAGTGAAAATTGCTCGTGAATTTGTTCAAAACTCGGCTTACAATTTTGTTTCAAAAGATGATGCAATTACGGAAGAGCTTGTTGGAATGCAAATATTTAATGAACCAATATTTGCATATGGTGATGTTGAAGATGATGGCTTTGTTTCGCTTAAAAACCCTTCTGTTATTGGAGAGCATTTTATTTTGCCAAGGAAATGGCTTCCTAATTCTCAAACCGTAATATCTTTTTTCCTGCCATTTACAGATGAAATTATAAAGAGCAATCGTAAAGATAAACATTGGCCTTCAAGCGAATGGCTACATGGTAGAATTGAAGGACAAAAATTTATAACAGAATTTAGCAGATATATAAATCTCAAATTGGTCGATGAAGGATATGAAAGCATTGTGCCTACATTGGATCCAAGGTTCGAAACTGCTAATTTTACAAGCAATTGGTCTGAAAGGCATGTGGCATTCGTGTGTGGTCTTGGAACCTTTGGATTATCTAAGGGTATAATAACAGAAAAGGGCATGTCAGGCAGGATGGGGAGTATTGTTACAAATCTTAAATTAAAGCCAAGTGTAAAAAAGTATAATGATGTTTACGAGTATTGCAGTATGTGTGGTGCTTGTATTAAAAAATGTCCTGTTGAGGCAATATCATTAGAAAATGGTAAAGATCATAAAACGTGCTCTGAATTTTTGGATGAAACAAAGATGAAATATAATCCGAGATATGGCTGTGGTAAATGTCAAGTGTCCGTTCCATGCGAAAGAAATATACCAATTAGTTAGAAACGGATAAGCACATAGCATGACAATCCAATTATAATATTTATATGAAAATATTTCCGTATAGGTGATATATTAATTGGATAAAATCATTGCATTAGATTTATAAATATATTATATTTAAATAAAAATAACTTATTGGAGGAAAAAACATGAAATTTTTATGGACTACAATTTTAGTTAAAAATATGGAAGAAACATTGAAGTTTTATCAAGAGATAGTTGGACTTAAATTGGACAGAAGAATCAAAGCAGGTCCTGGCATGGAAATTTGTTTTTTGGGCGAGGATGAAACTAAATTAGAAGTGATTTGCAATGAAAAATACAAAAATATAGATGCAGGTAATGCCGTGACATTAGGTTTTAAAGTAGATTCTTTAGATGAAATGGTTAAACTTATGAATGAAAATGGAATTGAGATTAAAACAGGCCCTATGCAACCAAATACTAATATTAAATATTTTATAGTACATGATCCAAATGGTATTAAGGTGCAATTTGCTGAACAGAGTGATTAATATTTGCATGCTTAAATGGGAGGCATCTAATATTGGATATTATAAAAAAGCATTTAAATAATCTTGAAAAAAGCGAACAAAAAATTCTTAATAAAAAAGAAAATAGTATTGAAAAAAGCATAAGACCATATGTGGTTAAGATAGAGTCAAAAGTTCCTGAATCCTTTAAAAAAACTATGGATACAGCATTTTATAAATCATTTCAGATAATTTTTGAAAAGGGTACCAAATATATTGAAAAGCTTTTTAATAAAAATAAAATACAGTTTAATCATAATGTTAATGATTTTAGTATTGGTATAAATGCTAATAAAAGAACATTAAAAAAAATTGATGGGCATGCTCAAAGAAGTAAGTTTTTAAACATGTCAATATCCACCATTGAAGGTGCAGGCTTAGGATTGTTGGGAATGGGACTTCCTGATATTCCTATTTTTACTGCCATGATTTTAAAAACAATATACGAAATATCCTTGAGCTATGGCTTTTTGTATGAAATTGAAGAAGAAAAAATATATGTATTAAACTTAATTAATGCTTCACTTTCAAGGGGAGAAACTCAGAAAAAATATAATTATAGAGTTGAAAGTATTGGAGATAAAATAGATAGTCACATACAATTTAATTATGATATGAATAAAGAAATTGAAAACACTTCAAAAATATTGTCAAATTCAATGCTGACATCAAAATTTGTGCAAGGGATACCAATTGTTGGAGTGATAGGTAGTATTGTAAATTTCAGGATAATTAATAAAATAAGCAAATACAGCTCAATTAAATATAATAAAAGATATTTAAACAACAAGAAGAGATTTTAAAGGGGGCGATTATGTGAATTTATCTGACAAGCAAATGAATAGATATCTAAGACATATTATTATGCCTGAAATTGGTAAAAAAGGACAAATGAAGCTGCTTGTATCATCAATATCTATATATGGTGAAAATGTTATGGTGCTTTTGCCTTTAACATTATATCTTGCAGCAATGGGAATAGGAAAAATCAATTTTTATATAGAAGATAATAATGGGTATGATCTTTTAATATCACAAGTAATGGATTTGAATAATGATATAAAAATTGAACTTATAGAAAATAGAATAATAGTATCAGATTATAGAATAGTATTAGGAAACTTTTTTTTCATTAAAAGAACAACTGAACTTTTAAATAATGATATTAAATTTACACCTACTATTTTTTCGTTAATAAATCAATTTAAATTTGCAGTCAATTCAATTAAAGATACTAATGAATTATTGGATTTTATTAAGTTAATAAATCAAGATACAACAGATGTGTCTTCTTATCATTTTGCTTCAGCGTTATCAGGCACGATTTGTTCAATAGAAGCAGCCAAGCAAATATTAAATATTGGCAGCCCGCTTAAGGAAATACTCCTATTTGATTTGTATAATATGAATATTAATTTATATACAAGAAACGAAGCAGATAAAGCCGTTGAGATATTATTTAAAAATGAAGAGATTAACAATAATATTGTTGCAGAAAAATTTGCAAAAGCAAAAATTTTAGTTGTAGGAGTTGGCGGCCTTGGTTCGCCATCATCATTGGCGCTTGCTATGGCTGGAGTTGGAACGATAGGATTGGTGGATTCAGATGTAGTTGAATTAAGTAACTTAAATAGGCAAGTGCTTCATGCAACATCAAGGATAGGATTGCCAAAAGCTGAATCTGCAAAATATTTGCTTAATATAATCAATCCACAAATAATTATAAATACATATATTGAAAATCTTACTAAGGAAAATGCAAGAAGGATAATAAGTGAATATGACTTAGTAATTTCTGCTGTTGATAATATTCAAACAAGATACCTTATAAATGATGTATGCTATTTTATGAAAAAGCCTGTTGTTGAAGCAGGAGTTTTATGTCTTGATGGAACTAATACAACAATAATACCAGATGAAGGTCATTGTTATCGCTGCTTGTATCCAAACTTGAATTTAGATGATAAACAACACTCAGAAACAGGCGTGCTTGGTGCTGTGCCAGGTGTAATGGGTTTTATACAGGCAACTGAAGCATTTAAAGTCATCACTGGAAATGGAACAACTTTAAAAAATAAGATATTATTATTTGATGGATCAGAAATGGAGTTTAATATTATAAAACTAGAAAAAAATCCGGACTGCCCCATTTGTGGTAAAAATCCGACTATTAAAAATATTGATGAGGAATAAAAAAAGCGCAGCTAAAATTCTGCGCTAAGTACTATCTTATAAAATTCATATATATCTTTTTTTCAGGTTCAGGCTTTTGAACTTTGCCTTCTCCAAATTCTACTAATTTCATTAACCAAGCCATATTCTTACCAAGAATTCTCATGATTTGAATGCCTTCTTCATCCTTAAGGGCATCACCAGGATTTGTGCCATACACAACATTCCAGTAATTCGATGTAGGCATTAACATTTCTGAATAGCCAATATAATTGTTAAGCTGATTGTATGCAGGTAGGCCTCCAGAACGTCTTACTGCAACAACACCTGCACCAACCTTATGTTTGTATAGTCCACCGTTCGAACTACTAACATAAATTGCTCTATCAAGAAAAGCTTTCATTGTTGCTCCAATATCAGAAAAATGTACAGGTGAGCCAAAGATTATTCCATCTGCTTCCTTCATTTTTTGAATCCATTCATTAACTTCATCATCAATTATGCATGCTTCATTTTTCGTTTTAAAGCAAGTCTTGCAAGCTGTGCAACCTTGAATCTTTTTATTTCCCACGTGAATTATTTCAACATCAATATTTTCTTTTCTTAATTGTTCAGCAACTAAATTAATTGCCTCATATGTATTTCCTTCTTTTCTAGGACTTCCGTTAAATGCAACTACCTTCATATTCGTTTTACCTCCTGAATGATGTTATTATTATACTAAAATATTCATGATATTTCAATAAAAAATCAAAATAAACTAATACTCTTTAACCGACTTATGGTATAATATGATTACCATCCAGAAAGTCACATAGTGACTTTCTGGCGTTAGTTATGCAATATGATTATAAATTAAGACGGAGAAAGTTATGAATTATAAAAATGATAAAATAAAATATTTATTAAGTGTTATAGTCATATGTTTTATTTCTACTTTGCTATCAATAGTGATGAATAAATTAGGAATAGGAAAAGAAAATACTTTAATGGTATTTATAGTGGGTGTTTTGACAGTTACTATAGTAACTAGTGGCTATTTTTATAGTGCAACTGCCTCAATAATTAGTGTACTCATCTTTAATTATTTGTTTACTGAACCTATTCACAGCTTACAAATAAGCAATACTAAAGATGTTATATTAATAGTGTTTTTTTTAGTTGCATCATTAATTTCAAGTACCATGACCTCGAAACTACAATATCAAACAGAGTTGTCAAGACGAAATGAACGCACTGCAAAAATTCTTTATGAAATTACAAAAGGTTTTTTTAATGTAACTGGAAATTATAATATTGTTTTAAAAGGTATAAATTATATAAAGGATTATGCTGGTTATGATTGTTATGCAAAATTAAATAATGACGAAAGGTTTTATAGCATTGAAGGTGCGCCTGATTATGAGGATATAAAAAAGGAACGTATAATGCTAATACCTATCAAGGGTGTTGCTAAACAAAGAGGAGAGGTATTTATAGTCAATGTTAATTCTTCACCATCTTATGAAAGTGATATTATAATTAAAACAATAGTGCATCAAATGGCAATCGTATTAGACAGAGAATTTGTTTATGAAGAAAGACAAAAGATTAAAGTAGACATGGAGAGTGAGCGATTAAAAAGCACCCTCTTAAGAAGCATCTCTCATGATATAAGGACACCTTTAACAAGCATAAAAGGTGCAAGTGAATTAATATTGGAAAGTTATGATAAATTAGGTTCTGAGGATATTAAAAAGCTGGCTTCTGACATATATGATGAATCAACGTGGCTTATGAAGACAGTACAAAATATCCTTGATATGACTCGCATAAGTGAAGGCAAGCTAACTGTTAATAAAAATTATGAATCAGTAGACGATATAGTTAATCAGACATTAACACTTGTGCCGCACCTCCGATCATCCGGAAGGCTTCATGTCTCAGTTCCAGACGATATAATACTTGTGCCGATTGATGGAAGGTTGTTCGTTCAGGTCTTGGTCAACCTACTAGATAATGCATATAAGCATTCAGGAGAAAACACTCAAATTTTTCTAAATGTTTCAACTAAAGATAAATCTGCTATTTTTGAGGTATCAGATGATGGGAATGGTATAGCTCCATCATTAATCAATGAAATATTTGAAGGTTTTGTTAGCTTCCATAAAGATAATATTGTGGATGGAAGTCTTGGGGTTGGTCTTGGACTTACCATTTGCAAAGAAATTGTAAAAGCACATAATGGAACAATAACGGCAAAAAATAATAAAGCAGGTGGGGCATCATTTATAGTAGTGCTTCCTTTGGAGATAGAGAATGAATAAAAAAATACTGATAATTGAAGACGATAATAAAATAATCAATTTTATGTCTATGGCATTAAAGGCAAAGGGCTATACAATTGTACAAGCAAGGAATGGAAATAATGGAATCTTGTTATTTTGTACTGAAAATCCAGATATAATTTTATTGGATTTAGGCTTGCCAGATATGGATGGTATTGAAATAATAAAACAAGTTAGAAATGTTTCGGATATACCTATAATAATTATATCAGCAAGGGAACAAGATAGTGATAAAATAGATGCTTTAGATGAAGGTGCCAACGATTATTTAACTAAACCATTTTCAATGGGTGAATTATTGGCTAGAATAAGAGTAATGGAAAGGTTGATTGAAAGAGAAAATTCTCCCATAACTGAAAGTGTATATAAATTTGATTATTTAACAGTAGATGTTGAAAAACATAGGACGTATGTTGATGATAATGAAGTTCACTTAACACCCATAGAATTTAAATTGTTGGTGCTTTTAATAACTAACAGGGGAAAAGTAATAACTCACAGTCAGATATCCAAGGAAGTATGGGGAT
>MCHG01000469.1_pt1 | contig 10954 bp, 11 predicted proteins | sample 787351 | NCBI WGS metagenome assembly MCHG01 (sample SAMN05430296, study PRJNA330682) | permafrost metagenome | biome: Cold desert; feature: permafrost; material: soil; isolation source: enrichment culture inoculated with soil incubated with H2/CO2 at 20 degrees... ... | reverse complement strand
TGGGCGCATGAACGCCAGTGCGACGGCGCCCAGCTGCTGGCCGCCGTCGCCCTGGCGTTCCTGCGCCCCACGGCCCTGCGCCGTGAGCCGCCCGCCCCGGACGCGCCCCGGCAGCATCCGTTCCTGGCGGTGCTCGTGGATGTGCGCGCGGGCTTCGCCTACATGATCAGGACTCCGTGGCTGCTCGGCACGCTCTCCTATTTCACCCTGCTGGTGCTCGTGCTGATGGGGCCGATCGAGGTGCTGCTGCCGTTCGCGGTGAAGGACCAGGCCGGCGGCGGACCGGCCGGCTTCGCCCTGGCCCTGGCCGCCTTCGGGATCGGCGGGGCCGCCGGATCTGTCGTCGTCGCCTCGCGCCGGCTGCCGCGCCGCTACCTGACCGTGATGAACGCACTCTGGGGGCTCGGCTGCGTGCCCCTGGCGGTCATCGGGCTGACAACCGAGCTGTGGCTCATGATCGTCGCGCTCTTCCTGGTCGGGTTCGCCTTCCAGGCGGGAACCGTGATCTGGGGCACCCTGCTGCAGCGGAGGGTCCCGCCGGCGATGCTCGGCCGGGTATCGAGCCTGGATTTCTTCGTCTCGCTGGCCTTCATGCCGGTTTCGATGGCGCTCGCGGGGCCGGTCGGCGAGGCCATCGGCCTGGCACCGGCCTTCCTGGTCGCCGGACTCGTGCCGCCGGTGCTCGCGCTGAGTGCGATCGTCATCTTCCGGATGTCCCGAGACGAGTTGGAGCATCCGCTCGACCCGGACGACGAACCCTGAGGCGTCCGGCTGGTCAGTCTTGCTCTTCGCCCTCAGCGCGATCCTCGACGCGGTCCTCGACGCGATCCTCAGCGCGATCCTCGTCCTCGAGATCGAGATCGACCGGGCGCTCGTCGGCGTCGGTCGCCCACTCGTCGTTCTCGTCCTCGTCGCCCGCGAGGTCTTCGTCGAGGGTCAGGTTGATGTCGTCGACCTCACGGTCCTCGTCGACCCCCTCGCTGCCGAGGCCGGGCCGCCTGGGCCACAGCGCGTCCGGGTCGCTTGCCATCATCACAACTCCTTACCTGCTCGGTCGGAGGGGAAGGCTCCCCCGCGCGAGCCACGGTACGCCCGTCCCCGGGCGCGGGCAAGGCGCTTCCGGCGCGCCGCGGGTGGGTCAGGAGGCCGGGCGGCGGAGCCCGGGCGTGGCGAGCAGGCGGCCGTCCCGGAGCACAGCCAGCACCTCGATCGGCCAGCGGTCGGTGCTCTCGCCCAGCGTCTGCTCGCCGCCGGCGACGATCGCCGTGGCGATCACGTCCGCCGTGACGATGTCGCCCGCGAACACGCTGACCTGCCGGTAGGGCGAGGCCGCACCGGGCAGCGCCGTCCAGATGTGCTCCCCGCGTTCGGCGCTGCCCGAGGTCGCGACCGCGCGCATCCGCCCGGTCAGCGGCACGCCGGCCAGGACGGCGCCCCGGTCCAGCGGGTCCACGATCCCGCTCACCCAGTCCGAGCCCGGCGTTGGGCGCCCGCCGACCAGGATGTCCCCGCCCGCGTTGATGCTCCAGCCGGCCAGGCCGAGACCGGCGAGCACGCCGCCGGCCTCGTGTATCGCCAGCGCCTTGACGATCCCGGAGAGGTCGAGCACGCCGTCCGCCCGGTGCGGGGTGAAGACCCCGCTGGTGCGATCACGCCAGTCCAGGGCCAGCGCGTAGCAGTCGCGCAGCTCCCGGCTCGCGTCGGTGAGACGGATGTCGCCCCGCGCGATCCGGCTGAGTTCGGAGTCTGCCCGGTACAGGCTGAAGCGCTCGTCCCAGCGCCGGAAGCTGTCCCGGACCGCGGCGTGGGCCGCCCGGCGCACCGACTCGCCGGCGTCGCCTTCCGGGCCGGCCAGCCGCAGGCTGACGACCGTCCCCATCGACTCGAACGTGAGCGCGGGACGCCCGCCGGGATCAGAAGTTCGCGGCATCGAGGGCGGACTGCAGGGACTGGAGGTACCCCTCGGTCGTGTAGGTCGCGCCGCCGATGTTCTGCACCGAGGTCGACTGCGCCGACAGAACCTCCTCGCGGAGCACGGGCGCGGCCCGATTGCTGATCGCCACGGACTTCCCATCGCGGTCGGTCAGCCGCAGCGCGGTGACGTCGGTGATCGCGCCTCCGGCGATGGTCACCGACACCTGCACGGGGCCGAACCGGGTCTGCACGGCGGAGCCGGTGAATGTGCCGGACGGCGCGGCCGCTGCGGCCGGGGTGCCCGCTGCGGGAGCGCCGCCGGGCGAGGCGGCACCCGAGGAGTCGGCCGTGCCCGCCGGCGACAGGACGCCGGCCTGGACGCCCATCTCCCAGCCTGCGGCCAGGACCGCCACGGAGGCCAGCGCGGCGAAGGCCGATGCTCGCTTTCTCACCAGTCGAACCTTTCGTAGTGGATTTGCCGGGTCGGCACGTGCGCCGCCCGGGCGTCGGCAACGACCGCGTCGGTCCAGCGCCTGGGCCCGCAGACGTACACGTCCGCCTCGCGCACGTCCGGCACGAGGGTTGCCAGCGTGATGCCTGCGGCCGCGGCATCCGCCGGCAGCCAGCTGTCGACGCCGGCCGGCCGGTGCCCGGCGATGACCCGCAGGGTGGCCCCGCGGCGAGCGCACAGCGCGGCCATTTCGTCGGCAAGGTAGAGCTCTCCCGGCGACGGCGCCCGCAGGATGACCGTCGCGCCGCCCCGCTCGAACGACGCGCTCTCCAGCAGCGAGCGGATCGGCGCGACGCCGATGCCCGCGGCCACGAGCACGATCCGGGGCGAGGTCCTGGCCCGTTCCGTGAACAGTCCGTAGGGGCCTTCGAAGCTCACCCGGGTGCCCGTGGGCAGGGTGGGAAGTGCGGCCGAGGCGTCGCCGAGGCCCCGAACGGTGATCCGCAGCGAGTCTCCGCCCGGCGCGGCCGACAGCGAGAAGGGGTGCGCCTGCCACCAGAGGCCGGGCGTCCAGAACCTCCAGATGAAGAACTGGCCCGCGCCCGCGTTCAGCTTGCGGAGTCCGCGCCCGGTGAGGCGAATGGAGACGACGCCGGGGGCGACCCGGTCGACGCCGGCGACAACGAGGCGGTGCCGGATGGAGCGCACCGTCGGGATGATGAAGCGGAAGAGCAGGATCGAGCCGGCGACAGCGGCGTAGAGGGCCAGCCAGTAGTAGCGCTGGATCGATCCGTCGCGGAGCAGCCCGCCGACGCTCAGCTGGTGCGGGATCGACACGAGCACCGCTGCGTAGGCGAGCAGGTGCACGGCGTGCCAGGCCTCGTAGCGGAAACGGCGGCGCACCACGACGATCGAGCTGACCACGACGGTGACCAGCAGCGCCAGCCCGACGAAGGCGAGCGGCATGTCGGGAAGCTGGGTGAGCATGGTCCACACCTCCGCCGGGAGGGTGGAGCCGTCGGCGATCGCGTAGCCGCCGATCAGCAGGGCGCCGTGGCCGAGGAGCAGGTAGAGCGCGGGCTTTCCGAGCGACTGGTGCACGGCCATGGCCCGGTCGTGGCCGAACGCGCGGTCGATCAGGGGCAGACGTGCGGCCAGCAGCAGCATGACCAGCAGAAGGTCGCTGCCGACCAGCCCGCTCAGGATGCCGAGCGACGTGAGTGCGTCGGCCGGCGTCGTGAACCGTGCGGCGCCGCCGTCGGCGAGGAAGATCGCGATGACGAGGGCGACCGAGACGACGCTGAGCACCTGCAGCGTGTCGGCCAGGCGCATCCGCCGCTGGTACGCCGGGCGAACGGGCGGCGCGGTCGGCGCGGACGGTGCGCGGGTGGGGCGTCTCCTGGTCGTGTCGATGCTCATGAGAGCCAGCATCATCCCCGAGGCCATCGAACGGCTATCGGGAAGCTGAGAACCGGCTGTGGGCTTCCGATGCGCCCGCCCTGCCGGTCAGGCTGTTGCCGGTCAGGCCGCCGCCGGCCGCTTGTCGCCGCGCCGCGAAGCCGCCGCCCTGGCCACCAGCAGGAGCAGGATGGCGATCGTGCCGCCCAGCGCCGTCTCGACGATCCGGTCCACGAGGCGGGTGGGCACGTCGACCGGTCCGGCCAGGTGCGCGACGGTCAGGGCGAGCGGCGTGATGAACAGCAGCGCGGCACCGTAGTGCCGGCCGACCAGGATCTCCGCGCCGAACTGGCCGATCGCGATGACCAGGATCAGCACCTGGACGGGCGGCCCCGGCAGCAGCACCAGCCCGGTGACGACGACGCCGAGCGCGGTCCCGATGATGCGGTGGATCGCCCGGGCGGTGGAGTGCCGCGCGTGCGGCGGCGGGAGCACAGCCACCACGCTGACGACGGCCCAGTAGGGATGCCCGATTCCCACCAGGAGCGCGATCCCGCCGGCGGCGAGCACGCCCACCAGGTTCTGCGCAACCGTGAGCCAGACCTGCCGGTCGCGGTACGCGGCGAGGTGCAGGCGGCCCTCGCGCGGGAGGCGCTTGAACAGGTCGGTCGAGCGGTCACCGGCCACCCGCCGGATCACCCAGCCCGACATGACGAGCAGCCAGCCGAAGGCGGCGGTCGCGGCTGCCAGCAGCATCCGTGGCCACACCTCATCTGCGGGCGTCGGCACCTCGGCGCAGACCAGATAGGCGAACACGAAGAAGACGGGGGTGCCGGGGAAGAGCCCGACCGTTGACGCGACGAGGATGCCGACGGTGATCACGAGCAGCAGGCCGGCCGCGACCACCGCCTGGGACGCGTCGGCAACGGCCATCATCAGGCCCAGGGCGATGGAGGCCAGCTGGACGAGCGCGGCGGTGCTCACGGTGCGTGCGCGCACCCGGTAGGGCTCGCTCCTGCCGTAGAGCGAGGTCATCGCCCCGAAGGCCGCATAGGGCGCCAGATCGACGCGCCCCAGTGCCGCGAGCACGATCAGCGGCACCGAGACGGCCACGGTCGCGCGGAAGGCGACCTCGACATCGAGGGCCCGCAGCGACGTGATCCGTTCGAGCAGGGCTTCCGGCCTCTCGCGCCTCTCGCCGCCCACGCCCCCGGCCCCGCCGCCGCCGCCGCCGCCGATTACAGCTTCTCGATCGGGGCGATCTTGATCAGCAGCTTTTTCGCGCCCGCCGTGTCGAATTGCACATGCGCGATCCGCTTGGCGCCGTCACCGGTGACCTGGTTGACGCGCCCGTCGCCGAAGTCGACGTGACGGATGCGGTCGCCGGCCGCCAGGGTGAGGTCGCCGTTGTCGCGCACTGTCCCGGTGACCCGGTTGGCCCACTCGGTCTTCGGCTTCGGCGCGGGCGGCAGGCCCGGAGGCGTGCCGTCCCGCTTGCCGAATCCGCCCCCGAAGCCGTCGCGCCGGGCGTTCAGCGCCCGAGGCTGGGTTCCGCCGCGCGAGTTCGCCATGCCCGGCGACTGCTTCCAATCGATCAGGTCGACCGGGATTTCCTGCAGGTAGCGGCTCGGCATCGCCACGTTGATGTCGCCGAACTGGGCCCTGGTCATCGCCAGGGACAGGTAGAGCCGCTGGCGGGCGCGGGTGATGCCCACGTAGAACAGCCGGCGTTCCTCGGCCGGTCCGCCCGGCTCGCCGGCGGACATCTGGTGCGGCAGCAGCCCCTCCTCGACCCCGGTGAGGAACACGGCCTCGTATTCGAGGCCCTTCGCGGTGTGCAGCGTCATCAGCGACACGGTTCCGGATGCGTCGTCGAGGTCGTCCGCTGCGGCCACGAGCGACACCTGGGTGAGGAAATCGACCAGGCCGCTGTCGGGGTTCTCCCGGTTGAAGTCCTTCGTCTGGGCGACGAGTTCCTCGATGTTCTCCGCCCGGGCTTCGTCTTGCGGGTCGCGGCTGTTGCGGAGGCCCGCGAGGAGGGTGCTCCCGTCGAGCAGGAAGGTGAGCAGCTCCGAGACGTTCGCCGGGCCGGCCGGGTTCGCCGGGTCGAGCTTGAGCGCGGCCTCGTCGAGCAGCGTGGACAGCGCCAGGATGGCCCCGGTTACCTTCGGGCCGAGCCCGAGCGCGCCGGCATTCCGCATGGCCTGCCGGAAGGTGATCTGGTTCGCCTCCGCGAAGCTGGCCAGCTGCGTTTCCGTGGCCGGGCCGATGCCGCGCTTGGGGGTGTTCAGGATGCGCCGCAGGGCCAGTTCGTCGACGGGGTTGGCGACCGAGATCAGGTAGGCGAGCGCATCCTTGATCTCGGCGCGTTCGTAGAACTTGGTTCCGCCGACGACCCGGTACGGCACAGCGGCGCGCACGAGGATCTCTTCCAGCGCCCGCGTCTGGGCGTTCGTGCGGTAGAACACGGCCATGTCCCGGTACGCCATGCCGGCCTGGTGCAGCACCTCGATCTCGTCGGCGACGAACTGGGCCTCGTCGTGGCCGGAGTACGCGGTGTAGCCGACGATCTTCTCGCCGTCGCCGCCCGCGCTCCACAGCTTCTTCTCTTTCCGGTCGAAGTTGTGGCCGATCACGGCGTTGGCGGCCGAGAGGATGTTCTGGGTCGAGCGGTAGTTCTGCTCGAGCAGGATCACCTTCGTGCCGGGGAAGTCGCGTTCGAACTCGCTGATGTTGCGGGTGTCCGCGCCGCGGAAGGCGTAGATCGACTGGTCGGAGTCGCCCACGACGGTGAGCGAGGCTCCCGGGATCGCGCCCGTTGCGTCCCGCAGGTTGCGCACGTGCACGCCGTCCGCTTCCATCTCCTCGGCCAGCTCCCGCGAGACCGGCCGGGTGAGCTCGCGGACGAGCGCGTACTGGGCATGGTTGGTGTCCTGGTATTCGTCGACCAGGAGGTGCCGGAACCGGCGCCGGTAGAGGGCGGCGACCCTGGGGAAGGCGCGGAACAGGTAGACCGTCTCGCCGATCAGGTCGTCGAAGTCGAGGGCGCTGGCCGCGCGCAGCCGGCTCGTGTACTGCCGGAAGATCTCGACGAACATGACCTCCTGCGGGTCGCTCATGTTCGCGTTGCGGGCGTAGGAGTCGACATCCGCCAGCTCGTTCTTGAGCTTGGAGATTTTCGCGGACACGTTGCCGGGGGTGAAGCCGAGGGTGTCGGCGTCGAGGGACTTGATGATGCGTTTGAGAGTGACCTTGGTGTCGGCGGAGTCGTAGATGCTGAACGTGCTCGTCAGGCCGGCCTTCTCGGCTTCCCGGCGCAGGATGCGCACGCAGGAGGAGTGGAAGGTGGAGATCCACATTCCGTCGGCGCCCTGGCCGAGGATCGCCCTGACCCGGTCCCGCATCTCGGCGGCGGCCTTGTTGGTGAAGGTGATGGCCAGGATCTGGCTGGGCCAGGCCTCCCGGATCTCAAGCAGGCTGGCGATGCGGCGGGTGAGCACGCTGGTCTTGCCCGAGCCGGCGCCGGCGATGATGAGCAGTGCGGGGCCGCGGTACTCAACGGCCTCGCGCTGCTGGGGGTTGAGCCCGTCGAGCAGCGGGCTACGGTAGCCCTCTCCGCCGGCGGCACCCGGGCCGAAGCCGGGCCCGTCCATGATCACAGGCGTCGTCGCGGGGGCGCTGTCCGGGGCTATGGGGGTCGTCATATCACTGTCAATTCTAGGCGTTGCCTCCGACACGCGGCCGCGTCAGAGCTCGTCCCTGACCAGGACGGCAAGGTCGGGGTGGTCCACGAAGACCCCGTCGATCCCCGTGCGCATGATGGTCCGGAATTCCGCCGGCCAGTCGCCGAAGTCGGCCTTCAGCCTTCCCCGCCGGAACGACTTCGCCAGGAACCGGTTCTCGGGCCGCAGGGTCCAGCAGTAGATCTCCAGCCCGGCGGCGTGGGCCTGGTCGACGAGATCGGAGGCCCCGAGGACCCTCCCGGCCGCATCCGTCTCGAGGATGAGCGACTTGTCGACGCTGATGCCGTCGACCCGGCCGCTGAGCCCGTAGAGGCCCGCCCCGGTGAGGTAGTCGGCGTAATGCGGGGCCTTCGCCCCGAGCCGCGCTACCTGGTCGAACGGTTTGCCGCGCGCTTCGATGAGGTACACCCGTTTGCCGTAGATGCCGCGGGCGTAGATCCCGTCGAGCACGCCCTGCTCGAAGCTCTCGATCGTGAGGCGCCCGTCGGCCCCGTTCCAGCCGGCCGCGTTCACCTCCTCGGCGAACAACTCGTCCAGGGGAAGGCCGATCGAGTCGAAGTAGGTGGCGTGCTTGATCTCGGCGACCATCCCGAAGGCCCGTTTCTCATGCTCGGCCGCCCGGTCGATGATCTCGAACACGTCTCGCAGGCGCAGGATCGGGAACCGACCGTCGAAGGTGGCGCTGCTCCGGCGGATCTCGGGGATCCGCTCCCGGGCGCGGAGGGTGCTGAGTTCCGGCCAGGTGAAGTCCTCGGTGAACCAGCCGGTGAGCTCCTTGCCGTCGATCAGCTTCGTCGCGCGCCGGTCCGCGAACTCGGCGCGGGAGGCGACATCCGTCGTGCCGGAGATCTCGTTTTCGTGCCGCACGACGAGCACGCCGTCGCGGGTGGCCACAATGTCCGGTTCGACCGCGTCCGCGCCGAGCGCGAAGGCCAGCTCGTAGGCGGAACGGGTGTGCTCCGGCCGGTAACCGCTCGCGCCTCGGTGGCCAATGACGATCGGTTTCATTCCCCAAGATTAGCCGCGCGAATGCCAGAATCGACGCGTGACCATCGTGATCGAACCCGCCACGCGCGTGCCCCGCCGGGGCGGCTACCGCGCGCGCTACCTGGCCGGCCTGGCCGCGGTGGTGCTGGGCGTCGCCGCCACCAACCTGACGAGCACGTACAGCCTGTTTTTCCTTCTTCTCGGACCGGTGGTGCAGCTGACCGGCTGGCTGGTGCTCCCCGGCGCGCTCTGGCGGCGCCTCGTTGTGATCGTGCCCGGCCTGGTGGCCGGCCTGGTGCTCATCGGCGGCCCCGACTTTGCCGGGGCCTGGGTCGTGCTGTTGGCCGGCTGGCTGTTCGTGCGGCACCGCCCGGCGCTCAGCTATCTCGCTGTGCTGCCGCTGGTCGTCACGGTCTTCCTGCTCAAGTTCACGCTGAGCGAGTACAGCCAGAACTGGCTGGGCCTGCTGATCGGCGCGATCGTGACCGTCGGCTGCGCCTGGGCGGCCGCCTGGCTGTCGTCAATCAGGCCCGTACCGGGCATTTCCGAGCGGATGCCCAGCGTGTCTGAATAGAATCAACGTGGAACATCCCCCGGCGCCGACGTGGCGCCGGCCGACACCCGACCGAATGTGAGCCAGGAAACCATGGCAACCTCCAACCCCGCCTTCTCGCGCAACGCCGCCTTCGGCGCGCCCGGGGCGCTGGCCTCGACCAAGGTACTCTCGCCCAGCGAACTTCAGGACCTGTACAACGCCCCCGCCGCGGGCGCCCAGGACACCGACCGGATGAGCTACGAAGACACCATCGCGAAGACGACGCTGAGCTTCGCGTTGCTCCTCGTGGCCGCCGCCGCGTCATGGTTCCTCACTCCGAGCATGATGTTCCTGCCCATCCTGGGTGCGATCGTCGGCCTCGTGCTCGGCCTGGTCAACACGTTCAAGAAGGAGCCGTCCCCGGCCCTGATCCTCGCCTACGCGGTCGCCGAGGGCCTCTTCGTCGGCGGCATCTCGGTGATCTTCGAGCAGCTCTACCCCGGCGTCGTCGTGCAGGCCGTGCTGGCCACCCTCGTCGTTGTCGGCGTGACGCTCGCGCTGTTCGCGAACGGCAAGATCCGCGCCTCGAAGAAGGCCACCAAGGTCTTCATGATCGCGATGGTCGGCTACCTGGTGTTCTCGCTGGTCAACTTCGGTCTGGTCGCCTTCGGTGCCCTCGACAGCCCGTTCGGCCTGCGCAGCGCCGAGTTCATGGGCATCCCGCTCGGCCTGATCATCGGCGTCCTCGCCGTGATCATGGCCGCGTACTCCCTGGTGCTCGACTTCGACTTCATCCAGCGGGGCGTGAACAACCGCGCCCCCCGCAAGTTCGGCTGGTCCGGCGCCTTCGGCATCATGGTCACCGTCGTCTGGCTGTACGTGGAGCTGCTGCGCATCTTCGCGATCGCCCGCGACTAACCCCCGCAGGACAGCACGGCGCACGACAGGAACGACAGCACGGGCCGCCCCTCGGGGCGGCCCGTGCTGCTTCCCGTCCGCTGCATCCCGTCCGCTGCATCCCCGCCCGGCCTTCCCGCCCGGCATTCCCGCCGAGTTTGTCGGTTCCGGTCGAGTTTGACCGGCGCACCCGGGCAACTCGACCGCAACGGGCAAGGTCGGGGCCTCGGATGCTCGGTGCCTCGAATGCGCGGCCGGCGGCTGCTCAGTCGACGGCTTCGACCTGGGTGCGGATGTAGCTCTGCTCCGCGGAGGACAGCCGCACGGCACCCGAATCGGCCGGAGGAACCGTGCCGGCGAGGGCGTACACGGCCGCCAGCGCGGCCGGGCTGAGCGGCGCAGCCAGGTCGGCGAGGACCTCGTGCTTGAAGGCGACGCCCAGCGGAGGCCACCACCGCTCAATCGGGGGAAGGCCGTTGTTGTTCATGTCACCCTCCTTTTGGTGCGTTCACTTCGCGTGCACTACTTAGCTGCAACAATCGGTGCAGCCGCGGCGCTCAGCGCCGCCCGCGCAGTTCCCGATCGATGTCGGGATTCAGTGATCGGCCGGCGATAGAGGGCGTTCCAGGCGTCGAGCAGCAGCGCCACGCCCCAGCCGGCGAGCACCCAGCCGGGCCAGAAGTAGCCCCTCCCTGTGACCGCCCAGACCCCGACCAGGAACGCGTTGACCACCACGTAGGCGACGATGTCGCCGACGAGCTTGCGTTTTCTCTCCAGCCGCCGCCGGGCATCCGCGCGTTCGGGCGGCGGGGCACCGAAATCGTCGGGCAGAAGGGGCCGGCCCGGTTCCGGAATCATCGACATGACGCCACCTCCAGCAAACGACACGACGCGTGTCATCTCCTCCGAAAGATACCCGCCCCGCGCCCCATCCACCATGCCCCGCCCACCATGCCCACAACATCCGCCGAACCGTGAGTTTGGCACCTTCGTTGGGCTCGGGAAGGTGCCAAACTCACAGTTCGGCGG
>MCHG01000468.1_pt1 | contig 10983 bp, 8 predicted proteins | sample 787351 | NCBI WGS metagenome assembly MCHG01 (sample SAMN05430296, study PRJNA330682) | permafrost metagenome | biome: Cold desert; feature: permafrost; material: soil; isolation source: enrichment culture inoculated with soil incubated with H2/CO2 at 20 degrees... ... | reverse complement strand
CACTCGGTGTGGTCAGCGTGATCGTGCCCTTCAACTGGCCGATCGCCATCCTCGGCGCGGCGCTGCCACACGCGTTGCTGGCGGGAAACAGGGCGATCGTGAAGCCGCCGCCCTCGGCACCCCTGGCGACGACGCGCGTGGTGCAGCGGATTGCGGAGAAGCTGCCCGCCGGTGTGCTGAACATAGTCACCGGGTCGGACCAGAACATGGCCGGGTTGATCGACAGCCCCGACATCGCGAAGGCGTGCTTCACCGGCAGCGTCAATGGCGGGAAGAGAATCATGGAGATGGCTTCCAAGTCGCTCACCCGTTTGACGCTCGAGCTGGGCGGGAATGACGCCGCGACCTTCCTCGAAGATGCCATCCTGGATGACACCCACCTCGACCGCCTGTACGCGGCGATCTTCGATACGACCGGGCAGATCTGCATGAACGCAAAGCGCGTCTACGTGCACTCCTCCCGCCTCGACGAACTCGTCCAGGGTCTGACGGCCCGCCTGGAGAAGGTGCAGCTCGGCTATGGCCTGGATGCCGACACGACCATGGGTCCGCTGCACTCTCCCGTGCAGAAGGCCTTCGTCGACGAAATCATCCAGGACGCCAAGGACTCGGGTGCCGAGGTCCGCGAGTTCGGGCAGCTTCCCACCGGTGACCTCGCCGGCGGCAACTTCGTCCGCCCCGCCCTGGTGATCAACCCCGATCCGATGCTGCGTGTCGTGACTCTGGAACAGTTCGGCCCCGTCATCCCGATCATCCCGTTCACGACGGAAGCCGACGCTGTCGCCTCCGCGAACGACACGTGGGCCGGGCTCGGCGGTTCCGTCTGGACGGCGAGTCCCGAATCGGCAAGCCGCGTCGGCTCGCAACTGGCCTGCGGATACGTCTGGGTCAACGACCACGGCGCCACCCGCCTCGACCTCCGCGCTCCGTTCGGCGGCATGAAGCAGTCCGGTTTCGGACGGGAACAGGGAATCGAGGGCATCCGAGCCTTCCAGGACACCCGTGCCATCGCCACGATAGACGCAGCAGCACTCGCCGCGCAGGCGCACTGATGGAGGGCTGTGGCCGGCGCGCTCGGCTGATTCAATCGAGCCTGTCGGCCACGGCCCACTGTCCGGACCCCGCGTGATCGGCCCCATCGACATGAAGACCGTCCCCAACCACAAAACCACGCGCGCAGGGCTCAGCCCGGTCGCCGGGGCATCGCCCGCACCGACGGAGGACGTCACCATCATGGAGCCGTTGAGCGATGTCATCGATAGCGAGAGCTTCACTCCGCGTCTGCTCGCTCTGGTCTCGAACGCCCTCGTCTGGCGTGAATGCTGTTGCGGCGCGAGTTCAACCTCGGAACGAATGACTGGCGCGTCATCTCCGCCCTCGCGATCCGGCCCGGGGCCGCATCGACCGAGATCGCGGACTTCGTTGGAATGAACAAGGCCGTTGTCTCCAAGGCTACAAACACGCTGATCACACGGGAATTGATTGTCCCCGCGGAAGGCCCCCGCGGTTCACGGCCGCTGTACCTGACGCGCGCGGGCGCGGAGATGCACGACCTGATGAAGCCCATCTCGCTCAAGGGGGAGGAAATCATTCTCAGCGACCTCACCACCGATGAGATCACCGAGCTGAAGGCCCTGCTGGTTCGGCTCCTGCTCAAGACGCCCGAATTATCGAGCGTCGCTGCCGCGCCCGCCTAGCAGATAGGTAAGCGGGACACCCGACAAACGACGAAAGGCCCCCGATTTCTCGGGGGCCTTTCTTGTCCGCCTGGGTTTTGCAAACAAAAACCTCTTGTTCTGCACCAAACCCTGTGTGCGCGAGGGGGGACTTGAACCCCCACGTCCTTTCGAACACTGGCACCTGAAGCCAGCGCGTCTGCCAATTCCGCCACTCGCGCGAACTTGGAAATGCTAGCACTTTCAGCTGCCCCTTCGCCATTCGAGCCCCCGTCGGGCGCGCCCAGGGTCGACAAGCGGGGCGCGTTGCGCGGTGATTCGTGTCATTCCCGGCGGCGCGGCGCGGGGCGCGCGGGGCGCCCGGGAGTTAGGCGCGGCAACGACCGCGCCCATATGATGACCTTTCGTGCGCTCAACCGCCGTTTCGGCGAGTTAACAAGTGAGCCAAGTAACATGCTCATAGCCAAACGGATCGGATCGGGAGACCTGTGGGCATACTGGACAATTTTGAAAAGGGCTTGGAACGCGCCGTCAACGGCGCTTTCGCGAAGACCTTCAAGTCGGGCGTGCAGCCGGTGGAGATCACCTCGGCGCTTCGGCGCGAACTCGACACCCAGGCGGCCGTCGTTTCGCGCGACCGCATCCTCGCGCCCAACCGCTTCACCGTGCGCCTGGCGCGGGCCGACTTCTCACGGATGACCGGGCTCGGCCGAACGCTCATCGACGAACTCACCCAGTTGGTGGAGCAGCACGCCCGCGAGCAGCGCTACCAGTTCGCCGGCGCGGTGGAGATCACCCTCGCCGAAGACTCCAGCCTGAGCGAGGGCATGGTGCAGATCGATTCCACCAACCTCACAGGCAAGGTGGCCTGGACGCCGGTGCTCGAGATCAACGGCAAGCGCCACCCGATCGTCAAGCCCCGCACCGTCATCGGCCGCGGCAGCGACGCCGACATCACCGTCGACGACAGCGGCACCTCGCGCCGCCACGTCGAAATCCTGTGGGACGGTTCACGGGCCAAGGTGCACGACCTCGATTCCACCAACGGTTCGCAGCTCAACGGCGAGCGGGTCACTACGGCTGCCCTCGAACCCGACTCGGTCGTCACGATTGGGCGCACCCGCATTGTCTTCCGCGTCGTCGCGCAGGCCGGTGCGGCCGACCAGGCCGCCGGCTTCTGGGGGCCCGGTAAATGAGCGTCAGCGAACTCACCCTGCTCGTGCTGCGCCTGGGCTTCCTGCTCGTGCTCTGGCTCTTCATCTTCGGCATCGTCTACGCGCTCCGCAGCGACCTGTTCGGCCAGCGGGTGCGCAAGATGCCGTCGGATGCCGCGGCAGCGACCCCCGCGCCGTCCCCGGTCTTCGCCGCATCCGCGAGCGCGCCCACCGAGGCCGTCTCCCGGCCCATTGTGTCGCCCGGCAGCGGCGGAACCGAGAAGGCGACCGCGCAGAGCGCCTCCCGCCTGGTCATCACCTCCGGACCGAAGGCGGGCACCGAGTTCCCGCTCGGCACCGAGCCGATCACGATCGGGCGCTCCAGCGACTCCAGCCTCGTCATCCGGGACGACTACACCTCCACCCACCACGCCAGGCTGATGCTGTGGCATGACGATTGGATGATCCAGGACCTCGACTCGACCAATGGCACCTTCCTGGCTGGGAGCCGGATCGCGGTGCCCACCCCCGTTCCCCTGAACACCGCAGTCAAGATTGGTGCCACCAGCTTCGAGCTTCGGCGGTAAGTGCATGGCGACAGTTAGCCACAGCGCAGCCGCGTCCCATGTTGGCAAGATCCGGTCCAACAACCAGGACTCCGGCTACGCAGGCAGCGCGCTCTTCATCGTCGCCGACGGCATGGGCGGTCACGCCGGCGGCGACGTCGCCTCCGCGATCGCGACGAAACGCGTCATGGAAGCCGACCAGCCCTACCAATCCGCGGCGGAGGCGGAATTCGCACTGCAGGCGGCGCTGATCGCGGCTAATTCACAGATCGCTGAATCGGTGTTCGAGCACGCCGAACTCACCGGGATGGGCACGACCGTCAGCGCGCTGGTCGTGCTCGACGACCAGGTCGCGATCGCGCACATCGGCGATTCCCGCATCTACCTGCTGCGTGACGGCGAACTGTCGCAGATCACCATCGACCACACGTTCGTGCAGCGCCTGGTCGACAGCGGCCGCATCACCGAGCAGGAGGCCATGGTGCATCCGCGCCGCTCGGTGCTGATGCGGGTGCTCGGCGACGTCGAGTCAGCGCCGGAGGTCGACACCTCCATCCTCGCCACGCGAACCGGCGACCGCTGGTTGCTCTGCTCCGACGGGCTGACCGGTGTCGTGTCCCACGCGTCGATCACCGCCGCCCTGTCCACCGGCGCGGATGCCCAGACCGTCGCCGACCGTCTGGTGAAGGAAACCCTCGAGGGCGGCGCCCCCGACAACGTCACGATCGTCATTGTCGACATCGGACCCGAGGACGAGCGCGACGGCGCCCCGCTGCTGGTGGGCTCGGCGGCTGGGCAGCTCGCCTTCGGTGAGGAACCGGCCAGGAACCGGGCGCTGCGGCTGCCGGCCCTGCGGCTGCACCCCGTGCGCGAGACCCACTTCGAACCGGACTCACAGGATTACCTGTCCGAACTGATCGAAGAAGACGAACGGCGCGCCCGCCGGCGCAAGCTCACCTGGCTGACCGCGATCATCCTGCTCGTTCTCGCGATCGCCGGAGCGGCCCTCCTCGGCTACCAGTGGACCCAAACCCGATATTTCGTCGGCGTCGAGGGGAGCACCGTGGCGATCTATCGCGGCGTCAACCAGGACCTCGGACCGATCCAGCTCTCGAGCGTCTACGAAGACACCAACCTCGAAATCTCCGAACTCCGGGTCTATGACCGGGATCAGGTCGAGGAAACCATCAGCGCGTCCTCCCTGGAAGCCGCGAAACTCATCGTCGAACGGCTCCAAAATGCCAGCAACAAGTAATCCGGCGGGCGCGGCGGACACGTCCGCGCGCCGGGCGCAACCGCGGACGGGCGTCTTCAAGCGCCTGCACCTTCCGCAGAAGCTGCGCAACCTCGAGCTCTTCCTGCTCGCCATCGCCTGCGCGATCAACGCCGCCGCCGTGGTGCTCGTGCAGCTCGGCGCGCTCGGCCGCATCGACACCACGCTCGTGCTGTTCGGCGCCGGCCTGTCCGTCCTGGTCTTCGCCCTGCACATCGTGCTGCGCATCGTCGCGAGCGAGGCCGACCCGTTCATCCTCCCGATCGTCACCCTGCTCAATGGCATCGGCATCGCCATGATCTACCGCATCGACGTGGCCAACAACGAAAGCGGCATCGGCAGTGCCTCGGTGCGGCAGACCATCTGGAGTGCGCTGGCCATCGCCATGGCGATCGTGGTCCTCCTGGTGATCCGCAACCACCGAGTGCTCTTCAAATACACCTACATCGCCGGGTTCGCGGCCGTGATCCTGCTGCTGCTGCCGCTCGTGCCCGGCCTCGGCCGGGAGGTCAGCGGCGCCCGCGTCTGGATCGGCATCGGCTCCTTCGCCACCTTCCAGCCGGGCGAAATAGCCAAAATCGCCCTCGCGATCTTCTTCGCCGGCTACCTCGTACGAAACCGCGACAGCCTCTCCATGGTCGGTAGGCGATTCCTCGGCATGCACTTCCCCCGGCTGCGGGACCTCGGCCCGATCCTCGTGCTCTGGGCGCTGTCGATGTCGGTCATCATCTTCCAGCACGACCTCGGTACCGCGCTGTTGTACTTCGGCCTCTTCCTGGTCATGCTCTACCTCGCCACCGCACGCCTCAGCTGGGTGGTCCTCGGCATGGGCCTGTTCATCGGCGGTGCGGTCATCGCAAGCCAGACCCTCAGCTACGTCAACGGCCGCTTCACCAACTGGCTCGATGCGATGAACCCGGATGTCTACAACGCGCAGGGCGGCAGCTACCAGCTCGTGCAGGGCCTGTTCGGCCTCGCCAAGGGCGGTCTCATCGGCACCGGTCTCGGCCAGGGTCGCCCCGACATCACCCCGGTGCCCCAGAGCGACTACATCATCGCCAGCCTCGGCGAAGAGCTCGGCCTGGCCGGCATCTTCGCGATCCTCGCCCTGTACCTGCTCTTCGTCGCCCGCGGATTCCGCATCGGCTTCGCCGGCCAGGACGACTTCGGCAAGCTGCTCGGCGTCGGCCTCGCCTTCGTCGTCGCCCTGCAGTGCTTCATCGTCATCGGCGGCGTCACCCGCATCATCCCGCTCACCGGCCTGACGACCCCGTTCCTGGCCGCCGGCGGATCCTCCCTCGTCGCCAACTGGATCATCGCGGCGCTCCTGCTCCGCCTGTCCGACACGGTGCGCAACCAACCCAGGCTGGTGGTCTGATGAATCGAGAACTCAAGCGCGTGAGCATGGTCGTGCTGCTCATGTTCGTCGCACTCCTCACGTCGACCACAGTGGTGCAGGCGTTCCAGGCGGACAACCTGGCCGCGGATGCCCGCAACACCCGCACCCTCTATGACAGCTTCCAGGTCGAACGCGGCGCCATCCTCGCCGACGGCAAGCCGATCGCCGAGTCGGTGCCGGCCGACGACGACTACAAGTTCCTGCGCACGTACAGCAACGGTCCGCTGTACGCGCCGGTGACCGGGTTCATCCCGATCAACGGCGCCCCGACGGGCCTGGAACACGCCCTCAACGCGGAACTCACCGGAACGTCGAACTCGCAGTTCTTCGACAAGCTCAGCTCGATCATCACCGGGCAGAAGCCCCGCGGTGCGGCCGTGGGCACCACGATCGACCCGGTGGCGCAGCAGGCGGCCTGGGACGCGCTCGGCGATCTCAAGGGCGCCGTGATCGTGACCGAACCGAAGACCGGTCGCATCCTCGCCATGGTCTCGAAGCCCGGCTACGACCCGAACACGCTCACCGTGCACGACAACAAGCAGGTCACCGAGGCCTACCAGGCGCTGCTCGACAACCCCGACGACCCCCTGATCAACCGTGCGATCCGCGGCGACCTCAACCCTCCCGGCTCCGTGTTCAAGCTGGTGGTGACGGCCGCCGCGCTCGAGTCCGGCACGTTCACCCCCGAAAGCACGTTCCCCAACCCCGCCACGCTCACCCTGCCCGGCTCCACGGCCGTGGTCACAAACTCGAGCCGGGGAACCTGCGGCGGCGGCGCCACCGTCACCCTGGCCACGGCGCTGCGGCTCTCCTGCAACATCCCGTTCGCCGAGCTGGGACTCCAGCTGGGGGACGCGGCGATTCGCGAGCAGGCCGAGAAGTTCGGCTTCAACTCCACGTACGGTGTCCCGCTGTCCGTCGCGGAGAGCGTCTACCCGAGAGACCTCGACAAGGCGCAGACCGCCCTCTCCGCCTTCGGCCAGTACGACGTGCGCGCGACGCCGATGCAGATGGCCATCGTGTCGGCCAGTATCGCCAACGGCGGCGTCGCCATGGCGCCCAATCTCGTCGACGAGATCCTGGCACCGAACCTCAGCCCGCTGGAGAGTTTCCAGGCGAAGGAGATGGCCACGGCGATCAGCCCCGAAACGGCCGCGACCATGACCCAAATGATGGTCAACGGAGTCAAGGACGGGGCCGCGAGCAATGCAAGAATAGACGGGGTTGACGTGGCCGGAAAGACGGGAACCGCACAGAACGGAAAGGATCTGCCGTACACCCTGTGGTTCACTGGATTTGCACCCGCGCAGGACCCGCAGTTTGCCATCACTGTCCTGATTGAGGACGGCGGGGGGCTCGGCCAGGAGGGGTACGGCAATCTTCTTGCCGCACCGGTTGCACAAAAGGTACTAGAGGCGGTGTTGGAGAAATGAGACCCACAGCAGGGCTCACCTTCGGGGGACGATACGAGCTGCAGTCCAGGATCGCCATTGGCGGCATGGGCGAGGTGTGGCAATCCACCGACCTCGTCATCGGCCGCACGGTCGCCATCAAGATCCTCAAGGACGAATACCTCGGCGACCCGGGATTCCTCGAGCGTTTCCGCGCTGAGGCGCGCCACGCCGCCCTGGTGAACCACGAGGGCATCGCCAACGTCTTCGACTACGGAGAAGAAGAAGGCAGCGCCTTCCTGGTCATGGAGCTCGTGCCCGGTGAGGCACTCTCCACCATCCTCGAGCGCGAGCATGTGCTGTCGACCGACAAGGTGCTCGACATCGTCGCGCAGACGGCAGCAGCGCTGCACGCCGCGCACGCAGCCGGGCTGGTCCACCGCGACATCAAGCCGGGCAACCTGCTGATCACTCCCGACGGCCGCGTCAAGATCACCGACTTCGGAATCGCCCGCATCGCCGACCAGGTTCCGCTCACCGCGACCGGCCAGGTGATGGGCACCGTGCAGTACCTCTCGCCGGAGCAGGCCAGCGGCAAGTCCGCTTCGCCCACCACGGACATCTACTCGCTCGGCATCGTGGCGTACGAAAGCCTGGCCGGCCGACGCCCGTTCACGGGCGAGTCCCAGGTGGCCATCGCCATGGCGCAGATCAACGAAACCGCGCCCGACCTGCCGACCACGGTCTCCGAGCCGGTGCGCAACCTCGTCATTTCCTGCCTGGCCAAGAACCCCGCCGACCGCCCGGCCTCCGCCGCGCACCTGGCCCGCGCCGCGACGGCGCTGCGCCGAGGGGACGTCGCGGCCGCAGCGGCATCCGTGCCCGCGGTCATGGCCGGGATCACCCCGACCTCCGCAACCATGCTGATGCCCGGCGCCGGGTATGACCAGGCCACGACCGTGCTCCCGACTGCGTCGGCGCCCGGGACGCGCGCCGAGGCGGCCGCCGCCGAGGCCGCGACGAAGAAGAACAAGCGCAGCCCCTGGACCTGGCCGCTGATCGCCCTGATCGCCCTGCTCGCGATCGTGCTCACCGGAACGCTGATCGCCCTCTTCACCCAGGGGAACGAGACCCCGGTCGTGCCCCCGACGTCACCTTCGGCGTCGAGCACCCCGAAGGTGACGCCCACTGCCACGCCAACCGTCACTCCAACCCCGACGAGCACCGCGGTCAGCGTGCTGTCCAAGGACTTTGTGGGCCTGACCAGCGCCGAGGCACGCGACAAGCTCGTCGGCCTGGAACTCGTCGCCGACATGGTTCCCGGGAACATCGCCGACGCGCCGGACAAGGTCGACCGGGTGTACGACGTCAACCCGACCGGAACCGTCCAGAAGGGCACGAAGATCACGGTCAAGTACTTCGTCGCCGCACCCACACCCGATGCGCCGACCACTGCGCCGACCGTTGCCCCGGCCACGGCCGTTGCCGGCACCGACGTGGTCGTCACGTGGACCGCCCAGTCCTGCCCCAGCGGCCTGCAACTGACCGGCTACGAGGTGCTCGTCGAAGGTACCGGCGCGACCTCGCCCCCCGTTGCCAGCCCCGCAGCGACCACGACGTCGGTGACCACGGGTCCGGATGCGGGCACGTTCACCGTGAAGTTCCGCTACCTGTGCGGAGGCTTCCCGTCCGAATACTCGCCGGCATCCACCCCGGTGGTCGTCACGGCTGCGCCGTAGTCCATGCGCCGTGCGGGTACCATAGGCGAGATTGTGTTCGCGAGCTGGGAGTGATGCATTGACTGAGGTTGGCCGTTTGCTCGCTGGTCGCTACCGCGTAGGCGCGCTCATCGGCCGTGGCGGAATGGCGGACGTCCACGTCGGCACAGACTCACGCCTCGGGCGCACGGTGGCCATCAAGCTCCTCAAGTCGACCCTTGCCACCGACCCCGCGTTCCGCACCCGCTTCCGCCAGGAGGCCCAGGCCGCGGCCCGGATGGCTCACCCCACCATCGTGCGGGTCTTCGACGCCGGTGAAGAGACGGTCACCGAACCGGGCGGCCACGAGGCTCAGGTTCCCTTCATCGTCATGGAGCATGTCGACGGACGCCTGCTCAAGGACATCATCCGCGAGGGCCCCGTCGAGTCCGCCGAGGCCGTGCGCATCATCGAGGGCGTTCTCACGGCCCTCGAGTACTCCCACCGCGCCGGCGTCGTGCACCGAGACATCAAGCCGGGCAACATCATGATCACCAGGACCGGCCAGGTCAAGGTGATGGACTTCGGCATCGCCCGGGCGATCTCGAGCTCGGCGACCACGGTCGCCCAGACCACGGCGATCCTCGGCACTGCCGCCTACTTCTCGCCGGAGCAGGCCAAGGGCGAATCGGTCGATGCCCGCACCGACCTCTACTCCACCGGCGTCGTCCTGTTCGAGATGCTCACCGGACGGCCCCCGTTCCATGGCGACACTCCCGTCGCCGTCGCGTACCAGCACGTGAGCGAGACCCCGGTCAAGCCGAGCTCGGTCAACCCGAAGGTCTCGCCGGCCCTCGACGCCGTCGTGCTGCGGGCCCTGACGAAGGACCGGTTCGCCCGGTACCAGAGCGCCGTCGAGTTCCGCGCCGACGTCGAGACAGCCGCCGCCGGGCACATCCCCGTGCATCGACCGCTCGACGAAACGGCCGCCGGGTTGTTCGGCCCGGCGCCCGTCATTGCATCCGGGTCCGAGCTCGCCCTCAAGCAGCTCGCCGAAGACCAGACGATGGTGCGCACCCAGCGCCGACCACCGGTGAGCTGGATCTGGGCCGGAATCGTGGCGGTCGTCGTGATCGTGGTCTCGGTGATGTTCTGGGTATTCAGTCTCACGCCGAGCGGCGACATCCCGGACAGTTCGCGCAAGGTGCCCACACTGACCGGGCAGAGCTACGACGCGGCGCAGAACTCCCTTCTCGACCTGGACCTCGCGGCAACGAAAGCCGAGGAGGCCAGCGCCACGGTTCCGAAGGACGAGGTCATCCGCACCGATCCGCCCGCCGGCACGATCGTGCAGCCGGCCGAGGTAATCAAGGTCTTCGTGTCGACCGGCGCCCAGCCGGTCGAGGTCCCTGATGTCACGAACCAGCCTGTCGAGGCCGCGGAGGCAGCCGTCAAGGGGGCCGGGCTCGAATCAGGCTCTGTCACCAAGGAGAACTCACCGACGATGGCCGCGGGCATCGTTCTGCGCACCGACCCGGAGGCCACCAGCACCGTGCAGGCCGGCTCCACGGTCAACTACGTGGTGTCCAGCGGGCTCGTGACCCTCATCGACCTCACCGGCCAGTCGCTCAGCGCGGCGAGCGATCTTCTCAGCGCACAGGACCTTCAGCTGGTTCCCATCCCGACGCCCGACTCCACGTGCGCCTCGGAGGCCGGTTCCCCGGTCACCAAGCAGTCACTGCCCCCGGGTGAAGTGCCCCAGAAGTCCGAGGTCCTCCTCACCTACTGCGCTGGCTAAATCCCGCGAAACTGCAGTTGTGCGCGCTA
>MCHG01000467.1_pt1 | contig 10995 bp, 10 predicted proteins | sample 787351 | NCBI WGS metagenome assembly MCHG01 (sample SAMN05430296, study PRJNA330682) | permafrost metagenome | biome: Cold desert; feature: permafrost; material: soil; isolation source: enrichment culture inoculated with soil incubated with H2/CO2 at 20 degrees... ... | reverse complement strand
GTTACAATGGTTTTTTACATTGCACAGTGTTACACTTTTGCAGTGCACAATGCTACACTTTTATATTACACTAAACATATTCACTTGTTTTAAATAAGCAAGTGAGTTTTTATGTGCTTTATCCTCAACAATTTCTAGTTTACCGTATAATTTAATAATAATACTACTGAAAAGCAGCTGTTAAATGCCTTTTTAATGGACATACTACTTAATAAATATATTCGTAGGAGGAAATTATAATGAATAGTTTATCAATTGGTAGTATAGCACCTGATTTTACTTTAAAAGACAATAAAAATCTTGATATTTCACTGAAAGATTATAGAGGGAAAAAAGTATTCCTTTCTTGGCATCCATTGGCTTGGACACCTGTTTGTACAGATCAAATGAGAGCTTTAGAAAGAAATTTACAACGTTTTATACAATTCAATACAGTTCCTTTAGGATTAAGCGTAGATCCCCAACCATGTAAAGCTGCGTGGGCATTCGCACTACAGATTAAAAACGTAAGTCTCCTAGCCGATTTTTGGCCACATGGAGAAGTAGCTATGGATTATGGAATCTTTAATCAAAAAGATGGTATATCAGGGCGAGCGAATTTTATAGTAGATGAAAAAGGAATTATTGAGTGGTCAAAAGTTTACCCATCAAGTGAATTACCAGATCTTGAAGAAGTCTTTAACAAGCTAGCTTCTAGTAAGTAGTAAGTTTTATAGTAATATGCTAGCAGTAATACTATGCGGCTAGTGCCTAGTCAATTAGTATTACTGAACCATCATAAAATAAGTATATATTTTTAATTAAAAAAGATAAAATATTTTATTTTTATGTTTAATGTAAATATTACTGGGTATATTATTAGTAACAAAGGTGATCAAAAGGCAAGGTTGGAAATGCAATTAACAATTAATAATTAATAATTAAAGAAACAAAGAAGTAGAAACAAAGAAGTAGAAACAAAGAAGTAAGAAACAAAGAAGTAAGAAACAAATAGGTAGAAATAAATATGCAAGAAGTGGTAAAGTAAGAAGTTATTAAGTAAAAGGTTTAAAAAGTTTTAAGCTATTTGGAGTTACATGATAATGATCTTTAATGATGATTAAATGCCTTTAGATTAGATCAACCTTTGGAAGGAAAATTCATGAGGAATAAGTATAAAATATAAGGAACGGATTTCATAGAATAATATGAATCCGTTCCTTATATCGTTTCAGGATACTAAGATCGTGTCACGAGTATTTAAAAAGTAATTCTTTTAAATTTTGTCCTTTAAAAACTACACTAAAGATACTTTTTACGATTAAAAGTGTGATTGGTCCAAGAATTAGACCGGAGGCTCCTAGGACTTTTAATCCAATGTACATGGAAGTCAAAGTTAATAGAGGATGTACTCCAATTTGTGAGCCAACTATTTTTGGTTCAAGGATTTGTCTAACCACCAAAATAACTACATAAAGTATAAGCAAGGATACACCCATACGTACATCCTTTACAATGAAGGAATAGATTGCCCAAGGAATAACTACTCCTCCTGTGCCTATAATAGGCAGAATATCAAGGACAGCAATAATCGCAGCTAAGAACAGTGCATATTTTACCCCCATTAGTGTAAAACCAAGTAAAAGCTCTGAAAAAGTAACCATCATAATCATCATATATGCTCTAAATAGGTTTAATATAGAACTTAATATATCGGTCTTAATAAATATTATTTTATTATACCAATTGTCTGGCAATTGATGCTTAATCCCTTGAGTGAACCTTTCCTTATCTCCAAGAAAGAAATAGGTGGAAATTATCGTGATAAGTAAAAATATTAACATTGATGGAAGTGATATAGCAGTATTGAATAAATATTTTACCATGTTGTTTGCAAAGGTAATGGCATATGAGACAATAAGTGCCAATTGATCCACTATAAATGTAGTTACTTCTTTCGGAAACTCTATGAACTGATTGTTGTTCTGGAGATTAATAATGCTATAATATGCATCGTTTAATAATGTAGGCAGTATCTCCAATAGATCTTTGGCTTCAGCCACTAGCTTAGACACTATAGAGGAAATAATTAATGAAATCGATAATAAAACTAATATCACACTTGTTATAGATGCTAATTTTCGTGGAAATCTCAATTGCTTCACCAAAAAACGGATAAAGGGTTCAAGTATAATTGACAAAATCAACGCAATTAAAAAGGGAGCAACATATTTCATAGATTTGAAAAATAAAAACACGCCTAAGAGAATGCCAACGAAGTTAATAATGAATTGTTTTGCTTTGTTTTTATCTATTGTATAATTACCCATAGTTTCTCCTATCATTTTTATTTAGGTTACTTAAGTATCATATTCAATAATACCATTAATTTCAAGTGAAAAGATGAAGTTTTTATTAAAATATTAGTAAATTAACATTAAGTTTGTTAAGTTAAAGTGTAAAGCTTTGAAAGTGTAAAGCTTTGAAAGTGTAAAGCTTTGAAAGTGTAAAGTTTTGAAAGTGTAAAGTTAAAAGTGTAAAGTTAAAAGTGTAAAGTTAAAAGCTAAAAGCTAAAACGGAGATCTTTCCCCGATAAACGGGGCACAGCGACCGCTATATTCTTACTGTCATGTTGAGCGCAGTCGAAACATCTCCGTTTTTACTAACAGCCAACAGCCAATAGCCAATAGCCAATAGCCAATAGCCAATAGCCAATAGCCAATAGCCAATAGCCAATAGCCAATAGCCAATAGCCAATAGCCAACAGCCAACAGCCAACAGCCAACAGCCAACAGCCAACAACTAACAACTAACAACTAAAACGGAGGTCAGTGATGATTAGATTTGCAAAAGAAGAAGATTTAGAAGAAATACTAGATATATATAATGATGCTATAGCAAATACTACAGCGATTTACACGTATGAACTAGAGACCCTAGATGATCGTAAGAAATGGTATAGAGATCGTTTAAAAAACAATTTGCCAGTAATCGTTTATGAAAAAGATAATAAAGTAGTTGGTTTTGCTAGTTTTGGACCTTTTAGACCTTATGCTGCATATAAATTCACTATTGAACATTCTGTATATGTAAATAAGAATTATCGCAGTAAGGGAATTGGAGGCGCGCTACTAGGGGAACTTATAGATATTGCTAAATCTAATGGATATAAGACTTTGATTGGAGTAATAGATGCTTTGAATAAAGATAGCTTGATTTTACATGAAAAGTTTGGGTTTGATTTTGTAGGAGTTATTAATCATGCAGGATATAAATTTGAAAAGTGGCTAGATCTGGTTTTCTATCAGTTAGACCTAAGTAAAATAGAACCCGAATGTGATATAAAGAATTGATAAAAATATAATCATTGCTTTTTCAATAAGAAGTTAGTATACTAATCATATTATGTTTGATTAGTGCACTAACTTCTTTTTAAGGTGGAGAAATGATGAAAGATAATAATAAAGACATTGGATACATTATACATAAAGTTGCTATGTTAGCTAAAAATAATTTTTCTAACAAATTAAATGTAATTGGAATTACTCCCGCACAATTTTCTGTGCTTAAAGTAATACATTATGCCCGAGAAGATAACATCAACTCAGGATTATCTCCAGCTAGTATTGCTGCTCGTTTAGAAATAGACAGACCGACCGCATCTGGTATTATTGATAGGTTACAGGCTCAAGGGTGGGTAAAAAGAAGAGATAATCCTATTGATAAACGATCTTTTTTTATTATAGCTACGGATAAAGCTGCGAATAAGTTTGAAGAAATAGAGGCTATTGGTTCCGAAAGTTTCAATACTATGGTAAATGGCTTTACAAAAGAAGAGATTGATTCTTTAAAAAATCTTTTGCTGCGTGTTAAGGCTAATTTCGAAAAACAAATAGAATAGCTTGAAATAAAAAGATACTTGATCAAATGAATACAAAAAACTTAATGATAAGATATTAATTAGGTAAAGAATGATTATGATAGGAGCGCATAAAATGGACAATTCAAAACAATTAGGAGAAATGAAAATATCAAAATTATTAATGAAATTCTCCATACCTGCCATTGTAGGCATGTTAGTAAATGCATTATATAATATAGTGGACAGAATTTTTATAGGCAATGGAGTTGGTTCATTAGGTATTGCAGCTATTACCATAACTTTCCCAATCATGTTGGTCATGATTGCTTTTTCCATGCTTATTGGTGTTGGTGCAAATTCTCTAGTTTCAATAAGATTAGGACAAAATAGGAAAGAAGAAGCAGAAGTCATTTTTGGTAATGCAGTTACTTTGCTTGTTTTGATTTCCATAACCATAACCATTGTAGGATTAGTTTTTTTAGATCCTTTACTTAAATTGCTAGGTGCAAGTGAACAAATTCTCCCTTATGCTCGAGATTATTTAAAGATAATTTTTATCGGAGCTGTATTTCAATCAACAGGAATGGGACTTAATAACTTTATCAGATCTGAAGGTAATCCCAAAATTGCCATGTATACTATGTTAATTGGAGCACTTATCAATACAATTTTTGACCCTATTTTTATATTCGTTTTTCATTGGGGTATGGAAGGAGCTGCAATAGCTACAATCCTGGGTCAAGCAGTTTCTTCTATATGGGTTTTCCGTTATTTCTTACGAGGAAAGAGCTTGTTGAAAATACGTAGAAAGAATCTAAGATTACAGCCCATAATAGCTCGTAGTATTATTGCTTTGGGTATTGCACCATGTAGCATGCAGTTAGCTGCAAGTGTACAAAATATTATTATGAATAAAAGTTTAGCTATTTATGGTGGAGATACTGCCATAGCAGGTATGGGTGTTGTAATGAGTATTTTAATCATGATGATCATGCCTATTTTCGGGGTAAATCAAGGTGCTCAACCAATTATTGGATACAATTATGGCGCAAAGAAATACGATAGAGTAAAAGAAGCATATAAAACATCAGTAGGCTTTGCTACCGGTATCGTTGTTATTGGATGGATTGTTACTCGGTTATTTCCAGAACAATTAGTGTCTATGTTTAATAGCGAAGATGCAGAGCTTATCGCTTTTGGGACTTTTGCAATTAAGAGATATTTGATGTTTTTACCAATTATTGGTTTTCAAATTGTCTCTTCGACTTATTTCCAAGCAGTTGGCAAACCAAAACATGCTTTATTGCTAGGTCTTTCAAGACAAGTGCTTATACTTATACCAGCCTTATTGATATTACCGAATTTTTTTGGATTAGAGGGTATCTTATCAGCAGGACCATTATCCGATGTAATTGCATCATTAATAACGGGAACATTTATATTTATAGAAATGAAGAAATTAGATGCCCATCATGAATCAACTATTGTAAAAAAGTTAAAATTTAAAGACGAGGATTTACTTATTAGTGATCACATCAAAGATCACTAGTGATAACCTTAATTTACCTCAAATACTATTTATCTTTTAAGATAACAATATCTTTAAAGTATAAAAGAGGTGAAATTAAATGGCAAAGGCAGGTATGAGAAGGCCAGATCCAAGTGAACCCCATGGAACAGAGAGTAACAAAAAAATGCACAAGAAGAAAAATGAACAAGAACCTGTACCAGAGATTCAGGGAAAAGCAAAAGCAGACCATCAAAAAGCAAATCCAATTACGTATGATTAAAAAATCAGGTCTAGTGAGTATTCACTAGACCTGATTTTTTAATTAAAATTTAACACTAAATAAACACCATATAAACACAACAAACAAATACCTTCTATCTTAGAAATTTTATTTATTTTGCTATTTTTAGCAAAGTAGCCAACGAGAAATAGAATGATAATCATTGAAGGATAATGTACTTGGGAATAAATACGAGGCACCAATAAACCTGTTGAAGAGATGGCGGCAGAACTTCCTATTACAAATAAAATATTTAGAATATTCGCTCCTAGTATATTTCCAAATGCTATTTCTCCATGATTTTTTCTTACCGCAGAAATAGCAGTGATTAATTCTGGAACGCTAGTTCCAAAAGCGATTAATGTGGAGGCAACAACACTTTGACGCACACCTATCCTTAAAGCACCTATTTCAACAGCGGGTATAAGTATTTTAGAAGAAAGTATAACGATAGAAATTCCAACAACAAATTTTAAAATGACTAGAATTTTAGATTTACTTTCATCTTCAGCAGGGAGATCTACTTCGATGTTCGTACCTGATTTTGACCAAATTATTGTTAAGAATATGTAAAACACCAATAATAATAAAAACATCCAACCAGCCCATTGAAATACTTTACCAGTAACACCATTGTTGAAGACTGGTAAACTAATAAGAGTTAATAAAATTGCAGAGAAAAATAAGACGCTTCCTTGCCTATACAAAGTTTTTTTATCAATAGGTAAGTTTCCAATTAACGAAGCTATACCAAGAATTAAACTTGTATTGGTAATTATAGAACCCACAGCGTTTCCTAATGCCAAGTCTGCATTTCCATCTAGTGCTGAAAAAATAGATACAGATGCTTCAGGTATAGTTGTGCCTAAAGAGACAATTGTTGCACCTACAATTAGCTTAGGAATTCCCCATTGAACGGATAAACTAACAGCTTCGTCTACAAACAAATCGGCACCTTTACTTAGTGTATACAAACTACCAATGATTACTAGAACTAATACAATTGTATTAGTTTGTTCAAAAATACTGTAAATTAAATTGTCCATAACGTCTCCTTTTACGTGGTAATGTAATTAAAGTTATATCCTGGAGCTATGAAACCAGATAGGCTATTTAAATGTATATTCAAATAGTCCACTAGAATATGATATAAGAAATAATTTTTAATATAAATGAACCATGTTAGAGATTAGAGGCTTGTCTATGAATAGATAAAAAATAATAATTAATACAATGAAAAGAACTAATGAAATACGAATACACCGTCAAATAAGGTGACGGTGATTTCGATATAAGGCATAGAATAACAGCCCACAGTCTCAGGCAAATTTCATAAATTAGAACTGGTTGTGTTATTACCACCTAATTCAACAATTGGTCGAATTACAGCATTAACTCGTTCAATTTCCATATGTTCACCATTCCATTTTAAATATGTTTCTATGGCACCTAGATTATCAGAATTGTTTATACCAATAATTCGTTGATAAGTTAATAATTTAAAGAGGCCATTATATTCCTGTATAATGGGGAAGGCAGCCCCTAGAGCTAGGACAGATCCTTCTGTGTTTTTTAGTAAATGCCCATCTTCGTCGTAGATCCCTTCCTTAAGGTAAATATCTTTTCGATGTTCAATATTTAGGACAAATCGTGAATCATCATCCAAGCTAACTACTTCTATAGTGAAACATTGACAAAAATTTACATCGTAAAGGGAGATCTTTTCGAAACTCTCAGAATCTAGTAGTAAAGATATATGTCCGTTAATTAAACTATATAAGTATGATAATATATAACCCCCACTACCACCTGTATCTATTTTAACCAATATATCTAATTTGTTTTTATGGGTAAAATTTCCTAAAAATAATTTGGCATTATAACCTGCTGCATGCTCCATGGATATTTTGATAAATTGATTTGTTCTTCCATCATGGATGACAATCGATATATTTTCAGAAAATTGTTCGCTAGAAGAACTTTTTTCTCCCACAAGATAAACTCTGTCTACGATACCGTCTCCTGTGACATCTCCTAACTTATAATCAAGAAAATAGTATCTATATGAAATCTTGTTATAATCATCATAGCGCATAAAAATACCTCCTGTTTTGAATATACTATATTATGCAATTCCAGGTACTTTGGTGTATACTAATAAGAAGGAAAAAGCCATTTGCTACTTGATTTCATTTCCTAAAATTGTTTAAAAATAAGCAATAAAAAAAGATAAAAGAGGTATTATATGGACAGTAAAACATTTATATTTGGTCATAAGAATCCAGATACGGATAGTGTCGCTTCAGCTATAGCCCTATCTAACTTAAAAAATCATCTAGGAGAAGACACACAGGCCTTTATTTTAGATGAAGTTACTCAGGAGACAAAATATGTATTAGAATATTTTCATGTGGAGACTCCTCCAATATTAGATAATGTTAGAATTCAATTAAATGATCTACATTATGATAAAACACAAGCTTTTACTTTTGAAGACTCAATAATAGACGCTTACACATTTATGAGTCAAAATAAAATTAGAACATTGCCAATTGTTTCAGATGACAAACTATTATCTGGAATTATTACCATGAAAGATATCGCAATGAGCTTAATCCAACAAGATCAAAGGAGATTAAGTACATCCTATACCAATGTTCTTAAAGGAATAGAAGGAGAAAAAGTTACTAAGTATACAGATAAAATCAATGGAAATATTATAGTTACAGCTTTTCACTTAGATACCATTGAAGAGAAGCATTTACTCAATAGAGATAGTATTGTTATTGTAGGGGATCGGTATGAAATTATTGAAGCCGCATTAGAAACAAGAGTACAACTTATAGTGATTACAGGAAATAAAAAATTGCCTAATGAACTTTGTGAAATGGCAGACAAATTCAAAGTAAGTATTATACGAACGAATTATGATACCTATGAAGCATCAAAGACGATTTATCTAACTAACTATGCAAGGAACATTATGATTACCGATAACATACTTAAGTTTGAAGAGGACGAATACTTAGATGAATGTAGAGATGTAATTAGAAACTCCCAACATTCAAAATTCCCCATAGTAAACAAGAATGGTTATTATCTAGGAATATTGAGCAGGGGACATATTATTAGTCCAGAGAGAAAACGCGTTATTTTAGTAGATCATAATGAATACGCCCAAAGTGCTGAAGGCATTGATCAAGGTGAAATATTAGAAGTAATAGACCATCATAAAATTGGAGATATCTCCACGAGTGTTCCCATAATCTTTAGAAATTCTCCTGTAGGCAGTACAAATACCATCATTTATCAAATGTATAGGGAAAATGGAGTAGATATTCCTTATCCTATAGCTGGTTTAATGCTATCAGGAATTATCTCAGATACACTTTTACTTAAGTCTCCCACAACTACGGCTATTGATGTGTGCGTAGTAGAGGAGCTTACAAAAATATTGTCTATAGATCTTAACAAATATGCAATGGAAATGTTTAGAAGAGGTACGGATATATCAGGCATGAATGTTAAGGAAGTCTTTTACAGTGATTACAAGGAATTTAGCTTGGAGGGATCAAAAGTAGGTATTTCTCAAGTGTTTACTTTAAATATTGAGGTGATCAAAGAAAATATCAAGCAGTATCTAGAATTAATAGAAGAAATTAATATACAAAAAGACCACTTTATTACTCTACTTTTGGTAACAGATATTATTCAACAAGGGTCATACCTTTTTTATAATAAGAGCAAAGATAAAACCATGGAGAATGCTTTTTTAAGAAAAATGGTTCAGGGTATTTTTATCGAAGATTGCGTATCAAGAAAAAAACAAGTCATCCCAACCCTGATAGAAGGAATACAAAAATCTAAATAATTGTGTTTTCACACGCTATTTAGTCTACTAGTAAGACCCGAGACCTAAGAACACCACAAACACTCTGTCATCTTGAGACCAGTCAAGAGATCGACCTATTTACAAAGAACAAAGAACAAAAGCGGAGATCTTTCCCCGATAAACGGGGCACAGCGACAAGCTCAAGATGACATTGAGAAGAGAATGTCAAGTATAAGAACTAAGAGCCTACAGCAATCTAATCTAGGAATATAACCCTTAAATCCTTACGGATGTGGTATAATAATATATTATTGTTGAAAAAAAATGAGAAAAGTAGTTCTTTTTATGAGGCAAGCTGTATATAAATAGTATATTGCTAATCTGCTTTAGACTGTGACAAACTACAATTTTTTTAGCATTTGAACTAACTGTAGAACATTTAAAAGGGGTTTAAGCAAGATGACAAAGCAATCAATTGTTTTATTGATTACGTCGATAATATTATTTATTTTTGGGATTATTACAACTATTTCAACCATAGTAATTTTAGAGTTTAATATTTTAGTGGTAGATAACACTTATCCAGCATTAAGATTTGTCTTAGGAATTCTTTTTATCATGATTATTGCTTTTTTTGTTACAATATCAATTAGAGCATATGGATATCACTTTGAGGCAAAACTAAGTAAAGAACAATATAATATGGTTAAGCTAGATAACTTAACGCAAATGTATAACTTTGATTACTTTATTACCCTTTTGCAGACAGTGGAAGCACCGTTTTCATTAGTTATGTTAGATCTAGACAACTTTAAGGAGATTAATGATAAATTTGGTAGCGTAATTGGCGATTTGGTTTTAAAAGTAATTGCAAAATCTATTAAAGAAAGTATTCGAATTAATGATATTGTAGCAAGGTACCAAGGAGATGCTTTTTTAATTGTGTTGAAAAACGCTTCACCACAAAATGCTGTAGCATTAATGACGTTAATACGAAATAATATTAAACATAATGAAAAATTATCAGAGAAAAATATTGAGTTATCCACATCCGTAGGGATACAATTCGTATCTCAAAAAGGATCAACAGAAGTATTATTTAGAAACATAGTAGAAGCACTATGTATCGCTAAGGCAAACAGCGGAGACAATAAAGTAGTATTACATGATAAAATACCATTTAGTAAAGAGTAAGTGTGGCTGATGAGTTAATTGGTGTAGTCATGAGTTTCAATGATCGTTGATTCATTAATAATGTTATGCAAGAATGTTTTGGTTTTTGATTGTACATTTGCAGTCTGAGTTTTACATTTTTTATTGGATGTTGGGTAGTTTATTATGAAAATAATATTTTAAATTATAAAAGAACCTCGACACGATATTTCTCGTGTCGAGGTTCTTTTTGATCCTTTGTAGTTAATTACAAGGTCTATGCGAAAAGCCCACTCCTTTAGGAGTGGGATGGATAGCATAAATTGAATTAATAAAGTGTGTATACTAGTATTGACGACATAAATACCTTATAATATACT
>MCHG01000466.1_pt1 | contig 11015 bp, 6 predicted proteins | sample 787351 | NCBI WGS metagenome assembly MCHG01 (sample SAMN05430296, study PRJNA330682) | permafrost metagenome | biome: Cold desert; feature: permafrost; material: soil; isolation source: enrichment culture inoculated with soil incubated with H2/CO2 at 20 degrees... ... | reverse complement strand
ATCAAGCGCCGCTATTATTCTGAGAGTTGCAGCATTTATATTAAATTATAACTTTTTTCAGTAGGCTGAATAGTTACAATATGTTGTATCAAATAGTTGTATCACATTTAGAAAGTGACTCTAAATTACCCACTCGAAATAGCTAGGAGCCTCTTTTTGTTAATTTCCCTTTTATCCAATAGATTTTAAGGCAAAACAAAGCTTGTATTTTTTGTTCTTGAAAAATGGCAAAAAAGATAGTACAAATATTAAAAATCGTAAAAAAGCGATTAAACCAATTATTTAAAGTATTTAAAAATGGGGGATGGATAATCCAGAAAGTCCAGAGCATCCAATTTGTCCTTCGGGCCTTTTCAAACGCTTTTCTTACTTAGAAGCCATGTAACCGCCAGAAGTCCTATTACAAAGGAAAGAGAGTCGAATCCAGGTGTACTTCCATTCGTACTTTCATTCGTACTTTCATTTGTACTTCCATTGGTACCTCCGATCTGTACCAGGGCGGAGGAGTTATTTCCTTCCTGGTTAGATTTATTTGTCCCTTCTGTCTGAGTGTTGTTTCCTTCCTGAGAAGTCTGTGTTCCTACATGGACAACAGGAGCATCTGAATTGACTTCTCCTGAGTACTTATCAAGATCATAGAAACTTGCTTTGCAGGCAGGCAGCTGGATTTCCCCTTCTCTATTCATCTGCAGAGTGTAAGTGACGTTCTTTGAATCGCCCCCACTTTTAAGGATCTGCTTGAAACTCGTTTCTCCGCTTATAAGTTCAGCTCCAGGAGGTAAGGTATCATTTACTCTTACATTTGCATTAACGTTTCCAGTGTTCTGTGCCATAACTGTCACATTCAGAATATCTCCGGTATTTAACTGCTGCTTGTCAACGTTTTTTAGGACTGTGATGTTGGGCCCGTTAATTTTCACGGTTCCAGAATTATTGGAACTTACTTCTTTACTCTGTCCATTGGGCAGGGTGAAGGTAGCTGTGGCGGTTGGGAAGGTAAATTCGCCTGGACTTTCCGGAATGAGGGTGTATTTCAGAACCTTTTCAGTTGTTTCCCCGGCCTTTAGAGAAAATGTCTTATTAAGTGTAGTATCTTCCTGAAGGCGCATTCCGGAAACTATCGAGTCATTAAGTACAATGTTGTTTATGTCGCAGATCCCTTTGTTACGTACAATGACTGAGACATATACAAGCTCTCCCATATGGCAATTTTCAGAAAAGCTCTTTGAAGCAATAAGGTCCCATTTTTTTTCGACTTTGATCGTTTTGGAACCTTCATATTCATACTTTTTGCCCTTTATATCCAGGCATGTAAGTTTTGCAGTTATATTGAAGTCTGCGTCTTCCCATGGGGTGGGTGTTTTCAGTGTTAAATTAAAAGGCTTTAGAGCCTCATCTTTAAGGACCCTTGTATTTATATACTCTGTTTTTCCTTTAAGTAATTCCACCCCGGCTGTGTCGGTGGTCAGCACAATATCTTTAGCCTCTGCATCCCCATTATTTTTTACATTTATCGATACATCTATCTTGCTATCTCCTGCAGATTTAGAATCGTATGTATCTTTGTTAGTTTCGATCTTTATCTCAAAACTAGGTTCTCCTCTTACAGAAACATTCAATTCAGCATAAGGATTCCAATTTTTTGTCTTGAATTCCTTTCCGTTCTTAGTGATTGTTTCATAATTTGGATCTATTTTCTTGGCACAAACCTTTATCTTGTCATCATATACAACTTCCATTCCTTCAGACAGCGGAGAAGTCTTTAATTTTCCCCCCTCCTTTGAGATCGAAACAAACACCGTGTCATTGCTGAAATCTTCTGCCTTTATTACATAGTCTTCCACTGTTACGGAATCACCCCAATAGAGCTTTGCTGCTCCCTGTTTCTCTACCCACTCAACATCACTTGCCGCAAGAGCTGTCATTGAGAGGCAAAAGAAGATGAAAACAAAAAGTAATGCCGTCAGTGAAATTTTTTTATCCATAGTTACCTTCCTTGAATTTGACATATCTATACCGATCTGAGGATAGGAAAATGCATCTTGAGCTTCTGCGATGGTTGCAGCTTCTTTAATATTTATATATTGACAACACAAATTTTAATCAAATGATCTCTCTCATTCATATCTTATTTATTCGATGTGCTATTTTACTCAGCGTCTCTATCATAACTCATATTATCAAATTTCATTACTTGACTATAACTACTTTAACCTCATTTTTTTAGTCGTTATAATCTTCATAAGTGAGCTACAACTGTTTCTGTAACAACCTAATATTGCTTTCATATTTTGCAATTCATTAAGTTTCTATATTCAGTTTCAAGGTAATATTTGTAAATTATTTATTCTACATCTCTATAAAGTATCTTATATGAATCTATTTTAATTTTTTGTAATGTTTTGGCACAATATTCAATAAACTTGTAATATACTACAGTTATCATCTTGCCAGAAGCCATCTCTTTTTTATCTGGCCAGACTGGTGGAAAATGCTTCAAGCTCTAAGATTAGCCCATTTCTTCGCTGCAAAGCACTAGAAGGATTAGTTTTATGAGGATGCAGTTAATGGATCTTTACTAAGGTTTACAATTAACTCAGAACTGATATTAAATGCCGTAAACTCTTAATTTAGGCTTTAAACTTTGGAAAACTAAGTTCTTAAAGTAAATATTTAAACTAAGAAACTCGAGGTTCGCCTTTTTGGCTGAGATTATCGAAGAGATTTTGGCACTTGAGCATAGTTTCTTCCGGACTCCGGAGGTTTTTCCATGGAACTTGTAAAAATTGTAGAAATTCTTGAAGAAATTGCACCGCTTGAGCTTGCGGATGATTTTGACGAAGGCAGAATAGGGTTAATTCTTGATCAGGAAAATAACGTAGAAAGGATAGCAGTTGCCCTTGATGTCAATCCCTATGTCCTTAAAAAAGCCGCAGATATGAGAGCAGGTCTGCTGATCACTCATCACACTCTCATTTTCCATCCGATAAACAAAATTTCAAAATCTCTGGCAGCTTCTCTCAGGCTTGCCCTTGAGAATGGAATATCTCTTTACAGCATGCACACAAATTATGACAGGGCCATAGGAGGTATCAACGATGCTCTTGCGGCAAGGATTGGACTAAAGAATATCGAAACTCTGGAAATAGGCACGATAGGGGAAATTGAACCATGTTCTTCAGCTGAACTGGCATCTCACGTATCAGAGTGTCTGCAGACTCCTGTCGTATATGCGGGAGAAAGGGAGGGAATCAGGCGAGTGATGGTCATTGGAGGCAGCGGTTTCAGGAATGAATTTCTTGAAATTGCCAGAGCAAATATAGTGGATGCTTTTATATCTTCCGAGCTTAAACATGAGGTTCTCCGCACGAACTGGGATCTATGTCTGATTGACGCTACTCATTATGCCACGGAAAGCCCGGGAATGGAGGCTTTATGCTCCAGGTTGCGCGAACTTCTTGGCGTTGAGGTTGAATTTATTGAACAGCCTTCCGGACTTAAGGCAATTGATAGAACCTAAACTTTCTCTGTGGCTGTGACCAAAAAAACTCGACGAGCCACTTTCAAAATAGTGAAATAGTATATTAGCAAAACGATAAAGGAAATATCTCTAATAGAGACGAGTAAAAGATGATATGAATATGACAGAGGAAAAAGACCGCTGTGAACAAGAAGAGGTTAAAAACGACTCACTGGAATCAATTCTTGAAGAGCAGTCCAGAAAGCAGGTTCTTTCGGATTATCGGCGCAGTCTGGGTAATGAAAATCGCAGAAGATATATGGAGTAAATCTTTTTATTCTCCAGACAAAATCTTCTTCAAACTCACAATTTTCGTTCATTGAGAGCTATTTCAGCTGCGTTCAAACAACTTTCAAGATGTTTCTCTATGACATGGACTTCTTCAGCCTCTGGCATAGAGGAAATAATCGTACTCAAGTATTTGTGCTCTTTTAGAATTGCAAGAGTTGCCGGAAAATTGATGTCAAAAATCCAGCTCAGACGAAGGAGTTTTACATCATTCAGATTTTTGACGTCTCCCATTTTTGCCATCCTTTTATTCAGGATATCCGTAATTATAGATTCCGAGCATCCTGCCGTATCTGGCAGATAAAGTTCGAGGGCCGGATTCCTGCCTTTTTCCCCTTCCTTATAACTTTCACTCACAATTCTCAGAATATCCAGCTTATCTGCATCACGAATTAGTTTTGAGTAAAAAAACAGTTCTTTGAAGTTTTCTGTGCATTCGGGAATTTCCATAAGATTGTGATATTCTACAGCTTTTAAGATAAGATCTCTTTCTTTTCGGGAAATGGGGGAAAGAATTCCTTTTCTTTTTAGGATTTTTACTCCGAGAAGAGCATGGTTTTCCGATTCCGAATCTTTAAATGTTTTATATCTCATGAACTGCTCAAACCGACCCAGATCATGAAATAAAGCTATTGTTTCTGCGAGCCTGCAGCCTTCCCCCATTATTTTTTCAGCTTTTGCGAGCAGAAGGATATTTTCACAAACTTTCCCTGTATGTTCTATTTTCATTTTGATGTTATTCTGGATAAAAGAGTCAGAAGAAGAGAAATTGTCCACATAATCCAAAAACCATTTCCTGAAGAAATCCAGATCTTCTTTCTGCATGTTTTGCAATAGGGATTTCGATATCTAATACTTTGCGTATTTGAAGATTTAATTTGCGTATTTAAAGATTTAATTTGCGTATTTGAAGATTTACTATAAGTATTTTTGAAGATCTCATGATTTTTGATTCTAACTTAAACATTTCTAATCTTTGAGAATTGGATCAACATTATTAATTTTTGTTTTTAATTTACATAGTTATTTATCTAACAATGTTATTTATGTAATAATAGGACTTACACAGTTGAACTGAGAAGTCAACAGCATTAAACCTCTACTGTTCAAAGCATAACTTCAACCACAAAGTCTAAAGTACTTGATTTTGTGCCTGAAGTGAGTAAACCCTAAATTATTAGACATATGCTATTTAAAGTGGAAACATGTTAATTTCTTCGAACTAGATAAATTATATATGGATGGAACTACTTCAAATTAGATATTGTGTTTTGGGGAAAACACATTTCAACTGGGCAAATTATTCGAGGGGGGAGCAAAAGGAGTTTATATCGTTACTTTAATTCTCTGGATGTTCTACTTTACTTAGTTACACAATTATTAAGAAAGTAACTATAAATGATAGATAGTGAAAGGATCTCTATGATGACTTTCCGCAGGAACTCATTAGAATAAATCGGGGTATTTAATGAGCTCAATTAAAAAAACTACTTTAATTGTTAATTATTCCATTCTCTTCGCTTTCACATTATATTTCGTATCAGGTCTTTTACCTGTAGCGGGAGCTATTGCAAACCAGGAACCAATTATGGGAGATAATGGGACTGCTGACGTTCCTACTCTTAGTGAGGTACTGGCACAACATCCGGTTTCCGTAGAAGGCCTTATAGATAAAGGCAATAAGCTGTATTCCCTGAAAGAATATAGTATGTCTATAGGCTGCTATAACGATGCACTTGAGATTGATCATAATTCATCAGTGGCATGGTATGGGAAGGGATGTTCCCTAGCCAAATTGGAAAAACATAGAGAGGCGATTAGCTCTTACGATAAAGCTCTTGAGACCTTTCCAGTTTCTTCTGAGAATTGGTATAATAAAGGTAATGAGCTTTTTGAGCTAAAAAAATATGTCGAGGCTATTAATTGTTACGACAAAAGCCTTGAAGAAGACACTTATCTCTCCACAGTGTGGTTCCAAAAAGCTCTTGCCTCTGAGCAACTTAACCTCAGCCAGGAAACTTTGACTTCTTATGGAAAATCTATTGAATTCAGCTCTAATTCTTCCAGAGCTCTTCATATGAAGGGGATGACTTATACAGGCCTTCAGAAGTATGAAAGAGCAATGAGGTGTTTTGACAGAGCTCTTAACATCACTCCGGACGATTTTGAACTCTGGTATCAGAAAGGAGTGATTTTTGATAGTTACAAAGATCACAACGCTGCAATAGAGTGTTACGACAAGGCAATCTCCTTTAATCCTGACATGGTAGATGCCTGGTATAACAAAGGTGTGGATCTTCAGAGTATTGAAATGCATCAAGAGGCTCTGAAATGCTACGATTTTGTTCTTATCTCAGAACCTGAAAACCTTAGTGCTCTGCAGAGAAAAGGTTCATGTCTCGAAAAGCTTGGGAGAGATGAAGAAGCTCTCCAATGCTACGATCAGGTCCTGGCTTACAGTCCTAATGATTCTGAAACCTGGTATAGTAAAGGCTACCTGCTCAATAAGACTGGAAAGTACAATGAAGCAATAGCTTGCTATGACAATGCTCTTAATCCTTATGCAGGACTTGAATTGGTGGAGATCGGAAGTGACCTGCTCGGAAAGCTGAATGCTTACGAATCTGTGCTTCCCAGTTATTCTGAGGCTCCTGAGTTTAAGTCTCCTGTAGTCAAGATTTGGTATGATAAAGGGCTGGCTTTTGACAAGCTCGAAAATAGTGAAGCTGCCCTTGAATGCTATAACCGGGTTCTCGAAAATGAGTCTGGACATGCTGCTGTTTGGTATATGAAAGGGCTGGATCTCGACAAGCTTGGCAGGTATGCAGAGGCAGCGGACAGTTATGATAAAGCTCTGAATCTGAATCCTAAGTATGCTAAAGTTTGGTACAAGAAAGGTTTCGACTCTTCAAAAACTAAAGATTACAAAAGTGCAGTAGAAAGTTACGATAAAGCCCTCTCCATTGACGACAACTATACACTTGCATGGTGCGGCCGAGCTTTTGCTCTGGCAAAAATCGGAAAATACGAAGACTCTCTTAAGTGTTATGATAGGGTTCTTATCGTTGCCCCCGACAGCGCTGAGATCTGGTATAATAAAGGGCTTGTCCTTGATCAACTTGAGAGGCACAATGAAGCTTCAGACTGCTATAATCAGACTCTCCTATACAATCCGGCATATTCTGCAGCTAGTTTCAGATTAAACAAAAATATGAATCCTTCAACGGAAACTTCAGTTTCCAGACCAGTTTCAAATAGTAGCTTAAACATGAGCTCAGTCCAGACACTTTCTGGAGGTTTTTGGTCTTATATTCTGGATTATGATTCTGCTAACTCAGCGGAGAATTCAGACTTTTCCAAGAATCTAAACTCATTTAGTCGTGAATTCGGTTATGATGCGGCATGGTATGGGAAGGCTTCGACCTGCAGTAAACTTGGAATGTACGAGGACGCCCTAACCTCTTACAATATGGCTCTTACGATTAACCCTGCACGTACTGAGACCTGGTATGAAAAGGGCCTGGTTCTTGACAGGCTTGGAAGAAGCGAGGAAGCTCTTGAATGTTATAAAAAAGCCCTGGATTTGAACCCTCAGTTAAGTACTGCCTTGTACGGGATGGCCTCGACTGCAAGCGATCTTGGAAGGTCAGAAGAGGCAGTTAATTACTATGACAAGGTGCTTGCTCTTAATGCCACTAACTCAGATGCTCTATATGGGAAAGGTCTGGCACTCTCAAACCTTAGCAGGTATGAAGAGGCAGTCTCATGTTATAGCACGATCCTAAATTCGGAACCGGAAAATATTAAGGCTTTGGAAAGCCGAGCTTTTGCTCTGAGTAAATCCGGAAAATCAGAAGATGCGCTATCAGACTATGATAAAATCCTGAAGCTCCAGCCTGACAATTCACAAGTCCTGGCTGAGAAAGCATCTCTGCTTGAAACGCTTGGCAGATATGAAGAAGCTGTTGCAAGTTATGGAAGGATGCTTGAAATTTCGCCAGGTAATAGAGAGGTAATTTACAGGCAGGGAAAAGCTCTGGAAAAGCTGGGGGATTTCGAGGCAGCAATAGGCTGTTATGATAAGATTCTTGAGCTGGATCCGGGAAATGCCGATGCCTACAATAACAAAGGTTTTGCCCTCTTCAAGATGGAGAAATATCAGGAAGCTATTGATTGCTATAATAAAGCCCTGGAATATGAACCTGACAACACTGCATCTTTGTATTTCAAAGGATGTGCTTATTTCACAATAAGTAGCAACAAAGCTGCCCTTGAATGCTTAGACAGAGTAGTACAGCTTAAACCTGACTGCATAACGGCCTGGTACAACAAAGGGTATATCTATAACACGATGGGAAAAGTTAACGAGTCAATCACTTGTTATGATAGTGCTCTCTCAATCGATCCTAACTCGCCGTCTGCCCTTTATAACAAGCGTTTTGCTCTTTATCGAATAAAGGAGTTAGATGAGGCGGCAGTGTGCAATGCTAGACTTTATGCAGTCGATCCTGGATTTGTAGAAGCACTTCAGAATAAAGGGACTAAATTCTTCATTCCTGATACCTATAGAAGCGAAATGGATTATTCCCTCCCAGTAAGGTGGTATGGGGGAGAGGCAAATGCTTTGGAAAATATAAGCACAAACATGACTGAAGTTCCCCAGCAGCTTGAAACTAACCAGGAGCCTTCTGGTAACCAGGAAAACAATGATAGTGAGTACTCGTACATTCCCGAACAAGATGAGAATCAGGGAAACGAAAGCGGTGAGTATACCGACGGGGCTGATCAGAATCAGGGAAACGAAAGCGGTGAGTATACCGACGGAGCTGATCAGGATCAGGAAAACGAAAGCGGTGAGTATACCAACGGGGCTGATCAGGATCAGGGAAACGAAAGCGGTGAGTATACCGACGGAGCTGATCAGAGTCAGGGAACTGAAAGCGACGACAGTGAGTATATGGCTGATCAGTATCAGAAAAACGAAAGTAATGGAAATTAATATATTCCGGAACCCGATGCGGTTTAGCATTTTTGAAAAACCTGAAAACTAAAGGTATTCTCTGGTATGCATCCCGAGTGCATATCGGTCCAATTTTCTCAGTAATTCTCAAATTGAAAGAGGGTTGCCCGAATTTTACCACAATCTTTGTGGACTCTTCGTTTGTCTCGGTACCCGCGCTTGGACGACTGAAGGCTAGCCAGAAACCCTTTTAGTAGGCTTCTTAGTGGGCTTTTTTGTTGGTTTCTGATATCATGCTCTTTTCTACGGAATTTATGCTTCGATATCTGTCCTATGGGTTCTCGTTTCTATAGATTCTTTTTGCCAGACTCCTTAAAAATGACCACAAGCAGAACTATCCAGCCTGCGGAAAATAGTATCAGAAGCAGGCTATGAGTGGCAATTAATGCTACTATCTACTTTCTTGCAAGCCCTTTCAGAGTATTCATTGGTCTCTCTATCTCTGGCGTTGTTGTCTGGATTTGCTTGTGTCATCCTATATATTGCCGGATTTGTTATGTTGTTTGGTTTTTCGAGGACAAAAATTCCTTTTCCTGAAAGCTTTAAACCCCATGCCGCCTTTACAACTAGTATCCATGACAGGCAAATCCAATGATATAAATGTAAACCTCGAACCCGATGTTCATACCCTGAGGGAACGCAGCAGCACGCCAAAAGAAGATACAAAAAATTTGGATAGCCCTGGTTCCGGCCCCTCTAACTTCGAGACTGAAGTTCCGGGAGATGTAGTTATAGTCCGCTATGGAGAACTTGCACTTAAAAGTCCTGGAGTTCGGAACTGGTATGAGAAAATCCTTATGAAAAATATTGCGGCAATGCTCGATTCGAGAGGTATTCCATATTCTCAGATCCGACGGGAATGGGGCAGGATATTCATTGAGACCACTGACTCTCGTGCTGCCTCGGCAGCAGCTGACGTTTTTGGGATCGTCTCAACTTCACCTGCGTTGACAGCAGAGCCCAGCCTTGAGAATGCTGCCATTGTATGTGCTGCCCTTGCTCAGGACCTGGTTCTGGAGGGTGAGTCCTTTGCCATCAGAGCAAGAAGAAGTGGAAACCATCCTTTTTCTTCAGCAGATATCGGCAAAACCTGTGGAGATGCAGTATGGAATTCCCTGGAGAAAGAAGGGAAACATCCCAGAGTTAGCCTGAGCTCTCCTGATAAGGAGATCTATGTAGAAATGCGGCAAAAGCTGGCTTATATTTATCTGGAAACATTCAAAGGAGTTGGAGGACTTCCCCTTGGCACACAGGGCAGCATGGTAGTTCTAATGTCAGGAGGGCTTGATTCTCCTGTCGCAGCCTGGCTTATGATGAAGCGCGGAGTTACGATTATTCCAGTCTACTGCAATAACACTCCTTATGCTGAGAATGCGGCAAGAGAGCGTGCCTTTGATTGCATTCGCCAGCTCCAGAAGTGGGCTCCGGGACATCAGTTTACAACTTATGAGATTCCTCATGGCCCGAACCTGCAATCCTTTATCGAAATATGCAATCGGAAAAATACCTGTCTCCTCTGTAAACGTATGATGTACAGAGAAGCCTATGAGGTTATGAAAAAGGAACGTGCAAGTGGAATTGTCACCGGCTCTTCACTAGGACAGGTAGCTTCCCAGACTGCTGCCAATATGCATGCCGAGATTTATCAGCTTGCGATTCCAATCTACCACCCTTTGATTGCCTTTGACAAAACCGAGATAATGGATATTGCCCGCAAAATTGGAACTTACGATATCTCCAGTCGATCAGCAGGTAGCTGTGCTGCCGTCCCGGAGCGTCCCGAAATAGGGGCAAATTACGATCTTATTATGCTTGAAGAAAAGAAAATGGATGTCGAAACTATGGTTTCCAATGCTTTAAAAGCCGCAAAGGTTCTTAAGCTGTGAGAAGGATAAGCATTCTTTCTCTTAATTTTAATTTATAATTCTACTGAATATAGTACTAATTTTAATATATTCGAGATCCTATACAGTTAATAGGGAAGTTCCCATTCCCGCAACAACTACCCGATATTCGACCGAAATAACACATCGGTTTTCTTCTTTTCCCCCCTCTTTCTTTTAAGGGATTTTCATATCTGTTTTAGTTATCTATTAACATACTTTCAGCAGGTCGACATCAAATTTTGAGAATTTTTAAATTCCCTACGATTCTTCCTTTAATCCTCAGATCTACATTTTTAGGCAC
>MCHG01000465.1_pt1 | contig 11034 bp, 12 predicted proteins | sample 787351 | NCBI WGS metagenome assembly MCHG01 (sample SAMN05430296, study PRJNA330682) | permafrost metagenome | biome: Cold desert; feature: permafrost; material: soil; isolation source: enrichment culture inoculated with soil incubated with H2/CO2 at 20 degrees... ... | reverse complement strand
ATCAAATTACTTGGGGCTTGAAGGCCCATACACAAAACTATTTTTTCTCCCTATTCTAAGTTATTAACATATTTTATTTGGCTACAAATCTTGTAAAATCTACATTTTATGACAGAGGGACGGGGTTATTGACATAATAAATTATATTTTTATTTGTGACACTAACCCTGTTTTCTTGCCATTCCCTGGAAAGCTTTTGTACATACTAATTTTATCGATAATTTTATCGTAATGATTTAAAGCTACCTTTTCTGAATATTGAAATAAATAATTTATTATTTCTTCTAAATTATTTTTAGAAGTAGGAAGTAATCTTATTTTAAGTAACAATGGGGACGGATACTTCATTTAATTCTTCTTTATAAATTAATCCTAATAGTAAATATGATATAAACACTTTAATCCGTTGTTTTCTCATATCTCAAATCTCCTCACAATGACACGCAAATATATTTATATTCATCAATCTTATAATTTTTTTGTTGTATAATATAAATTATTCGACTAAAAATCGTAGCACCAAATAATTTCATGTTCAAACTTAAAATTTATTACTAATAAGTATACCAAGCTACAATATTCGTTAAATTATATATTCATACTTTCATTAACTCTTAGAATAAACACATCAGATGTTTTAACTTTAATTTTAAATTCTTGCGGGTCAGCTTTTATTTGATTAAATGTGTTGTAATGAATAGGTACAACTGTTTTCGCTTTTATGAAATCTACTGCCTTTACTGCATCATCTATATCCATTGTGTAATTTCCTCCTATTGGGAGAAATGCCACATCTATTTTTTCATCTTCTAACAGCTTCATATCAAAGGTTAATCCCGTATCTCCTGCATGATATATCTTCTTCCCGCCTATTTCTATGATAAATCCTCCTGGATTTCCCCCGTATATCATATTTTCGCCTTCGCTTATTCCTGAACCATGAACTGCATTAGTCATCTTAACTATACCAAAATCAAATTTTGTTCTCCCGCCAATATGCATTGCATGTGTTTTTACTTTGGATTTGCTTAAATAATTGCAAATTTCAGCATTTGCTATTATCAATGAATTATTTTTCTTCGCAATCTCAATTGTATCACCCAAATGATCTCCATGACCATGGGTTACAAAAATATGTGTTATATTATTTAAATCATTTAAAGTCAATTTGCATAATGAATTACCCGTGATAAAAGGATCAATAATTCCTTTAAAACCACCTTCTTCTATTAAAATTACAGAGTGCGCCAAATATGTTAATTTCATTTTTCATACCCTTTTCTTAAATAGATTAATTAGAATTTTCGGAAAATGTTTAGTGGGTACGGTTCTTACTGTCCATTTAGAAGAGGTTACCGCCAAGAACCGTCCCCTATACCATAAAACCACACTATGAAAATTTCTTTATTTCATTAAGTTGCCATTCTCTTTCACGAGTAATTGCTTCCATATTATTATAATTAATTAATCCTATAGTTTTTACTGCATAATCTGAAGCTACCATTGCATGTTCTTTCATGTGCCCACTTCCCACCGCTTGACCAACCATTCTTAATGCTGCTTTCTTTATTTCTGAATCACATTCCCTAGAAATTTTATGAATCTTAAATCCAATCTGTCTTACATCGTGCATTCTAGCTTTTTTTACTTGCCATAATTCATTTACTTTAAATCCCTCTACTATTTCATCTATTGATTCATAGTTTATATCAATAATTTGTAAGATATGTTTTGCCATTGATAATGACCACTTTGCTAAACTTATCTGGTCCATATTTTCATACAATTCATCTATTTCTTTTCTTAATTCATTGTTATCCTTTATTTTTATTTTTACTTTTGTTGACACAACCATACCCCCTCAAGCTTAACGGTTTTATTGATCATAAATCTACAAATGGACAATATTTGAAAAAGCAGTATTATAATCATACTTAAAAGTGACATTTGAACCACACCTTCTAATTATCAATATACTGCTAATTACTCTAATTACTCTATTGTAATCTAATTAATTATAAAACAGATTACCTTTATCTTTTCCTAATCTTAACTAAAATTGCAATACCTATTATTGATATTAAAATTATAATTATCCCAATAACAATAGGGGCGTAATAACCGAAACTACTATATATTCGGCCGTACATTTAGGATATCATCTTTATTGTACAGATTTACTTTTTGAATATGTTTTTATTACAAAGGCGTATTCGCATTCGTTTTTTCCCCAGGATGCAATCATCCTAAATCCTCTTATGTCTCTTTTATTAGGTTCATACTGTGAACTTAAAGCGGATGCTAAATGATACTTTATTTCAAAAGAACACTTGCCATTTTTTAATTCAACCGGAATATTTCTTATTAATTTGTCCGCGTATATCTGCTTTCAGTTTTCATCAATTAAAATATACGAAACAGTAAATTCATCCGGAGGGTTATTTACAAAAGCAATTTCAGCGATGCTTCCATTTTCAAAAATAGGGATTTCTTTTTGTTTACTTAATATTGTAACAAAGGTATCCTCTCTATCATAAACACTTACGTTCCATTTGTTTTTCGCTGAAACATACTCTATTTCTTTATCTCCAATATTTATTGATAATACTGGAACTTTTTGGATAGAATTTAAAGAACAGCTTACAAAAATTAATGTTGTTATTAGTATCGATATTAATAGAAATATTGTTTTTTTCACTATATCACCCTTTACATTTTTATTAAATATCTAAATGTTAAATCATACTCAATTGATAGAAGACATCTTATTCTAAGCCTTATTACCTTGCTCGTATAATTTAAAAGCCATTTATCTGAAACAATTATTATATGTACAATATTGCATTAATAACAAAATCCGATTATTAAGTTAGGACTTTATAGATTTATTATATCTTATATACGTTAAATTTTCAATCTTATAAAATGTGATAAGGCACAACACGAAATAATATTCGATTTATTTTAATGAACATCCATAATAAAAAATCAAATATGAATTTTATTAAGTAATATTGAAATAACTATTTAAATACAATTAATTAATAATAAATATAGCAAGAAGGTGAGATTATGTTAGAAAGTTATTTAATACAATTAGAATATTTGTTAAGAATTCTCATTGCTGCCATATGCGGAATCGCCATAGGATATGAGAGAAAGAATCGGATGAAAGAGGCAGGCATTCGTACACATTTTATTGTGGCTTTAGGTTCTGCCCTTATCATCATTGTCTCGAAATATGGTTTTCAAGATCAAATAGGATGGAACAATTTATCTCTTGACCCGTCTCGTATCGCAGCACAGGTTGTTACAGGAGTTGGATTTCTTGGGGCAGGTATTATTTTTATGCAGAAAGAAAATATAAGAGGATTGACTACAGCGGCTGGAATTTGGACTACGGCGGCAATTGGTCTAGCAATAGGTTCTGGCTTGTATTTAGTTGGCGTAGCATCTGCAATTATACTTATTGTTGGGCAGATTTTATTTCACGGTAAAATTAAATGGTTATCCTCACTAAAAACCGAGGTGCTTATTTTACAAATTGAAAACGAACCTGAGGTTGTCCAAAACATTCAAAAATTTTTAAAAGAACAGGATGTCACTATTCTTAACTTAAAGGCTAAAAGCATTAAGGAATCTTCTGAAAAAATTGATTTAAAAGTTGTAATAAGGGTATCTGAAGGATTTGATACCTCCAAGTTAGTTTGCACATTGCAGGATAACCCTTTTGTTAAATCTATTGAATTTTAAATGATAGCATCTATTGAGGACGCACCTTCCCCAAAATTACCCGTTCACAATATCTCCGCCATTTATATGAATTGTTTGGCCTGTAATATACGAGGAACTATCACTAGCCAAATATACATAGGCTTCTGCTAGCTCTACCGGTTGCCCAGGTCTTTTTAAAGGTGTATTCTTACCAAATGTGCCAACCTTTAGTTTATCAAATGTTGATGGTATTAAAGGTGTCCAGATTGGACCTGGGGCCACTTGATTTACCCTTATTTTTTTATCAGCTAGATTTTGAGAAAGTGATCTTGTAAATGCTGTTACAGCACCTTTCGCTGCTGAATAATCTATTAAATCTTTGTTTCCCTTAAATGCTGTAACTGAACTTGTATTTATTATGCAGCTACCTTCTTTTAAATATGGCATGGCAGCCCTAGTTAAATAAAACATTGGGAAAACATTAGTTCTAAAGGTATCATCTAATTGTTCATCTGTAATATCTTCAATATTTGTTTGTGGATGTTGAATTGCAGCATTATTTACTAAGATATCTAATCCGCCAAATTGTTTGATTGTCTTTTCTACAGCTTCTTTACAAAAATTTGAATCTTTTAAATTACCCTTAATAAGTAAGGCTGTGCCACCGTAGTCTTCAATTGCAACTTTAGTTTCATTGGCATCATCATCAGCTATGTTATAAATTATAACTACTTTGCAGCCTTCTTTAGCATAAGCAACTGATACTGCTCTTCCTATTCCACTGTCCCCTCCTGTTACAATAGCTACTTTTCCTGTTAATCTGTTATATCCTTTACAATTAACATCATCATATATAGGCTCGGGATACATTTCGCCTTCTTTTCCTGGCTCTATTTGTGTTTGACCTTTAATATCCTGTGGTGTATACATTAAATTTGGATTCATTTTAATTTACATTCCTTTCACATATAATTTCTTTTATTTTAATATTTCCAAAAAGAATTATTAAATGCAAAAAAACTGATACCCTAATTATATTGTTATAAATAGTCATCAGTTGGTCTTAAGTCCAATTAGAAATATTTCATTTATTGTTTCTTTAATAAATCGGCAATTTCATTATATCCATATTTTTTTGCATATAAGAATGCTGAGAAATTATTTTCATCTTTTAATTCTGGATCAGCACCAGCATCTAATAATGCTTTTACAGGGTCAATAATACCGTTAGTTGCTGCATACATTAAAGGTGTCCATCCTGTTGAATCAGGCATATTTGGATCAGCGCCAGAAATAATTAATGCATTAATTGCTTCTATATTATTACTATATATAGCTTTGCTTAATGCTGTTTCTTCATAATAATCAATAATATTTGGATCAGCACCTGCCTCAATTAGAGTATTTATTATTTCTACATTACCATCCTGTGCTGCCCACATCAAAGGAGTACATCCGTCCACGTCTAGTATATCAGGTTGTATTCCATCATTTAGTAATTTCTTAACTCCTTCAACATCTCCTTCTGCAACCTTCTCGATTAAAACTGTAGAATTTAAATCCACAAATGTATCTGACAAGAAATTATCCGCTGCTAATATAATATCATCTTGATGTTTTATACCAATAAATACTAAAATACCTATCACTATCATCACCAACGTTGTAGATAATATTGCACTTTTAGAATGTAATTCAATGGGATTAAAGTTATTCTCAAAATAATATTTAATTTCATTTATCCTTTTAGGCAATGAAGGATGAGTCGAGCTTTTTTCAGCGATTTTATTAAAAAATCCTTTATTATTACTACTTTGCAAAAGATACTCATTGAGATTTACTTTATTATAAAGTGTCTTACCTATTGCTAATATAGTAAGTGCATTTATTGAAGCTTCTAAATTATTCGTATAATAAGCAGCAATACGGTCACTAGTATATTCACAAGCTCTTAAATATTCATTCCATATAGATGGGATCCACATGGCAGGTAAAATAAGCATCTGCTTAGCTACATGTTTTCTTTTAATATGAGCAAGCTCATGTACTATAATAAATGACAATTCATCATTATTTTCAGTATTAATTAAATCAAATATATCAGAATGTAAAATAACTATATTCTTTCTAAAAGATTTTGCTGCAAATGCATTTAATTTTCCACCTGATTCAATCACATAAACTTCAGGTATATCCTGAATTTCCATCGTATTACAAAATTCAATTAATTTTTCATAAATTTCTGGAAATTGATTAGCATTTAAACGCACACTGTTTGTCCTGATTTTAGCTACCATTAAATTATTGTAAAATAAAGAAAATGCTGTTAATAATAAAAGAAAAATAAGTCCTTCTATAAAAAATAATAATGAAACATAAATTATAATGCTAATTATCAATGCTAATATAAAATATCTTTTCTCATCTTTATGAATTAAATTTTCTAATGTCAATTCTTTCGTCATTTTACTCCTCGAAAACTTAGATTTATACATAATGTAAGATAAACGATTATATCATGCAATTATTTATTAATATATGGGTAAATAGTAACATTCCTGTATAAATTTAAGGAATATTCCTAATCATATCTAAATTATTTAGACGTCTACCTACCCTGGATTTTTCTTCCCATTAAAATATGCTCGTCAATACAGTACACAATCTTTGTTATTTCAACTGTCTACCATAAAGGGAGCATATTAATTATTAGTTCTTTTTAGTATGATTTTCATTATTTATTTATTCATTTAACTTATAGTCACCAACTATTTCGCAAGTTATATATGTTCTTGTTTTAGTATATCCATAAAAACTTCATCATGGAATTTGCCTTTAATATAGTATGCTTGGCGTCTTCTGCCTATTTCTTTAAAGCCTACTTTTTTATAGCAGTTTATTGCTCTATCATTGAAAGAAAAAACTCTTAACATAATATTATTTAAATTTAAATAATTAAAACTATAATCTAATAATAAATTGAGAACCTCATGACCATAGCCTTTACTTCTATTTTCTTCTTCCCCTAAAAATAAACCAACAACAGCACATTGTCTTATATGATCAATTTCCTGTAGCCCACAGTTTCCTATTAATATATCATCTTCCAACCTAATTATAGCAAATTGATATTGACTTGAATTTTGAGAAATCCATTCTTTTTCACTTTCTATTGATATATTAATATTAGAATTTCCTAATCCATCTGTTATATTAAAGTCATTTAACCATTTAACGTAAGTTTCTGCATCTTCAATATTCATTGGTGATAAGTAAACTCTTTTACTAACTAGTTTCTTAAAATATTTCATTATGAACCTCCATTATATTTAAAATATCATTTGTTATACTTTTTTACCAAGGACGTGTTTTTTCAAACCAACCATGCTTCTTCCAATATTCAAAATCTACTTCATTAAATCCACCTTTTTTCTGAGCAATTCTCATTGCATAAAATAATGCCTTAACCTTTAAACTCGGTGTTACATTTTTAGAAGTCTTAATAATTTTAGATGATATTTTATCAACATCTTTAAAAATTGAAACCTTTTTCTTGTCACTTACACTTTGCCAATTAATAGCTGCTACGCCTTTTCCATATTTAAAGATCTTTCCTACTCCCCAAAAAGTTAAGCTGTCTACAATATCCTTATTTGTTGATTTCATGCCACCACCTGCTGCAGTAGAAATAACAAGTGCTATTTTATTAAACATAGTCTTATTAGGACGATGAATCATCCATTGGTAGCCATAATGATCTAATAATGTCTTCATTTGGCCTGTAGTATGAAATACATACACGGGTGAAGAAAAAATAATTAAATCAGCTTTTACCATAGCTATTTTTATCATATTGACTTTATCATAATCAGGGCAAAATTCCTCCCCTTTCATGAAGCATAGACCACATCCTTTGCAAAAATGGGGCATGTCTCTAGGAAGAAAAAACTCTGCAACTTCTGTTGTTTCATTTTTAAATTTATTTAAGAATAATTGCGTAATATTATAAGTGCTACCCTTGTGTTCAACGCCATAGATTACAGCTATTTTCATGATACCCTCCTTAACCTAGTAATAGAATGATGATTTGTAGATTTTTTAGCAAAAAAGATCTCTCTCTCGTTTATATTAAACAGATAACTTTTTCATCATTAAATATTCTCCACAATATGTTCCATCCTTAGATTTAAAGCCATCGTCTCTTTTCTATTTTTTAAAATAACTATTTTATGGTTGTATTTACTGATTGTTTCTGCATATTGCTTTTTCTTTTGTTTTGATCTTCCATCAAATAATATCCATTTAATAAATTCAAAATCTAGTTTTTCATCGCACCCAGGCGCCATACTTTCTCGTGTTGTTCCTTTATAATTCTTGTATCTATTATATGCTTGGAATAAACAAGTTAATCTTGTAAAGCACATGAATATGATTATATCAGCTTCTTCTAACCTTTGTTCCCTATAAAGTTCTGTATAATTGCCGTCAATGATCCAATTATTATTATTGTCCATGAAATCCATTACCATAATTTTAGAAGATTCTTTATTTCTCTCTTGCCAATTAGCTTTAAATTGAACTTTGTCCAAATATAAAACAGGATAGTCGTAAAAATCTCCAAGTTTACTTGCTAAAGTTGATTTGCCTGAACCGCTATATCCAATTATTGCAATTTTCATTTTTACCTCTTAACTTATCTTAGACCCTTACCTATTTGTTTTTAGTAGTATAATTTTACTTTTTTTATTTCAATTAACTGGTATAATGATTATATCATATTATTGAAATCAGAACAAATATTTATATATTTCGTCTAATGTATTATAGAGGTTTAATGGAGGGTTTATGAAAAAAATAATTTTAATCATTTTAACTTTATTATTATTAACTTCATGTACTAAAGAAGCAGATACAAACATAGATGAACCGAATATTAAAGAATCAGAGCAAACAGTAGATGAAGAAACAAATACTAATAAATACTCTGGAGAAATTATTATTGACAGCTTTTTGGGTAGCAAAGGCAGGATATATTTTGTTCCTGACAAGGAAACAAGAGAACTTTTAAAAAATGAATACCCATATGCTATAGAAGCAGGTGAAAGTATTCCATTAGATTATGATGATATTAATATGGTTAAAGATCTGCATAAAGAGTTAGGTATTTATAAAGTTATGGTTGAAGCGGATTTTAAAAAAGAAGGCTTTTCTTCTGAATTAAAATCCATTGAGCTTACAGAAGAAATTGGAACCATAGAATATGTAGGCAAAGAATATCCAACAAATGAATTAGATGAAACTGTCACAGCAAAGGACAGAGTATGTGGACTAATTGTCAGCAATGTAAGAAAAATGAGTGATGATGGTGCTTTCATTTATTTTGAAGGAGAGATTGAAAGCGAAGGATTTTATAACGTTTATCCTGGCGGAGAATTTTTTAATTATTTAAACATAGGCAGAATTGTTCCGGATGGTGAATCTATAAAAAACTTTCCAACCTATAAGGGTGTTAGTGTGGAAAATAATTTTTCAGTATACTTTACAGAAACCAACGAATTATATCAACAGCTTGCTAAGCATTCAGCAATAGGACGGGGTAAATTCAAATCAATAAATTATCATATAGTTTATAATTTTGGCGGTGGAGTTCCCCCAGGAGAAATTCTTACAGAAATAATTTCATTAGATGATAATTACAAAGGAGTGTTTGAATTTAATGCTAACGCACCTGTTTTTACCTTAGTAAACGAAGCAAACAAGTACAAAGCTGGTTTTATGGGCAGATATGCAATAGTCTGTGTTAATCAACAACAAGCTAACAATTTTCAAAATGATTATTACTTTTTAGGAAAAGATGAAATTTCAAAAATTAAAATACTTACTACAGATGAATTCTATTATAGTTTAAAAGAAAATAAAACAAATGATGATATTGTTTTTGAACTACAAACTGATAATAGCTCTAAAATTCATCATACCATTAATTTTAGATATTTTAATAAAAATAGCAACTCAAGTGGAAAAGATGTTATTAGAAAGAATTATAATTATGGATATTTTAAAATTGGTGACGAAACTGTGAGGATTTTTGAAAAAGACAGCATTTTAGGGATGACTGCAGAAGATATTAATGCAGAATATGATTGCATGCAAGATTCCCCCGAAGAATTAGTAAGAATAATTAGTAAATTTTCAGGTGAAACCACCTTAACAGGCAAATTAACTTTATATTTTGACGAAGGCTACGGTATGAACAGAGTGTTTTTTGTTGCTGACGAAAAAGGTATTGAAAAGCTTCCAGTAAATATAGCCGATACAAGAGATAAAGGCGGCATGGTGTTTAATAATGAAAATATCTTTGAAATGTTAGGAACAGAGCCATTTGAAAAAACCTGCGAAATAACTATTAATAACTACATGATTCATTTTGCTGCAACAGAAGTTCACAACACTGCAGATCTTATTGCGGTTAATTTTCTAGAATAAATATGCAAATAATAAAGTCTTACTAATTTTTCATATCAAAAAAGGATCGACCTACTTTTATAATACATGATCTTTTTTTAAGTTTAAATTTATATATGTTTATTTCACCCCAAATTGTATTATACAAAAATTCGATACAATAACTGTTAAAAAACTATTTATAAATCATATATCGTTTATTATATTAACAAAATAGACTATAACAGTAAAGCATATAAATAACAATGTCGAAAATCCTTGCAAATTTTGATATAGTAAAATATAATTAGAATAATATTTTTACAATATTTAATTGGAGGCAAAATACATGTTTGATAATAAAATAATAGTAGGTCTTTCGACAATTTATAAAAAGGAAAGTAGTTTACTTGAAACCTTATCTTCTTCTGGAACTACCGGAACATTAAATTATCTGGTTACAACTCCTCAAATTATGGAGATTATAATTGAAGCATCATATAATATGCTTGACCCTTTATTACCTAAGGGGTACATTACAGTTGGTAAATATATAGAACTTTCTCATGAACACCCAACATTAACTTTACTTGGTGGAGTTATTTCGGCAATTTTAACTGTATCAAAAATTGAGAAGAATAAAATTTATTTGGATTTTACATGTTATGATGATATTGGTTTGATTTGTAAAGGCAGATATGAAAGAGCTATTGTTAATAAGGATAGTTTAATGGAAGCTACTTATAAAAGAGCTCAAACCATATTATGATTTATAGAAAAAACTATAAAATGAGGTGAATTTCAATGATTAATATAAATCCAGTTGTTAAAGTTATCTTTATTATTATTATTGCAATCATATTTATAGTTTCTATT
>MCHG01000464.1_pt1 | contig 11037 bp, 10 predicted proteins | sample 787351 | NCBI WGS metagenome assembly MCHG01 (sample SAMN05430296, study PRJNA330682) | permafrost metagenome | biome: Cold desert; feature: permafrost; material: soil; isolation source: enrichment culture inoculated with soil incubated with H2/CO2 at 20 degrees... ... | reverse complement strand
TCACGCATAAGTGCTACACGGTCACATATCTCGTTTACAAAATCCATGTCGTGAGAAACTATAACAAAGGTTTCCCCTATCTCTTCTCTAGCTTTAAGGATGGAATTTGTTACCGAGCTCTTGGTAATCGGATCCATTGTCCCTGTAGGTTCATCCATAATGACGATTCTCGGCTCCTTTATAAGTACCTGGGCAAGCGCAATCCTATGCCGCTCCCCTTCACTCGTTTCATCAGTCATTTTGGGTAAAACAGCTTTTGCCTTATCCTCTTCAAAGCCTGCAGCCTTGAGAGTTATTACGGCTTTTCTGACACCAAGTTCGAAAGGTAAGTCCAGGCTGATAGATTCAGTTAGGTTATCTATTACGGAGCTGTGAGTGTAGAGGCCGTATTCCTGGTGCAGGAATCCCATGTACTTAGTCGCACGTCCTTTATTATCCACTCCCAGCTGTGTCATATCAACCCATTCGTCTCCCACTCGAACTTCAACTTCTCCGGACGTGGGTGGTAAAATTCCCATCAGAATCTTTGAAGTGGTAGTCTTGCCTGCTCCGCTAACCCCGACTAGCCCGAAGATTTCTCCTTCTTTTACATCAAAAGAGATCTTATCCACAGCTCTCACTACACCACGGTCTACTGAGATATAACGTTTAGAAAGGTCCCTTACCCGGATTATAGGCTCTCCGACTATGGCGTTCTTTTCCTGTTTCACCATGCATGCGCTCTTCATAAAAACTGTAGATACCTCAAGCGGGTTTCCTTCCAGAACTACCTCTCCGTTTTCAAGAAGAATCGCCTTATCTGCCAGGTTCTCAATGACTTCAGGCCAGTGGGAGGTGAGGATCATACTCATATGATAGTTCCTCACTGACTTAACCATAGTATCATGGACCAGCTTTGCATTCATGGGATCAAGGGTACCTGTGGGCTCGTCAGCTAACAGAAGCAAGGGATTTCTTACAAGCTGCCTTGCAAGTACAACCCTCTGTTTCTCTCCTCCCGAAAGTTCTCTTGCAACATGCATCATGCGGTGACCCAGGTTTACTTCTTCCAGCAATTCAACAGCCTTCTTCATGGAGTCCTGTCCCTGATACCCTATTTCAGTTAGGGAATTTATAACATTTACAATAACTCTTTCGTCTCCATAAAGGGCAAAGGTACGCTGGAGCATGATTGCAATTTTTTTGGAAATGTCTTTCCTTATAGGGTCATAAAGGGAAAGTTTTATGAAATCAGCTTCAAAAGCTTCGAGTGTTTCTTCACAAAACAGACACTTCTGGCCTGTCTTGCTGGGGAGTTCTATGTATCCGCACTTCTTGCAGCGGGCCAGATGATAAATTACTTCACCTGAGATGTTTTCAAAAGACTCAGTCCCGCGCAGCACATGCATCAGGATTGTCTTCCCGGACCCGCTTTTACCCAGAACTCCAACTATTTCCCCTTCATTGATGTTTAAATTTACATTTTTCAGCGTTTTAAGACCGTCGAAATCTACAGTTAGATTTTTAACTTCAATAAACACTGGCATTAATTTTCCTCCGAAATTATGAGCTGCAAATAACTCTTTCTGTGGCTCTTTCTTACCTGACTGGCGTATACTCAACGTGAAAAGCAATTACTTCAAGTCAATGACACAATAACATACTCAATAATTTTTATATTGCAATAACTAACAATAAGTGCATAATCAATAGTTTTTAAGGGAAAATGCTTCTGAAAGGACAATGAAGAAATAAATCAAACAAGTTTCAACTTCATTTATTCAATACTCTCGTTTAATAATCTCTCAGCAAAATCATTGCTTCTAAAATTCCTGTCAATTGAAATTTCGCTAATTACCGATTGTTTCACAAAGCCTTTGAAAGAAAGTTTCATTTTCAGGTAGTATGTGCAGTAGCCTATAACTTTATCTTGACTTTTAATGACATAAGATATATTTTTGGAATTCATTGAATAATTTACAAGTTTTTCCGGACTTCCATTTTTAAACCCTTCTGCCTGAATCCTAAGAATTCTTGGAAGCACGGAATCCTCTACAGATAGAATGTTTTCTTTTTCAGTTTGCTTCCGTCTACTTAAAAGGAAAGGGCTAACCGTATCTCTCAGCATCCTTTTAAGAATCAATAGACATTCAGGCAATCTAGTGTGGATTTTTGTCAGATTCATACAAAACACTATGAAAAAGCTTAAAAATGAAAGAATCTGTATTTAAAGGAAAGATCCAGGTTTTATATTTCATTTAGGACAGATTTCCTTGAGGCCAGAAACTACATCAGCTAGAAGTTCAACAGGGATCCCCATAATCATCTCTTCGTCGGCAATTTTGGTGTAAGACCTGCTGCCACTGCAACCGACTGTGACTCCTATTTTGCCTTCTTTATATACCTGAACAACACCGTCAGAACATAAGCTCTGCTTTCCTGCGAAACTGGCTTCAAGCCTGCCTCCTACCTTGTACATAAAGGCCTGTGTAAGTAACATGATTTGTCTGGGGTTGCAGATGACCACAACAACATCCGGAGTGAATGAGGTTTTTTCCAGAGGAGAGTACAGAACAGCTTCTGTTGAGTTGGGCGGAAGCTTAGGAACCAGATCAATGGTACGCCTTGCGGTACCCTGCGTGCTGAACTGTTTCAGTCCTTTATAATAGAATTCCCCGCTGGTTACTTTTGCAGGCATTTCCCCAAGGCCCATCGCACCTGCTCCACCTTTGCACATTTGATCTTCGCCCAGGGTATAGAATTCCTCGCCTGTTCTTCTTACTCTGTCAACCAGCTGGCAGTGCCTCATAGCTTCATCTACCTTTTTGATTCCCTCGGGAACTTCTCCTCCTTTCGGAACCAGTTTTACTGCAACAGGAGATGTCGTGAGTTTAAGGCACTTCACCAGTTCCTGCCCATAGCTGTTTATCTCTTTTATATCCATAATTTTAACTCCGGTTTTAAAATTTTTATTGGAATTAAATTCCACATCCTCACCTAAAAACACAAAAGGATGATTTCAATGTCCAATAGGGATAAAACACAGATTTTGATACTAAATTATTGGTGCAATATATTATCAGATGTCCAAATTCTGGCCTATGTTAGCTTTTTCGCCGCAGTTGTCATAAGCTCTAGACCCTTGCTCTTGCAGGAATCGCATGGTTCCTATCCATATGCTCATTATCTCACTCTAGTGATGCTTTAGTGATGCGAGCAGTTGCAGGTGCCATTCGTAGATAATTCCCGCAGCAGCCCATTGTTATAATCCTGAACCGCATCAGAAACCTTGCCCACTGCTCCCGCAAATACCTTGATTTCCTTCTCCGTCAGCGACATTAGAGGCCTTCCGCCAATGCCCGAGACGAGTACGGTCTCGACATTATGTGATTTCAGGATTATCGAAGGGGCAACACAATTATGCTCGCCATCAGGAGACCCGTTGCTTATCGCTCTAATTCCCAAAATATCTTTGTCCTGTACATCTACAATGGTAAAATATTCGCATGAGCCAAAGTGGGCGCATACGTCAGATTCCAGTCCGCTGTCACTCATCGATGGTATGGCAATTTTTGTCATTTTTCTACACTTCCTGCTTTAGCATTTACTACCTCTTTCCCCTTGTTTTTGGGGCAGCAGTAATCATTCTCAATAAACCTCTTTCCTCTTCCGTCGCCGCCGATTCGGCAAATTATGCCCGAACCACACTTCGGACAACTTGTGGGTCGTCCCTCATTACACTGTGATTCCCACTCTTGCTCGCATCCTTTGCAGAGGAATTCGACCTTGCATTCACCGCTATTTACGTACTCTCCCCCGGAGATCTCAATCGCTTTTCCGTTGACGAGGGCATCAACCACCTTCTGTCGGGCCTTTTGTAGGTCGTTCCAGAAAGTCTTCCGGGAGATTCCCATCATTTCAGCGGCTTCGTTCTGCTCGACATGGAGGAGATCGCAAAGACGGATAGCCTCAAGCTCTTCTATGGACAAGTTGATAATTTCGAGATCGCAGAGCGGAACTTCTCTGGGCTTATAATATGTAGCCTTTGGAAGGCACGATACCCTGCGCTTAACTCTATTGACCATTAAATTACACATATGCGATATATTATAAATATTTATTGATTAGGATAGTCCGCTTTAAAGCGTTTTAATGTATTGACTTTGACAATATCATTGACAACAGGGCAAATGCAAAATACCATACTAGCGCCAGCAGTATAAAACCGGGAGGAATCAGTATCAAGCCCTGGACCCCTAAGGTTGATATTGCGAAAGTTATGACGAAATCACAGTATCTAGAGACTTTATTAAATTATCCATAAAAACAGCAAAGAACGCAATTTTTTCGTATTCGATTTAAAGGGAAATTGTAATCCGTTTTTATGAGAGGCTCGGACCTTTTGCCCGGAGTGGTTCAGGTTTTTTGCATAAGTATCCGCTTTTTGGACTAGGACTGCAAGGCAGCCTATGTGCAGTACTGATTTCCATTGTTTCAGAAACTTTAACTAAAATTTTTCATTTTAAGGATTTTCATCCCTTTCTGTTCATCCGGGATATCCATAAGCCTTTCTTCTACCTTAGCCCAGATTTTCCGGACCTGATTTGCAAATTCACTTTCGCTTGCGTGCTCACTGTTTTTAGCGTACTCTATCACGGTTTGTTCCTGAAGCATCGCCTTCGTTGCAATGTCGTCATAAGGAAGCCTGCCAAGTACCGGAGTTCCCAGCTCGGTACAGAATTTTTCAATCAACCGGGTATTCTCTTCATTTATGTCATACTTGTTGATGCAGACAACAACCTGGATCATGAAGTGTGCAGCAAGCTCGATGACTCTTTTCAGGTCATGGATTCCGGAAACCGTTGGTTCGCTTACCACCAGGATCAGGTCTGTCCCTGTAATGGCTGCTATAGCGGAACAGCCTGTCCCAGGAGGCCCATCAATGATGATTAAATCCTTATAATATTGCTCTGCCATTTTTTTCGCGTTGCTTCGAACAGCGCTTACAAGTTTTCCGCTTGCTTCTTCCCCAATGCCGAGCCGTGCCTGAGCCATGGGACCAAAGCGGGTTTCGGAGGAAAAAACCTGACCTGATATCCTTTTTTCCATGGAAACTGCCCCTTCGGGACAGACAATGGTGCAGACAGCACAGCCCTCGCAACTGTAAGGATCAACCTCAAGGTTTTCAGTTACCGCCCCATACCTGCAAAATTCTCTGCATTTTCCGCATTCAATACAGAGTTTCGGGTCAAACCTGGCAATCTCAAGGCCGCAGTAGTCCTCTTTTACCAGAACCCTGGGTTTCAAAATAAGGTGCATATCAGCTGCGTCCACGTCGCAATCCGCAATAACGGCATTTTCCGCAAGCGAGGCAAAAGCTGCCGCAAGGGTAGTCTTGCCAGTTCCCCCTTTTCCGCTGATCACAGTAAGCTGCTTCACGTTCTCGCCTCTTTTCCACCTGCAAGTTGGGATTTTATTGCTTCAAACATACAGAGAAACTTTTCATTCCATTCCGGCATTTCCCTAATAAAGGGAATGCCACGGGAATAGAGTTCTGCAATCATGCGGTCGTTTGGAATCTTGAGAAGGACTGAGATTCCTTCGGTTTTACAATATTCTTCAACCTTTGAGCCCCCTAACCCATAGCGGTTAATGATCACTCCGAAGGGGATTTTTAGCGCTCTTACAACGTCTATAGCAAGCTTAAGGTCATGGAAACCAAAGGGGGTAGATTCGGTCACGAGCACACAGTAATCCATGTCCTCAATAGAGGCAATTACCGGGCAGGCAGTCCCTGGCGGAGCATCGATAATTGCAGTTTTCCGGTCATCGATGTGCTTCTGGAGTTTTTTGATGACAGCCGATACCATCGTTTCCCCGATGTTTAAAAGCCCCCTGTAAAACTCCGGGGAACTCCCTTCTTTTGCTTTTTCGATCAATCCGAGGAATCTATGGGATTCTCTGATTGCCTCTTCAGGGCAGAGGAGAGTACAGCCCCCGCAGCCATGGCAGAGAGAAGGGAAAACCAAAACTTTGGTAGGAAGTGCAGCCAGGGCGTTATAGCGGCAAAAGTCTGAACACCGCCTGCAGAGGCTGCATTTTTCAGGATCGATTACAGGCACCGAGCAAATCACATCTTCCACTTTCTCAAGCTCAAAGCCAAGAAAGAGATTACAGTTTGGCTCTTCCACGTCGCAGTCAAAAAGCTGCACATCTGAGAGAGCAAGGGCAAGATTTAAGGAAACCGTGGTCTTTCCGGTCCCTCCTTTTCCGCTTGCAAATGCAATTTTCATATTCATTCTCCATTTTATTCCGTAGGTGCTGTGATTTCTTCAAGGTCCCTGATCCTATCAAGGATGGCTCCGGCAGTGTCCGCCTCTTCCGGAGTTTGCAAAATTTTTATAAAATTATTTCGTAGCATGTGGAAGGGACCCTCCCCAAGACTTCTTACCACAAGGACATTTGCCTTTTCCCGGATGATCAGTTCCACAGCTTTCATACCTCTTTTTTTCTCTGAATTGGAAGATAGGTTTTCGATAATCTCCCAATTTCCCGCTCTGCCCTCTTCAATTCCTGCAAAGAAAAAATAAGGAGCTTTTCCCAGGTGCTCCGAAGGTTTTGCTTGAAGCCCTTCCTTGTCAAGAACAGGAATAGCTAGCCTTAAGTTCTTCCTACTCATAGGCTTTGCATTAACAACTATATGCTCCAGGTTTTTCACTTCTTTTTTAATAGCAGTTTTTATCTCCTCTGAAAGTAGTTCCACCCTTTTCAGGTCGGTTTCACCCTCTACTTCAACCGTGGCTTCCCCGAAGACCACAAGTCCGGATTTCCGGAGTTTCAGGTCTTCAAGCTTTATTAAGCCGGGGATCTCGCGTATATTTTTTTTAATCCTCTCACTTGCCTCTTTATCGAGCCAGGCATCCATCAGAGTGAGCACTGCATCCCTAGCATTTTCGATCCCCATTTTGAAGATCAAAAGGGAGATCACGATAACACCCAAACTATCAAGTTCCGGAACCCCTAGCGCGGAGCCGAGGATTGACACAACCACAATCATCGAAGAAAAGGCATCCACGTAAGAATGCATTGCGTCAGCAATCAAGGCTTGGGAATTGATCCTTGTTCCTACATTCTGTTTGTATATGAAAAGGGCATAGATCGCAAGCACCGAAAAAACGGCTGTCGCAAGGGCTAGCCCCTGAAATTCAAGCTCTTGAGGGGTCTTTACGCTTGCAAAACCCTCCTTTAGTAGCTCAACTCCGGAAAGCAGGATTAATAGAGAAACAAAGAGGGCTACAATGTTCTCTGCCTTGTAATAACCGTAAGGAAAACGCTCCCCGCTGCTTTTCAAGCTTATCTTAAGCCCGACCCAAACTGCTAGAGAAGCAAAAATGTCCAGGCCCGTGTGGACAGCATCCGCAAGCAAGACTGTGCTTCCGGAGTAAATACCTACAGCCCCTTTAAGAAAAGCGAGGAATGCAAGAGCCAGGGTTGCGTTCCTGGACACCTTAATCCCGAGTTTCAAATTGTCCTGCACAATCATTTGAAGATCCGTTTAAAGATGAGTCATTGACTCATCACAATTTGGAACATTGAATCTTTAGAACATTGCATCATATTTTTTGATGTTCTCTACCAGTACTGTCCTCTATTTCAGTGGTGATGATGCTCTTCATGCCCGTGTTCGGCACAGGAATTCTCAGCAGTTGCATTCTGGAGCTTTCCTGTCTTCCATGCCTCAAATGTATCCCTTACTGTGCCGCCAGCACCCACAAAAACCTTAATTCCGTAGGACTCGAACATGCTAACGGCCTTGAACCCGAGCCCGGCACAAAGCATGATGTCCACCCCATTCTGATGAAGGTATTCGGGAGGCAGTCCGATTCCTCCCATGTGTTCACTGGTGTTGGGAATTACCGTGACTTCCTTGGTCTCTGTGTCTATTATGGTATAGGCAGGAGCTTTCCCAAAGTGCTGTTCAACAATCCCATCCAGACCATTTTCATCTCTGGTAGGAATACTTACTTTCATCTGATCACCTGTATCTTTTTATTACTCTTCTAAATCAGTGGAGTTTATTGATTGTAGTAATTTGTACTATCGATATTACAATTATGGCTCTTCGTTGTTTTGTGTGGATATCCTCATAAAAACCAACGCGGTCTTTAATTGAAAATCATCTTATTCATAGAGAATGACGAAGAGCCACAATTATTTATATCACTTTTATAATGGGGATTTATCTGTTTTTATATTGGAAGATTTAGACCGTTTTTGTAATCGAATAGATATATTCCGTTTTTAGCTATTGAGGAATGTGTCTGTTTTGTAGATCCGCATTTTTACTGTTCAACTTATCAAGATTAGCACTTATCTGCCCCTGCTCTTTCCTCTTCCCATTCCACTGCCTTTTTTCATGCCGGAATGAGGGACATTATTGGGACTGCTGATTGATTCAAGTTCTCCGGCTTCATACTGCCTGATAGCTTCCCGAACCGTACCTTTTACTCCGACCTGGACATCAATTCCGACCTCTGAGAAAATAGAAAAGGCATTGGGGCCCACACTGCCTGTTAAGAGTACATTGACCCCCGCGTTTGCAATGGTTTCGGCTGCCTTGATCCCTGCACCACCAGATACTGCTGCACTCACATTTGAAATGGATTCCATTAATTTGGTTTCAGTGTCATAGATTACAAAGTAACTGCATCTCCCTAATCGGGAGTCCACTTCGGAATCGAGCCCTTCACCGCTCGCTGTAATGCAAATTTTCATTCTTTTTACTCCCTCTATTGGCGATCAAAATTTTAATACATCATTATACGCATCAACAGTCATTTCCTGACCATTGAAGTCCCGCATTTTTCACACTTAGCCTCGTTGCAGGGCACTCCCGGCTTGTGGGGCATCTCGTGTCCGCATTCAGGGCATATGCACGTCCCTTCCGGGCCGCCAGCATCTCCTCTGATCCGGCATCGTCCTCTGCCTCCCCGGCTTCTGCCCACTCCAGGTCCTTCACCTGCCGGACCGTTCCCGTCTCCTCCTGGCATCTTGTAATCTCCTCCTTCAATTTTTATCGATTTTCCATATACAAATGCTTCAGTTACTTTCTCAAGTGCTCTTTTGAGCGTCCTTTGAAAGGTAGACTGGTGAATATCCATACATTCCGCAGCCTCGATCTGGGATAAATTTTCCAGGAAACTGAGCCTCATGGCTTCAAGTTCGTCAACTGTCAGGGCTATCTCCTCAAAACAGCCCTCTTTGAAATCTCCAGGTTTGAAATGCCTCAGTTGATGTTCGAAACTCACCATTTTTCTTTTCCTTGGGCGCGCCATTATGCATTATTATGCAAAACTTATATATATAATTTATCTTGGGAGAAAAATTCAGGACGGAAGTAAAGAACAGGATAAAGAATCGTTTAGTCTGGTTTTAATATATTGAGTCTGAAAGGCACAACGAGATGTTAAACAACTTGGAACCCGATATCGTGAAAAGATTTTAAAGGGCTCTCTGCTAAGCAAATTAATTCCATAAGGAAACTTTCCAGTACAGTATCGGCTCTTCTGGAGACTCTCGAATCCTTATATAGCTCGATTGATTTTTATGGGATTCAAGCGGTTGAACTAAGAAATCAATAAGTTTTAAACCTCGAACTGTGTAAAGAATTATTTTAACCTCAAGATTGAGATGCTTAGGAAAATAGTTAAGTACAGTGTAAAAATGTAACTGAGGTTTTGCCAAACTTGATGAAAATGCGTTAAAAGCAAAAAAAGAGCCTATAATTGCGTATTTAGCTAAAAAATTACATCTAATGCCTTTAAAATACCATCGTCAATGGAGCTGAATACGGAATCCAGTGATAAAAGCTTAAATAATGTTATATGTTTTAAGAAAAACCATATTTGGTATGATTTTTCTTCACAAATTGTATAATATTATAAATGTTAATTAAGTATTAAAAATTAAAATCGGGCTTTTTCCTTGATTATAGGATTAATAAGCTTTTTAATGAGATTTATTGACACATATTTGCATTAAATTGATTTCAAACTGTTTTAAACAAATTTTTTTACAAAATAAACATTCCTATAAAATATTATAGAAAATAAAGGAATTTGAGGGGAAATGGCAAAACCTCAACTAAGTTATTTCGCGCTGGATCCTTACGCTCAGTATCATTAATTTTTGTGAAAAAATAGGTCATAAAGACATTTCACGATAAGGGCATGACATTTAGGTCCAAAGATAGTCTGAAGAGACTTTATTTATTTTCACGCATGCTATCCAAATATAAACTATAAGTATGGTTGTTTTCAACCCAGAAAGTAATCGATTTATCCTTTTCGGTTGTATAATCTAAAAACTGATCGAATGTACTGTCATAAACCTGTGTATCTTTTCCAGCACTTATATTGACATTTATTAGAGTTTTGGCACCATTTGTGTGTGCATCAAACGTGATCAGACTTTCATTATATTCCAGATCATCAAAATATGCATCGTATGTATTACGGTTTACTTGACTATACTCATAAAAAGATACTATGGATACATTGTTTGAACAATAGTTATCTACCCAGTTACTGAATTTTGAGCAACTAATCGAATATTTGATAGCCGGTTCTTGATCAAGTTCATGGGTAAAAACCGGGTACACCATGCCTGCTCTAGATACTCGTTCCCACCATTCCCAGGTATCGTCATCCAGATTTCCAACATTTTCCTCCGCATTAATTCCCGAGTTTCCGTTTCTCCAGAACATTCCTAACTTTTCGTATGCATAAATTGCATGTGTGAGGTTATCTCGGTTTCTCATGGAGCACCAGGTTGTTGGTTTTCGCCCGATTTTTTCATAAACGTATGAATACTCTTCATCCATTACTTTAAACGCCTGTTCAGGTGGAAGACTATTTAATTCCTTAGAGTAATGTACCCCCACATCCCAGGAGCCATTAGCAACCAGATTGCGTAAATATTCAATGTCTGTTTCATTGTATTGCTCAAGATAATCCTTATCAAACCATATCGTCCCTTTATAGTTTTTGCTTTTAAGAT
>MCHG01000463.1_pt1 | contig 11082 bp, 7 predicted proteins | sample 787351 | NCBI WGS metagenome assembly MCHG01 (sample SAMN05430296, study PRJNA330682) | permafrost metagenome | biome: Cold desert; feature: permafrost; material: soil; isolation source: enrichment culture inoculated with soil incubated with H2/CO2 at 20 degrees... ... | reverse complement strand
GAAAATGCTGTAGATGCCCGGTTACACTCTTTTATTTTGGGCAGTATGCTCTTAATCATTGGTGGACAGATCCTTGCCACTGGCGTGTATATGAAAACATACGGCCTCATCCACGGTATTTACCGGGACGGCATAACAGGTAAGAAGTTGCTGAGCTACCACTCCCTCGAAAGAGAACTTTTCGGAGGCTCCATTATTCTGGGCTTCGGCCTCATTCTCGGGTTGAAAGTCGCCTATAACTGGATCAGTTCCGGATACGGTTCCCTCAAAGAGGTGGAATCCGCAGTTATTTCAATGGTCCTTGCAGCAGTTGGGCTACAACTGATCTTTTCTGCAATCTTTGTAAGCGTGATGCTCCTGGAAGTGGATACAGACTGGTAAGTGGATACAGACTGGTAAGTGGTGCAATGAAAATCGCCTTCGTATACGACGCTGTCTATCCCTGGGTCAAAGGCGGCGCCGAAATGCGCAATCATGAACTGGGGAAGCGGCTCTCAGCCAGGGGGCATGAGGTACACATTTTCGGGGTCAAGTGGTGGGAAGGCGAAGATATTATTGATTATGAAAATATGACCCTTCACGGCGTTTGCAAAGCTCGAAACCTTTATGTAAACGGCAGACGTTCGATTTCCGAAGCTCTTGTTTTCGCTATAAATCTATTTCCTGAGCTCAGGAGAGAAAAGTTCGACCTTATCGATGTGAGTGTTTTTCCTTATTTTTCCTGCTTTACCGTAAAAGCGATCTCAGTCCTGAAAAAGATCCCTGCAGTCTATACCTGGCATGAAGTCTGGGACGACTACTGGTACGAGTACATGGGAAAGGCAGGTTTTTTCGGAAAAGTGATCGAAAAAGCGGTTTCAAAAATTTCGAACAAAAATATAGCAGTTTCCGACTGGACGAAGAAGAGGCTTGAAACTCTTGGGGTTCCTGAAGAGAAGATTACGGTTATCCCTAACGGGATCGATCTTAAATGGATCTCTGAAATTGGATCGGAAGGCGGTCTGACTTCTACTGGGCTTGATGGGAAAATTTATGACATCATTTTTGCCGGGCGGCTTATTAAGGAAAAAAATGTTGATGTTCTGCTTAAAGCGGTGGCTCTCCTTAAAGTCGATTTTCCGGACATCAGATGCTGCATTGTTGGGGACGGTCCCGAGAAAACAGCGCTGATGCAGCTTGCAAAGAATATGGATGTTTGCGGAAATGTCGAATTTGCGGGCTTTCAGGAGTACAGAGCGCTGATCGGAAAAATCAAGGCTTCAAAAGTGCTTGTGCTGCCTTCAAGCAGGGAAGGTTTCGGGATGGTTGTAATAGAGGCCTTTGCCTGCGGAGTACCGGTGGTGACGGTGAGGGAGAGGTACAATGCGGCGCAGGGGCTGGTTGACGATGGAGTGGATGGGTTTGTTGTGGAACTTGGGGATAGAGAAATTGCAAAAGGAATAGAGAAGGTAATTAAAGAGAAAGCCTCCCATAAGAGATTTTCGAGCATGAGTTTGCATAAAGCTGCAGAATATAACTGGGATGGGATAGTTGAGAAGATTTGTTCAGTTTATGAAGATTGTATAGAATAATAATTAACTATTCAGGTATCCTCGTTAAGGCTACATAATTTTCCTCTTTACAAGGAAAATTGAATCTAAAATGAATCATTTTTTGATAATTATTCAGCCTGGGTAAAAAAATATCATTAGCTATCTCACTTAAGATTTAATGGGTAAGTTTTTGGGAGCTTATTTTCTTTAATTTTTGGTTATTGATTATGTTTTTTCTTTTTTCATCAGTTAGTAATCAGAAGTGCCTATCACGTCGAAATCGGCATCAATTAACTGTTTTTGGTAGGTTTAATAGTTACGTTTATTCTTTCTGATCTGGAACACATTATTCCAGCTTAACATTTTGGCGAGATTTATAACTTCTTGATCTGGAACACATTATTCCAGCTTAACATTTTGGCGAGATTTATAACTTCTTTGCATATAGAAATATTTTAATATGTGTAACTCATTTACCGTAAGAGGATAACAGTATTTCTGATCAACAAAAAGAGATTGGAGATATATTGTTACCTGAGTTTTTGAATGATTAAATCCCATAAAATATTGAAAATGTCACCTTTCAAATCTTTAGGAAGATATTATGTACAGTTCAAAAGGCCAACTAAAGAGTCGAGAGATATCTTCGATGGAAATTCCCCCTTTCTTTCCATCTATATATTCTATTCCAGATAATTACAGATACGATAGGCCTGATCTCTCAATTATAATTCCAGTACATAATGAAGCCGAAAATATAGTTGAACTGTACGAGAAGTTGTACAGCACTCTTTCAATACTGGAAGTCACATATGAGATAATTTTCGTTGACGACGGGTCTACAGACGATACTTTCAAAGAAATAAAAACAATCGATGATAACAGAATAAGAATTTTAAGGTTCCAGCGTAATTATGGAAAAGCTGCAGCTCTCTCCTGCGGGTTCAATAAATCTAGGGGTGAAGTTGTTATTACTATGGATGGAGACCTGCAGGATGATCCAAAAGAAATCCCAAGATTTCTTGAAAAATTAGAAGAATTCGATATGGTTTCGGGATGGAAAAGCAAAAGACATGATCCTGTCTCAAAGACTCTTCCTTCAAGATTCTTCAACAGATTAACCAGATGCGTTACAGGAGTCAAAATTAATGACTTCAACTGTGGATACAAGGGATACAGAAGTGATGTTGTAAAGAATATAAGCTTATATGGAGAGTTCCACCGCTACATTCCGGCTTTAGCTCAATGGAAAGGTTACACTGTTGGGGAGATAAAAGTTGAGCATCATCCGAGAATCCACGGGAAGTCGAAATATGGAATTGAAAGAATTTTAAAAGGATTTTTGGACCTGATAACAGTCACATTCTTAATGCTGTACAAAAAAAGACCTCTGCATATATTTGGAGGTATAGGTCTCGTACTGGCATTTTCTGGAATGTTGATATCCGGATATCTACTCTCGTTATGGATCACAGGCTCGAAGATAGGGGATAGGCCTCTCCTCATGTTAGGAATATTACTTACAGTTATAGGAGCCCAATTTGTCTCGATGGGATTGATAGGAGAAATGATCACAAACACCAGAGACAATGATGATTACATCATAAAGTTTGATAGTCATGAACTGGAAAATGCTAGGTAAGATCGCTGTTAGTCTAGGACTGATATTTTATCAAGTAAACTCGATATAAAAGCTATCTATGAAGCTTTCAGTGAATAGATACTGTTCTCACACCTTTTTCCTCAACTGAAGGTTGTGAGGTGAAGAGGGTAAATGATCAGACTATTAACGGTATTCTTTATGTTCTGTCACATGTTCTCAAATGGGAAGTTTTCGCATCACTCAAGGAAGCGCCGATTATACCCTGAGCGTTACCAAATAACTTATCATTAGTGGAGATATAAAATGAGATCTGGCATCGAGTATCATATCGAAAAAATACATAAATCTGGTAAAAAGGATTTTAGGTGGAACAATTTAAGAGAGCTGGTTTCAAAGCATGTAGAAGGGAATTCAGTCCTTGATGCTGGATGTGGAACAGGTCACATGACCTTAAAACTATTGAATGAAGGGCATGCTGTTACAGCTATAGATTGCTCCAAAGAACTTACAAAATTCACTCAGGAAATTATTAAACAAAATAATCTCAAAGCTGAAATTTATACCTTAGATTTATTGAATGTGAATCAACTGGGTAAAAACATATATGAAAATGCTGTATGTCTGGATGTTCTTGAACATATAGATAATGATGAACTTGCATTGCTGAAATTAACCTCTACTTTAAAAAAAGGAGGGAATCTTATTATTTCTGTCCCTGCATGCAGTTTTTTGTATGGGACAAGAGATAAGGATATAGGGCACTTTCGGAGATATAATAAAAAAGATTTAATTAGTTTGATAAAAAAGACAGACTTAGAAATAAAAGTAATCAGATACTGGAATTTTTTAGGTTTTTTCCCAATATTGTTATCTGAAAAGCTTTTACATAAAAAACTATCTGAAGAAATAAGATATTCAAAAAAACCTCATCACGCATGCTTAAATTATTTATTAAACAAGTGGTTTTTTGTTGTTGAAAATAATGTAAGATTTCCAATAGGTCTCTCCTTGATTGCAGTATGCGAGAAAAAATAAAAATATATTGTTAAGGAATCGTTAAAAAATAACTTCAAGTTTTCACTTCGGGAATGACTCATAATTCCATTTCCCAAAATAACCATCAAAGACAATCTCGGCAACAGAAATACTAGAAATTATATTTTCGTCATTCCTAACTATTCAGGTAGCCTGAACAAGGCATGCAACTTTTCCTTTTCCGATGAAAAATCGGATATAAAATGAATTAAGGCCCTCGAAAACGGGTCAATTTTTAAGGACTAATAAGCCATATTTTTTAGATTAGATATTGTTTCATTGTTCCCCTAATTAAAATACAGATAGAAAATAATTTATTTTACATTTAAAGGGGCAGGTATTCTCAATTTAATTTTTAAAAGCTTATTGCTTCTTTTTTAATGTTAAATTTAGTATAACGGAAAAATGTTATCGGATGTCATAATTCCAAATAAATATCGTTTGTCAAAAAATAAAGATCTCATTATACTTATTTGTAAATTTAAAAGCTTAATTTTGCTTATTTTCTAAAAATTTGGATTTTTAAAGTATTTTTTATTGGGGGAACTCTGATTAATGTATATAGCCTGAAATAAGCATTCTGGGATCTTAATTCACACACTGATTTAGAAGGACCCTAAAATGAATCATTTTTGGCAACTGTTCAGCCTATGTAAAACAATATCATTAGCCATCTCATTAAGATCTAAGGGGTAAGTTTTGGGAGCTTATTTTCTTTAATTGTTGGTTATTGATGAGATTTTTTTCAGTTTTATGTGGTTGACAATTACATCTCTTTGAAAACTCAAAAGTCTCAGAACCATGAATCACAGTACCAAAGATCTATTAAATGTGGGAACAGTAATAAATATTTTCATATCTATTTATTCTTTCTTCTCTGGCACACTTATTCCAACTTGACATTTTGATGAGATTACATTACTTTGTAATATATAGAAATATTTTAATATGTGAAACTCATTTACCGTAAGAGGATAACAGTATGTCTGATCAACAAAAAGAGATTGGAGATAAATTGTTATCTGAAATTTTGAATGATTGAATCCCATAAAATGTTGAAAATGTCACCTTTCAAGTTCTTAGGGAGATATTATGTACAGTTCAAAAGGCCAACTAAAGAGTCGAGAGATATCCACGATGGAAATTCTCCCCTTCTTTCCATCTGTTTACTCTATTCCAGATAATTACAGATACGATAGGCCTGATCTCTCAATTATAATTCCAGTACATAATGAAGCAGAAAATATAGTTGAACTGTACGAGAAGTTGAAGAGCACTCTTTCAATACTGGAAATCACATATGAGATAATTTTCGTTGACGACGGGTCTACAGATGATACTTTCAAAGAAATAAATGCAATTCGGGATAATAGAATAAAAATTGTAAGGTTCCAGCGGAATTATGGAAAAGCTGCAGCTCTCTCCTGCAAGTTCAGTAAATCAAGGGGAAAAGTTGTTATTATTATGGATGGGGACCTGCAGGACGATCCAAAAAAAATCCAAAATTTCTTGAAAAATTGGATGAATTCGATATGGTTTCTGGACGGAAAAGCAAAAGACATGATCCTGTCTCAAAGACCCTTCTCTCGTTATAGGGGCCCAATTTGTCTCTCTGGGATTGATAGGAGAAATGATCACAAACTCCAGAAACAACGACGATTACATCATAAAGTTTGATAGTCATGAACTGGAAGACTGTAGGTAAGATCACTGTTAGTCTAGGACTGATATTTTATCTTCTATATAAACTCGATATAAAAGCTATCTATGAAGCTTTCGCTCAAATGGATGTAGTTCTACTTTCGTTCTCCCTACCGTTTATTTTTATCATGTATTTGATAAAAGCAAGAAAGTGGCAGGCTTTACTTGACTGCATTGATATCAAAATTCCTATGCTTAAGTCACTGGAAATAATCCTGATCGGTACTTTCTATGGGGCTCTTACTCCAGGCAGAGCAGGAGAAGTCTTAAGAGCCTATTATTTAAACTATGAAAGATCAAGAAGTATACCAACAGTGATAATGGATAAAATTATAGATATTATCTGTCTTCTGGTATTGAGTATACTATCATTAGCTTTCTTTTTTAAAGATCGGAATTTAATTTATCTGATGACTTTAGTTATGGCATTTTTCATTGCTGGAATAATTATCATTACAAACGAAAAATTTATAACTTTTATTTTTAAAGCATTTTCTCAAAATATAGAACATACAGAGAATTATATAAGAACCCTCAGGGAAATTATTGAGAATAAAAAAGTCTTACTTTCCGTTTTTTCATTAACTCTCGTGTACTATTTTGTAAGTATGATTGTGTACTGGATAGTAATAAAATCATTAAGTCCGGCTTTGGACAGTGTACTAGCATTTTCTCTGCCGATAATTGTAGTTTTAGGCAATTTCCCTATATCGATATCAGGGTTTGGACTTAGAGAGTTTGTAAGTGTCACGATCTTCAATTTGCTGAATGAGAGTTCAGTATATGGTTTTTCCTGCTCTGTAATTCTCTGCTTTTTGACAACATTATCTCCTGCATTGTTCGGATTCTTACTTACTTTAAAAAAGAAACCTTAAAATAGCTATATTTTCCAAGCATCATTGCGTAAAAATTAAGAAACTATATATCAAAATCAACCAGAGAAACCCTCCTGAAAAATAATTAAAAACTATTAGAAACAAAAAATTTCAAAATTAATTGTACATAAGCTGTGGCAGCTTAAATGGACAAATATCAAAGTCGAAATTACAAAAGGCACAATTCTAAAAACCCATTTCTGGAAGAGGTACAATGACACCAGGTGCACAAAATATAACAAAACTAAAAAAATATATAATTAGCCAAATATCGTATTTTCAGGAAAAAAGTTTAAAAGAACATATCAAAATCTTAATACTATATACCTTACTAACCTTTATACTCACTTATCCTGTTATTTTTAAAATACGCACATATATTCCGGGATGGAATGATGCATTTCACTGGATAAGAATACTCTGGTATACGCCAATAGCTATATTCAATCCTAGCCTCACAAAATTAACACATGATTACCTAATATTCTATCCAAATGGAATACCAACGTCACCTTTTCCGTCTGCATTTAATCAAATTGTTGCATACTTATTATCCAGTGTAATAGACATGCATGTAGCGTACACTATATTATGGTTAATTTCTTTTATTTTTGGCGCATACGGTACATATTTACTTGTACTTTATCTATCAAATGATAAAACGTCTTCATTCATAGCCGGACTAGTATTTGCATTTTCACCGTATCATTTTGTACATTCTCTTGGTCATTTTGGGGCAACCAGCATCGAGTGGATACCCTTTTGTGCTCTTTACTTAATGAAAGTGTTTAGAGAAGGGGGAATTCGAAACAGTTTTTTTGCAGGAATATTCTTTATTCTCGTAGCCATGAGCGATCTTCAATATATGATATTCATGGGAATTTTTGTGCTGTTATTATTTTTATATGAAATCTACATTTCTTTAAGAGAAGAGAAACAAGATTCTAAAGAAAGATTAAAAAGAATCTTTTACAAGTACTCCTTATTTGGAGTAATTTCACTCATAGGTTTAATTCCCCTCACAATAGAAAATATTCAAATAGCCACATCTAATGAAAATTTTTTAAAATTAGACCCGTCTGAAGCCATTATGTACTCAACTGATTTACTTAGTTTTTTTCTTCCATCGGTTTTACATCCGATTTTTGGGGGTTTTACGAAAGATATTTACAGCAATTTCTCAGGAAATCCTAGTGAGAATACAACTTTTATAGGATACACAGTCATCTTATTCTCTTTATTCGCGATTCGAAGACTAAAAGAAAACAAATGTGTACAATTTTGGTCGATAGCTGCATTGTTTTTTTCGCTAATCAGTCTTGGTCCACTTCTTCACATAAATGGTAGCACATCATTTACAGTGTTCCATGCTACTATTCCTCTTCCACATTTAGCTTTGTATTATCTGATCCCATTTCTGGACAATTGTAGGACAACTGGAAGATTTTTTGTAATCGCTTCACTCTCATTCGCAGTTTTGACTGGCTATGGGGTTTCAGAATTATTCAAATCTAAAGAAAATAATAAAAAGATGATTGCAATTGTAATTGGCAGTTTGATAATTTTTGAATATTTAGCAATTCCTTTCCCGGTATCAGCTGTCAGCGAACCATCATTTTACAAAGAGATCTCACAGGATAGAGACAATTACGCACTACTCGAAATACCTGCGACGTTAAACTATAATGCAGGTGTAAATACCATTTATTATCAAACGATACATGGAAAGCCTGTCGTAGGTAACTGGGCTGCCAGATTCCCATCTAATGCAAGGGATTTTGAATTAAATACACCTACGATAAGGGAATTAACTTATTTGCAACCTTTTACTGTTGATATCCTGAACCAAGATATAAATCAAATTGGAACATCCATTTTGAATTACTATAACATCTCATACATTGTTTTACATAAGAATTATATGAATGACACAGAAGTCAATTTTGCCGAGACGTTCATACAAAAAACACTCAACACGGAACGAAAAACATATGAAAATGATTCTCTAATCGTATATCATGTCAAAAAAGAACCTATAAAATCATTTATGATTTTAAAGGATAATTGGTATAGTCGAGAGGAACGGGGTGGAGTTCCAACTAGGTGGATATCAAACAATGCTACATTACTGATATACTCAAATGAAAAAGTCAACAAAAACCTTAGTTTGCGAGTACTTAGCGATAACAAGCCAAAAAACATTGAGATCCATTTTAAAGATAAATGCTTTGAGGGAACTATACCAACGCATTTCGCCGACATAAAAATGCCATTAGCTCTTGAAAAAGGAGAAAATGTCATCAGGTTTTCTACATCTGACGAGTTTCTTTCTCCTGCACAAAGAGTTGGCGGTAATCAAGACACAAGAAAACTTAGCTTTGCAATACAAAATATCACAATATCAACAGGTTATTGAGCTTTTTGAAAAAGTAACTTTTATAATATTTAGAAAATTATATATAACCCAGTATATTCTGTATATGACCAAAGGTCGTGGTAATAATGAAGTGGTCAGAATGAGTGATAACATCCATCAGCGGTTAGATTGGGTCGATGCAACGAAAGGAATTGTAATAATCGGGGTTTTGGTAGCCCATATTGGGTTATTTTATGATATATTCCCAGGATTAAGGATAATTTTTAACGTGTTTGTATTGACAACGTTTTTTTTCATATCAGGTTATCTCTTTAATTGGGATAAATACAAAAATCGTTGGTTAATTTTCATAAAAAAAAGGTTTGCTAAATTAATGATACCGGTGTATATTTTTGCTGGAATAGCATTAATATTCCAGTATTTATATTACATTTACACGAATGAAGTATTAGGACTCAGATTTTGGACCCACGATCCTATCACGATTTTTATACATATCTTCCGGGTAGATCTAGCTTATTACTCATGGTTCCATTCTGTATGGTTCCTATCTGCACTATTTATATGTGAAATGATATTTTTCATATTATTACATCTAGTTAAATCGGATAAATACAGAGGGTTGGCAGTCGTATTAATAGCAATGCCAGCGTTCATGTTTTATTATAACCAATACACGCCGTTGTTTTTTGCCCCCGCACTTGCTGGGATGGTTTATTATTATCTCGGGTTTATGACAAAGAAATATAACCTGGTTTCACGACTCACCATCCCTGGAGTAGTATCATTATTTATTGTATTTTTATTAGCCTGTTCCACACCACACGCCATAACTAACTTTGCTCAATTAAAATATGACAATATTATTCAATGGTATATCGGAGGTATCGCAGGAGCATTATTTATATGCGGTTCAATGTTTTACATATATAAGTACAAAATAAAGTCCAAAACACTAGAGTACCTTGGAAAAAACAGCTTGTTAATAATGCTGATTAACATCCCAGTGATATTTGGAATTAGTAAAATAATAAACCTATCCTCTTTCGGTATCTATCCAAGAGGGCTTTTATTTGCTGTTACGATGACAACTATTCTTTGCTTTTCATGTCTCGTAAACAAAATTTTTATCTCACTAAGCAGCGTTAAAAAAATAAATGGGGAAAATACTGTCAAGGGTGGTGAATAATTCCCCATGTCGGCGGATTAAAATCCCCCAGTTCTCAACCCTTGGGAAAAGTTCGAGGATTTTGAATCACGCTGAAAATGGAGGAAATGTTTTTGATACGAGATTTACTTCACAAAACTTGAGCATCAGTGAAATCGCCAAACAAACAGGTTTTGACAGGAAAACTGTAAGGAAAAATCTCCAGATGGAAACCTTATCAGAACCTTAGAAATGTCCCGAAAGAAAAAGCAAGCTCGGTCCTTTCAAAATCTTACCTCTCTGAGAAACCTAATAACGGTCCATATACTGCTGCTTGCCTCTATCGGGAAATCAAAGAAATTGGTTTTGAGGGAAGAAAAACTATCGTTGAAGACTTCGTAAGAGAAGTCCGAAAAAAAGGGATTACCTGCTGCTCCCCACTATGAAACCAAGCTAGGAATTCAAGCCCAGTCAATTGGGTAGAGATGGGAACAGGACTCTGTTCCAAAATCTAGTGATTTTTGCATTTCTTAATTGAAAATCTAAATTCGTAAGAAGAATTTACAATCAAAATTAACATTCGTTATCTAAAGACTTCGAGCCCGAAGTATAATCACAAGGATTGCAACCAATTATGAAATCTAGTGATTTTTAATTTTACGTTCATCACTAGATTTTGGAACAGAGTCGGGAACAGTTGAATTGGATGGAAAGGTAAAGAACCTAACTTCCGCCTTTTAAGCGCATAAATTCAATTTTTCCATAATTTCTTTTTGTTTCCTTGTAAGTTCTGTAACCATTACTTCTCCATT
>MCHG01000462.1_pt1 | contig 11083 bp, 9 predicted proteins | sample 787351 | NCBI WGS metagenome assembly MCHG01 (sample SAMN05430296, study PRJNA330682) | permafrost metagenome | biome: Cold desert; feature: permafrost; material: soil; isolation source: enrichment culture inoculated with soil incubated with H2/CO2 at 20 degrees... ... | reverse complement strand
TCCCAAAGTGGTCGTCTTAGGGTCGGGCCCGATTCGGATCGGGCAAGGAATTGAATTTGACTATTGTTCCGTACATGCAGTTGTGGCACTGCGCAAAGCTGGCTTTGAAAGTATTATTATTAATAACAATCCAGAGACAGTCTCTACGGACTTTGACACGGCTGATCGCCTGTATTTCGAACCTTTGACTTTAGAAGATGTTTCTGAGATTCTAGACAAAGAACAGCCTGATGGCGTGATTGTTCAGTTCGGAGGACAGACGGCCATTGGTTTGGCCAGTGGCCTCGCGGGGCGCGGATACAAGGTCTTGGGTACGACGGTAGAAGACATTGATCGGGCAGAGGAGCGGGGAACGTTTGATCGTGTTCTTCAAGAGCTGGGCGCAAAGCGGCCACGCGGCGGTGGAGCCACGAATATGGAGCAAGTTCAACGCGTAGCTAAAGAGATTGGATTTCCTTTGGTGGTTCGTCCATCGTATGTGTTGGGTGGACGGGCAATGGACATTGTCTATGAGGAGACGGAATTAGAGGCTGTCGTAAAGCGTGCCCTTTCAGCTTCCTCGGATCAGGAAATCTGGATGGATCAATATCTACTTGGGACTGAGGTAGAGGTCGATGCGATCTCAGATGGAGAAAACGTCTTTATCCCCGGAATTATGGAGCACTTAGAACGTGCTGGCGTTCATTCTGGTGATTCCATAGCGGTCTATCCTCCTCAAACCTTGGCGTTAGGGATGCAAGAAAGGATCATAGCTTTAACGGAATCGTTAGCTCGATCTTTAAGAATTAAAGGCTTACTGAACATTCAATATGTAATTTATCGTCAAGAACTCTTTGTTCTAGAAGTCAATCCTCGGTCAAGTCGAACGGTTCCCTTCCTGAGTAAAGTCACGGGGGTTCCGATCGTAGACTGGGCAACTCAAGTAATCTTAGGAAGAACTTGGGAAGAGATAAAGATTCCGCACGGCCTCTGGCCTACGGGTGATCGGGTTGCCGTCAAAGCACCTGTGTTCTCCTTCTCCAAATTACAGCGGGTTGAACCGTCTCTAGGTCCAGAGATGAAATCCACCGGCGAAGTCATGGGAATCGATCGGACCTACGAAAAAGCCCTTTACAAAGCACTTCTCGGCGCGGGTCTGTCCTTCACGACGTATGGTTCAGTGTTCGTGACTTTGGCAGATCGTGATAAAGCGGAAGGGGTTGCACTCGCTCGACGGTTTGCCGATATTGGGTTTAGGATCTTAGCGACTAAGGGTACGGCGCGCTACTTACAGGGCGAGGGACTGAGAGTGGAACAGATCGCTAAGTTACACGATGGCTCGAATGAAATTATTGATGGAATACGAAAGCAAAAAATCCAGTATGTCCTGAATACTACAACTCATGGCCGGGTACAAGAAAGTGATGGGTTTGCAATTCGAAGAGCGGCAGTGGAACACGGAATTCCATGCTTTACAAGCTTGGACACCGCAGCGGCTCTGCTCCAAGTGCTTGAAAGTATTTCCCCAGGCCTTTTGCCGCTATAGCGCTGTTCGTGGTTCGAGATGCGTGGATCGAATCACGGACGACGAGGTGAGAGAAGCGAATTACGAACAACGTTTTAATCTAGAGGATAGTATAGGTTGTCATTAGATGATTAAAACCACGAACCACGAATTAGGGAAAGGAGACGGTGAGATGCTCGCGGAAGGATTAGTAGTTGTTCATGAATGCTTGGGAGAAGAGCAGCAAAGGCTGAGGCGTTTGGTTATAAAAGGACCAATTGCTAAAACTGCGAAGCCTGGACAGTTCGTCGCTGTCCAAGTTCAAGACTCCTCGATCTCGTCCTTTGACCCGTTGTTGCGGCGTCCGATTAGCCTAGCCGAGATTTCTCCAGACCAAGACGAAATAACCTTGCTCTACCGAATTCAAGGTCGAGGAACCGAAATCTTAGCAAGAGCACGGTGTGGAGAGAAACTCAGCCTTATGGGGCCTTTAGGTAACGGATTTTCCTTGCCAGAGGTTGGGGAATTATGGCTAGTTGCTGGAGGAATTGGCATATTTCCTCTATATGCTCTCGCCCAAAGCGCACTCGCTCAGGGTTTAAGCGTTCGCTTGTTTTGGGGGGGAGAAAACCAGTCATTTCTAAAAAGTGCAGGACTGAACGATTGGCAAGCACTAGGGATTCCGATTCACCTCTGTACTTTGGATGGAACGTTAGGGGATAAGGGCTTTGTGACTGAGCAACTTCAGGGTCGATTATTTCAGTCGTTTCAGTTGTTTGGGCAGACGAAATTGATCAACATAGAGAAGCAAGCGAACGATGCACAACATTCAATTTCTGAGCAAATTACTGTAGCCACTTGTGGCCCGAAAAAGATGATGCAGGCAGTTACGGAACTATGCATGAACTTTGCTGTCCCTGTGCAGGTTTCGCTGGAAGAGCGTATGGGCTGCGCAGTTGGGGCTTGTTTAGGATGTGTATGTACCCTCGTTGATGAAACAGGCACTTTAATCCATAAAAAAGTATGTCAGGATGGTCCGGTTTTTCGGGGTGAGGAGGTTGTCTGGGATGAGTCATGTTGATCTAACAACCGAACTTGCAGGAATCTCTCTTAGAAATCCGGTACTTACCTGTTCAGGGACCTATGGGTTTGGGGAAGAATATGCCGATTATTGTCCTTTGGAAGCCTTAGGGGGAATAACTCTGAAGGGAATCACTCCCCTGCCGCGGCTAGGAAACGCAGTGCCTCGGTTGGCAGAAACACCGGCAGGATTACTCAATGCGGTTGGACTGGAAAACCCGGGACTTGAGGAATTCCTAGTATCTTATCTGCCAAAGGTTCGAAAGATGCCTACTGCGGTGATCGCCAATATTTCTGGGTTTTCACTAGAGGATTATGTACAGATGGCTCGCGCGTTACAAGCAAATTCCGGGTTGGCCGCTCTAGAAGTCAACATCTCCTGCCCAAATGTCAAACATGGCGGGATGCATTTTGGAACAGACCCAAGTAGTGCCCAAGAGGTGATTGCGGCGGTTAAGGCCGCGACGGATCTCCCTATCATCGCTAAGCTTTCACCTAATGTTACGGATATCGTGGGAATGGCCCGTGCTGCCCAGCGTGGTGGAGCGGATGCCCTATCCCTCATTAATACGTTGTTAGGGATGAAAATTGACATAGATCAACAGAAACCCTTGTTAGCAAATATGTTCGGGGGACTTTCTGGACCGGCTATTCGACCAGTTGCTGTCCGCATGGTATGGCAAGTGGCTGAAGCCGTTGATTTACCAATCATAGGTATGGGCGGGATCAGTACGTGGCAGGATGCTGTGGAATTTCTCTTAGCAGGAGCAACTGCCATAAGTATTGGCACTGGGAATTTCGTCAATCCTCAGGCTCCACTGGACATTCTAAAGGGAATCAACGATTATTGCGAAAAATATGGGATGACTTCTGTGGGTGATTTAGTTGGCTTGGCGCATAAGGCTTAGCTAATAAAAATAACGGCCACGTAGGGGGGGGCAATTCATGAATTGCCCCTACAAGGGAAGGGTAGTTACTTAGTCCTGCGTGGTTAGGTCCTGTTTAGTTAGAAACGGAGGAACAGCGAATGAATGCGACATTAAATAAACGAATCATGGTAGCACTTGATGTTCAAGGACGCGAAGAAGCTTTAGTCCTAGCTAAGGCTCTTGAAGGGAGCGGATGTTGGCTTAAAGTGGGGATGGAACTTTATGCGTATACTGGCCCGGCGATAATCCGGGAACTAAAGGAGATGGGATTTCCTATTTTCTTGGACTTAAAGCTTCATGACATTCCCACTACTGTGGAACGGGCGATTCGCGGTTACGTTCAATGCGGTGTGGATATGATCAATGTTCATTGTAGCGGTGGATATGAGATGATGGCAAGGTCGGCCAACGCTGTTCGGGAAGCAGGTATTACGTTGAAAACTGTACCTAAGGTAATTGGGGTTACGGTTCTCACTAGTATGTCGGAAAATCAATTTAAACAAGAAATGGGTGTACAACGGAAACTTCCAGAACATGTGGTGGAGCTTGCCAAACTTGCAGAAAAGGCAGGTCTCGATGGGGTTGTAGCATCAGCTATGGAGGCCCGTGAACTAAGGCGGAACACTGAACCTGGGTTTTTGATTGTTACGCCAGGGATTCGCCCAGCATGGAGTGAGGCACAGGATCAAGCACGGGTTCTTACCCCTCATGAGGCTTTGGAGGCAGGTAGTTCGTATCTCGTGGTTGGAAGACCGATTACCCGTGCAGAGGATCCTCGTCAAGCCCTAGAACGACTTTGGGTACGGTAAGCGAAAGGAGAGAATATATTAATGGATAAGCACAAGAATTCAACAGAAACCCCGCTCACCCCAGATGAATACCTTGATTTGTTTAGGAAAAGCAAAGCTTTATTGGACGGACATTTTCTATTAACCTCAGGAAAGCATAGTGCTCAATATATGCAGTGTGCTCAGGTTTTACAATACCCGGAGCGGGCTGCTACACTTGCAGAGGGACTTGCTGCGTCGTTTCGTGACCAGGGAATTCAAACTGTCATTGGACCCGCGACAGGCGGTATCCTAGTGGCACATGAAGTCGCCAGGGCCTTAGGAACGCGAGCGCTGTTTACAGAACGGGAAAACGGAATCATGCGTTTGCGCAGAGGGTTCACACTTTCCCCTGGAGAACGTGTCTTGATCGTTGAGGACGTGATCACAACGGGTGGATCTGTTCGTGAGGTCTTAGCGGTGGTCCGGGAATTCGAAGCGATGCCAGTAGGTGTCGGTATTCTTGTTGACAGAACGGGAGGGACCGTGGATTTTGGACTGCCGATGGCTTCTCTCATTCAACTACACATTCAGGCTTATGAAGCTCAGGAATGCCCACTTTGTGCTCAAGGGATTCCTGCTATTAAGCCTGGGAGTCGGAAAATTTAAAAGCAAACTACCCAATCTTCCCGTGATAAATTGTCGTTGAAACAGGGCACCACTCTCACTAATAAAAGTGGGGGTGGTGCCCTGTTTCAGTGGGGGTATACTCCCTCACCGAAGTCTCGATATTCAAGTTTAGTTGAACGAGTTCATTCTTAATACCTTAAGATAAAACCGTCATAATAAGAAATGTTGATGATCCTTAATGAAGGGAGGATATAATTAAATAGTGTGGAACGTATGCTTCATAGGATGTCATGGCAGGGAGATGAATTAGGGGGAGGGGTTATCTTGAAGAAAATACTGGTGGCCACAGATGCTTCAGAGTATTCACGCCAAGCGCTTAAAGATGCTTTAGAACTCGCAAGAAAATTTCACTCGGAAGTTGAACTTTTGATCGTCATCGACAAGCCGCGAGCATATGCAGTTAATCTGCTCGACGAGCATGTCAATTGGTCGGAACAAATTGAACAGGGAGGGGCGTTGGCGTTACAGGCAACTCTTGAAGGAATCGATATTTCGGGCGTCACCTTAATTAAGAAAATTGTGCAAGGGAAACCAGCAAACATGATTTTACAAGAAATTGATACTGAAAATATTGATTTGGTCGTTATGGGAAGCCATGGTTACGGTGCGGTCACGGGTGCTTTATTAGGTAGCGTCAGTCAGCGCGTTCTCCACGGAGCAAAATGTTCTGTGCTTATTGCAAAGTGATAGTAACGATGAATAGATAGCAAGGTGATTAAACAAGGCTGGAAGCTTTATGCTCTTAGCCTTGTTCTTCATATATGCTTAAATAATTCTTCTTGTGCAAGAAGATAATACTTCCGTGAATTGTAGGATAGGTCGATAATTAGTGACAACATACCATGATATGGATATAATTAGTAGATGTGTTGGAAAGGAGGTCAAATCATGAAAAAGGTGATCCTATTCGTGATAGACTCTCTGCATCCTGTGGTCTTGAGGAGAATCCTGTCGGAAGGGCATGCCCCAGCCCTTCAATTCTTAAGTGAACATGGTACCTATTTTGACCGCGTCATTTCCTCTTTTCCAACGATGACTCCAGTGGCTACAAGTTCCATGATCACGGGAACGTGGCCTGATCGGCATGGGGTTCCAGGCTTTATCTGGTTTAACGAGGAGAGCCGAAAAATCGTGGATTATGGGGCCACACTGTATAGTGTCTTAAAGATTGGAACTGAAAAGGTCCTTCGCAACTTGTTAATAAAGCTAAATGAAGAGCATCTTAATCCGAATATACCGACCCTGTATGAAAGACTAGAAGCTGGCGGATATACCTCAGGGAACGTTAATTTTTTTATGCATCGGGCCACACATCATTATCAAGCAAAGGTTCCGAGTTTGCTCGCTTTGGTAACTGGTTTTCGTCTCAGGCAAGCAGAAGTAACGGGTCCTAGCCACTTGACCTTAGGCCAGCTTATCCATCCCCCTTTCACTGATCCACGTAATAGTTACCCAAGAGGAGCTTTTAATCGTTTTGGTTTTAATGATGCCTTTTCTGGGAAAATTTCTGCTCAACTAATTCGTGAAGGGAAACAACCAGATTTCATGGCCGTCTATTTCCCAGATAATGATAAGTATTCCCACCATTACGGCCCTTTGCGCACAGGGGTATCGATTGAACGAGCGGATTCCCTTGTGGCTTCGGTTCTTGATGAGTTTAATTCATGGGAGAAAGCCCTCGAGGAAAACGTAATTATTGTTACAGGAGACCACGCCCAGTCGACGGTCGGCTTAGGGAGAGAATACCTAATTGATCTAGATCATGCTTTAAAGTCTTTTAAAAGGTTAAAGGCGACGGAAGAGGCAACTGAGGACAACGACAAAGAAATTGCCATCTGCCCAAATGAACGGATGGCGTTTATCTACATTCTAAAGCGAACAAACGAGATATTACCTGACGTCGTGGGCATTTTGTGCAAAGAGCAGCGCAATGCACAGATTGCCTGGAAAGTTTCTGATAATAAGTATTGTGTCCTTCAAGGTGGAACTGAGAAACAGCTATTCTTTTCTCGCGTCGGACCGTACCAGGATGTTTACGGACAAAGCTGGTCCTGGGAGGGAGATTTATCCGTCGTCGATGCCCAGGTGACGGGAGCGCAAAAGATTGTATTCGGAAAGTTCCCAGACGCCTTAAGTCGGCTGATTTCGGCAATAGAGGTACGGAATGGAAGTCGGGTAATCCTTTCAGCTGTTTCAGGGTGCGAATATTTAGCAGTTGGGGGACCGATTCACCCTGGCGGAGGAAGCCACGGATCACTTGAAGAAGAAGATTCGACGGTGCCGATGATCGTTGCAGGTATGCCAGCTAAGTTGAAGGATCCGAGAATTATTGATTTGTTCCCGATGATTTTGGAGCATTTTGGGTTATAGAAGGAAGTAGAAGACACCAAGTACTGTTTACTTGGTGTCTTCTATTCGTGTCAATGCTAATTTTCACCTAGATGGGACAGGTCTGAATAATGTGGTTATTTTAACCAACTATCAACTAAAGCTCTATTATCTGCGATCCATTTTTTAGCAGCTGCTTCAGGTTCAAGACCACCGGTGATTAGACTTTCGAGGTCACCGATTTGTTTATCGTTGAGCTTAAAGGCTTTAAGCATCTTAGCAACTTCAGGATTTTTTTTGGTAAATTCTTTGTTTGCTACGGTGTGAATCTGTTCTGCTTCTCCAAAACCCTTCTTCGAGTCTTCTAAGTATTTGAGATCATACTTTGCGAACATCCAATGAGGGCTCCAACCGGTAACAATAATGGGTTTTTTATCACGGTAAGCTTTATCAAGGGCCGTCAGCATGGCAGCTTCGGAACTCTGGATAACTTCATATTCTAGACCATAGTCTGTGACAGCTTTAGCTGTGGCTTTCATAAGTCCGGCGCCTGGATCGATACCGGTAATTTTGCCATCAAACTGAGCCTTTTTAGCATTCAGCTCTTCGATGGTTTTGATATCAACATAGTTAGGAACGACGAGTCCCATTTTTGCTTCGCTCTGATACCATACACCATAGTCATCCAGCGTATCTTTATATTTATCCCAATACGATTGATGGGTAACTGGGAGCCATGCGTCCATGAAGACATCGAGGTCGCCTTTATTTAACCCGACAAAGAGGGGAGCCACTTCGAGACTTTTAAGATTAACTTCATAACCTTTTTCTTTGAGGATCACCTTCCAGAGGTTACTTACTGCGACATCTTCAGCCCAATTGACGTAACCCATGTTAATCGTCTTATCTGCGCTCGGCGTGGCTCCATCCTGTTTGGCTGCAGTTCCACACCCTGCAACTAGTCCCACGGATAGAATGGCTACCATGCCGTAGATTAGGCCCCGTGTCCATTGCTTTTTGAGTAATTTCATTGAATCATCCTCCTGAATATTTTTTATTTTTTAACAGCTGCTCGTGAATTGCGGGCCACCCCTTGACTGAGACGGTCTAGGATCATCGCTAGAATAACAACAGCTAAGCCGTATTCAAAGCCTTTCCCAATATCCATCTGAGAGATTCCTGCGAGAACGCCAGCACCTAGTCCCTGAGCCCCAATCATCGCTGAAATAACGACCATAGAAAGGGAGAGCATCATGGTTTGGTTGATTCCCGCCATTATTGTAGGTAGTGCTAGAGGCAATTGAATTTTCCAGAGCATCTGACTGGGGCTTGACCCAAAGGCTTCTCCAACTTCGACGAGGTCCTCGGGGACTTGTCGAATGCCAAGATCCGTCAAACGAATGACAGGGGGCATTGAGAAGATTACCGTGGCGAAAACCGCGGATACCGTACCTAGACTGAAGAACATCAAGGCCGGAATGAGATAGACAAACGAGGGCATTGTCTGCATGAAATCCAGCACTGGGGAGAGAACTCTATGAAAGCGATCACCTCGTGCTGCAAGTATTCCTAAGGGAATCCCTATGACCAAGGAGACAAAGGAAGCAATCAGTACAAGAATTAGAGTATCAAGAAAGGGTGCCCATAGTTCCAAGTTATAGATAATATATAATCCAATCGTACTTCCTAAAGCGAGACGCCACCCCTTGGCACGCCATGCCAACAAAGCGAAGATTAGGATGATAACAAACCAAGGGAGAACGCCCAACCCCTCACGTAATGAATCAGTCATGCTCGTTGCGGATTGGGTGAAGGCATCAAAAGCACTACCAAAATGGTCTAAAAGCCAATCTACACCGTTGTTAACCCACTGTCCCAATGGTAGACGATACATCCTTAACACCTCCTCCTATGTCGCCTAGTGCAGCAAGTACTGAACCCCGTATGATTATGCCAATAAGACGTTTTTCGTCATCAATCACCGCTAAGGGGACTTTGCTTTCTGCAATAACCGTGAATATATCTTGAACGAGGACAGTCTCGTCGTGAACTGGAACTTCAATCAGTTTAACTTCACGAAGACTCATGACGCCTGCTTTACGCGCTTCAAGTGCCAGGTCTGCAGTAATCAGCCCTTGCAGTTGCTTGGCGCGATCAACGACGAATACACTGGAAATACCGTGTTCCTTCATAACCTGTAGGGCGACATGCGGACCATCGCGCAACTGAACAATGGGATGGGGCCTTTTCATCACGTCTTTAAGAGTAAGCGTTTTGGTGCGATCAACCCCGCGTGTGAATTTAGCGACATAGTCATCTGCAGGGTCTCTGAGAATCTCTTCCGGTGTACCCACTTGAACGAGCGAACCGTCCCTGATGAAGGCAATACGGTCGCCTATTTTCAAGGCTTCATTAAGGTCATGAGTAATGAAGACGATTGTTTTATTCATCTTCTGCTGAAGATTGAGTAATTCATCTTGCATTTCTTCTCGAATCAGGGGATCCAAGGCGCTAAAGGCTTCATCCATAAGTAGGATATCAGGATCATTGGTCAAGGCACGGGCTAATCCAACCCGCTGTTTCATTCCACCACTTAATTCATCGGGATAGGAATGTTCCAAGCCAGCAAGCCCCACCATTGCCAAGCGTTCTAATGCCCGTTTTTCGCGTTCAGCTTTGCTTACTCCATGGACCTCTAAGCCGAAAACTGTATTTTGCAGTACCGTGCGATGAGGCAAAAGTGCAAACTGTTGAAAAACCATGGCCAATTTCTTTTGTCGAACTTGTCTTAGCTCTTGAGTTTTTAGTTTGGTAATATCCACACCATCTATGATGACTGAGCCTGAAGTCGGTTCGATTAACCGATTGAGGCAACGAAGAATGGTCGACTTTCCGCTCCCGGAAAGCCCCATGACGACGAAAACCTCACCCTCATTTACAGTAAAGCTGACATTATTTACCCCGATGGTTAAACCAGTTTCTGCAAGAATATGTTCTTTGCTAAACCCATTATCCAGTAGATGTAATGCTTTTTGTGGTTGAGAACTAAAGATTTTAACTAAATTCTTAACTTCAATTTTTACTCCCATGATTTACCTCCTTTCTATGGATCTGTTAAATATAAGTGACAACTTTTAAGTTTATGAAAGTTGCCGGCTCCTCATCGTAACACAAGTGAGTATTGAGAGTCAAAAGGCTATGTTTGTGTTAATTTGGCGTTTACTCCTGTTTCTTCTAGGTAAAGTTGATTTAACTTGCGGATAGTTACATATCCTCCTGCATATGACACACTGGATAAATTTTAGAAGTTGTCACTTTTAGTTAAAGAAATTAGAATGTTCTTTTGGTTAGAAGGATTTAATAATTACATTTATGTTCATAGGTTTAATATTTGACAAAGTGCGTGTTTATAAACATAAGATTTGAAATAATTTAACGACAGCAAATACAATGTACTTCAGTAATATTCTTTAGTATTAAGGGAATATCTTCTGGGAGGAATCTCAACCGGGTTATTACCTTGTCAGATTACAATAAGCCACCAATAAAGATTGCGCTACAGCACTCATTATGTTAAAATTAACTAAATTCAATATGGTAACAGGGGAGCTAGAATGTTCTGGCTGAGAGGGGCAATGTGCCCGACCCTTAACCTGATCTGGGTAATGCCAGCGTAGGGAGGATTGGGAAATAAGGACGCCGCATTACATGCGGCGTTTTTTTGTACTATCAGAAAGTATATTGCGCCAGGATAAGTCTGGTAAAGGGGAATGCTCATGGGCTGAAACCTTTAGGAGGAACCTAGC
>MCHG01000461.1_pt1 | contig 11131 bp, 9 predicted proteins | sample 787351 | NCBI WGS metagenome assembly MCHG01 (sample SAMN05430296, study PRJNA330682) | permafrost metagenome | biome: Cold desert; feature: permafrost; material: soil; isolation source: enrichment culture inoculated with soil incubated with H2/CO2 at 20 degrees... ... | reverse complement strand
CCGGCTCGTCGCCGGCCCCGAGTTGCTCAGCCGCCTGACCGACTCGCTCGAGACCGCGCTCAAGCTCACCTCCGGGCTCGTGCAGATCAACTACATCGACCTCGAGGGCGACGCCGCCTGGCGGAGCTACTCCGAGAAGCTCTCCTGCCCCAACAACCACCCGGTACAGCTGACCGAGATCGAACCACGCACCTTCTCCTTCAACGCCCCCTTCGGCGCCTGCCCCGAGTGTTCCGGACTCGGCACCCGGATGTCGGTGGACGCCGACCTGCTGCTCGGCGACCCGGAGCTCAGCATCGCCGAAGGCGTCGTGCTGCCCTGGACCACGCAGGGCAAGGGCCTGTTCCAGTACTACGAGAAGCTCCTCGCCGGGCTCGCCCGGGACCTCGACTTCTCCCTCGACACGCCCTGGGCAGACCTCAGCACCGAGGTGCAGAACGCCGTGCTCCGCGGCGATAACTTCGAGGTGCGGGTGAAGTGGAAGAACCGCTATGGCCGGGAGATGAGCTACACCTCCGGCTTCGAAGGGGTCGTCCCGTACATCGAACGCCAGTACCTCCAGGCCGAGACCGACACCCAGCGCCAGCGCTGGGGCGAATACCTGCGCGAAGTGCCCTGCCCGGTCTGCGACGGCACGCGGCTGAAGCCCGAGGTGCTCGCGGTGAAGGTTCACGACGCGAGCATCGCGGATGTCTGCGAGCTCAGCCTCAGCGACGCGCGCGCGTTCATGAACAAGCTCGAACTGACCGAGCGGGAACAGACGATTGCGGCCCAGGTGTTACGCGAGATCAAGGTGCGCCTGGACTTCCTCATCCGGGTGGGCCTCAACTACCTCAACCTGGCCCGCGCCGCGGCGACCCTGTCCGGCGGCGAGGCCCAGCGCATCCGTCTGGCCACCCAGATCGGCTCCGGCCTGACCGGGGTGCTCTACGTGCTCGACGAGCCGAGCATCGGCCTGCATCAGCGGGACAACCGCCGCCTGATCGAAACCCTGGTCGCCCTCCGCGACCTCGGCAACACCCTGATCGTGGTCGAGCACGACGAGGACACCATCCGCACCGCCGACTGGATCGTCGACATCGGCCCGGGCGCCGGCGTGAACGGCGGCCACGTCGTGCACTCCGGATCCTACGAGGCCCTGCTCGCCAACAAGAAGTCGCTCACCGGCGACTACCTGGCGGGGCGCAAGTCGATCCCGACGCCGACCACGCGGCGCGAAATCGACCCGGAGCGGCAGATTCTCGTCACCGGCGCCGAGGCCAACAACCTGCGCAAGGTGACGGCGAGTTTCCCACTCGGCACGTTCACCGCGGTGACCGGGGTCAGCGGCTCCGGCAAGTCCTCGCTGGTCAACGACATCCTCTACCGCGTGCTCGCCAACAAGCTCAACGGCGCCCGCAAGCTCCCGGGCAAGCACACGCGGGTGACCGGTCTCGACCACCTCGACAAGGTCATCCACGTCGACCAGGCGCCGATCGGGCGCACGCCGCGCTCCAACCCGGCCACCTACACCGGCGTCTTCGACAAGATCCGCACGCTGTTCTCCGAGACGATGGAGGCCAAGGCCCGCGGCTACCTCCCCGGCCGGTTCAGCTTCAACGTCAAGGGCGGACGCTGCGAGGCCTGCTCCGGCGACGGCACGATCAAGATCGAAATGAACTTCCTGCCCGACGTTTATGTCGCCTGCGAGGTGTGCGGGGGAGCGCGCTACAACCGCGACACGCTGACCGTGCACTACAAGGGCAAGAACATCGCCGAGGTGCTGGACATGCCCATCAGCGACGCCGCCGAGTTCTTCGAGCCGATCTCAGCGATCCACCGTTTCCTGAAAACCCTCGTCGAGGTGGGGCTCGGCTACGTGCGTCTCGGCCAGAGCGCGACGACCCTCTCCGGCGGCGAGGCGCAGCGGGTGAAGCTCGCGACCGAGCTGCAGCGCCGGTCGAACGGGCGGAGCGTGTATGTGCTCGACGAACCGACCACCGGCCTGCACTTCGAGGACGTTCGCAAGCTCCTGCTCGTGCTGAACAGCCTCGTCGACAAGGGCAACACCGTCGTCGTCATCGAACACAACCTCGACGTCATCAAATCGGCCGACTGGGTGATCGACATGGGACCGGAGGGCGGCTCCGGGGGAGGCCGCGTGCTCGCCAGCGGCACGCCGGAACACCTGGCCACCGTCAAGCGCAGCCACACCGGCACCTTCCTCAAGGAGATCCTCGACGCGCGATGATTGCTGCCACGCGATGACCGCCGCCCGCGATGACCGCCGCCCGCGATGACCGCCGCCGAAAGAGCCGATGTCTGACGCACTGAGCTACCGCCCGAAAACGGGCGAGATTCCCACCAGCCCGGGGGTGTACCGGTTCCGGGATGCCTCCGGGCGGGTTCTCTATGTCGGCAAGGCCAAGAACCTGCGCGCCCGGCTGAGCAACTACTTCGCCCCGCTCAGCAGCCTGCACGAGCGCACGCGGCGCATGGTCACGACCGCCACCGGCGTCGAATGGACCGTCGTGGGCACCGAGGTGGAGGCGCTGCAACTCGAGTGGACCTGGATCAACGAGTTCGATCCGCCCTTCAACGTGCAGTTCAAGGACGACAAGTCCTACCCCTATCTGGCGGTAACGCTCGCCGACGAGGCGCCGCGCGCGCTCGTCACCCGAACCACCGGCATCCGCGGCGCCCGGTATTTCGGCCCGTACCCCAAGGTCTGGGCGGTGTACGAGACGATCGAGCTGATGCTCAAGGCCTTCCCGATCCGCACCTGTAACAACGCCAACTACAAGCGGGCCATGCAGTCCGGCAAGCCCTGCTTCGCCGGCCAGATCGGCCGCTGTTTCGGTCCGTGTTCCGGCACGGTGAGCATCGAGGAACACCGCGCCCGGGTCGACGAGTTCGTCAGCTTCATGGGCAGCCAGGACAAGAAGCTGATCAACAGGCTGACGGCCGAGATGAAGGTCGCCGCGGGAGCCCAGGACTACGAGCTCGCCGCCAAACGGCGCGACCAGGTGATGGCGCTGAACGCCGTGCTCGAAAAGAGCGCCGTCGTGCTGCGGGACAGCGTCGACATCGACCTCTTCGGCATCGACGAAGACGAGCTGGCGGCCGCGGTACAACTGTTCATCGTGCGCGGCGGCCGCATCCGTGGTGTGCGCGGCTGGATGGTCGACAAGGAACTCGACGTGACGACCGGGGAACTGATCGACTCGATCATGCAGACCGCGTACAGTGCCGACAGCCCGCCGCCGCGCGAAATCGTCGTGCCGCAGCTCCCGGACGACGCCGAGGCGCTGGAGACGCTGCTGGCCGGGCTGGCCCGCCGAAAGGTGCGCCTCGTCGCGGCCCAGCGCGGGGAGAAGGCCGCGCTGCTGGCCACGGCGACCCAGAACGCCCGGCACGCCCTCATGCTCTACAAGACCCGGCGGAGCTCCGACTTCGTTGCCCGGTCGAAGGCGCTCGAAGACATCCAGGAGGCGCTGGGGATGGCGGAGGCGCCGCTCCGGATGGAGTGCTACGACGTCTCTCACCTGAGCGGCACGAACATCGTGGCGTCCATGGTGGTGTTCGAGGACGGCCTGCCCCGCAAAGACGAGTACCGCCGGTTCACGATTCCCGAGTCGACCGACGACACCGACTCCATCTACCGCACCCTGTCCCGCCGACTGGCCTACCTCGTGCCCGGCGACGATCCGGCCGGCGACGACCCGCCCGGCGGCGACCCCGCCCTGGCCGAGTCCGCCGAGCAGAAACGGAAGAAGTTCCGCTACCGTCCCAACCTCCTCATCGTCGACGGCGGCCAGCCCCAGGTGGCCGCGGCCGCCCGGGCGCTGGCCGACGCGGGGATCACCGGGATCGCGCTCTGCGGCATCGCCAAGCGGCTGGAGGAAATCTGGCTGTCGGACTCGGAGTACCCGGTGATCCTGCCGCGCAACAGCGACGCCCTGTTCCTGATCCAGCGGATCAGGGACGAGGCGCACCGGTTCGCGATCGCTCACCAGCGGTCCAGGCGCAAGCGCGACATCTCGACGGTGCTCGCCGAGATCCCCGGCCTCGGCCCGGCCCGGGTGAAGGTGCTGCTGGCGCACTTCGGCTCGGTGGCCCGGCTGAAGGAAGCCCCCGAGGAGGCCATCGGCGACGTCCGGGGCATCGGCCCGACCCTCGCGGGCGCGATTCATCAGCATTTACGCGCCTGAACGCCCGCGCCGGTAGGTAGGCTGGACAAACCACCCCACCACGACCAAAGGCGCAGCCCAGAATGACAGCGGAGATCGAGAAGCAGGAAGTGCTGATCGTCACGGGAATGTCCGGAGCTGGTCGGTCAACGGTGGCGAACGCCCTCGAGGACCTCGACTGGTACGTCGTCGACAACCTGCCCCCGCAGATGCTCCGGCCCCTGGTCGACCTGGTCGAACGGGCCGGAAGCACCCTGCCGAAAATCGCGGCCGTGGTGGACATCCGAGGCCGCGAGTTCTTCAGCGACTTCCAGGAGATCGTGCAGTCGCTGCGCAGCGGCACCCAGGTGAGGGTCATCTTCCTCGAGGCGCGGGACGACGTGCTCGTTCGCCGATTCGAGTCCGTGCGTCGCCCGCATCCGTTGCAGGGCGACGGGACCCTCCTCGACGGGATCACGGCCGAACGCACCCGCCTGGCGGCCGTCCGCGAGGTCTGCGACATCGTGATCGACACGTCCGACCTGAACATCCACCAGCTGGCCACCACCATCACCGAGCGCTTCGCCGCCGAAGACGCGGCCGGGCTGCAGGTCACCATCCTCAGCTTCGGCTTCAAGTACGGGCTTCCCACCGACGTCGACATGGTCGCCGACGCCCGTTTCCTGCCCAACCCGTTCTGGATCCTCGAGCTGCGTCAGTTCACCGGCCAGGACGCCCAGGTCAGCGAGTTCGTGCTCGCCCAGCCTGGCGCACGTGAATTCATCGCCAACTACTCGGCCGCCCTTGAGCCGGTCCTGGCCGGCTACCAACGCGAGAACAAGCGTCATGCGACGATTGCCATCGGCTGCACGGGCGGCAAGCACCGCTCCGTGGCCATGGCCAGGGAACTCGCCTCTCTCATCCAAGGATTCCCAGGCGTCGCGGTCAACGTCAAACACCGCGACCTGGGTCGAGAATAACCACGGCCAGCGGTTCACAAGACCCTGGCCCGGACAAACAGAATGGAACATACGATTGGCACTCACCGCCGACGTTAAAGACGAACTTTCCCGCATCGAGGTCTCCAAGACCACGGTGCGTGCCGCCGAGTTAGCGACAATCCTCCGGTTCTCCGGGGGACTGCACATGATCTCCGGACGCATCGCCGTCGAATCCGAGCTCGACACCGCGCTGCTCGCGCGGCGGGTGCGCAAGGATCTCGCCGAGCTCTATGGCGTGCGCAGCGAGGTGTCGGTCGTGCCGGCATCCGGGCTTCGCCGCACCAACCACTACCTCGTGCGCGTGGTCGAAGGCGGAGAGACCCTGGCCAGGCAGACCGGCCTGCTCGACGCCCGCCGCCGCCCGATCCGCGGCCTTCCGAACCGCCTGACCACGGGGTCCAAGGAAGAAGTCGCCGCGGTCTGGAGGGGGGCGTTCCTCGCGAACGGCTCGCTCACCGATCCCGGCCGGTCCGCGGCCCTGGAAGTGACCTGCCCCGGCAACGAGGCGGCCATGGCGCTCGTGGGCGCCGCCGGACGCCTCGGAATCGTGGCCAAGGCCCGCGAGGTGCGCGGCGTGCACCGGGTCGTCATCCGTGACGGTGACGCGATCGGCTCCATGCTCGTGCACATGGGCGCCAAGGACACCGTGCTCAACTGGGAGGAACTGCGCCAGCGCCGGGAGGTCAGGGCCACAGCCAACCGCCTGGTCAACTTCGACGACGCGAACCTGCGCCGGTCAGCCCAGGCCGCCGTCGCCGCCTGCGCCAGGGTCGACCGGGCCATGGAGATCCTCGGCGACGACATCCCCAAGCACCTGCGCTACGCCGGCGAGCTGCGACTGAGCTTCCGGGATTCCAGCCTCGACGAACTCGGCCACCACGCCGACCCGCCCATGACCAAGGATGCTGTCGCCGGGCGCATCAGACGACTGCTCGCCATGGCCGACAAAAAAGCCGTTGACCTGGGGATTCCGGGCACCGACGCCAACCTGCCACCGGATCTCGACGACGTCTGAGGAAACGTCCCGAGCGTCACCGGCACGCCTGACTAGACTGTCATGGTCGCCCACCGGCCGGCGGCGGAGTCCTCCGCACCGGCTACTCATCCGGCAACACCCAGAGGAGAAATCACATGGCTGAATACACCCTGCCTGACCTGCCCTACGACTACTCGGCCCTCGCGCCCAGCATCAGCGGCACCATCATGGAACTCCACCACGGCAAGCACCACCAGGCCTACGTGACCGGCGCGAACACCGCCCTGGCCCAGCTGGCCGAGGCCCGCGACGCCGGCAACCTCGCCTACGTCAACAAGCTCGAGAAGGACCTCGCCTTCAACCTGGGCGGCCACGTCAACCACTCCGTGTTCTGGACCAACATGTCCCCGGACGGCGGAGACAAGCCCACCGGTGAGCTCGCCGCGGCGATCGATGACAACTTCGGCTCCTTCGACAAGTTCCAGGCCCACTTCGCGGCCGTCGCGCTCGGCGTGCAGGGCTCCGGCTGGGCAGTCCTCGCCTGGGACTCCATCGGGCAGCGCCTGATCATCCAGCAGTTCTTCGACCAGCAGTCCAACTTCGCCGCCGGCACGGTCCCCGTGCTCATGCTCGACGTCTGGGAGCACGCCTACTACCTCGACTACCGCAACGTACGCGCGGACTACGTCAAGGCATTCTGGAACATCGTCGACTGGTCGAACGTGCAGACGCGGTTCGTAACGGCCCGTGAGAAGACCGCCGGCCTGCTGCTACTGTCATAGCGTTATGGTGACTTTGCCCTAACGGGACACCGCCGTCCGTACTTTGATCACCCCCATCTGCGCCGTCGGCGCCTCAGTAACAGGAGTCATTCGTGTCTGTAAAGATCGGCATCAACGGATTCGGCCGGATCGGCCGTAACTACTTCCGAGCGGCTTTGGCCAAGGGCAGCGAACTCGACATCGTCGCGGTCAACGACCTCACCGACACGAAGACGCTCGCTCACCTGCTGAAGTACGACACGACCAACGGCCGCCTGGACGCGACGGTGGAGGTCGTCGGCGACTCCATCGTCGTCAACGGCAAGGCGATCAAGGTACTGGCCGAGCGCGACCCCGCGAACCTCCCGTGGGCCGCGCTCGGCGTCGACGTCGTGATCGAGTCGACCGGTTTCTTCACCAAGGCGGAGGCCGCGCGCAAGCACATCGCCGCCGGCGCCAGGAAGGTCCTCGTCTCCGCACCCGCGACGGGCGACAACGTGGCGACCATCGTTCTCGGCGTGAACGAGGGCATCTACGACCCGGCCGTGCACGACGTCATCTCCAACGCGTCCTGCACCACGAACTGCCTCGCCCCCCTCGCCAAGGTGTTCCTGGACAACTTCGGGATCGAACGCGGCCTGATGACCACGGTGCACGCCTACACGGCCGACCAGAACCTTCAGGACGGCCCGCACAGCGATCTCCGCCGCGCCCGCGCCGCCGCCGTGAACATCATCCCGACCTCGACCGGCGCCGCCAAGGCCCTCGGCCTCGTCATCCCCGCGCTTGTCGGCAAGCTCGACGGCTACGCACTGCGCGTTCCGGTCCCGACCGGCTCGATCACCGACCTCACCATCACCGCTTCACGCCCGGTCACCGTCGAGGAAGTCAACGCCGCGTACAAGGCTGCGGCAGAGGGACCCCTCAAGGGCATCCTCAGCTACACCGAGGATCCGATCGTCTCCAGCGACATCGTCGGCGACCCGCACTCCTCGATCTTCGACGCCGGGCTCACCAAGGTCATCGGCGACCAGGTCAAGGTTGCCTCGTGGTACGACAACGAGTGGGGTTACTCGAACCGACTGGTCGACCTGACCGAGTTCGTCGCCGAGCGCCTGTAACCGGGACCGCGGTTTGCTGCGCACCATCGAGTCGCTGGGTTCGCTCCAGGGCACAAGAGTCATCGTCCGCTGTGACCTGAACGTCCCGCTTGAGGGTGGACGGATCACCGACGACGGCCGGATCAGGGCCTCGCTGCCCACGATCCGGGCCCTGATCGCCCAGGGCGCCCGGGTCGTCATCGTGTCTCACCTCGGCCGCCCCGACGGGGCTCCTGACGCGAAATACAGCCTGGCCCCGGTCGCCGGCCGCCTCGGCGAGCTGCTCGGAACCGGAGTCGCCTTCGCCACCGACACCGTCGGGGATTCGGCGACGGATGCCGTCGCCGAGCTCTCCGACGGCGGCGTCGTCGTGCTCGAGAACCTGCGTTTCAACGCGGGGGAGACCAGCAAGGTCGACGCGGAGCGGGCCGCGTTCGCGGCCCGCCTCGCGGCGCTGGGCGACGTGCTCGTGTCGGACGGCTTCGGCGTGGTCCACCGCAAGCAGGCCAGCGTGTTCGAACTGGCGACGCTCCTGCCGAGCGCCGCCGGCCTGCTCATCGCCACGGAGCTCGACGTCCTCGACCGTCTGACCGAGAAGCCCGAGGCGCCGTACACGGTCGTCCTCGGCGGCTCGAAGGTCTCGGACAAGCTCGGTGTCATCGGCCACCTCCTGCCCAGGGTCAACTCGCTGCTGATCGGCGGCGGGATGGTGTTCACCTTCCTCGCGGCCCAGGGCCACAAGGTCGGATCGAGCCTGCTCGAGAGCGACCAGCTTGACACCGTCCGCGGCTACCTCGCCGAAGCCGAGCGCCTCGGCGTGAAGATCGTGCTCCCCACGGACATCGTCGTGGCATCGAAGTTCGGCGGGGACGCCGAACACCAGGTCACCCCGGCCGACGCGATCGAAGACACCCCGTTCGGCGCATCCGGGCTGGGCCTGGACATCGGTCCGGACTCCGCCCTGTCGTTCGCCGCCATCATCCGCGCGTCGAAGACGGTCTTCTGGAACGGCCCCATGGGCGTGTTCGAGCTTGCCGCCTTCGCCGAAGGCACGCGCACCGTCGCGGCCGCACTCACCGAGGTCGACGGCCTCAGCGTCGTCGGCGGGGGAGATTCCGCGGCGGCCGTAAGAATTCTCGGTTTCAACGACGACCAATTCGGTCATATATCTACCGGCGGTGGCGCCAGCCTCGAGTTCCTCGAGGGTAAGCGCCTGCCTGGACTGGAGGTCCTCGGATGGCAGTGAACATCAACCCTCGGCGCACGCCGCTGATTGCGGGCAACTGGAAGATGAACCTGGACCACCTCCAGGCCATCGCCTTCGTGCAGAAGCTCGCCTGGAGCCTCAAGGACGCGCGGCACGACTTCACCGCCGTCGAGGTTGCCGTCTTCCCGCCGTTCACCGACCTGCGATCCGTGCAGACCCTGGTCGCCGCGGACAAGCTCCCGCTCGCCTTCGGCGCGCAGGACCTCTCCGAGCACGACTCCGGCGCCTACACCGGGGAGATCTCCGGCGCATTCCTGGCCCAGCTCGAATGCCAGTACGTGATCATCGGCCACTCCGAGCGCCGCACCCTGCACGCCGAGACCGACGAGCAGGTGGCCGCGAAGGTCGTGGCCGCGCTCAGGCACAACCTGGTCCCGATCATCTGCGTCGGCGAGACCGCCGCGGACCTCGAAGTGCACGGCCCGAGCGCCGTCCCGGTCGCGCAGCTTCGCGCGGCCCTCGCCGGGGTCACCAGGGCCGCGGACATCGTTGTGGCGTACGAGCCGGTCTGGGCGATCGGCTCCGGACAGGCCGCGACGCCGGAGCAGGCCGAACAGGTCGCTGCCGCGCTGCGTGCCGTGCTGAACGAGACGCTCGGCCAGGACGTGGCCGACAAGACCCGCATCCTCTACGGCGGGTCGGTCAAGGCCGTCAACATCGCCGGGTTCATGCGCGAACCCAACGTCGACGGCGCGCTCGTCGGCGGGGCGAGCCTCGACATCGATGAATTCTCCGGCATCGTCCGGTACCAGAAGCACGTCGGAATCTAGACCCAACGCGGTTGTCCGGAGGGGCAACCGCGGGTGGGCTTGGCCGTCAGGCTATAATTACCAGTGTCTTGGTGGTGCGCGCGCGCCCACCGCATTGTGAAAGGTTTTCGTGGACATTCTCCAGGTTGTGTTGCAGGTACTGCTCGGCATTACGAGCCTCCTGCTCACCATGCTCATTCTGTTGCACAAGGGACGAGGGGGCGGGCTGTCCGACATGTTCGGTGGCGGCGTCACTTCGAACCTCGGCGCATCCGGGGTTGCCGAGCGCAACCTCAACCGAATCACCATCATTCTCGGGCTGCTGTGGATTTCCTGCATCGTGGTGCTCGGCCTGATCACCAAGTTCGATACCGGCGCTTAGGCAGTTTCTGCACGATCGCAGTCCCCTGGACTGCGGCTATACCGACTGATCAGCACAAGGGGAGAAACATCATGGCATCTGGTGGCAGCGCAATTCGGGGTTCACGTGTCGGAGCGGGGCCCATGGGGGAGCAGGACCGTGGTTTCCACGCCGACCGCATCAAGGTGTCCTACTGGGACGCCCTCGGCCACGAAACCGTCCGCTACTTCGCGGCCAACCTTCCCGACGAGGAAATCCCCGTCACCATCGACTGCCCGTCCTCCGGCCTGCCGGCCGGCCGCGACAAGGCGAACCCGCCGTCGGTTGTCAAACTCGAGCCGTACAAGACGCACCTGGCCTACGTCAAGGAACGCCGCACCGAAGAGGAAGCGGAGTCGCTCCTCGAGGAGGCGCTCCAGCAGCTGCGCGTGCGCCGTGGCAAGCTGACCGCCACCAACTAGCACCCACCACACACCGCGAACCCGCAGTTGTGCACGTTATGAGGCCCTCATAACACGCACAACTGCGGGTTCGCGGTGTTTTTAGTAGACGGGGGCGATGAGGTTCTCGGGCACCTCGGCCGCGGCCTCACTGTCCACGAAGAAGACCGTGCGCTTGCGTCCCTTGATGCCCGCGACCGGCACCTCGTCGCGGCTCGCCCCGGCCAGCGCCAGCCCGAGGGCGGAGGCCTTGTCCGAGCCGGCCAGGACCAGCCAGACCCGTTCCGACGAGTTCAGGGCGGGGCGGGTGAGGCTCAAACGCTCGGCC
>MCHG01000460.1_pt1 | contig 11144 bp, 8 predicted proteins | sample 787351 | NCBI WGS metagenome assembly MCHG01 (sample SAMN05430296, study PRJNA330682) | permafrost metagenome | biome: Cold desert; feature: permafrost; material: soil; isolation source: enrichment culture inoculated with soil incubated with H2/CO2 at 20 degrees... ... | reverse complement strand
CGGCCTCGGTGCTCTCGGTGTTCGCCGTCTTCCTCCTTTCCATCCCGCTCGCGGGCACGTTCGCGGCGCTCGCCTCCCGTTTCCCCGACCCGGGCGGGGTCGCCAGCTACGTGCGCCGGGCGCTCGGCCCGACCTGGGCGCGGATGACCGGCTACTGGTTCTTCTTCGGTGTCGGCGTCGGGGCTCCCGTGGTCGCGATCCTCGGCGCCGAGTACGTCGTGGCGATCGTCGGCGCAGAGCGAGGGGCGGTTGTGTGGGTCGCGCTCGCGATCCTCGTACCGCCGTTCGTGTCGAACTACTTCGGCGTGCGGGTCTCCGGCGCGGTGCAGCTCGTGCTCACCGCCGCGCTGCTTTTCGTGGTGATCGGCGTCGTGGCACTCGCCCTGCCCGCAGCGAACCCGGGCAATTTCGACCCGTTCCTTCCGCACGGCTGGGGCGGCGTGGGCACGGCGGTCAGCCTGTTCGTCTGGGCGTTCGCCGGCTGGGAGGTCGGTACCCACATCGCCGGCGAATTCAGGAACCCGCGCCGGGTAATCCCGCTGGCCACGGCCATCGCCCTCGTCGTCGTCGGCGCCGCCTACCTCGCCCTGCAGTACGTGACCGTGGCCGTCCTCGGCGATGCCGCCGGCAGCGGACGGGTTCCGCTACTCGATCTGGTGGCCACCTCGACCCTCGGCATCGGACCCGTCTTCGTGGCGGTGATCGCTGCGATCGTCGCCCTCGGCGTGCTCAATGTCTATCTCGGCGCCTTCGCGAAGCTCGGAGCGTCGCTCGGCCGTGACGGCGACCTGCCCCGCTGGATGGCGCCCGGCGTGGAGTCCGGCGGCATTCCACGGCGCAGCCTCGCGGTGGTGGCGCTGCTGACCGGGACCTACTTCGCGCTGATGACCTGGCAGGGCCTGTCCCTCGCGACGTTCATCCTGATCCACACCAGCTCGATGGTGGCGATCTACTCGCTCGGCATGGTCGCCGCCGTGCGCCTGCTCGACCGCTGGTCGCCGGGCTGGTGGATGGCGGTCGTCTCGGTCGTGCTGACGCTGGGGCTCCTCGTGCTCGCCGGGCCGAACCTTCTCGTGCCCGGCCTGCTCGCGCTTGCGGCCGTCGCCGTCGGCCTCGTCGGCACGGCCGCCCTCGCCAGGAAGGCGCAGGCTGCCCGGCGGCCGGGGCTCCTCGGGAGCATATGCCCGCGGCGGCATCCGACGAATTCGCCGCGTTCCCGGCGGAAAAATTCATGTGACCGTCACATTCGCCGTGCATAATTGACGTGCGCTCACAGTTGTGACCGTGCACATGCGAGCAAGGTATCTCCGTGACCGTCGAATTGCCCAAGGGGCGTCCGCCCAGCATCCGGGATGTCGCGCGCCTCTCCGGCGTCTCGCACCAGACCGTCTCGCGGGTGCTCAACAACCATCCGAGCATCAGGGCGTCCACCAAGGCGCGTGTGCTGCAGGTCATGGAGGAGCTCCAGTACCGGCCGAACCGTGCCGCCCGCGCGCTGTCCCGGGGGCGGTCGCGCACGATCGGCATCCTGTCGGCGTCGAGCGATCAGTACGGCCCCGCCAGCAGCATCGCCGCGATCCAGAACGCGGCGCGGGAGGCCGGATACTACGTCAACACCGCCAATCTCGCCTCGGGTGACCGGGCGTCGATCGAGGAGGCACTGAACCACCTGATGCTCCAGGCCGTGGAGGGGATCGTGGTCATCGCGCCCCAGGTGCGGGTCTTCGACGTGCTCGAGCAGCTGTCGATCGACGTTCCGTATGTCACGCTCCAGTCCACCGGGCGGCTGGACGACCATGCCCTCTCGGTCGACCAGATCGCCGGAGCGCGGCTCGCCACCCGCCACCTGATCGACCTCGGCCATCGCAACATCTACCACCTGGCCGGCCCGCAGGACTGGATCGAGGCCGAGGCGCGGATGCGCGGATTCCTCGAAGAGATGGGAGCCAGGGACGTGCCCACCACCGCGCCGATCCTCGGCGACTGGACCGCCGACTTCGGGTACCACGCCGGCCGGGAGTTGTTGCGGGTGCGCGACTTCACGGCGATCTTCTCGTCGAACGATCAAATGGCCCTGGGCCTGATTCACGCGGCGCGGGAGGCCGGCCTCGACGTGCCGGGGGATCTGAGCGTCGTCGGCTTCGACGACATTCCCGAGGCGGCGCATTTCTGGCCGCCCCTCACCACGGTGCGCCAGGATTTTCCGGAACTGGGCCGGCGCTGCATCGCCCTGCTCCTCCGCAGCCTCGGCGGCGAAGCCGAGGGCTACCCCGGCACCATCGTGCCGGAGCTCATCGTGCGCGCCTCCACCGCGCCGCCGTCGTTCTAGCCAACCGAATTCGAACGCGCAACAGGTGCCCGCACGCCTCACCGCGAGGCCGTTACCAAAACGAGATGTTTCGGGGTTGACAGGCAAATCATGATGTCGGCTAAAGTGACAAGATCAAATGTGACCGTTCACATTGGACCGCAACATTGCCGCATCATCAGCCCCTCAGACAAGGGAGTCGATCCGTGAGCACGACCGCCGCGCAGTCAGACGCTGTTTTTCCAGCAGGCGACGAGTCGTACGTCCTGGGGGTCGACTACGGAACGCTGTCCGGTCGCGCGGTCGTCGTGCGGGTCTCCGACGGAGCCGAACTGGGCTCCGCCACGCTCGACTATGCGCACGCGGTCATGGACACGACCCTCGCCGCCACGGGTGCCGCGCTCCCGCCCGAGTGGGCGCTGCAGGTGCCCCAGGACTACGTCGACGTGCTCAAGACCGCCGTGCCCGCCGCGGTGGCCAACGCCGGAATCGACCCCGCCCGGGTCATCGGCATCGGCACCGACTTCACCGCCTGCACGATGGTGCCGGTGCTCGCCGACGGCACCCCGCTCTGCGAGCTGCCGGAGTACGCCGGCCGTCCGCACGCCTACGTCAAGCTGTGGAAGCACCACTCGGCGCAGTCGCAGGCCGACCGGATCAACGACCTCGCGGCCCTGCGCGGCGAGGGCTGGCTGCCGCGCTACGGCGGCCTCATCTCCAGCGAGTGGGAATTCGCCAAGGGCCTCGAGCTCCTCGAAGAAGATCCCGAGCTGTACAACCGGATGGACCACTGGGTCGAAGCCGCCGACTGGATCGTCTGGCAGCTGACCGGCACCTACGTGCGCAACGCCTGCACCGCCGGCTACAAGGGCATCCTGCAGGACGGCGCCTACCCGAGCGAGGACTTCCTCGGCGCGCTGAACCCGGACTTCGCCCGGTTCGCCAACGACAAGGTCGCGCATGAGGTCGGCCAGCTCGGGGATGCCGCCGGCACGCTCTCAGCGGAGGCGGCTGCCTGGACGGGGCTGCCGGCGGGAATTGCCGTCGCGGTCGGCAACGTCGACGCGCACGTCACCGGCCCGGCCGCACAGGCCGTTGAACCCGGCCAGATGGTGGCCATCATGGGCACGTCGACCTGCCACGTCATGAACTCCGACCACCTCACCGAGGTGCCCGGCATGTGCGGCGTCGTCGACGGCGGCATCGTCTCCGGCCTCTACGGCTACGAGGCCGGCCAGTCCGGCGTGGGCGACATCTTCGCCTGGTACGTGGGCAACCAGGTCCCGGCCCGGTACTTCACCGAAGCCGCGGCAGCGGGCCTGAGCGTGCACCAGTACCTCACCGAACTGATCAAGGACCAGCCCATCGGCGGCCACGGCCTGGTCGCCCTCGACTGGCACAGCGGCAACCGTTCGGTGCTCGTCGACCACGAACTCTCCGGCCTGGTCATTGGCACGACGCTGACCACGCGGACCGAGGAAATCTACCGGGCCCTGCTCGAGGCCACCGCCTTCGGCACCCGCGTGATCGTCGAGACCTTCAACGCGAGCGCCGTGCCGGTGACCGAGTTCATCGTCGCCGGCGGGCTGCTGAAAAATGCGTTCCTGATGCAGACCTACAGCGACATCCTGCGCCTGCCGATCTCGACCATCGCCAGCGAACAGGGCCCCGCGCTCGGCTCGGCCATCCACGCCGCCGCCGCGGCCGGTGCGTACCCGGATGTGCGCGCGGCCGGCCAGGCGATGGGCAAGCTCAACAAGAACGTCTATACCCCGAACGAAGAATCCTCCCTGGCCTACGACAAGCTGTTCGCCGAATACTCGCTGCTGCACGACTACTTCGGGCGCGGCACGAACAACGTCATGCACCGGCTCAAGGCGCTCAAGCGCGAGGCCGCCACGACGGCGGAGGCATCGGCATGAGCACCTACGGCCCGCAGATCGAGGTGGCGATCGCCCGCGTGCGCGCGGACGTCGCCCGCCTGCACTCCGAACTCACCCGCTACGCGCTGGTCGTCTCGACCGGCGGCAACGTCTCCGGCCGCGTGCCGGGCGCCGACCTGTTCGTGATCAAGCCGAGCGGCGTCGACTACGCCGATCTCGCGCCCGAGAACATGATCCTCTGCGACCTGGACGGAGTCGTCATCCCGGGCACTCCCGGCGCCGAACGATCGCCGTCCAGCGACACCGCCGCGCACGCATACGTCTACCGGAATATGGCGGATGTCGGTGGCGTCGTGCACACGCACTCCACCTACGCGACCGCCTGGGCCGCCCGTGGCGAGCCGATCCCGTGCGTGATCACGGCCATGGCCGACGAGTTCGGCGGCGACATCCCGGTGGGCCCGTTCGCGATCATCGGCGACGACTCGATCGGCCGCGGGATCGTCGGGGTGCTCACCGGCCACCGCTCCCGCGCGGTCCTGATGCAGAACCACGGCCCGTTCACGATCGGCAAGGACGCCAGGGACGCCGTCAAGGCCGCCGTGATGGTCGAGGATGTCGCCCGCACGGTGCACATCGCCCGCCAGGCCGGGGAACTCATCCCGCTCCCGCAGGCCGCCATCGACACCCTCTTCGACCGATACCAGAACGTCTACGGACAAGCACCGCAGGGAGCGATTCTCTAATGCCAGCACTCTCCACCACCCTGGACCACTACGAGGTCTGGTTCCTCACCGGCAGCCAGAACCTCTACGGCGAGGAGACCCTGCGCCAGGTGGCCGATCAGTCCCAGGCCATCGCCGCAGCCCTCGTCGCGAGCAGCGACATCCCGGTTAAGGTCGTCTGGAAGCCCGTGCTCAAGGACTCCGAGTCGATCCGCCGCGCCGCGCTCGACGCCAACGCGTCCGACCACGTCATCGGGCTCATCGCCTGGATGCACACCTTCTCGCCCGCGAAGATGTGGATCGCCGGGCTCGACGCCCTGCGGAAGCCGCTGCTGCACCTGCACACGCAGGCCAACGTCGAGCTGCCGTGGGCGGAGATCGATTTCGACTTCATGAACCTGAACCAGGCCGCGCACGGCGACCGCGAGTTCGGCTACATCCAGACCCGGCTGGGTGTCGCGCGCAAGACCGTGGTGGGCCACGTGTCCAACCAGGTCGTCAGCGCGAGCATCGGCACCTGGACCCGCGCGGCCGCCGGTTGGGCGGCATCCCGCACGATGAAGCTTGCCCGGTTCGGCGACAACATGCGCTACGTCGCGGTCACCGAGGGCGACAAAACCGAGGCCGAACTGCGGTTCGGCGTGCAGGTGAACACCTGGCCGGTCAACGAGCTTGCCGAGGCCGTGCACTCCGCCTCCGACGCCGACATCGACGCCCTCGTCGCCGAGTATGAGGACCTCTACGACGTCGCCCCCGAGCTCCGCAGCGGCGGCGGGCGGCACGACTCCCTGCGCTACGGCGCCGCGATCGAACTGGGCCTCAAGTCCTTCCTCGAGGCCGGCGGATTCAGCGCCTTCACCACGAACTTTGAAGACCTCGGCGCCCTCCGCCAGCTGCCCGGCCTGGCCGTGCAGCGCCTGATGGCGCAGGGCTACGGGTTCGGTGCGGAAGGCGACTGGAAGACCGCCATCCTCGTGCGCGTCGCCAACGTGATGGGCTCCGGCCTGCCCGGCGGCGCCAGCCTGATGGAGGACTACACCTACGACCTCACGCCGGATTCCGAGCTCATCCTCGGTGCGCACATGCTCGAGGTCAGCCCGTCGCTGACCGCCTCGCGGGCCAGCCTGGAGATCCACCCGCTCGGCATCGGCGGCAAGGAGGACCCGGTCCGCCTGGTCTTCAACGCCGACCCGGGACCCGCCGTGGTCGTGGCCATGTCCGACATGCGCGACCGGTTCCGGCTCGTGGCCAACGTCGTCGAGGTCGTCGAACCGACCGAGGCGCTGCCGAACCTCCCGGTCGGCCGTGCGGTCTGGCGTCCGGAGCCCGACTTCCAGACATCCGCCGCCGCCTGGCTCACCGCCGGCGCGGCCCACCACACCGTCATGTCGACCGCCGTCGGCATCGAGGTGTTCCACGATTTCGCCGAGATCGCTCGCACCGAGCTTCTCGTGATCGATAAAGCCACCACCCTGCGCGATTTCACGCGCGAGGTGCGTTGGAACCAGGCCTACTACCGACTGGCACAAGGCCTGTAATCCCACCTCCCGCACCACCTCACGCACATGTGACATCAATGTCGATCAAATAAAAAACGAAAGGAAACACAGTGAAGAAGAAAGTACTCTTCGCACTCGTGGCCGCTGGCGCCATGGTTGTCTCGCTGGCTGCCTGCTCCCCCGGGACCGACGGAGGCTCCGGCGAGGGCGACGGCGGTCTCATCGGCGTCGCGATGCCGACCAAGAGCTCCGAGCGGTGGATCGCGGACGGCAACGCCGTCAAGAGCCAGCTCGAAGAACAGGGCTTCAAGGTCGACCTCCAGTACGCGGAGGACGACATCCCCACGCAGGTCTCGCAGATCGAGAACATGATCACCAAGGGCGCAGAGGCCCTGATCGTCGCCTCGATCGACGGCACCACGCTCACGAGCGTGCTGCAGGATGCCGCGGACGCGGACATCCCCGTCATCGCGTACGACCGTCTCATCCGCGACACCGAGAACGTCAACTACTACGCGTCGTTCGACAACTTCAAGGTCGGCCAGCAGCAGGCAACCTCGCTGCTGAACGGACTTGGCCTCACCGACCTCGAGGGCAAGGCTGCCGCCGACGCTCCCAAGGGCCCGTTCAACATCGAGCTGTTCGCCGGATCGCTGGATGACAACAACGCCTTCTTCTTCTTCGACGGCGCAATGGACGTGCTCCAGCCGCTGATCGACGACAAGACCCTCGTCGTCAAGAGCAAGCAGACCAAGATCGAGCAGGTTGCCACGCTCCGCTGGGACGGAGAAACCGCGCAGAGCCGCATGGAGGACATTCTGACCTCCACGTACTCGGACGGTTCCAAGGTCAACGCGGTGCTCTCTCCCTATGACGGTATCTCGCGCGGCATCATCTCCGCCCTCGAGGGCGCGGGATACTCGACCGGCGCTGACTGGCCGATCATCTCGGGCCAGGACGCCGAGCTCGACTCGGTCAAGGCCATCAACGGCGGCGAGCAGTACAGCACCATCTTCAAGGACACGCGCAAGCTCGCTTCCGTGGCCGTGGACATGGCCGTCGCCCTGCTGAACGGCGACAAGCCCGAGGTCAACAACACCAAGGACTACGACAACGGCAAGAAGGTCGTCGACTCGTACCTGCTCGACTCGCAGATCGTGGTGAAGGACAACGTCAACGAGGTCCTGGTTGATTCCGGCTACTGGACCGAGAAGGAAATCAACGGCTAACAACTTCGGATCGCTCGAAGTAGTCGAGTGCATTCCGGCCGGTGGGGAGTAGTTTTGCATCACCCACCGGCCGGACGGCACGACCAGGCAAGGAAGCAGAACGGCGAATGAAGAAGGTACTGACGTGACCACCAACATCCTTGAGATGCGCAGCATCACAAAGACCTTCCCGGGCGTGAAGGCGCTGTCGACGGTGACGCTGGACGTCGCACGCGGCGAGGTCCACGCCATCTGCGGGGAAAACGGGGCCGGCAAGTCGACGTTGATGAAGGTGCTCAGCGGGGTGTACCCGCACGGTACCTACGACGGCGACATCGTCTTCGAAGACGAGGTGGTCGAGTTCAAGGACATCCGGGACTCGGAGGCCAAGGGCATCGTCATCATTCACCAGGAGCTGGCGCTCAGCCCCTACCTCTCCATCGCGGAGAACATCTTTCTCAACAACGAACAGAAGGGCGCGCTGGGCCTCATCGATTGGGACAAGACCAATCACGAGGCTGCCACGCTGCTCGCCCGGGTGGGCCTGCGGGAGAACCCGACCACCCGGATCATGGACATCGGCGTCGGCAAGCAGCAGCTCGTCGAGATCGCCAAGGCCCTGTCCAAGCGGGTCAAGCTCCTCATCCTGGACGAGCCGACGGCGGCCCTCAACGACGAGGACTCCGACCACCTGCTGGACCTGATCCTGCACCTCAAGGGCCAGGGAATCACGTCGATCATCATCAGCCACAAACTCAACGAGATCAAGAAGGTCTCCGACGCGGTCACGATCATTCGAGACGGGAAGGCCATCGAGACGATTGCCAAGACCGACGTCACGGAAGAACGCATCATCAAGGACATGGTCGGCCGCGACCTCGAGCACCGCTACCCCGACCACACGCCGCACATCGGCGAGGAGATCCTCCGCGTCGAGGACTGGACGGCCTACCACCCCCAGGACACCTCGCGCCTGGTCGTCGATGCGGTGAACCTCAACGTGCGCGCCGGGGAAATCGTGGGAATCGCCGGGCTGATGGGGGCGGGGCGCACCGAGTTCGCCATGAGCCTGTTCGGCCAGTCCTACGGCAGCAAGATCACCGGCCGGGTGTTCAAGCACGGAAAGGAAATCAAAACGCGGACGGTGTCCGAAGCCATCGACAACGGCATCGCGTACGCCACGGAGGACCGCAAGACCTACGGCCTGAACCTGATCGAAGACATCAAGCGGAACGTCTCGATGGCGTCGCTGAAGAAGCTCGAGAAAGCGGGCCTCGTGAACGACAACGAGGAATACCGGGTGGCCAACGAGTACCGCACGAGCATGAACATCAAGGCCCCGAATGTGCTCGTCAAGACCGGCAAGCTCTCCGGCGGCAACCAGCAGAAGGTCGTTCTCTCCAAGTGGATCTATTCCGACCCGGATGTCCTGATCCTCGACGAGCCCACCCGAGGGATCGACGTCGGCGCGAAGTACGAGATCTACACGATCATCAACAAGCTCGCCGCCCAGGGCAAGGGCGTCATCGTCATCTCGTCCGAGCTGCCGGAACTGCTCGGCATCAGCGACCGGATCTACACGATTTCCGAGGGCCGGATCACGGGGGAGTTCCCGATCAAGGAAGCCACCCCGGAGACCCTCATCAAGCACATGACCATGGAAAAGGCCCGCTAGCGTCGGCGCTGCGGAAGAGGAGAAACAATGAGTGATCTCGACACCAAGCCGGCGGCGGACACCAAGCCGGCCGTTGCGCGGGCGGCCTCGCGGCTGACCCACGTCATCGCCGACCTGGGCAAGAACGGCATCTTTATCGCCCTGATCCTGGTGGTGCTGCTGTTCGCCTTCCTGACCGACGGCATTCTGCTTCGGCCGCAGAACATCTCCAACCTGATCGTGCAGAACGGGTACATCCTCGTGCTCGCCGTCGGCATGGTCATGGTGATCATCGCGGGCCACATCGACCTCTCGGTTGGTTCCGTTGCCGCCTTCGTGGGTGCCTGCTCGGGTGTCTTCGCGGTGCACTGGGGTCTGCCGTGGTGGCTGTCGATCATCCTCTCGCTCGGCATCGGCGCCCTGGTCGGCGTGTGGCAGGGGTTCTGGATCGCGTACGTGGGCATTCCCGCTTTCATCGTGACCCTGGCCGGCATGCTCATCTTCCGCGGACTCGCCCTCGTCGTGCTGGGCAACTCGAACATCGGGTCGTTCCCGAGCGAATACCGGGCACTCGGAAACGGATTCCTCACCGACCTGTTCGGCGAATACGAGCTTGATCCGCTCACCCTCGGCATCGCCGCGCTGGCCATCCTCGCCCTCATCACACAGCAGGTTCGCACGCGAATCGGCCGTCAGAAGTACAGCCAGGAGGTCGAGCCGCTGGCCTGGTTCATCGTCAAGCTTGCGCTCATCACGCTGGCCATCGGCTTCTTCGCGTACGCCCTGGCCGCGTACAAGGGTGTCCCGGTGACCCTGATCGTGCTGGCCGTGCTGGTCATGGTCTACGGCACGGTGATGACTCGCACGGTCTTCGGCCGCCACATCTACGCCATCGGCGGCAACCGTCACGCGGCGGAGCTGTCCGGCATCAAGACTCGCAAGGTCGACTTCTACCTGTTCGTGAACATGGGGACCCTGGCCGCCCTGGCCGGCCTGATCTTCACGGCGCGGTTGAACCTGGCCGGCCCGAAGGCCGGTGACGGCTTCGAACTGGAGGCCATTTCGGCCGCGTTCATCGGCGGGGCCGCCGTCACCGGCGGCGTCGGCACCATCGGCGGGGCCATCATCGGTGGCCTGATCATCGGTGTGCTGAACAACGGCATGTCGATCCTCGGCATCGGCATCGAATGGCAGCAGGCAGTCAAGGGCCTGGTGCTCCTCCTCGCGGTCGCCTTCGACGTGTACAACAAGCGACGGGCGGGCGGCCACTGACGCGCGGCATCCAGTGAGCGCTGGGCCCCGGTCGTCTTCGGATGCCGGGGCCTTTCGCATGCCGCCGCGACACGCCGCCGCGCATTCCACAGGCAAACAGGCCACCCCCTTTCGGGCCTGTGGATAACTCCCTGCGGCACCGCGGAAAATGGCTCAACCGGGCCGCGCGAGGCTGTGTAGAACCGGTGGAATGTCGGTGGATAACCACATAATTGTAATTACTGCATGTAGTGGCCGTGCCCGGACACAATCACTAGATGTAGTATTGAAGCATCGGTTCGGCGCATATGCCGAACACCCAAATCCACACCTTGTGAGCAATGAGAGAGGCCCCAGCGATGGCAATTACGGTCTACACCAAGCCTTCCTGCGTGCAGTGCACGGCGACATACCGTGCCCTGGACAACAAGGGCATCGAGTACGAGATCTTCGACCTGTCGGTCGACGAGAAGGCACTCGAAGCGGTCAAGGCCCTGGGCTACCTGCAGGCCCCCGTCGTCATCACCGACGAGGACCACTGGTCCGGTTTCCGCCCGGACAAGATCAACGAGCTGGCAGCACGCATCGCGTAGTTTCCACACGTCCGTCCGACCAG
>MCHG01000459.1_pt1 | contig 11174 bp, 6 predicted proteins | sample 787351 | NCBI WGS metagenome assembly MCHG01 (sample SAMN05430296, study PRJNA330682) | permafrost metagenome | biome: Cold desert; feature: permafrost; material: soil; isolation source: enrichment culture inoculated with soil incubated with H2/CO2 at 20 degrees... ... | reverse complement strand
GGAGGAGTGGCTCAATTTATCCGGAGACGTGGCTCAATGGTGACCGGAATGATGGCTCTCCTAAACCGTAATATTCAATTAGCTAGGGCACTCTAACTCTTCCGTCAGACAGTTTATTCAAACCCATGATCAACGTGGTAAATAGCAAAAAACTCCGAAATACACTTTTGAAATCGTTAAAATTGCCAGTAAAATCAATGGTTTGACTGAGGTGGTGGCTAAAGTGCTGAATTACTAGGGCTTCTGGCCATTTACTTTTTTTCTTGATTTTTCAACTCCTTAAACATCATATCAATATCCTTACGGTTTTCTAGAATTGCTACCTGCGTCATTCCAAGTACTTTTAGAACCAAGCCAAATTCATCTAAATAACTCTGAGAGTTTGTCTTTGGAGTAACACTGATAATCTTTTTATTGAGGCGTTTAAGGATTTGGAATACCGTGAATGAATTGATATGGTCGAGTGCAGCATCCCATTCATCAAGGAGTAAATAACCTCCGCTTGAAGCCCTCGTTTTTGAATGAGCACTACTGATTTCCTCATTAACGGTTAGAATCGCAGCCATCATGACTAAGGATACTACTGCATGTTCCCCCCCGGAAATACCATCCCGGTCATCGACAACGCGAAAAACCTTTTGAGTTGAAGTCCTAAACCGTAAAAAGAGTTTCCTGCGTTTTTGGCCGTTTGGTTCTGGTTCATACTTATATTCCAATTGAATTTCATATGCTAACTGCGCTAAGTCTTGTTTTAGTTTTGTTTCGACCTTTCTCACTCGGGTTTGTATGTTACCCTCAACTCGTGCATGAGCCTCTTTTTCCTGGATATCAATTCGCTCGACCTCGGCTTCTAATCTTAGCTTATCCTCTTCCATTTTTTCAAGGCGTTTTTCTTCGAGATGATAGTCATGTTCAGATTTTTCCACAACCTTAGTTGAGAGGGTTTTTCGAATACCATCTGTAATGAAGTCTTTTACCTTATCAATGTTGATGGAATACACCCTCTCATCATTGATAACGCCCTCTTTAATATCCATAGGCTTAATAAAATCGTCGTAGGAAGGCATGTGTTCATCTTCAATCGCTTGGCATAAAGCATAGGAATACATAATCTTTAATGCAGAACCGAAATCGCCAAGGTTCATTTTAACATCATAGGGTTTCAATATATTTTGATATTCTTCCTCTTTTACAAGAAGAGGTTGCCTATCTTTTTGAAGGCTATTCTGCAAGTCGGTAGCCCTTGCTATTGAATCAGTCTTCTCACCGATAGACTTCTCCAATTCTCTAATCCTTTCTTCAAGAGGAACACATTCCTGTTCAATCTGATTAATTTGTTTTTGAATTTCGTTATCTCCATCCGTGATTTTCCGAAACTCATCATTCAGTGTATTTTTTTCGCCTTCAAGGATTTTATATCCTGAGTCCTTTTCCTTGTAAAGACTGTGTAGGTTCCAATTGATATTTTCATGTTTATTTAAATACTCCGCAAAACATTTTTCCTCTTTTTCAAGATTGGTAATCTCGTCATCATAATCGCTAATCTTAGTTTCGATTCTAGTAATCCCTTGCTTAAGCAACTCTAGGTCTTGCTTTTGTGTTTGTCTCTTGCTTTGCAACTCCATTAGCAATGGCTTTTTTGTAATAGAATTTTCCGCGTCCTCCGCACGACTTATAAGCCCTGTTAGGCGGTCGTATTCGGGTCTCTTGTCCTGAAGCCTTGATGTGATGTTGGCAATTCCTTGCTTGAGCCTTTCCCAACTGATGGCATTTTCTGTAATTAATGGAGTTCTCAATAAGAACTCTTCAAGGGTAAGCAGAACCGTGTCACCTTCAGTATAAATACTTTTGAGTTCAGTAAAACATTGGTCAAAATTTAGTTTTCCCTTTTGTAGGGATTCCAAGTTGCCTTTTACGGATTGCTGACGGTCAACCATTTTGTTCAGTTTTAAACTTTCCTCATTCAAAAGTTCCCCAGCTGCAACTATTTGTTCCCATAGAGCACTTTGAGCCTCTATCAAAGCATCCCTTTCCGCAATATGCCCCTCTATATCTAAAATCTCATTTTTAATTTTCTCGAAAGCAACTTTTAACGATTCATACGATTTGCTATCTCTTTCGTAATTCACATAATCTTTTCTGAGACTAGCATGATTTTCTAATAAATTGTTTCGAGTAGCCGTTGATTTAGGTTGTACGTCAGTAAAATCTCTCCCTACTTTTTGTAACGAGCCTAGAATTTTAAGTTGGGAAGAATTTTTTTGGACTTGCTCACTCGAATATTTGAGTTTTTCCACGTTTTTTGTTATCTTACTTTCACAGTCGGTAATCTCTGTTCTGACTTGCTCAAGCTTTGTTAATAGATTTTTCAATTGCTCTTTCTCTTCAAGGGCAACTTTCGTTCTGCTTTCAACATCCGATAAACTGGCATCCAATTCGATAATTTCGTTTTCCGAGGCTTCTAAACTATCATTGAAGCTTGAAAAAATAAGCACCTGATGATTCGAAACAACCGCTTCACCTGAACCCTGAAGGAAGGCTTGATATCTTCGTTGATTCTTTGCCCAATTGCCCCTAAACTGATTTTCAATCTTATCGAGAAAACCCGCAATTTCCTGCAAACGGTTTTTAGCATCAGTATAATTTTGAACCTCAGTTCCAATGCTTTCCGTCTGATTTGAAAGGTATTCAATATTAAATTTTTCATGTTTAGGGTTTCTCAACTCGGATAAAAAGGGTACTACAAGATGGAATATATGATTTAACTTTTTCAACGAACCCTGAAACTCTTCCGATTGATTGATTACTTTCTCCCATTCTTCCGTCAGCTTTTGAATTGCAGATTCATACTGTGCGAGACTCAGTTTTAATCGTTCAAGTTCATTATGATAGCCGACCAATGTGTCCTTTGAGGCTCTAAATTGTGTGGAGATTTTCTCTTGCCCAGTAAGCAACCTAGTTGACTCTATTAGCTTATTTTCAGTCTCTTGAATTCTTTCGGTTAGCGTTTTCTTGTGCCATTCCAAGGCAGCACGGCTTAAAAAATAGCCAACGTTATTCGGGTCATATCCTCTAAGCCCAATTTTATCCTCTAAGACCCCTGTATCATTGATTAACGTGAAAATTCCCTTTAACCAGTTTACAGCTCGGTTAGAGATATTGCTAGAGATTCCCTCTTTAACTCGAAGTCCGAAGGAGTGGAACATGATAGTGCTGAGAATATGGAAAAAGATTTTCCCGATTGGATTCCGCAAAAACGGTATGACGAATCACGGAGAGCTGCTTCTCTTTTTGTAAAGCAACACTCAAATCAGTATCTCCAAACTCAAAAACCTCTTGGAAACCATAAGCTAAATCTGTCTGCTTTTCGATAGCCTCTCTTTGGCTTGTATCTATGACTCCTTCAACGACCTGACTCAATTCTTCGTTAAGTTGACCGATAAGCGTTTTATTTTGTTCAATACTTACAGCTAACTCTCGCTCTTTGGTTCGTGAGGATTCAATCTCCTTATCGTAACCATCCATGGTTAAGGGCATACTCTCGATGTGCTTTTGAACTTCGCTTTGTTTACTCAGATTTGCACTTTGGTTATTTTCGTTTTCTTTAATCTGTCCTTCAATTCCACTGGCCTTTTTTTCAAAATCTTGGACTTGACGAGTGATTACTTGAATTGCTGTTTCGAGGGAGCCAACAATGTTCCCTAGATACTTTTTGCTTTCTTCATACTTTTTCTGCTCAACGCCTTTTTCTTCCTTGAGAGAACGGCTCATTTCCTCAATCAAATGAACTGTTTGGCGGATGGAATTCCCGATCTTATCCTTATAGCCTTGTCCTTGTGACTGAAGGTCTTGCAACAATGCTAAATACTCTTTGAGTTCCATGGGAAATAATCGGACTTTTTCCTGTGTGCTAAGAAGTTCTTGACCCTTATTCTTTGCCTGTTCCATATCTATATTAATAAGTGTTTCGTACTCTGTTTGTTTTTTATTTTCCGCACTCTGTTCCTCATTAAGTGCGTTCACATGATAGTGAACCGATGCAAAAACATCAGACAACTTATCTTTTTGCTCTGTGACTTGAATTTCTAAGTTATCTTTTGTTCTTTCCGTTTCCTCTAAGCTTCGGTCAGAATTAATTAGGATCAGCTCTAGGTCTTTAAACTTTGGTTCAGCTAGATATCTATTTTTATAGCTATAGTTTTGACGGTTATCTTCGGTTTCGCTTTCTAAAGCCTGTGTGGACTCACGCGACTCGACAATTTCTTGTCCTAAAGATTCGAGCGAACTGCTGAGGCGTTTAATAACTGGCTCGAATGACTTTTTATCCAGAATCAAAATATCTTCAAGTCGCTTCTTTTCATTTGAAAATTCGTTTAATTCTTTTTCAAATTGAGCCATTTCAGCTTGAACATTGGCAAGCTTTAGTGAAACCTGTGCTTTCGGATTCTCCCGCAAAGTTTGATTTGCCCTCTTAATTTCATCATCTAAATCGTCGGTTTGCTTTTCTATGTGGTCTAGGTTAATATCGGCAATGCTCTTTCTCGACTTTTCATCATCAAGTTCCGATTGTTTAGTCTGGCGTAGTAATCGTTTAGCCTCAAGTTGTTTTTGAAGCTCCTGTATTCGTTCAAGGATTTTAGTCCCATCGGCAAAGCCATCGCTGTCCAGTTGACGAATAAAGGCTTCAATTGCTTCGAACTCTGTTTTGTTCTCTTTTATAAAATTCTCAATTTCAATCATCTCTTGAAGAACAACTGCCAAGCGTTCTTGATTTTGAATTCGCCTTCCCTGATAAACCTTCTGCACCTCGCGATGATTGGCTTGTTTTTGGCGGTAATCCGAGAGCGTTTGTTTTGCTAATTCATATTCGGGTCTCAATTGAAGTAAATCATTTTCGCAAAGAGCAATTAATGCTTTCAAGCGTGTTGTTTCTCGTTCATTGTACTGGATTAATGGATTGATAAGTGATAATGCTTTCGAGACATTTGTTTTGAGTTGGTCATCACGATTTTTCTTTTTTTCTGCTTCATTTTTTAAGGCTCCTAATTGATTACGAAGCCTACCACATCCAATTTCAGTGCTTTCCAATTCCTTATGGAGGTTTCTTTGAGAAACAACTATTGTTTCGTAGTTTTTGATTTCTGATTCAAGACCCATCATTTTAGCAAATTTTTCGAAACGCTCTGTTTCCTTAATAAGAGTGAGTTTATTAGTTTCTCCCTGTCTCCAATACAATAAGAACTTTTCAGGCGACACACCATACTGTTCTAGTTTTTTATTAAAATTCTTTAAAGGTTCAGCTTTCCGCTCGTCCTTGTCAGCACAATAGTTTACAACAATGTTGGTTAGTGGGAGTTCGTCCAACGTATTGGCTTCCTTAATTGTAAAATATCTATAAACAATCCGATTGCTCTGCGTTCTTTTGTCTGTGACCCCTCTTATATAAGCCGAAACCTCAACTAATGGAGCAGCGTCTTCCGTTGTACCATCGTTAAAAAAGAGTATTTTTCCTTTGAATTCCCATGGGTGTTCAATGTCATACTCGTAATTGGACGACATAAGGGATACGGGGTCTGCTTCCGATTCTTTACTATTCAGAACAACCATAAAGACGGCAGCCATTGTTGATTTCCCCGAACCGTTTAGACCACTGATAAGAATGTTCTCTGCGCAATACTTACCTAAATCTTGCATAGTCCCATCGCCATTACGACTGAGATAAATTTTAGTTAATGGGAAGTCCCTTGCATTATCAAATATCATTTGAACGGGGTATAACATCTAATTTTCCCTCCTTAAAAGAGCGAAACTTGGTTTATTACAGTTTCTTCTGCATAGCCATTCGGATTGATTACTTCTTGTTTGAAAAATTCAAGTACACTGGACATCGAGACATTTTTCTCAGTAACTGCAATCGTCAATCGGTTTAGAAATAATGGCGTTAAGAAATTTTCGCCAACTCTAGTTACTCTGTAGGTCTCGTCGCTTTCGGATGTAATTAGCCCATATTGTGCAAGAGCCCCAAGTAAATCCTTGGCCTTTGGTGCTGGGCGTTCAGTTACCGACGGGTCAATTATCGTTAATATATCTAAAAGTGGAGTATTCCTTTCCCCCAATATGCTTTGTTTATAATACATCAGAAGTAACAAAAAGAGGTGCTCCGTGGATAAACGTTCTTTGAGTATCTCTGCGTCAACTCCTTGAACGTAAATATAACGTCCTAAAATATCATCGAAAAAGATTTTAGAAGGTATCGTTTCTTCCTTGAGTACCATATTGCTTATATCCAAAAACTCTTGAATTTCATTATCAAGCGATGTTCCTAAAACCCGCTTTAAGACATCTTTTGTAACCCCGATATAATCTCTCCGTAAATAAATATTTGAGGAACAAGCTAAAAGCTGAATAGCTTTTCTGTATTTAGTGTGCAGCGTCTTTTGTCCTGTGCTCAGCAATCTCACTCCTTGCAAAACCTTGTAATCTATCCAAGCTATCACCCTGGTTGAATTCGCTATTGTTTGGTAGTTTAATCATCTCTCGACCCGTGATTAAGTTTTGTGTCTCGGAGGAAGTAATAAACTTCCAACCTTTCAGAACATCACCCAATTCACTAGTTCGTTCGAGATTGAATTGAAACATTCCCATTTTAGTCAAATACGTCAGCAAATCTAAAAAAACCGCAGCATCAAAACGTTCTGAGTTTTTCATTCCATTAATCCACTGAATTAATGTTTTATCGCCTCCTGCATTTTCGATGGCATAATTAACGATTTCATTAAACTTAAAGACATAGGTGTTATCTATAGGGGCAGTCCCACGTTTCGTTGCCTCAAGTTTTGATATTTCTTGAAGAGATAGTGTTTGAGGTTCGTCTACTGCTGAGAGCTTACTCATATCTGGAGGAGCATTTTTCACACTTTCCTTCGTGCCATAGTCAAATTCTCCGTTTTCCAAGTCCTTGATGGCTTTCCACACATTCTCGGCTGAAACTCCACCAAACGATTTAACAGGCAAGTAAGCTAAAGGCCTCCCATCTTCGACCTCCATATTGATTAGCATTTCCTCCGCCGTGAAGAATTTTTTCCTATCTTCAATGCGAATAGCTTCTTGAAGCTTACGAGTCAGGCTATTAATAAATTCTTCAGGAGAGATATCTGCTGACCAAACTTCGGATGATGAAATTTGCAGAGCCTTTGCAACCTCTGTTAAGCCTTCAAAGGCAACTTGAAGGGCTTCCAAAATCATTTCATTGCTATCAGCATAACGAACTCTAAAATCATCGATTCGTTCAATAATAGTTTCACCTTCGATGTAGTCTTTTATTTTTGCCGCAGATTCTTCAACAAGTTGTCTTAGTGCAGCGATTTCATCTAAGGCATTTGACGAATGAAGATATAAAGGTATGTTTTTTTTAATTTCGTCGGTTAGGTATTGCATTGCATTTAAGAGGTTGATAAATGCTGCTTCATTATCCATTCCGACCTTTTGAAGCATTTCGAGTTTCAGTCCTGACAAGGTTGAAAGGAATTTTGCCTTTTCAATTCCGTCTTTAAGATGGAAAGTATAGCTCTGTTCAATGAATTCGAATATAAAAGCTAACATGCGAATTCCAGCTTCATTTATTCGAATTCCTTCTTGATTTGTAATTGTTATACAGTTAGCAGTCCGCAGAGTATTGATAATATCATTGATAAATCCATCTTTCGGAGTTCGCTTGAAACGATGATGAAAGCGATTGGATAATTGATGTATGCTATTGATTTGCAGCTTTTTATTACCTGCGGTTTCTAATATGAGATAAATAACAAGCGCGTAATCCAATTGGCGCTCTGGGTTGTTAGCGTTTGCTACCAATGGGTTGAGAACTCTGCTTAAACTTGCTAACTCATTAAAACTCCCAAACAGTCCTTCTGTGTCTAACTTATCCGTCTGAAGAAACGGAGTTGGTATTGTCATTTTCCACCTCGTTAAGCAATAATTTTTCCAGAACGAGAATCTCGCTCAATAGTAATTCTTGTTCTATCAGTTGATGGTTTACCTTAAACTCCAGTAAATAATGAATCGCTTCATCAAAAGTCTTTTTGTTTAACATTCCATCTTGTAGGATAAGGGCATAACTTTCCTCAAAATTGAGTGTTTTAAATTTTTCAAGCATGTAGATAGCAGCTTCATCGAAATCCGTCCAAACAATGAGTTTTTTAATCCCGCTATTCTTTAAATGCTCAAAAAACTGATAAACGGAAGAACGTACCTGACCATCAAAGCCAATCATGGCAATCTTTTTACGTTTTTCGGGAGGGAGGTGGCGAACAAGCTTTCTTAATACAGCTCGATTTTCAGTAGCAAAAATTAACTCTATTTCCTTACGGTCAATATGCGTCAGCCTACTTACTTCTTCGGCAGTTATTTTACTAATGACTTCACAGGTGTTATAAGAAAAACAACCAAAGGAAAAATGAATATCGATTGCTACAGCTAAGTTAATATCGTAATCACCTGGTCGTGTTGTAAGCCCAATCGACTCCAAACCATCCTTTAACACCTCGTTCAAAGCACTGCAAAAAACCTCACGCTGACCATCAAACATTTTAGATGGTGCTGAAAAATTTTCTTGTACCAATGCATGTGTTCCGATTTCTTTCCAATCAAATGAGTCGTCTTTTGATGCGGTTCTTAATAACGCAGTAAAAAATTGGATTCGCTTAGAAATGATTGAATTTGTGGTTATTTCGTCTAAAGCTATATTCCTAACCGTTTCAAAACCCGAATGATAGTATGGATTCTCCAACTCTTTGATTTCGGTAATATAACGAATTACTACCTCATTGTTATTTGAATTTTCTTGGTCGATGATACGGTCCCATTGTTTTATTAAGTTTGGGGAAGGCAAATAAAATATTCCCCTTTCAACTGTTCCGCGCATTGCATATTCTACAACTTGAACAACCCAACCATTCTTTATCCAGTTCTGAACTTCTGTATCAAATAAGATATTAGGCATTTCACGATGCGTCCATTTTTGGAGTTGTCTTATATCGACTTGATTGCTCCATTTCTTATTTAATAAGATTGTTGGAGCATCTTTATTTATGGACAATCCGAAAGTGAATTCTTTGGTTTGATAACTTAATGTCTTTAACTGAGAGAAAACCTGACTTTGCCATATACCGTTTCCTTTATCGATAGTATCTTTAATGAATTCCCCTTTTTTTAGTTGCATTGTTATGTATTTTTCCATAGTGTTTTCCTTTCTCGAATTATCCTTCTGATGCAGCAGAGATACTTCTCCCCCTACCCCAGAATTATCCTTCCTATTAATATCTATTTTCTATGCACTGCTCGAAACTAACTCGTCTTTAAACTTCAGTAGATATAGCCCTTTTAATAAAAGCCTCATCTGGGGAAAATGAATTGCTGACATTTGCATCGCCTCCAGAATATTTTGAGTTTATATGATTAATTATAATACCTGCCATAGACAAAAAAATGTCGTTACACTTCAACCACAGAAGCACTTTTGACCCTATCAATCAAACAAAAACTATCCTTGATATCTACTATATTCCGAATTCATGGCGAAACATGGCGAAAAAGTGAGTTGATAAAAAAATGCCCTACACTTCGTCTGTAGCGTAGGGGTAAAGTACAGTAATTTAGCTGTACATGAATTTAACTGCCTTAGGTTGTAAATATCAATTATTATATGAATGATGCTCGAATTCGGTTGATTTTTATAAAAAGGGATACACCTTCCCCTATCACAAATCCTCATGAAATTGGCTAACTTCTATGAGCTGCTAAAAATCAATTCGGCTTAATAATTCAGCTGGTATAGTCCTTTTAATAAAAGCCTTACCATTTCTCGTTGAGTTGTAAAATGATTTCTCAGTCGCCTTACTAGGAATAATTGCATGATCAGTGAATTCTATAAAGAAACCCTAGTTTCTCAGATTAAAACTATTTTGCGTTTTTCCGTTATTGCTATCATCCAAATACGCTCGATACATTCACAGAATTGGCTTTCCTCTTCTGGAGACATGTCCTTTAATCTAGATAGTAGATTAAGGTACTCGTCAAAATACTTTTTATCCTGATACGAATAATAAATCCTGCTACCAGCTAGATAATGATCATAATCATCGGAATCATTAAAAACTGTATGGTATTGTGGATCATAGCCTTTTTTTACTAACCACAGTTCAGCATCATTGAATGATTTAAATCGTGGTGTAACCATGGTTAGAGTAGGTCGAACTGATAAAGTTCTGTATATAATTACTCTTAATTCGACTTCGGAAATATCTTCATCTTCATACAGATCGAGCACATAGAGCAGTTTACTAAATTGCATGTTATAATTCCTCCAATAAACTTTATTATGATAATTCGGTTTTAAGAAAAATTAAGCAATTAATATCATTGGCATTCTTTACATAGTCCATAACGTTCATATTAGAAAGTGAAATTGACCTATATCACATCATAAAGATCAATACCCGTTTCGGAATTTCAAAAATATAGATAGACTTAATATATTTGCGAAATTCGGTTTGCTGTTCTTCTGCATTTTTTGGGCACCAATATTTAAAAGGGTCTTATACTTCTGAAATGTTTCCTCCATATTTTCATTGTAATAGTAATATAGATAGAGAGGTTCCAAATCTTTAACATCAGCTTAACGGTACAAAGAATCTGGATCTAAATGATAATCATTTTTGGTCAACCATCGTTCTGCTGCCTTAAAGGTTTTACTCGTTTAGAGGTTTCTAATGTTAGCGTTACTCTGTACGCAAATGTTTTATGCGTGAAAACTCTTGACTCAATTTCGCTCCGTGGCGAAATGCATAATTATTTTCCTTTCATTCGGAAAAAACTCAAAAGCCAGTAACCTCCCTCAAAATTTGTCTAATGAGCGGTTACTGGCTTGGTTTATTTCCCTTCGCCATAATATTAAAATTCTATATTAATTATAGGATGAATGAAGGTACTAAATCAAATATTATTTTAAAAATTTTTCTTAGCTGAATATACTCTCCCATTTTTCCCCTAATCCTGCATCACTCCTGCGTAGAGCAATGGACTCCACAGGCCCTGTAACCTAGATTCCCGATAATTTATAACGTGGTTGGCGGCTTAATTCCGAGACTCTTATAAAGTCTTTCCTGTTTCTTTGT
>MCHG01000458.1_pt1 | contig 11177 bp, 10 predicted proteins | sample 787351 | NCBI WGS metagenome assembly MCHG01 (sample SAMN05430296, study PRJNA330682) | permafrost metagenome | biome: Cold desert; feature: permafrost; material: soil; isolation source: enrichment culture inoculated with soil incubated with H2/CO2 at 20 degrees... ... | reverse complement strand
GTTTGAGTAAGTAAAAATAAGAGAAATGAAAAAACAGTAATGGACGACGCATAGGATTTCTTAACCGATGACCAATGAAAGGAATTTTGTTTTGTTACAAAATAAGTCGAAAGATTATGATTCTCATTTTGGTGCAATTCTTCTATCTCTCTTTTATGAAAGTTTTTGCCACACCTTCAATTTTTAGAGGCATGAATACCTGTAAACAAAGAGTATTAAAATTTTTTAGTGTGTTAGTCAGGGCATTTGAGGGTTTTAAACGGCTCAGTATTTTGTTCCAATATGTTTTTTCTTTTTTTTCCAAAATGGAAGTTTAAAGAGTTATAATTATTCATCTGGGTAGATTATGGCACCTTTAAATACTTTTCTGTTATGTGTTGATACTTGATTTTTTACACCTGTGGCGCTTGCTCGTTACATGAATATTTTTGTCATATGAATTAAGAGAATCAGTGCTTAGAAGCTTAATCCTGCTTTCGACAGTTGAACGTAAAGATCCATTTTAGTATCTTAATCTTATCATTTTTTATAAAAATTTTAAATTTATCTCAATAAGGATAACTTCTAAACTGTTAACTATATTCTAGCAAATTTATATCTACTGTGAGTGAGGAAAACTAACAAAATCACGTTAGAAACTTAGCTCCTCGGTATTGATTTTTCAAATAGACATTCACAGAACGGCAATCAAGAATTTATATATGTTGAGGGGGATTTACTGCCGAAAGTAGTTTGTAATCAATATAATCCGATATATTGTCAAAGCCAGCAATCTATTTACAATATATTAATTATTTCGCTCTCCTATTTTTTACCAAATCGAAAAGTTTTAATGTCATTGGCTAGTCATGCATAAATATCTCATATGAAATCTTGGATTTTTATGTGAGCTGGGTATAAAAAAGGAAGAGAACTTTAGAGGTATAATTAATGAAAAAAATGTTAAAGATTATAGCAATGCTCCTTGTTATTGCTACTGTTGTCTTTGCAGCTGGCTGTTCCAGCAAAAAGACCGAAACTAATAATACAACAACAGTATCAAGTGAAAGTAATGTAACTACATCAACAGCCGCAGCTAATGTTTCAGCTGAAGACGTAACTGCTGAAGTTGTTCCAGTTGAGGATAACTTAACCGTGGACAATACAACTAATTACACCACATCTGAAGAAAGCACAACTGTTGTAACTAAAGAATAAGCAACTGCTCAGTAACTGAAAAAGTTGCAGCTGAAGACGAATAAACCATAGGTTTAAGTCAACAGCATAACTAAAGAAACATCTAGTAGCCTATTTAAAAGGCTACGAATTTCTATTTTTCGGGATAATTGACTGATAAACTCATTCTTATTTTGTGAATTTCTTATGTGGATTAAAATTTTTTATATAATGTGAATTATTATTTATCTTGTTAAGTTATCAGAGGCAAATAATAAAAATATTTACGTTAAATATATTTATATAATAACTGGCTTTGAGCTTATTAAGATCAATCTGAGAGCTATCAGTTTCCTGTTTTGCCCTGGAGTGCTTGAAAGATATTCGTGATAATTATCTAATTCTTATACATCATTATACTGTTAAAGATTCTCGATCTTGCCACATTTTTAAACCCATTAACGTAGGCTAAATAAAATGAAAGATAGTACATATTTATAATTTGATTTTAGGCTCTAAGAATCTCATTCCTCTATTCAGTGCCTACACAATCCTGTTTTATACGAGCATATTTCGAACGCTCTAAAAATACAAGGATGGATTTGGTCTTATTTTCCATTTACTTTTTTAAGCTCCTTGGAATATATTTTTTTAATATACGTCGGGAAATTTTCAAATTTTATTATTTATTTTTCTATTTGAATTTGATTTGTCTACCTGACTATATATAGGGTCATCACAAAATAGAAATCTTTTAATCTTTTGCTTTACTTGATGAATATTTGATATTTTATATACTCAATTATATAAGGAAGAATTTTCAGAGGTACTGATATGCAGAAATTGTTACGGACCATTGCAATGTTTCTTGTTATTGCTACTGTTGTCTTTGCTGCCGGCTGTGCTGAACAGGGCGGAAAAAAAACAAATGAAAGCACTCCAGCTGGAGAGGCGACTACTGCTCAAGAAAATAATACCATTCGAAAGAGCACGTCAGAGCAAATGCCTACCTATATCGTGGGAACAGAAGCCCAGTTCCCTCCATTTGAGATTGTTGATTCCCAGGGGAAAGTTATCGGTTTTGACGTGGATCTCATGAACTCCATTGCGGAAGATCAGGGCTTTAAGGTTAAGTATGTGGATCAGGACTTTGCAGGTCTCATTCCTGCGCTCCAGACCGGAAATATTGACATTATCGCTTCAGGGATGACAATTACCGACGAGCGTGCAAAGGAAGTAAACTTTAGCGAACCCTATATTACCGCAGGCCTCGCTCTTGCCGTAACCGTTGATAATGAAAACATAAAAAGTGTGGATGACCTGAAAGGCAAGACAGTAGCTGTCCAGACCGGTTCCACTGGCTTTATGAAGGCCGAAGAACTTAAGAAGGCAGGAATTGTCACCGAAATTAAGGATTTTGCTCATGTCAATGAAGCTATAGAAGAACTCAAGATCGGTGGTGCAGATGCGATGATCAATGACCTTCCTGTTACGAATGCCTTCATTGCAGCGCAGCCCGGTGTAATTAAGATTGTGGGTGAGCCCCTTAATAGTGAATCCTATGGCTTTGCCGTCCGTTCTGGCAACACAGAACTTATTAAAAAGATCAATACCGGTCTAAAGAATGTCAAAGCTAGCGGCAAGTATGATGAACTTCTGGCAAATCTTCCTAAATACATGGAAAAATGAATATTTCAACTCGAGAGCTAAGCACTTTTTGTGCTTCTCTCCTTTCTTTTACTTAAGTCTGCTCAAGTAGGTTTTGTATTCTCGTTGTTGAAATCACGCTACTCTTCTTACTAAAAATATTATGGCTGAAGCGGTTGTTCCAAATGATTGGTTTTATATAATGGAAAAGTATTTTTCATTACATATTCTGTAAAACAGATAACTACACTGGATACTACTTTAAAAGTCTCTACCAAAAACGCTGCTGAAGGTCTATCTGCATCGATATATGCTGAAAAGATTCTAATTCCGATTGAATCTGGAAAAAATATTCATTCTCAATAACAGACACGTGCGACAGATTAATTGATTATTTGCATTGAGTGCGCATTCATATGTCGTAAACAACTGAGGTCGAAATTTGTCTCTTTTAGCCTCTTATCTTCAACATGCTATTGCCGTATTTCCCAGCCTATTAAGGGGTGCGGTGATTACTATAGAGGTCACCACCTTTGCAATATTTTTCGGGCTAATACTGGGGACGATTGCAGCCTTCGGAAAACTCTCTAAAAGATCGGTTTTCAAAATTCCCAGTTCAATATATGTTGATTTTATCAGGGGAACTCCCCTTTTTGTACAAATCCTGATTTTTTACTACGGCATTCCAGGCCTTATCAATGGGCTTACTGGAGAGGTATTCCGTATCGACCCTATTATAGCTGGTATTGCCGTGTGCAGTATCAACAGCGGAGCTTATAACGCAGAAATTGTGCGCGCAGGCATCAAATCAGTTGACAGAGGCCAGATGGAAGCAGCTCGTTCCCTGGGAATGACCGAAAGGCAGTCCATGAAAGAAGTTATCATGCCACAGGCTGTCAGGCTAATTATTCCTCCTCTCGGAAATGAGTTTATTGCGCTTTTGAAGGACTCTTCCCTGCTTGCGGTTATCAGCGTACATGAGCTTTCCAAGAATGGAATGCTTTATGTTTCAAAGACATTTGCGGCTTTTCCTGCATATATTTCGGTCGCTTTTGTATATCTTGCATTGACAATGGGAATTTCCCGAGTGCTTAATTACATTGAGAGGAGGCTTGGTGTAAGTGATAGAAGTGAATAACCTTCACAAGAGCTTCGGAAAATTGAAGGTCCTGAAAGGAATAACTGAGAAAATTGAGGAAAGTGAAGTGGTCTGTGTTATTGGCCCTTCAGGGTCCGGGAAAAGCACATTCCTCCGTTGCTTGAACCTCCTTGAAACTCCCACCTCAGGAGATATATGGATCGATGGGGAAAAAGTTACAGACCCCAAAGTAGATATCAATAAGATCCGTGAAGAAGTCGGAATGGTCTTCCAGCGCTTCAACCTCTTTCCCCACATGACTGCCCTTAAGAACATAGCCCTTGCCCCGATGAAAGTCCGCGGCCTTCCTGAAAAAGAAGCTTACGACCGCTCCCGTGACCTCCTGAAAAAGGTAGGACTTGAAGACAAAGCCGATGTTTATCCCAATTCCTTATCCGGAGGCCAGCAGCAGAGAGTCGCAATCGCCAGAGCCCTTGCTATGCGCCCGAAGGTCATGCTCTTTGACGAGCCCACATCTGCCCTTGACCCCGAAATGGTAGGAGAGGTCTTAAATGTCATGAAAGACCTTGCAAAAGAAGGCATGACAATGATTGTCGTAACTCACGAAATGGGATTTGCCAGAGAAGTCGGGAATCGTGTGCTCTTCATGGATGACGGCATCATAGTCGAAAAAGGCACGCCACAGGAAATATTTTATAATGCTCAAAATGAAAGGACGAAGTCATTTTTAAGCAAGATTTTATGATGTTTTTAACTGAGCATAAAATAATTTACTAAGGAATTGTATAAAAAAACTTCAAGTTTTCACTTTGGGAATGGCTCTATAATTCCATTCCCCCAAATAACCATCAAGGACAATATCGGTGACAGAATATTGAAATTGTATTTTCGTCATTCCTAAATCAATACGAAGAACTAACCCAATTTTTTTCAGAGCTTATCATAGAACCCATTTTGCTCTCAATCACCAGAAGTCTTCAGGATTATTTCATGATCAGAAACTTCATTGGCTACTGAAAAGGCGAGATTCGAAGAAGTAAACTTTGAGTTATGAGTAAGCTCCTACAGATAATTATTTATGCAGATAAGCTTGTTGCATCTCTAGTAGCTATGATGAAACTAGAAGAAATAAAAGATAATGCAAAAAAAGTAAAGGATAATGCAAAAAAATACATAGAGATGTGCAAACTCCTAAACGCAGACTCCCGAACTCCCAAAATTGCAAAAATATTATTATGGATTACAATAGGCTATGCATTATCACCAATCGATTTAATACCTGATTTCATACCTATAATTGGGTATCTCGATGACCTAATAATCCTTCCTGCTCTTTTGTATCTTGCAATAAAATCGATACCTAAAGATGTGTATACAGAAAATTATAATCAAGTTTTCAAGAAAGAAGTTATTTAGCCGGAAAATATTTTGTGTAATTTTTGTATTTTAGCTTCTTAAAGATCTGCTTAATAAGATCTCCAAATTTAACTTCTTTTTACAACATTTTTAACTTATAATAATATTTTTATGGAATGGTTTACTTTTATCATCACAATTGTCACTGAGGCCAAAAACATGAAAGAAACCCTGAAAGCTTACATCGACCTCACTCGTGCCCATTTTCTTCCTGCCTGGCCCATTACCTTCTGCTCTGGACTGGTGCTTGCTTTTGCAAATTACGGGGGGTTTTCATGGCCGTTGATCATTAAGGCAGCCCTAATAGGCCTGTTTGGGTTTGAAGCCGGATTTGTGCTCAACGATTATGTGGATAGAAACAGAGACCGGCTTGATGTAGAGAATACACTTACCAATTATTGGAGGCCTTTTAAGGAGAGACCCATTCCTTCAGGGAAGATTTCTTCAAAAAATGCCTTCTGGCTATTTATCGTGCTCGCGGCGATTACTTCGGCTCTGATATTCACTCTTCCCTATCCAAATTCTCTCTATGTCTTTGCAATCATGATATACTCTTATGGCATTGAGGCTTTTTACCAGGTGAAAAAAAGAAACCAGAAGTATCCGATTGCACAACTTCTGGGCAGGACCGATTTCACTCTTTTTCCGGCTGCAGGCTATCTCTGCTACGGACAGCCGGATATGACCGTGCTTCTCTATACTTTATTCTTCTATCCCTGGACAATGGCACACCTGGGATTGAACGACTTTATTGACCTCAAAAACGACCTTGCGAGAGGCATGAAATCGATAACCGTTCTCTACGGCTCAAAGATGACGATATACTGGATTACAGGCTTTACGCTCCTGCACTTCTTTGCAGCAATTTTCTTTCTCAAGGAGCTTGGAATTATTGCTCACTATGGCTTTCTTGCAGGCTTTGTACTCCTTGCAGGGTCAAACCTTTATCTTTGGAAAGAAAAAAGTCCCAGAGCAGGTTTGAGGATACTTCCTCTTTTCCATTTAACCCTGGTAATCTATGCGGTTTCGATCATTCTTGATTTTGTATATTGAGCAGAAAGGCAGGCAATTGAAGACGAAAATCAGACTATTGGGAGTAAAAAACATTCCGGTTTTCTGTTAGGATTTCTGGTTCTAGGGTTTGCAAATTATAAGCTTATCAGAAAAAAAGTCCGAAAGCATGCATGTCTGCACTTTTACTCTACCATGTTTCACTCGTGCTCTACTCTATCTCGATTATCCTTGACTCTCTCTTCTGAATCTGCTTCTGCACATTGACAGATTTAATTTTTTCTTCTGCAGAGCCTAAGGGTATGGCAGCGCAAGCTTCCACCTCCTGCTCGCATGGCATCTGGGTGGAAAGGAATAATCTCAACCCCTTCACTTGCAAGTTTTTTCCTGGTTTCCTGGTCAAGTGCAATGTCATAATGAAAGATGGTCCCGCTTTCAAGGGGGACGAAAGAACAGGCAAGGCGGCTTTGCTCAGAGTTTGAAACAGGTATGATTTCCATACCTCTCTCCTGTATGAACTCTTTAAAATCGATTCTTTCTCTGGAATCCTCTGTGAACAGGCAGGTCTCCTCAAAAGCTGGAAGATAAGCAAGGGCAAGATCTTCTCTTATCCTGTTGAATACAGTATCAGGATGCATGTAGCGCCTAGCTTTAGGGATGCGAGCATAGATTACCTCGTTAAATTCGTTCAGGATATTCGAAATAAATTCCCGGATAAAAGGATAAGTATGCCTCTCCGTATCAGCGACAAAAACCGTTTCTTTTGAGAGCAGGAGGCAGCCTTCGAAAAAGCCCTCTCCTCCATTGAATTCTTTGAGTAATGGTATTCCCAGGTTTTTCAGGGCTTCCTTCACAACAACTTCCTCGTTTTCCCTTGCAGGCGGACGCATTTTGGAGAGAATTGCGCCTTTTCTGGAAATGACTGCAGTGTCGTGCAGAAAAGTAAGATTTGGCATCTTCCTTATCAGGTCTGTGTTTTCGTCCACATAATCCTCAAGCTCATAGACCTTAACCCCGTTTGATTCAAGAAGTTCCTGGTAACTCCTGTGCTCTTCAACGTATCCGGAAATATCAGGAACCTCATCGTAAAGCCAGTGTTTATAGTTCGATTCATTTACAAGAGTGAGTTCATCTCCCGGAGTGTGCACAAGTGCGCTTTTCAACCTCCCCAGTTCGTCACAACCGTACGCGATGTTTAACCTGGCTTTTTCGTCCCTGTTTAATTTCTCTATCTGACAACCCATACCCAAAACCCCCTTTTGGTTTACTGTCATTCTCAGATGCGCTTTTTTGCAAGAATCATTGCATTTGTCCTGTCTTCACTAAGGAAAGAATTCAGGACATCAAATCCGCAAATATCCAGTAAATCGATGATCTGGTTATATGTGTATTTATAGGTAAATCCCATGCGAATGATATCTCCTTCCCTGAAATTTATGGTCTCTGGCCCGATTTTAATCTTAGAATCCTTCAGGATATTCAGACTCTTTCGGGTCCTGTACACTGCCCCTATTCTGGAGTCGACATGCCCAAGCAAAAGCTCGAAATCGAAATCATCAGGATCCATTCCGTACTGAAGCAGGGGGTACATATTGAAAAGAGCATTTTCTCTTGAGGCATATGTACCCAAAACGGATTTCCTTGCAGATTGTGCCTCTTCGCCTGAGCCCTGAGTCGGGAGAAGATTGGCATCAAAGAAAAAGAGATCCCCTTGCTCAAGGTTTTCGTAGACAAGCTGAAGAATAAATTCAGGCTCATAATTACAAAAGGTATTTCCCAGAATACAGAACAGAACCGGAAGTCGCCAGTGTTTTTTAAGAAGTGGCATTTCCTCTATGAAGCCTACTACTCCCATCCTTTCCAAAGGCAGGTCCCTTACCTTTTCAAGGGCGACATCTACAAGTTGGCTACTTATGTCGATAGGATAATAGCGCATTGAAACTTTTCCGGAGGCGGGTTTTTCAGCCAGATTTTTTTTTATCAACTCTTCGAGAAGTACTCTTTCCTTGTCCCCGCTCCCTACCCCAACACTTACAAGACTCATTCCTGTGGGAATAAATCTCACGATTGATGCAATATTTTTCTCCAGAAGGACTTTGAGTTGCCGGGCCACAGGAAATGTTTCAGACTCGTCAAGCTTCAGCCAGTTTTTTGCTCCTCCTGTGCCTGTATATAGAAGATAATCAGGCAGTTCATGCTTCTTGAGGCTCTCATATAGTTTTTTTTCGATATCCTCTTCGCTTGTAGTTTTGATCTTTTCTCCATTATCCTGTGTCTGCTCAGGCTTTACTGTTCCTGTACCGCTCAACTTCCCACCTTCTCCTGATCAAATAATGATGAGGAACTCTCCTTGCCCTTCCCAATGTTTTTGATCTCTCATTTGAAGCACTGCTGGCACTCCATCCTGAGGGCTTCGAGCGGATCAACTCCATTATTTATCCCTATGCTGTAGGCATATCCGCGGCAGCCTATGCACTCTTCACTGTGTTCACAATTCCCGCATCTGCCTTCGAGCACTCTATCGATGTTTCGGACGTATGTGAAGAGATCGGAGTCGTAAATCTCTTTAAGGCTCATTCTGTTTATATTATAGGGATATTCTCCCTCAATTCTAAGAGCAGGATGCTCATCCAGCTTTGTTGGGGCACAGGGCCGGACATTCCCTTCTATATTGATATACAGGCTGTAAAGGTGCTGAAGGCAGCCACTTGCAGTAATTGGCGTGTAGGGCAGCCAGTCGTACCCATAGTATTTCCGGTCTATTTCCAGCAGTCTTAATTTATACTTTTTTATCTCTTCGGCTGTAAGTAGCTTATCTTCAAGTTCGTCATTTGCCCTGCCTGTTGGTGTAAGGATCTCCATATTGGGGAAGATATTATTCTGCCTGCAGAAGTGCCAGATATCCTCAATCTCTCCGAGGTTCATTTTATTGCTAACGAAAGAGACTCCCAAACGGAGTTTTCCAGGCTCTGCTGGTTTTGAAAATCCAGCCTTCTGAAGGTTTTCAAGCCCGTTTTTAATATCTCGGGAAGCCCCTTCTCTCCCGGCCAGGTAGTCCTGGACTTCAGGCTTTAGGGAATCTAACTTTCCCATCACAGAGGCATTATGTTCGTACAGGAACTCAGCAAGTTCCTCTGTCATCAAAACAGTGTTCGAAAAAATCATTGGAATTATTCCAAGGGAATCGATATAGGCAACCAATTCTTTGAATTTCGGGTATAGGGTTGGCTCTCCTCCCCCTATCACAACCACAGACCTGATCCCGAGTTCCTTTGCCTCTGAAACTATGCGTTTGAGAACATCAAAATCGGCTACTTTCACCGAATCTTCTCCACTCTGTGCATAGCAATAGCGGCAGCGAAGATTACATGATTTGTTTGTTTCAAGACGTATGGCTAAAAGCCTGTTTAATTTTCGGGCCTCATGAGCTTCCTGCGCCCTATACATGTATCCTCTCAATTCAGGAGGCGGTAAAAACAGGCCCAATGTATCAAAATTCTTAGATTCTTTCCCCAACATATTAAAAGGTATAGACTCTACTCCTTATCAATCCTTAAGAAACTAAGTGACACTTCAGGGCACAGCTAGTTGATTTTATTCAAGGTTTTTACTTCCCTTATTCTCTTTCTTCAACCTTCTAGTTTATTTTTCCTCAAGCATTTTCAAGAATACAAGCGAGCTCTACAGCTTTTTTAATGGCAAGATACTCGCTTTTTCAGGAATTCCTTTTGTTAAGTTTATTATAGCTTTCAATCTTATTTTATTCCGAGATGCTTGAGGAGATCCAGGTTACAAAAGCTTTGAATAAAATAAAGGCAACGAGCAGGATAACATTACCATACCGCTGGGACCTAAATATCTACAGGGGGTGCGGGCATGGTTGTAATTACTGCTATGCAATGTATTCTCACAACTATCTGGAGAAAAAGGAGAAATATTCTTCTGCAGGAGAAGAGAACTGTGCTTTTTTCCGGAGGGTCTACGTAAAAAACAATATTGTAGAAGCCCTTGAAAAGCAGCTCGGTGCAAGAAACTGGAAAAAAGAAGTGATCAATATAGGCGGAGTGTGCGATAGTTACCAGCCAGCTGAGGCAAAGTACGGGTTGATGCGTGAAGTTCTGGCACTGATGATCGAATATAAAAATCCGGTTATCATATCTACAAAATCGGATCTTATCCTCAGAGATCATGAACTTCTTGGAGAACTTGCTGAACTGACATGTGTGAATGTCGCGGTTACGGTCACAACAACGGATGAAAAGTTAAGTACCCTGCTAGAACCCCTGGCTTCTTCTCCTGAAAAACGCTTTTCCCTACTGCGGGTATTTAAAGATACAGCCGCTGTAACCGGACTTCATATGATGCCGATTCTTCCTTTTCTTACCGACAGCCCTGAGAACCTCGAGAAAATTCTGTCTCTTGCAGCTGAATGTAAGGTAGATTATGCTCTGCCTGGCGTCCTTTACCTCAGGGGCGAAACAAGAAAGCATTTTTTCAATTTTCTTGAACTTAATTTTCCCAAACTTCTGGACCCATATCGCAAATTGTACTCAAAAGGAGGGGCTGACAGAACCTATAAGGCTGAACTTTACGGAGTTCTCAAGCCTCTTATGGAAAAATACCATATGTCAGGAGACTACATGAAGCCTATGAAAACAAAATTTCTCCGACCAAGACAGCTTAAACTCACTGACTTTTTAGAATGAGACCTCTAATTTATCGAGCTGATACCCAAACTGAAATTCGGCTGGGATTATAAAATTTTTTATCTTTTAACACGAAGGCGGGAAGTCCCCTTCCTCGGAGCATCAGCGACAGGTGGGGGATGAAAGCCGTCAACTTCAAAACA
>MCHG01000457.1_pt1 | contig 11188 bp, 7 predicted proteins | sample 787351 | NCBI WGS metagenome assembly MCHG01 (sample SAMN05430296, study PRJNA330682) | permafrost metagenome | biome: Cold desert; feature: permafrost; material: soil; isolation source: enrichment culture inoculated with soil incubated with H2/CO2 at 20 degrees... ... | reverse complement strand
GTTTCACGATCTCAAATATATAGGAATAAAATTATACTTCGCGGTAGACGTGAAAGGAAATGTGACAAAGTCAAGTTAATTATATAAAGAATTATTGGTGCTTTTTTTCTAAGTGGATATCATTCTCAATGTTTCTCAGTTCCTCAAGAATCCTATCTAAACTAGCTGTTCTTTTATCAAACTCTCCTAACGATATGCTATTAGCTTCAATATGTTTTATTACATTCTTATTATTCTCTATAGTTTCTACTGCGTTTTCAAATATTTTTCTATTATTTTTCATCTGTTCCTTTAATTTGATTTTGTCTTTTAAAGCACTATAGTAAATGTCAATTATTTTGTCAAAATTTTTTTTTGCCTCATTAATTGTATATGAATATTTATCTTTAGCGTAAGCCTCGGATAATAAATTTAAGACTCGTGTTCTATTATGCCAATATCCTCTCTTTTCATAATCTTTATCTTTTTCATAATCTTCATCTACTCTTTGAAGAATTTCCACTCCTTCAATCACGTCAGCATAGTCACCATAATCTCCATATTTAATTTCCAATTCTCCTAGTCTAAACTTACATTCCAATACATCTTCAATTGGAGGTCCTCCTTTTATCGTATACCAATAACTGATACCATTTTTATAGTAGTTCTTTGCCTGTTGAAAACTTTCTTTTTTTATTTTTTCGTCTTCATTTAACCTGATTAAATCTTTATAGCATAGTCCTAAATTGCGGTAATTACGAGCAGCACCTATAAGATTACCAATTGATTCATTAATGTTTAGAGAGTTACGTAAGTGAGAAATAGCGTCTATTAATACTTTAACGTCGTCATTGTGGTTAGTTCCTTTAATTAATCCGATTGAGTTTTCACTATCTGCTTCTCCCTTAATATCTCCTGCTTTTTTCCTATAATCTAAGCTACGATTTAATGAATCTATACACTTATTAATATACTCAGTTCCATAGGTATTATAAATCAAACCAACACAACTATGGTACTGCGCATGGATTAAGTAATATTCTTTATAATTTATTTTGCTCCCACTCATTTCTTTAGCTTCTTTGTCAGTCTCCTCAAGCATTACTTTTATCTCTTCACAATCATTCAAAGCATCATTAAGTTCTCTTAAAGCCCTCCGCTTATAGTTAGCTAACCCTAATTTACATTGGATCGCTTTATATCTGTATTGGATTGACTTATATTTAGTTCCAATTTCGTAATATATCTCGAAGCAGTTTTGATATTGATTTAACACATTTTCTTGTTCTGATTTACCATATTGTATATCATATACCATTGCCAAATTATGTACAGCCCTTGCCTTATTTATGGCTTTAGTAAATTCTTCCTTGTATATAATTTCGCTAATTAATCTGGCTTTATCAAAAAACTTCACAGATCTCTCTTTTATCAGACATTCTCCCCATAAGAGCCCAAATATAATATTTTTCTCGTATTCATCGACTTTTTCAGACAGTTCCTTCTTTTCCTTAGAATAATCAATAGTTTTAGTAGATCCTGAATTAGTATAATAATTGATTTTTAAATTGTGGCACAATTTATTTTGAAGGATTTCAATCCAATTTCCTGTTATTTTTGAAAATTCTTTTCTTTTTAATAAAATATTATTTATGCAAAGTGTCCTTATGTCTCTAGGGATGTCTTTTTCTCCCATTTCATTTTCTAATTCTTCTTTTTTCCGTACGATTTTGATATTTTCCTGAAGTTTATTTTCGTCAGTTAAATAATACACAGATTTATCTGTATCAGTATCTCTCAAAACAGGAAAAAAATAAAAATTATCTAAGCAATCAAAACCAATAAAGCAAAAGTCGGAAATTTTCAAAAAATACTCTAAAACTTTCTTTTTGTCATCTGAAATAGTTCCTATTCTACTCAAATTAGCTAAAATACTTTTAAATCTTATGCTTATTTCCTCTTCTTCTTCCTCTTTTATGGCACCATTTAATTTAAATAGGCGCCCAATAGAGCTATTATGATAGTTTTCTATGTTTTTATTTACTTGTTTAAAATCAAAATCGTCATATATTTTTATAAGCTCTGGTCGGTATTTTTGTCTTTTATATGCTTCTTCTATTAGGTTATCTCTGTTTGTGGTAAAAACCCATTTTCCATTTTTTATTTTATCTGCAATATAATAGTGGATTCGATTAGGATCATGATGTATGAAGTCTTCAAAATATACTAGAATATTATCTCCTAATTCATCACGGAGTATTTTAAAAGCAGATTCTGAATGAAGTTTTTCTGATAATTCATCATACTCCATTTCAGTAAATCTATGGTTTGTAATTGATTGGACTATTTCGAGGATAAAAATTCTAAAACTTTCAACACCAGACTTCTTGGATAATTCATCCCCAATAAATAGGACCCTACTATTCTCTATAATAGAAATTAGTTCATTTACATCTTCTTGTGGGACTAAATTAAAATCTGGATAATACCTATTTGCAATCTCTAGAGATAGATGATCTTTGATATCTTCCCAACCCCATATATTAACAGAAAACAGACTTTCTTTTAAATGCTCTTGTGTGATATTTCTTGCCAATTCTTCTATTTTTGCATCTTTTGGTCCGGTTGTCGCAATTATAAATTCAGATAATTTAGGTTCAAAATTTTTTGCTTTTCGGACTTCTTCTTTTACTTCGCTTTCTGTAAGATTTTTGTTTAAGTCAATGTTTTTACATTTGCATTGTATACCACTCCACAAATCACCGTTGTGTGGTCTCCCGTATATATCTACTCCATTTTGTGTTTGACCTCGTCTTCCGTTCTTTTTAGTGTTTGGATCCTCCCAAATTTCTCTCCATAAATCACAACATAGAGATTCAAATTTAGACGAATTAGATGGTGGAGGAATTTGTAAACTAGAAAAACGTGGCATGAGAGTTCCTTCTTTGTTGAGTTAAGTAGAACTGTCAGTTAAAATTACATGGTTATATTCTTTACTGAAAATAAGTTTTTTGTAATCTAGCTGATCTTCTTGAACTTTAGTAGTTAAGTTTATGATAGGTGCCTGTAGCTATAGTCCTTTCCTTTAGTGTCCTTTAATTTAATATCCAAGTTTAGTTTCAATGTAAAATATCGGATTCGGTGTACATGTAAGTTAGAACAGAAGAACTGTACTGATCATCCCGAAAATTAAAGGCAAAGGATTAGGCTTTTTCACATCCTAGAAGCTATTTACACGCTCGTAGCTGGCTTTAAAGCCAGACTCGGGATAAATATCTCGGGCGCGTTTTTTTGGAATAGGCACGAGGGTAGATTGAGTTTCCTTATCGCAGGCTGATTTGGGGAATAAAGGTTGCTGGCGCATCCCAAATATCCTGTAAAGCTCGCGCCTTTCTTGGGTAAAAAAATACAGGCCATGTTAAACCATTACCTCAATGTAAAAATTGATTCTAGCATGAATTCATGCGTGCAGAAGAAAACCGATAGTATATAACCAGACTACTGATAATCATATATAAGTTATATCTAATTATGTACAGATATAAATAGTTATACTAAACGAGATATATTTATCAAAGACCATATTTTATTATATATTCTACAGCGTTATTTATTGCAGTCAGCCCAAACTCTTTCCCATAAACAGGGCGTTTCATAAAAAATGCCTGAGCAATAAGCAACGAGTTTGGTAAATTCAGGTGATAACTTTCATTGATAAATCCGTGAAGATCATACAATATACCCATTATTGATAATCAGAATACTGTTAAGCATATAAAGTTTGTGAAATAGAAATACGAATGCTTCTATGCCATCCGACTTTCCGCAGATGTACACAAAAATGCCATCTATTTTCTCAATATGGCAGTAGTTTAAAAATTAACTCATCATTTGAGGGATAATTTTGGGCAAATCGGCAAATTAATTCTACATCTGTGTATATCTGCGGAATGTCGGTGCCATTAGTGATTTCATTAATTCTTACCATAACAGTTTGAAAATGGCAACCCAGAACACTGCTTATGTAGTTTTGTCCCCCATGCCCTAATTTCATCGCTTCTATGGCTGCATATCTTCTTCGATCTTTTTCGTTTAAAGAATGATAAAACGCTTTCATTTTTTTCAATTTCTTCATAATATTTTGTGCACAGCATCAAATTATATTCCCTATATTTGTTACAGATTTCAATCAACAATTTTATACTACAATAAATATACTTGAAATTATATATATGTTATTCCTAAACATAAATGATTTATAATTTATTGGGAGTGTAATATACAGAACTATCAATAGATGAAACCAGACGTGCAACAAAGTAAATACCAAAACGTCTAGAGAGTATGCTGAATATAAGGCCAGAGGTTGTTAATTACATGGATGTTATACCAGTCAAGGATATATTACTTGAAAAAGGTCTAGGGGATCCAACATTGAATGCATTAATTTCAAATGTGGATACTTATGAAGTTTTATTATTACAACCTCATGGTGATATAGATGCAGATGTAAATGGTGTTCGAAATCGAAATCATACACTTGCAATTAATCAGTATAGTCAATTTTTGAAAGATGCCAATGAAAAGCAGGCTGATTTGGTAATTACACCTGAGTATTCAATGCCATGGTCTGTTCTTGAAAGAGTGATTAAAGAAGAACAATGCCCTGCCAAAGGCAAATTATGGGCGCTTGGTTGTGAGAGCATAAAAATAAGTGAACTCGATGCACTAAAATCAGCTCTTGCTTCAGTAACAACTGTAATCTATGAACCATTGGATTTAGCTTCTCCAAAATTTGTCAGTCCACTTGCTTATGTTTTTAAAGCACCAATTACTGATAATATAGATGAATCAAGAACTGTAATGCTTGTACAATTTAAAACAGAGGCAATGGGGGATTCAGACCATTTTGAGAATATTGGAATGCAGAAGGGTAAACATCTCTACCAATTTGGCGGAGATAATGATTCTATAAAACTTGTGTCTTTGATTTGCGCTGATGCTTTTAAGTTTGAAGATACGATTGCTAAAAAAATTCATGATCGTGCTTTGATACTTCATATCCAATTAAACCCTAATCCACGACACGAATCGTTTCTCGCGTGTAGAAGCAAGCTCTTACGATATAGTGGGGATGCAACAGAGATACTCTGTCTTAATTGGGCCTCAGATATTATTATGAAAATGAATGGGCAAGATAAGTCTAGGAAAACTATAGCAGGATCAGCATGGTACTTGAAAACAAAAGATTTCGACGAGTCTGATGATAGACTTTGTGCCAATCACCGTCTGGGGCTTTATTACACATATCTTCAGCCACACCGATCCCATACACTATTCTTCAATTATGAACCTGCGACTTATTTGTTGACCGCAACTAAAGTAGTCCATGTTGGAGTCCTAGGATGTGAATCAAAGCGTACAGGACCTAGGCTTACTAGAACTTGCACTTGGGATAATGAGGCCAATGAATGGGTTGTGCGGGGTACTATAGAAGATGGTTTTTCTACTTTGGTGGATGAAGACATCAATGCTCAAAGGGCTATTAAGCAAATAGCAGATACTAACCCTTTCAATGCAGAACGAGTACTTGCATTATCTGCTGGTGAAATCAATCAAAATGACTGGTATAGAGTTAAATTATTAGATGCTTGCGTAATTGGATTGTCAGAGGTTGTTCTAAGAGTAACTTTTGCCCAAGATATGCATAAAGATGCGATAAAGTTTAGAACATCTAGGCTACAGCTCTTTAGCCGTTTATGGAATATATTAGAATGGAATAAGTTACCGCCTAGCGTCCGCGATTTAAAAGATGGTTTCGAGTTTCAGTGGTCTCAAGGTTTCCCACACCAAAATGTCGTATCTCCAATTGGAAAGCGTGCTACAGTAATTTATACGGGTGAAAATTGTAACATTTCTCAAATAAAAGATATGATTGTTCGTGTGGAATCACTCATTTATAATTCATCTTCAAGTGTCGATCAATGCCTATCGGCACTACAGCGCTTCCATGTTTGGTATCGTGATGAAACTGATCAAATTGTTGCATACGAACCATACCGTCATCTCAGGTACGATCAAACAGTTGATAAATCCCCGTTCGATATCGGGAGGGAATAATGAGCTTAAATATTGGACAAATAAAAGAACGAGTTTCAGATTATTATTTCGATATTCAACAAGTGGATGATACAATTATTCGCTTCATTAAAACGGATGAGAATAAACCTTATGCAGTTTCCTATATAGATGTTGTGAAATATTTGCCCAAAACACAAGATGAAATTAATGAGTATCAAGATCGTGTTATAGGACCCTATTATTTTGAAGGTAAAAAGAGTCTTCAATGGAATAACTATCTATATTTCTTCCTAGATAAAAAACGTTTATCTGAGCCTGATATATTGCAGGCTAAACAATTAATTGAAAGTGATCGAACTTACGCACGCAAATTTGTCATCTCCGAAGATAATCTTGACTCGATACTTACACCTACAAATATTGTATCGACTGAAGGTACTCTGCACAAAAGCATCCTTTCAATTTGGACGGATTACCTTATAGATGCGGGATTTGAGGACGCAATTCTAAATAATCATACTATACCAGAACGATTAGATTTGATTAAAAAGTCATATTTAGAATCGAAACCTGAGCGAACATCACAATCCTCGCAATTCCCACAAAATTTCCATTCAACAACTTCGGATGTACCGTTTATTAAATCAATGAAACTAATCAAACATTTGGATTATCCTCTACGAAGACATTTTGAATTTGGTAAAGTAAATCTTATTGTTGGTCCTAATGGCTCAGGTAAAACATCTCTTCTCGAATCAATCGAATTATATTACTGTGGTCGGAATAGAAGGAATCCTGATGATTCAATTGAATATAAATTGAGTGTAGAATTGGCTGATGGAACTAATGATGAAGTTGACCATAAGCGCTCTTTATCTGAATTTCGGCATCACAATCTTATTTGGTATTCTCAATACGAAATTAAGACCAATTATCTGTACCAGAGTTTTGAAAAATTTAATTTTCTAGATACAGATGCTGCTTCGAGGTTAGCAGATTCAGCTTCAGACATTAAAGATGCTCTTTCAAAATTGTTATTAGGCTCTGAGATTTCTACGATAGAGACCACTATAAAAAAAGTCCGTAATGCTCTTTCATCTGAGTTGAAAACTCTTCGATCACTAGAATCACAAATAAGTGGTGAAATTGATGCTCTGGAAATACAGATTAGAGAAGCTAATAGCATACACCACGAGTCGGACTCAATTTATACTCATTTGAATGAAAAGGTTTGTAATATTGGATGGAATACCACTCAGAATAATAAAGAATTATTTGCTAGTAATATTGTGGAAAATCTTTCTGAATTGAAAGTATTACTGGAGCAAGCTTTGACACTTAAATGGGTTCCTTCTCCTATTTCGTTTGACGGTTTGTTTAGTTACTGTAATAGTGCCAAACTTCTTGCTGGAAAAGTTGAAGCAGATATTTATCTGCTTGAAACATTGTTAAAAAATCAGAAATCTCTTGAAAAATCCAAAAATCAAAAACAAGTAGCATTGTCTCTCTTGGAAGATGCAAATCAATTGATTAAAACAGATGTACCTATACTCCTTGAAAATCAAAGTAAACAACAAGAAATCGTATCTAAATATGCTGAATCGTTGGTTGGATTCGACGAAATTAACTTTGATATAATTAAAAAGATATACTTTGATATTTCTTTGACTAAATGCTATGAAGATTCGATTTCAAGATATGATGATGCAAGAATTCTTGCAATGAAGCAAAGAAAAGAATACGACAAATTTAATGAAACACAAGACAAATCTTTTCGTTTTTCACAAGAGCTTCGGGAAATTGCAAATAAACTTCTGAAGATTAGCTTGGAATCAGATAAATGCCCACTTTGCCGTACACAATTTGATTCTGGCGAATTAGTAAAGCATATGACTATGAGTATCGATGAACATCTTGAAGATCTCGGCCAATCTATTCTTTATCGGATGCATCATCAAGACGAAATAGTGCGCAATGAACGTGATTTGAAGTGCGCTTTTGTTTGGTTAATGCGCTATTGCAAAGAGAGTAATTTATCTGCAAACTCCACGTTACATCAGGTACTTTCAGAAGTTAAAGAAGTTAAAGAACGGTTTGAAGCATCGAAAACTCATCTAGCCGAAATTGATGATAAATTGCATTTATTTGATCCAACGGGATTGTCTAAAGAGAAGATGAATGATATTTTGGCCCATTTGAATGATTCTGGATATCCACTTGCAGAATTCAAAGAAGAGTACGTCGAACACCTGCATGCTCTAATTGAACAGGATATGGTATCTCTTACAAATAAATTAGAGTTAAATATAGAAAACATACTTGCATTAAAACAAAAGATTGCTATGAATCTGGGGGAAGAAGTACTAGATATGCAGGATTCGATTGATGCACTAGTTAAATTGAAAGAAAAAATTAATAATACAGAAAGAATTCAGAAAAAGCTGAGCATTTTTATATCATCATTCCCATTTTCAAATGAAATGCCACTTACGGTGTTATTGGATGAATCAAAATTAATTTATCAAATTGCAGTGGATTTACAAACGGCTCTTAGTAAGGAAAAAAAAGCAAGTATTAGTTTTTTAAATTCTTCAAAACGGATAAATATTCTTGAACCAAAGCACTCTAATTTGCGTAAAGAGATAGATAATCTGGTTAATGCAGATTTCGTTCTTCAAAAGCTAATAGAGGAACATTCTTTGGTAGAAGCTGTGGATTCTGAACTCCAAGAGAACCGTGCTAGCATTGAGCACATCTTTTCTTGTATTCATTCACCAGCAGAATTTGAAAAATTTAGTTCAGATTGGCAATCTCTTATTCGAAAGAATGGGGATATAGCCCACCTGAACCAAATTAGCACTGGTCAAAGAGCAGCGCTCGCTCTGTCAATTTTCCTTTCACAAAATGCTCAACTTAAAAGAGGTCCTCCTGTCATTTTGATTGATGACCCAATTGCTCATATAGATGATCTAAACTCACTATCGTTCCTTGACTATATACGTGAACTTGTATTGAATAGTGATAGACAGATATTTTTTTCAACTTCGAATGAGAAAATAGCTACATTTTTTGAACGGAAATTTGATTTTCTTGGAAATGATGATTTTAAAAAATTTAACCTCAGTAGGTTCTACACTGAGGAATAATTTGCAAGCGGATGTTTAAAGTAATCAACATTTGTTGTTTAATAAAAAAGTGAACATCTAATGGTACCTATTTTTGTTACTATAATAAAAAAAGAGATGAAGCTTTGCCATCTTTCCTTATATCTCTTCTTTATATATAGTCACATCTCTGTATCTGACATTCCGCAGATGTTTGCTAAAATTCAACAATTTTTCACGCTATCGTTTTTTCTGAAAATTGCTTTTCCTATTCAAGCATATTTTTTAGAAATATCTCACACTTTTTGGTCATGTACCTTTAATGAAAGCTTTTAACCCCTATTTCCGGAAGCTTCAGTTGAGATAATAATTTCAAACTTTTGAGTAAATATCCAAAAACGATAGCAAGAAAAATGTTATTTTCTTGAGGATATCTGCGGAATGTCGGAGGGATGCAAGTGTTTCCGGTAATTTTTTTGCGAAGTTTAGTGCTGGCTCAAAACAGATTCATTAGCACCGCGTCTGCTAATAAACAGACCTTGTCTTATTCCATCTTCAATTACGTAATTGAAAGTAGACAAACCAATCTTAACATTACAGCGGTAAACTTGAAAAATGTAATAGCAGGGAATACTATGTTAGCGATTAATTGAGAATGCTTATTAGTACGCATTAATTTTAGCTACTTTTACTTTAGACACTTCAAATTTTAGAGAGCAAAAATGTATAGAATAATTCAGTTTAATGTAAATTTCCTCACTTGTTTCTCCAATAAAATTTGGTTTGTTGTAAATTCTATACTCGTAATAATTGGCCGCAAAACCATTTATTTTCTCGTTGATACTAATTGGTTTACCGGTCTCTATTTCTTTCTTGTTCTTGAAACCTATAGTAGAAATCTCGTTATCCCTTACGAAACTTGTTTTAATACACGTTAGCGTACCATACTTTGGAAAGCTTACAATCATATTATCCAGAAATATTTTTAAATTACCAGTCTTCAAAAATAATACTTCTATAGGTTTTTCTTTTTCGGTGTTTAAGTCTTTAATCCCATAATAACTGCCATCATCATCGTTTTCAGACTCTATAATTCGTAATATAGGTGGATAGATAACAATATCAACTCTTTGAGTTTGATAAATCAATGTAAAAATTGAGATTATCAACGTGCAGAATACCGAAATAAGGAGGTAAGGATTAAGAAAATTTAGTTCAGATATAAAAATAGATAAAATTCGCAAAATTATTAGTAATATAGAAATAACCGAATACAAAATTGGAAAGTGCGGATTAGAAATCAGTTTCAGAATTTTATTTCTTGCTTTTATCAAAAAAATAAGAAAAACTATGCTTAAAAATAAAGGATGGAGAATATACTTTAGAACTTCATCTAATAATACGTTACTCAATCTCCAACCTCTTTAGTAAATGGGAAAAAACCAGCTTTGTTTGGTTGGAATTTAACTCAGGTATTATACTGATTTTACCGTCAACAAATACTTTTACAACACAATTAAAGTGGTCTACATCAAGATAAAGAACTATTTTATTGATCTCGCCATTATCTAAAATCATTTTATAAAATTCACTATTCTTGATGTCAGATCCAGATATTGAAATTTCTTCAAGCATTGAATCATTGACTATGGCGCTAATTTCAACAACTGAGCAATTAGAAGAAACTATATTTTTGAAAGATTGGTTTTTAAAATGAACTCTCGAAATATCCAAACTAATGATGTTTTTAAAAGAAGAAATAAAACTTAGAACTTTATCTTTTTCAAACGTGTTTATTAAAAACGCTAGTTTTTGCTCAAATGGAATTGGAATTACAAGTATTTCTTTCTCGGGAATGTAATGGAAATAAAATATATCGTTGTTTTCATTATAAACTAATTTAGTTAACTCTGATAACGTGGGCTTATTCAGCAAATTACTAAGAGCGTGTCTGAAAATTATATAAATCTTGAATACAGACTGTTCGTCGATGTCCGAACCAATTAAACGAATACCTTATCCAA
>MCHG01000456.1_pt1 | contig 11237 bp, 10 predicted proteins | sample 787351 | NCBI WGS metagenome assembly MCHG01 (sample SAMN05430296, study PRJNA330682) | permafrost metagenome | biome: Cold desert; feature: permafrost; material: soil; isolation source: enrichment culture inoculated with soil incubated with H2/CO2 at 20 degrees... ... | reverse complement strand
CACTCTGCTCGAGCAGGGCGATCCGCCGGGCGGCCTCGCGCCGCGGCAGGGACGCGACGACGGTGCCGCCCAGCCGCACCGTGCCGGCATCCGGTGCCTGAAGGCCCGCGATCAGCCGCAGCAGGGTCGACTTGCCGGCGCCGTTCGGGCCGAGCAGCCCGGTGACGGTGCCCGAAGGGATGACCGCCGACACGTCCTCGAGGATGCTCACGCCGTCGATCGCGAACGACACGTCCGCCAGAATCACGCCCATGCGGCGCTCCGCTTGCGCTTGATCAGCAGGATGAACACCGGCACGCCGATGAACGCCGTGATGATGCCCACCGGCAGCTCACGCGGGTCGAACACGGTGCGCGCGAGCGTGTCGGCGACGACGAGGAACAGGGCGCCGAGCACCGCGACCAGCGGCAGGAGGCGCCGGTGGCCCGGCCCGCTCAGGCCGCGCACGAGGTGCGGCAGGATCAGTCCGACGAACCCGATCGCGCCGCTGACGGCCACCATCGAGCCGGTGAGCAGGGCGACGGCGCCCAGCAGGGCCCAGCGGGTGCGGTTGACGTCGATGCCGAGGGATGCCGCTGCCGTGTCGCCGAACGCGAACGCGTCCAGGCGGGTGGCCGCGAGCACGATGCCGGTTCCCACCACGACCAGGGCGGACGCCGAGATGGTGACGCTTGTCCAGTCGCTGCCCGCGAGGGAGCCGAGCAGCCAGTTCAGGATTTCGCGGTAGGAGTCGCCCTTGGCCGACCAGAAGATCACGAAGGAGGTGGCGGCCGCGGCGAGTTGAGCGATCGCCAGGCCGGACAGCACCGCGCGGCCGGGGGTGATCGTGCCGCCGACCCTGGCGATGCTGAGAGTGGCGACGAGCGCCACCAGTGCGCCGAGAAAAGCCGCGGCGGGGAGCGCGAAGGAGACGCCGAGGATGACCACGCAGACGGCGCCGAAGGACGCTCCGGAGGAGAGGCCGAGCAGGTAGGGGTCGGCCAGCGGGTTCCGGGTGACGCTCTGCATCACCGCGCCGCTGAGGGCCAGCCCGGCACCGACGGCCGCGGCCGTCAGCACCCGCGGCAGGCGCAGCTGCCAGACGATCGAGTCGGTGAGCGGCGGCACGGCGACGCCGGGCAGGCCGAGGTGCCCGGCGATGCTGCCGATCACGTCGGGCAGGCTGACATCGGCCGGCCCGACCGCGACGGCGGATGCGCTGACGAGCACGAGCGCGACGAGCGACAGGGTCAGCCAGCCGAGGTAGCGGCCACGGGGTATCCGGCCGCTCCTCTTGCTTGTCGCCTTCAGCTCGGTCGCCATCTGCTGGCCTACTTGTCGAAGGCGGCGAGCTGGTCGATCGCCGACGCGGCGGCCTCCACGTTGCGGATGCCGGCCTCCGTGGCCGCGAACGGGAGGATGACGTAGCGCTTGTCCTTCACCGCGTCGAGGCCCTGGGTGGCCGGGCTCGACTCGAGGGTGGCGATCTTGGACGCCGCCGTGTTCCAGGTGGCGTCGACGAGCACGATCACGTCCGGGTTGGCCTCGACGACGGATTCCCAGCCGACCGAGGTCCAGGTGTCGTGCACGTCGCCGAAGATGTTCGCCAGCCCGGCCGCGTCCATGATCATGGCGGGGGAGCCGATTCCGGCGCCGACGTACGGGGTGTCCGTTCCGCTCGAGTACCACAGCGCCGTCGTGGTGCCGGAAGCGGGCTCGAGCGCGGCCAGCGCGGCCGTCTGCTCGGCGACCAGCGCGGCGGCGGCATCTGCGGCGCCGAACAGGGCGCCGGCCTCGGTGATCTCGTCGAAGACACTCTCGAAGGTGAGCGGGTCTGGCATGTACTCGGGGGCCTTGCACGCGGCCGGGGAGACGTAGCTGCCGATGCCGAGGTCGGCCAGTCGGTCGCGCTCGCCGACGCCGTCGGCCGAGAAGTTCGACTCCCAGCCGCCGTAGATGAAGTCGGGGGTGAGCCCCAGAACGGCCTCCTGGCCGGGCAGGAACTCGCTGATGACAGTGAGCGCCTTGCCGGCGGGCGTCAGGGCGGGCGGCAGCGGGCCGTCGAGGAAGGCCGAGCCGACGATGTTGTCGCCGAGGCCCAGGGCGAGCAGGAGCTCGGTGGTCGACGACTTGATCGTGACGATGCGCTCCGGCGCCTTCTGCACGGTCACCGTGGTGCCGCAATTGTCGATGCTGACCGGGAAAGCGGCCGTCGCGCTCGCGCTCGGGGCGGTGCCGGCCGGTTCCCCGGCGCAGCCGGTCAGCAGCAGGGTCGAGGCGGCGATGGCCAGCGCGCCGAGGTGCAGGGTTTTACGGTTCATGGGGAGCCTCACGGGAGGGGGTCCGGCCCGGCGCTTGCGCGAGCGCGGGGTGGGACAGGAAGGGCAGGGGAATCCGGGGGTACCCGGCGACCTGCGGCCCAAATCCAAGGCAGCTCGACCGGTCAGAGCCAACCGGCGGTCTGCTCCGAGCTTAACGCGCGCGCCCAACATGTGTCGCCGAAGCGGACGACTGTTCCCGGTGCGCCGGCAACAATTGTCCGAAGGGGCGACCGTTGGTCCCGCGTTGGGCTCAGGTCCATCTCGTTTCGAGGGAGTGGGCACCCGGTCCAGTCGGCCGGGCCGCGATCGCGATCGCCCTGGCGATGGGGGCGACATCGCCCTCGATGGCCGCCGCCGTCACCCGGATGAACGACCCCGGGCGGTCCGAGGCGGAGTCGGAGGCGAGGAACGACGAGCCGCCGGCGACCCGGATGCCCGCGGCCGCGAGCTGCACGATCGCGTCCCGTTCGTCCGGCACCGCCAGCCAGGTGTTGATCCCGTCGGCCTGGTGCACGCCAAGGCCGAACTCGTTCAGGGCATCGGCGAGTGCCTTCTGCCGGGCGAAGTAGATGCGCCTGGCCTCGCTGACCTGGGCGATGCTCTCCCCGTTGGTGAGGAGTTCGTACAGGATCGTTTGCAGCATCCGGCTGGTCCAGCCCGGCCCCAGCATGCGGCGGGCGACGATCCGGTCCACGAGTCGGGCCGGCCCGCCGAGCGCGGCGATGCGCAGGTCGGGGCCGTGGGACTTCGAGAAGCTGCGCACGTGCAGCACGCGCCCGGGCAGCCACCGGCCGAGGCTGACATCCGGCGCGATGCTGATCTCGCCCGAGTGGTCGTCCTCGATCACGATCGTGTGGGCGGCAGCCTCGCTTCCCGCGAGCAGGCCCGCCAGTTCCTCCGCCCGCTCGGCCGTCATCGACGCTCCGGTGGGGTTCTGCGCGCGGGGCTGCAGGATGACGGCGGCCGGGGAAAGCTCGAGCGCGGCCGCGAAGGCGGCGGGTTCGATCCCGTGCTCGTCGACGGGGACCGGGATCCGTTCGACGCCGAGCTGGTCGAGCAGGTCGAAGAACGGCGGGAAACCGGGATCCTCCACGATCACGCGGTCGCCGAACCGGGTGACCTGGTCGAGGCTGCGCGAGATCGCGTCGAGGGCGCCGTCGACGACGGTGATCGACTCGGCCGGGAACGGCCAGGACTCGATCAGCACGGCGAGCAGCTCCGGGATGACCGGGAAGTCCTGGTAACTCGGCGTCACGGCGCGCTGGGAGACCCGCGAGAGCGCTGGGCCCAGGGCCGGCAGCAGGAGCGGGTCGGGGGTGCCGCGGGACAGGTCGACCCGGGTGGCCTGCTGGTGGCCGGCCATTGACTGGCTCCGGGCCGGCAGCCAGTGCGGCGCCTGCTCGAGCACGAAGGTGCCGCTCCGTCCCCGCGAGGCGATCAGGCCGATCCCGGACAGCGCCTGCCAGGCGTGGCTGATCGTGGCCGGGCTCACACCGAGTTCGCTGGCGAACTGGCGCACCGTGGGCAGGCGGTCGCCCGGCGCGAGCTGCCCGGTGCGGATCATCCGGCCGATCGCCGCCGCGATCCCGGCCGGTGTGCGCCGCTCGATCTCGTCGATAAAGATTTGCATTCTTCTCTTGCCCCTGCCTGGTTTCGACGACAGGATGATTAACGCGTGCGACACACTCGGAAACACAACTGAAATGTTTACATCGAATAATAACAAATACGGACAACGCAGTCCGAAAAAGTTTCGATCTGGACAGGCTCACCGCGAAATTCTGGAGGCACCATGACCGTTGTTCGGGCAGCAATCACCCAGACCACCTGGACGGGTGACGAGGAATCGATGATCGCCAGGCACGAGGAATTCGTCCGCACCGCGGCCAAACAGGGCGTGCAGGTGATCTGTTTCCAGGAGCTGTTCCACGGTCCGTACTTCGGCATCGTGCAGGACTCGAAGTACTACGGCTACGCGCACCCGGTGCCCGGCCCGCTGGTCGAACGATTCCAGAAGCTCGCCGCCGAGCACAAGATGGTCATCGTCCTCCCGGTCTACGAGGAGGAGCAGCCCGGCGTGCTCTACAACACGGCCGCCGTGATCGACGCCGACGGCACGTACCTCGGCAAGTACCGCAAGCACCACATCCCGAACCTCCCGCAGTTCTGGGAGAAGTTCTACTTCCGCCCCGGCAACGGCGACTACCCCGTCTTCGACACGATGGTCGGCAGGATCGGCGTGTACATCTGTTACGACCGCCACTTCCCCGAGGGCTGGCGCGCGCTGGGCCTGAACGGCGCCGAAATCGTGTTCAACCCCTCGGCCACCAAACCGGGCCTCTCCAACCGGCTCTGGGAGCTCGAACAGCCGGCCGCCGCCGCCGCGAACCAGTACTACGTCGGGGCGAACAACCGGATCGGCACCGAAACGAAGGAGTTCGGCGACGAAGCCGTGACCTTCTACGGCAGCTCCTACTTCGTCGACCCGCGCGGGAACTACGTCGGCGAGGTGGCCTCCACCGACACCGAGGAGATCGTCATCCGCGACCTCGACCTCGGCCTGATCCGCGAGGTGCGCAACTCCTGGCAGTTCTACCGCGACCGCCGCCCGGACTCCTACGGACCGATCACCGCACCCTGACCGCGGCTTCCACGAAGAGGAGGAAGAGATGACGACAACCCTCATCACCGGCGGCACCGTCGTGACGGCGACCGGCCGGTCGAAGGCAGATGTGCTGATCGACGGCGAGACCATCGTCGCCGTGCTGGAGCCCGGATCCCGGCTGCTCGGGACCGACCTTCCCGCGAGCGTCGACCGGGTGATCGACGCGACCGGGAAGTATGTCATCCCCGGCGGCATCGACGCGCACACGCACATGGAACTGCCCTTCGGCGGCACGGCGGCGTCCGACACGTTCGAAACCGGCACCCGGGCGGCGGCGTGGGGCGGGACGACGACCATCATCGACTTCGCGGTGCAGACCTACGGCCAGCGGGTCTTCGACGGCCTGGCCACCTGGCACCAGAAGGCCGCCGGGAACTGCGCAATCGACTATGCGTTCCACCAGATCATCGGTGACGTCAACGCCGACTCCCTGCAGGCCATGGACGGACTGCTCGCCGAGGGCGTGTCGAGCTTCAAGCTCTTCATGGCCTACCCCGGCGTCTTCTACTCCGATGACGCGCAGATCCTGCGCGCCATGCAGAAGTCCGCCGACACCGGCCTGATCACCATGATGCACGCCGAGAACGGGCCGGCGATCGACGTGCTCGTGGAGCAGCTGCTCGCCCAGGGCAAGACCGACCCGTACTACCACGGCGTCGCCCGGGCCTGGCAGATGGAGGAGGAGGCCACGCACCGCGCGATCATGATCGCCAACCTCACCGGCGCTCCCCTCTACGTCGTTCACGTCAGCGCCAAGCAGGCCGTGGAGCAGCTGGCCGCGGCCCGCGACAACGGCCAGAACGTGTTCGGGGAGACCTGCCCGCAGTACCTCTACCTCTCGCTCGAAGAGAACCTCGGGGCGCCGGGCTTCGAGGGGGCGAAGTGGGTGTGTTCGACGCCGCTGCGGTCCCGGGCCGAGGGGCACCAGGACCACATGTGGCAGAGCCTGCGCACCAACGACATCCAGATGGTCTCCACCGACCACTGCCCGTTCTGCATGAAGGGCCAGAAGGACCTCGGCCTCGGCAACTTCTCCAAGATCCCCAACGGCATCGGCTCGGTCGAGCACCGGATGGACCTGCTCTACCAGGGAGTCGTCAACGGGCGCATCACCCTGGAGCGCTGGGTGGAGATCACCTCGACGACCCCGGCGCGGATGTTCGGCCTGTACGGCAAGAAGGGCGTCATCCAGCCCGGCGCCGACGGCGACATCGTCATCTACGACCCCAACGGCCACACGTCGATCGGCTACGAAAAGACCCACCACATGAACATGGACCACTCCGCCTGGGAGGGCTACGAAATCGACGGCCACGTCGACACCGTGCTCTCCCGCGGCAAGGTCGTCATCGACCACAACGAATACCTCGGCGCCAAGGGTGACGGCCAGTTCGTCAAGCGCGGCCTGAGCCAGTACCTGATCTAGGCGGGGAAACAGATGGACTTCGGAGCAGTTCTGCAGACCAACCCGCCGTCCGCCCGGACGGTGCAGCTGGCCAAGCTCGCCGAGGCGCACGGCTTCAGCCACGTCTGGACGTTCGACTCGCACCTGCTCTGGCAGGAGCCCTACGTGATCTACAGCCGGATCCTCGCCGAGACCGACAAGATCATCGTCGGGCCCATGGTCACCAATCCGGGCACGCGGGACTGGACGGTGACCGCGTCGACCTACGCGACGCTCAACGAGATGTACGGCAACCGCACCATCTGCGGCATCGGCCGCGGCGACTCGGCCGTGCGGGTGATCAACGGCGAACCCACCACGCTGAAGACGCTCCGCGAGTCGGTCCACGTCATCCGCGAGCTGGCGAACTCGCGCTCGGTCGAATACAACGGCGCCACCCTGCAGTTCCCCTGGAGCCGCGGCTCCAGCCTCGACGTGTGGGTGGCGGCCTACGGCCCGCTGGCCCTCAAGCTCGCCGGCGAGGTGGGCGACGGCTTCATCCTGCAGATGGCCGACCTCGACGTGGCCGCCTGGATGATCAAGACCGTCCGGGATGCCGCGGCGAACGTCGGCCGGGACCCGCTGTCGATCAAATTCTGCGTCGCGGCGCCGATGTACATCGGCGAGGACTGGGACCACATGCGCAACCAGTGCCGCTGGTTCGGCGGGATGGTCGGCAATCACGTCGCCGACATCGTCGCGAAGTACGGCACCGACTCGCACGTCCCGAAGGCACTGACGGACTACATCGCCGGCCGCCAGGACTACGACTACAACCTGCACGGGCGCCCCGGCAACGTGCACGCCGACTTCGTGCCGGACGAGATCGTGGACCGGTTCTGCCTGCTCGGCACGGCCAGGGACCACATCGAGAAGCTCGAGGCCCTCAAGGCCATCGGCGTCGACCAGTTCGCCGGCTACCTCCAGCACGACAACAAAGAGGAAACGATGCGCGTCTACGGGGAGACCGTGATCCCGGCCATGGCCGACCACATCGTGGCCAAGGCATGACCCGAACGGCACCGCCGGCCCAGCCGGCCGCGGCGGGGAAGACCCGGGCCCCGCGGGGGCAGGCGCGCCGCGGGCAGGTGCAGCTGCGGCGCATCGTCACCGGGGCGCTCGGCCTCGTCGTGCTCGCCGCCCTGTGGGAGCTCTACAAACTGCTCGGCCCGGCGGACGGGGTCATCGTGGGCGGCACGACCCTGCTGCCGCGCACCAGTGACCTCGCCATGCCGCACCTCTGGGTGATGGCCGAGCGGGTTCTTGAACCGGTCACCGGCGCGGCCGCAGCCCTGCCGCTCTGGCTCGTCGTGCTGCAGGGATCGATGTTCACGCTCGGGATCGCGGCGGTCGGCTGGCTCGTCGGCGTCACCGTCGGCCTGCTGCTCGCGCTGCTCATGCAACGCTTCCGGCTCGCCGAATCGGCGGTCCTGCCCTGGATCGTGCTCAGCCAGACCGTGCCCCTGATCGCCCTCGCCCCGCTGGTCCGGCGCTGGGGATCGCAGATCGAGATCGGCGACTTCAGCTGGGAAAGCTGGATGTCGGTCGCCCTGATCGCGTCCTACCTCGCGTTCTTCCCGGTGTCGGTCGGTGCGCTGCGCGGCCTCGCCTCCCCGGACGCCAACCACGTCGACCTCATGCACTGCTACGCCGCGGGCTGGTGGAAGACGCTCTGGCGCCTCCGGCTTCCGGCTAGCGTCGGCTACCTGCTGCCCGCCCTGCGGCTGGCCGCGGCCAGTGCCGTCATCGGCACCGTGGTCGCCGAGGTGTCGATCGGGCTGCGCGGCGGAATCGGACGCCTGATCGTCGAGTACGCCGGTGCGGCCGGCGGCGACCCAGGCAAACCGTGGGCGCCCATCTTCGGATCCATCGCCGTCGGCCTCCTGGCCGCCGGTTTCGTGGGCCTCATCGGCCTGTTCCTTCGTCGTTTCCGCAGGGGAGAGGTCGCAGCATGATCATGGAGTCCTCCCCGGGCGGCCGCGCCCCCGCCGTCGACGTGGGCGGCGTCAGCCGCGTCTTCACCGGCCGGAAGGGCGCATCCGTCACCGCCCTCGACGACGTGAGCCTCACCGTCGCGCCCGGCGAATTCGTCTCGCTGATCGGCCCGAGCGGCTGCGGCAAGAGCACGCTGCTGCGGCTGATCGCCGACCTCGATACCCCCACGGCCGGCAGCATCCGGGTGTTCGGCAAGCCGGCCAGGCAGGCGCGGATCGACCAGGACTACGGCATCGCCTTCCAGCAGGCCGGCCTGCTGCCCTGGCGCACGGTGGCCGGCAACATCGAGCTCCCGCTCGAACTGCACGGGGCCGGTAAGGCGGCCCGGCGGGCGCGGGCGGCCGAACTGATCGAACTCGTCGGGCTGTCCGACTTCGCCGACAACTACCCGGACCAGCTCTCCGGCGGCATGCAGCAGCGAGTGGCGATCGCCCGCGCGCTGGCCGAAAGCCCCAGCCTGCTGCTGATGGATGAACCCTTCGGCGCGCTCGACGAGATGACCCGCGAGCGGATGCAGAACGAGCTCGTGCGGATCTGCGGCGAAACCAGTGCAGCGGTCGTCTTCGTCACGCACTCCATCCCGGAGGCCGTTTTCCTCTCCGACCGGGTCGTCGTCATGTCGCCGCGGCCCGGACGCATCCGCGACGTGCTCGGCGTCGGCCTCGGCGACACGGCCGAGCGCGGCGAGAACCTGCGCGAGGACGAGGCGTTCTTCCACGCCGTGAGCCAGGTGCGCGAGCTGCTGCACGGCGAGGCGCCCACCGGCGCGCGGGGGGTCGAGACACGATGAACCAGGGGCAGTCGGGCGGGGCCGGATTCGTGCGCACGGCGCTGCCGCCGGTCGTGTTCGGCGTCGCCGCCCTGCTGCTCTGGCAGTGGGCGGTCGTGGCGTTCGAGATCAAGGCGTTCATCCTGCCCGGGCCCTTCCTGATCGGCGAGGAGTTCGCCGCCAACCTGCAGAACGTCATCGCCGGAATGGTCGTCACCGGCCGCAATGCCCTGATCGGCCTCCTGGTCGGCGCCCTGCTGGGCATCCTGGCCGCGATCATCGCGGCGCTCGTCCCCGTGTCCGACGAGATGGGCGCCCCGATCGTGGCATCGATCTCCGTGGTGCCGATCGTGGCGCTCGCCCCCGTGCTGTACACGATGTTCGGTGCCGGCGCCGAAACGGCCCGCCAGATCGTCGCGGGACTTGCGGTATTCGTGCCGGTGTACTTCAACACCCTCAAGGGGCTCCGCCAGGTGCGACCGGTGCACCGCGACCTGATGCGCTCGTACGCGGCCTCGAGCTGGCAGGCGACGAAGACCGTCACCCTGCCGACGGCGACGCCCTACGTCTTCACGGGCCTGCGGATCGCGTCCTCGCTCGCGGTGATCTCCGCCCTGATCGCCGAGTACTTCGGCGGCCCGGTCGGCGGCCTCGGCAAGTCGATCACCTCCTCGGCCTCGAGCAGCAACTACGGACTGGCCTGGGCGTACGTGCTCGGGTCGATCCTGCTCGGTCTCCTGTTCTATTCCGCCGCGCTCGCCCTCGAGAAGCTGGTCAGCCGCCGCAGCACCGGCTAGGTGTCCGGCCGCCAGGCGGCCGGTCGTTCCCATCCCCACCCTGAGTAGTCACAGCGAAACCGGAGGAAATCATGAAACACAGCACACGATGGCTCGGCACGTTCGGCGCCCTGGCCGCAGCCAGCGCCCTTGTCCTCACCGGATGCACCACCGGTGGCGACGGCGGCACCGATGGGGCGACGGATGGCGCAGGCGAGCTCACACCGGTCACCCTCCAGCTCCAGTGGGTCGCCCAGGCCCAGTTCGCCGGCTACTACGCCGCGGTCGACCAGGGCTTCTACGAGGACGAGGGCCTCGACGTCACCATCACCGAGGGCGCGGCGGACATCGTTCCGCAGGACGTGCTCGCCTCCGGCGACGCCGACTTCGCCATCTCCTGGGTGCCCAAGGTGCTCGGCTCGATCGAGCAGGGTGCCAACATCACCAACGTCGCGCAGATCTTCGAGCGCTCCGCCACCACCCAGATCTCCTTCAAGGACGCCGGCATCGAGTCGGCCGCCGACCTCAAGGGCAAGAACGTGGGCAGCTGGGGCTACGGCAACGAGTGGGAGCTCTTCGCCGGAATGCAGAAGGCCGGCGTCGAGGTGGGCGACATCAAGCTCATCCAGCAGGCGTTCGACATGAACGGCTTCCTCTCCGGCGACATCGACGCCGCGCAGGCGATGACCTACAACGAGTACGCGCAGGTGCTCGAGACGAAGAACCCGAAGACCGGCGAGCTCTACCAGCCCGAAGACCTCAACGTCATCGACTGGAACGAGGAAGGCACCGCCATGCTTCAGGATGCCATCTGGGCCAACGCCGACCTGCTCGAGTCCGACAAGGACTACGCCGAGACCACGGTGAAGTTCATCAAGGCCTCCATCCGAGGCTGGATCTTCGCCGCTGAGAACGCCGAGGACGCCGCGGGAATCGTGACGACCGCGGGATCCCAGCTCGGCCAGAGCCACCAGCTCTGGATGACCAACGAGGTCAACAAGCTGATCTGGCCGTCCACCAAGGGCATCGGCATCATCGATGAAGGCGCCTGGCAGAACACCGTCGACATCGCGATGAACACCGAGAACGAGACCGGCGCGACCATCATCACCACCGACCCGCCCAAGACCGCCTGGTCGAACACGTACGTTCAGCAGGCGCTCGACGAACTGGAGAAAGATGGAGTCGACGTCAAGGGCGAGGGATTCAAGCCCCTCACCGTCACCCTGAAGGAGGGCGGCGCCTAACACCGTCCCCCGCCGGGTGGCCCGCTTCGGGCCACCCGGCC
>MCHG01000455.1_pt1 | contig 11315 bp, 7 predicted proteins | sample 787351 | NCBI WGS metagenome assembly MCHG01 (sample SAMN05430296, study PRJNA330682) | permafrost metagenome | biome: Cold desert; feature: permafrost; material: soil; isolation source: enrichment culture inoculated with soil incubated with H2/CO2 at 20 degrees... ... | reverse complement strand
CGGGGCATCCGGCGCGCTGGCGTAGCCGCTGAGCAGGTGCAGCAGCTCCTCGATCAGGACGTGGGTCTTCGTTCCTCCAATGTCGATGCCGACCAGCAACGTTGCTCCTCATCATTCCAGGACCGACGGAGCAACCCTGACACTTCTTTCCTATCTAAGTGATAAGAAGTTGATGTAAACCTAGCCGCAGGAATGACGACGTGTCAAGCGGGCCGACGGGTCGTTATCTGAACGAGGCCCGTGCCACGTGCCACGGCTGGTGTCGCTAGCGGCCGGCGATGTAGGCGAAGCCGTTGACCTCGGCTGCCGCAAGTTCAGCCGCCCCGAGAAGTACCGCATCATCGCGGTGAGTCGCCGCCTCAACGCGGGGAACGTGCATGATGCGTCCGGTCAGTCGCTGCTGAATCGCGGGGATCACGCTGTTCGCACGTCCCACCATGCTTCCGCCCACCACGACCAACTCCGGGTCGAGGATGATGACCATCGCCGCGATGGCAATCGCCACCATGTCGAGAATCTCCTCCGAGAGTTCTCGGGCGGCCGCATCCCCGCGCCCGGCCAGTTCGAAAATATCCCCGGCGTTGAGCACGCCCTTCTCCGGGATCGCAATCCCCCGCTCGCGCGCCCGCTTCGTCAGGGCAATCGGGCCAAGTCGATCCTCAAGGTCCCCGTATTCGGAGTACGAGCGCTCCAGGGACGAGCGCTCCATCAGGAGGTAGCCGATCTCCCCCGCCCCGGCACGCGCACCGCGGTGCAGTTCGCCATTTGTGATGATGCCTGCACCGAGACCGCTCTCCAGGAACAACAGCGCGACGAGGCTCGTGAGCCCACGCCCTGCACCCCGGTGGAGCTCGCCGAATGCCAGCGCGTTTGCGTCGTTGTCCACCACGACCGGAAGTGCGGTGCGTTCGCGAAGCAATCGGCCGAGGGGAACTTCAGTCCAACCCAGCTCGGGTATTCGTTCCAGGCTGCCCTCGGGGTAGTGGACCACGCCCGGCACGGCAACGCCGACCGCGAGGCAAGGCGTTCCCATCGTCTCGGCGGTCAGAATGAGGGAATCGAACAACTCAATCATCTTGTCCAGGCGACCCTGCTGGTTGCGGTCGCCTTCCGCCGCGTCGAGCGAGCCGAGGGGAAACAACCGAGGGCCAAAGTCGACTTCACGTCTGAAGACGACCGTGCCATCGAAATCGACGAGGATCCCCGAGGCCTTGTTCGGGTGCAGTTGCAGAGCCGCGACCAATCGGGTACCCCCCGCGTAGCGCAGCAGAACCGACGGTCTGCCTCCGGTTGAGGGCTCCTGGCCGGCAGGCACGACAATGCCCTGCTCGATCAGGGTCGCCGTGAGCCGGTTGATCGTTGCCGGGCTGAGCCCTGTGGCAGCGCCGAGCTGCTGCCTCGAGAGTGCGCCCGATTTGCGGAGTTCCTCAAGAATGGGCGGTTTGGTTCACGCGCGCGAGGGTGCTCGTCGTGGCGGTACTTTTCTTGTGATTGGACACAGCACCCCCTCGTCAGCCAGATCGCATCAGAGTGCGTTCAATCTTTTCTATCACACTGCATCATTTATGCACGCGGCGCACGCGGCATGGCTGACGAAAGAGAGCCTGAACGCTGCCGTCCGATCAGGGGTTGGGCGGTGAAGGTGATCCGGATACGTTGACCTCGCAGGAAGGCTTCTTCCTTCGTGTTGGAGTTTGGGTGGGCGCGTACGTAGGAGGCTTCCTGTGTTTCTCCCCTTGTGGCGGTTTCGACGCTCGATGGCACCCCATGCCCGGGCGTTGACGGGGGGCGTCATTTTGGTTGTTCTGGCCGCCGTCATGCAGGTGGTGCTGCCGTGGCCATTGAAAGTGATCGTTGACAACGTTCTCAAGACCTCGGAAGCCTCCGATAAGAATGGCCTGCTGCAGGCGTTCGGAGCGGACGGGTTGGACCGCCTGCAGCTGCTGAGCGTGGCCCTCGCAAGTTTGCTCGTCTTCACGCTGGTCAATGCCGGCGCCAGGTATCTGGGGTCCCGGCTGCTCAATGGCGTCGGGGAGAGGATGACGGCGAGCATCCGGGTTGACGTGTTCGCCCACCTTCAACGTTTGTCCTTGTCTTTCCACGACAAGCAACGCCTGGGCGATTTGGTCACGCGAACGACCACGGACATTGACTATTTGCGCGCCATGATCATTTCGATCATGGCGGTTCTTGTGCCCAACGTTCTCATCCTCGGTTTCATCGCGACGATCTGTCTGGTCGTGGACCCTACCTTCGCTCTGATTGCGTTGGCCGTCGCGCCCCTCTTGTTTGCCATGGTGGTGATCTATCGACCGCGCGTCAAGGCCGCCTCCCGGGCTGCGCGCAACAAGGACAGCGACATCGCATCGGCAATGGCAGAGACGTTCTCCTCCGTCCGGGTGATGCAATCCTCAACCAGTGAAGGGCGCCATGAGGCCGACTTCCGGGATCGGAATGGCGCCCGGATGAACGCCGGCCTGCGGCTGGTCAGGCTCCAGTCGGCGCTCTCTCCGCTGGTGGATGTCATAGTCGTCCTCGGCACGGTGCTCGTTCTGTGGTTTGGGGTGAGGCGGGTGCTGGATGGCACGATGACGCTGGGCCTGCTGCTGGTGTTCCTGGCCTATTTGAAGGCTCTCTACGACCCCATGAAGGAACTGGCCAAACTCACCACGGTCATCAGCCGGGGTCAGGTGAGTGCAGAACGCCTCCTGGAAATTCTCAGTACCGCCCCCGAAATCATCGACCGCCCGGGTGCCCGGCCGGCCCCGGCGCTCACAGGCGCGGTAGAGCTGCGGGGGGTGAGTTTTGGCTACGCCGGCTCTGAAGTGCTGCACTCGATCAATCTCCGGGTCGAGCCTGGCCGGATGGTCGCGATCGCCGGTCCGACCGGGGCCGGCAAATCCACACTCGTCAGCCTGATTCCGCGTCTGTACGACGTGACTCAGGGGGCGGTACTGCTTGACGGCACGGACATCCGTGACCTGCAACTCGCGACGGTTCGCACGCAGATCTCGATGGTCTTGCAGGACTCGATCCTGTTCCGCGGCACCATCTACGACAACATCGCCTACGGTTCGGATCACCCCACCCGCGAGCAGGTGCTCGCGGCCGCCGAGGCCGCCAACGTTGACGAATTCGTCCGAGCCCTGCCTCTCGGCTATGACACTCCGGTGGCCGAGCGGGGGGTCAGCCTATCCGGCGGTCAGCGCCAACGCATTGCGATCGCCCGCGCGCTGGTGCGCGACACACCGATCGTGATCCTCGACGAGCCGACTTCAGGCCTCGACGCAATCTCCGAGCAATACGTCATGCGCGGCCTGGACCGGCTGATGATCGGCCGGAGCGTGATTGTGATCGCCCACCGGCTGTCCACGCTCCGTCGCGCCGACGTCATCTATGTGATCGACCATGGTCGGATCGTCGAGACGGGCAAGCATGCCGATTTGATCGCGGCCGGTGGCCTCTACAGCCGGCTCGACGGGCTGCAGGACATCCCGGCCATTCCGGCCATTCCGGCCATTCCGGCCATCCCCAAACATGCCGCACCGAAGCCGATTCCGGCTGGAGGTCTGCTGTGACCCGCTCCGGGACGATCATGCTGGCCCGCGTCAAGACGTCCGGCGCCCTGCCGTGGCGCATCGGCCGAGACGGAAATCCGGAGGTATTACTCGTCCACCGGCGCAACCAGGACGACTGGTCCATTCCCAAAGGCAAAGCCGAACCAGGCGAATCGGACTCGGACTGTGCTCTGCGGGAAGTTCGTGAAGAGACCGGGTTCGACTGCCGCCCCGGTGCCGAATTGCCCCACGTCGTCTACCTGGACCGGACGCGCCGGGTCAAGACCGTTCGCTATTGGGCCGTCACCGTGGATGCCGGTGTCTTCGCCGCCAACGACGAGGTCGACGATGCTCGCTGGCTCGCGCTCCCGCTCGCCCTGCGCACACTGACGCAGGCCCGGGAACGGCCCGTCGTCCTGGCCCTGGGCGCCCTGGTGGCGAAGGAATTGGGCGTCTGCCCGGTACCGGCCAAGGAGAGGATGCTGCTGCTGGTGCGCGGCGCCGCGGCGCTGCCTCGGGAGCAATGGGAGCACTCCGAAAACGATCGACCCCTTGCCTCCGAAGGAAGATCAATGGCCCGTTCCCTGGTAGATCTGGGATCGTTCTTCGAAATTGACCGGATTCTTTCCGCACCTGCCGCACGGTGCATGGAGACCGTCGAACCTCTGGCGCGGAGCGAAACGCTCAGCGTGGAAGCCTCCGCTGACCTATCCGACGGCGCCATCGGGAAGGCCATGCGGCTCATCGAGGACGCACGTGGTACCGGGACCGTTCTCTGCACACACGAGGACGTCGTGTCCGGGGTCCTGACCGAGCTCGCCAAGCATGACCGGACTGCTGTGGAGCCACATCCTGGTCGGCGCCGCGGCTCCGTCTGGGCTCTCACCGGCGACCATGCCCGCTACACCTCCGCGTACTACCTCCCCCTGCCGGAATTGAGCTCTGCTGCAGCATCCGACGACGTCATGTCCCCGCTCGGCCGGTTGCGATGGGAGGAGCTGAAGTGACTGCTGAGGAAGAGGACCGGGCCGTGGCACACGTGATTGATCGACTCGCCGAGAAATTCCCGGACATGCCGCGGTCAACCGTTGAACGGGCGGTACACGAGAGGCGTGCGGCTCTCGCCGGGAATCCGGTTCGCGCCTACATCCCTGTGCTCATTGAGCGCGGAGCGAGGGAGTTGCTGCGAGAATCCCCGCGCGTCGGCGCCCCCAGTCCTGCGACTCCCCCGCCTGTGCCTTCTGTCTGAGTTGCGGAGAATGTGCCTTCGATTCGAATGTTAAGGTGCTTTGTCCGCAACTCAACTTGTCCGCGAGGGGACGACAGCGGGGTGATGTACGAGAATCCGGTGCTGTTGTTCTTGGTCATCGACAGCACCAGCTCCATGTGCGGCTCCAGCGCGGTGACCTTGTCGAGCGGGGAACCGATGATGAGCTGGAAGCCCAGCCCCTTCCAGGCTGCGACGGCTCGGCCGGCGAACTCCGAGTCCGACTTCACGAAGCCCTCGTCGAGGAACACGGGCGCGAAACGCGGCCGGGTGCGGCTTTCATCGCCGAGCTGGAAGCGCAGCGCCGCCCCCACGACGAAAGCCACGAGTTCCTGCGACTCCCCGCCGCTCTTGCCGCCGAGGGACGAGTAGGTGCTGGCCTCCACCCCCTCCGGCGTGGTGCGCACCGCGGTGATTTCCACGTGCTTGCGCACGTCGAGAAGAAGATCGCGCTGCGACTCCTGCCTGGAACCGCTCTCGGGCCGGCGAATCAGACCCATGAAGGCCTGCAACCGTGCGAAGCGGCTCTCGGTCTCGCCCTCGGTGAGGTCCTGGGCGGCCCCGGAGGACAGGGCCTTGAGCTCCGTGCGGAACGAGGTGGCGTCGTCGCGGTGGAGTCGGCGCAGCGCGATCTTCAGGCGATCGCGCCCGGCCCCGAACGGCAGGGTGGCAAGGATCTCGTTGATCGGCCGGAGCCGATCCTCGATCTCCTCGATGGAGGTGGTGAAGGCTCCCATCAGGGGAACGAGGTCCTGGCCGCTCCAGAGCGAGAGCCGCCGCTTCCACTCCTGCCGTCGCTCGTGCAGGCCCAGCGTGTACACGGCGTCGAGGATATCCCGGTAGCTCGTGTACGAGTCCAGCGAGACGCCGATGTTGGGGTCCGGCCAGCGACCCTGGAAGGTCTCGAAGATACGAATCAGGGAGTCACGGGCGCTCGCGGCGTTGTCGCGGTCCTGGGCGGACTGCTCGGTGAGCCGCTCGCGAAGACGCTTGACCGCGCCCTCGAACGCGGCGAGGTCATCCTGGTCGCCGACGAACGCGAACTGCGCGTCCAGGTGGGCCGAGTGCTCCTCCGACAAGGTCACGGACTGGCCCCGGTCGATGCGATCGAGAGTGCCGCTGACGGCATCCTGGCGGTCCACGATCAATTCCTGTTCGTCGCGCAGGCCCTGTGCGTCGAGATCGGTGACGTGCTTGCGTTTCTGGGCTCGCTCCAGCTCGGCGGACAGCCGAATTTCCTCGTCCTTCAGCCCGCGCAGCACGTCGCTGTTGGCCAGCAGGCGCTCCTGCTCGGCCTCCTTGTCGCGGATCCTGGCTTCCGCACCATCCACATCGATGGTCGGCCAGGCGATGTCGATGACGTACTGGTGGGCGACCTTCCGTGCGCGAAGGTCGGCGATGCGGTTCCCCAGGGCGGATGCCTCCACCGACGACGCGTCGGCGGTCGCCTTCAGCCGGGCCAGCTCCTCGGTGATCTCCTCCAGGCGAGCTCGGCTGGAAAAACCGATGATCGACTTCTGGTCGCTGTTCCAGCCGTGGGCACCGCGTTTGCCGTTGCGGGTCTGCCCGCTCGGCGTGACCCGGGGCCCGTCCCCCACCAGCTCGGCGGGGTTGGCCACGCACTGCGCATCCAGGTTCGACGCCTGCACGCGATCCTGCACCCAACGGCTGAAGGGCGAGTCCTTGTAGACGAGCTTGCCGGAAACGAACCGGGCGTCGCCCACCATCTCCTGGTGCGCGTGCAGGGCGACCCCTTCGAAGTGGATGCGCACCGGGATGTGGAGCGGGTCGATGGCCTGGCTCAGCGACGCGAGCCGGGTCTCGTCGACGAGCATGACCCGAACGACGGATGCCAGCGTCACCTCGGCCGCCTGGCGCCACTGTTCCTCGCCCTGCGCGATCTCGATGAGCTCGGCCACGAACGGCAGTTCTTCGGCCGGGATGCCCGCCGCCTCCGCGATCATCAGGCGCGCGTTGTGCAGGTGCTGGGGAACCAGGCTCGCGCGCCCGGTCAGGAACGCGTGTTCCGTCTTGAGGGTGCGAATGCTCTCTTCGACCGGGTAGGACCTGCGGTGCAGCGTGGCACGCTCCGCCTCCAGGCCGGCCTCCGCGCGGGGGAACCCGGCCAGGAACGCTTCGGCGGCGGCCTGCGCGGCGCCGAACTCCTCCGGCGAGCCGATCGATGCGGACAGGGGCCGGATGCGTTCGTCGAACTTCGCCCGGACGCCGGCCACGTCGTCGCGTTTGTTGCTGAGCTGGCCGAGTTCGTTCTGCAGGCGCGCGAGCACCTCGCCGCCGTTCTGCCTCTGCCGGTCCTGGAGGTCGGCGACCCGCGTCTTCAACTCGCTCTCGGCATCCCGCGCCGCGGTCGACTCCGCGTGGTTGCCACGGCGCTGCTCCCGATTGGCGTCGGCGGCCCCCTCGAGCAGGCGCCGTTCCGCCTGGAGCTGCCACAGGCCGAAGGGCGTGTCCCCGGAGCGGTGTACCCCGAAGGTGTCGATCAGGTCGGCCTTCTCGGTCGCCGTCTCGTAGTCGCGGTGCAGGTCGGGCAGCCGCTCGAGCACCCTCGCCTTCTGCGCCTCGGTGACCATGGCCCCATAGGAGCGTTCCAGGTCCTCGAAGTGGTCGACGGCCTTGTCGGCGGCGGCGAAGGTGGCGGGTTCCTCCAGCACCATCGACTTGTAGAGACCGTCCACAGTCTTGACCTGCTGTCCGGCCTGGATGCGTGCGAGCAGGCGCAGGGCCTTGCCGCCCTCGCCGTTGGCTCCGATTCCGAGCCGCGTGTAGAGGGTCTGGGCGAACGCCGAATAGGTGTCGAAGACATCCAGGTCGGGGAACCGGGACTTCAGCGCCCGCTTGTCGAACCGGGCCTCGGTGGCCTCGGCCAGGTCGCGAAGGTCGAGGTAGCCGTCCCTGGTGGCCATCTTCATGGTGATGTCGGCGAACTTGCTGCCGCCGCGAGGCACGAAGTAGGCCCGCAGCACGGTGAAGCGACGCTGGTTGTCGTCGACGAACGTCATCGACACCGCGCCCCAGGTAGACGCGTTCACGCCGCGCAGCACCTGGTCGCGCATCTGGCCCGTGCCGGCTTCCCGGTTGGAGTCGGTCTTGCCCCTGAGGTAGGTCATCAGGTTGCGCTGGTCGACGCTGCGCGCACGCCCGGAGCCGGCGTCGTTGGATGCTCCGTTGAAGGGGGTGTCGGAGGGCATCATCAGCGCCAGGTAGGCGTCGAGCAGGCTGCTTTTCCCGGTGCCGGATGCGCCGGAGACCAGGGTGGCAGAGGGCGCGAAGGCGACCTCGTGGTGCCCCTGGAAGCCACCCCAGTTGACCATCTGGAACGACTCGGCCTTCCACTGGGTGGTGCCTTCGGTCAGGCCATCGGCGTAGAAAAGCGGGGAATCGGTCATGGTCATGAGATGGCCTCCAGTCGGGGCTCGGCGGTCTCTTCCAATTCGTTCTGACTGACCAGCCATTCCAGCAGTTCGTTCAGTCGGTCGACGGGCAGCAGCACCTCGATCACGGCGGAGATGCGGAACCGGTCGGGGTCGCTCGTTTTCAGCAGGACCCGGGCCTTGGCGAGGCTGTCGACCGCCGCGGTGGCCTTGCGGGCGTCTCCCCAGCGGTCGGTGGCGTGCTCCGGGCGGAAATGTGCCACGTTGTCGACCAGGTTGTCGCGGTCGACAAGGACGATGTCGTGGCCGTTGGCGCGCTCGCTGCGGAACCGCTGGCGCAGCAGCACGAGCAGGATCGTCTCCTCCCGGGTGTACGAGACATCATGCAGGAGGGTGGGGAACCGGTCGCCGCCCTCCGCGACCGCCTGCCGCTTGAACGCCACCTCGTAATGAAGGTCTACATGCAGGTCGAGGAATACGTCGTTCAGGCGCGACTTGAGCAGGCTCCGGGAGGACAGGAGGGTGCGCCATTCCGCCGGCTGGAGGGCCGCGGAGATGTACCGGTGCTTGAGCAGCAGCACCAGGGTTCGGCGCTGCTCCACGGTGAGTCCGCCCTCGTCGCCCTCGAACAGCGAGAAGCTCTGCGACTCGCCATCCGGCGTCGCATTCTCCTCGTCCGCGCGCTCGTCGTCAGCGTGCTCGGCGGTCCACTCGTCGGTCCATTCAGGCGTCATGATCGGGTCCATAGTTCAGGGCGGCCAGTGCCGCGGTTTCGTGCTCGGTCAACATGATTCGCGGCACCTCGAAGCTGCGGATGGAGCCATCCGGTCTCACGGTTTCGAACCGTTCGAGTGTTTGCGCGCGGCTGACCGCGTCAATCTGGGTGGCGATCTGCAGCATCCCGAGGATCTCGACCGGACGGCGGAGGTTCGCATCCAGGTCGTTGAACGCATCACCGACGGATGCGGCGTCCCCGTCGGTGAAGGCCGTCACGATGGCGTCGCGCAGCTCCTCGAGCAGCGGGCCGCCCTGTTTGCGCATGTCGTCGAGGCTCGGCGGCTCGGGCGCGTCGTCGGAGACGTCCTCGAGGTCGGGCGGCGGCAGGTGCGCGGCCGGGTCGTAGAACCGTTCCCGGAGGTGCTCGACCTCGAGTGTTCCCGGCATGAGTTCGGCCGTCACGGCCGAACGCGGGCCGGCGGTCTGCATCCAGGTCGCGAGCTCCTTGTTGATCTCGCGCAGCAGGCGTTCGAGTTCGCGGTCCTTGACCACATCGTGGTTGACGATGCGTTCGCGCAGGGTCTCGCTCAGCCCGTTCCGCTGGGTCAGCACGTCGTCGATGCCCTTGCGGATCAGGCGCACCGTGCCCATGAGACCGCGCCGCTCGTTGGCGGTGAGCTCGAGGGCGAAGGGGTGCAGCAGGATCGTCTCGAGATCGCTTTTCAGCCCCTGCAGCAGCGCGTCGTTGCGCAGCAGGGTGAAAGCTCCCTCGAAGGCGCGACCCTCCGGAGTCGCCGACATGAGCGCATCCGTCTTGGAGAGGTACTCGTCGAGGACCTCGCTGATCGGGCGTTCCTCGCCGCGGAAGTCGTTCACGATCTGCCGGTGCATGGCGGCAACCGACTCTTCGACGCGTTTGAAGTCGCTCGGCAGCTGGTTGATCAGGTCGACGAGGTTCGCGTAGCCCTCGAGCATCGCCTCGTTCGACACCGGGGCGATCTCGCCGCCGCCCTCGAGGCGATCGCGTTCGCTCGTCTTCTCGGCGATCTCGAGGTCGAGACGACGGATGCGTTCCTCGCGGTCAGGGTTGGCCTGCGTCGCGCGGTGGCGAACAGTGTCGACGATCGTGGTGAGGCGGCTCTCGCTGATGAGCGCGCGGTCCCGGGACAGGCTCTCGACCAGGAGCAGCGCTTCGAGCGCGTGCGAGGTGAGCGAATAGTGTTCCTCGTCGCCCTCCCCCGTCTCCCGGTAGAGCCACTGGTCGTTCATCCACTGCACGCAGAGGGCCCGGCCGTTCTTGCCCGGCGGGACATCGCTGCCGACCGTGCGCAGGTCGGCCAGGTAGGCGTCAACCTGGGTGTGCAGCAGATCGGCCTGCACACTGCGCCGGTCGCGGCTGAACGAGGACTTGAACACGGCGAGCACAAACGGCGCCCACTTGCGGTCCAGCAGGCGCAGCGTGGGTCTGTCGAAGGCTTCGCGCACCCGCGCCAGTTCGCCCGCGATTTCACTCATTGATGGAAGTCCTCTCTCGGGCCTCCTCAACCGTAGTCGCCGCTGCGCGGCGATCGTCACCCTACGATCGCTTGAGCTCGCCTGGCTGTCCGTCACGCTCGGGCGCCGACGACACCGAGTGGCGCTCACCGCGCTTCGGCGGCACGTACGTGCAGGTGTCGCCCGAGCAGAGTTCCGGCTTCGTCTTGCTGAACAGCCGTTGGAATTCGCAACCGACACAGATTCCGAAGGCGCTCTCGATGAACAGCAGGACCAGGCACACGCTGCAGAGTGCCAGCGTGATCTCCCCGCTGAGGCCCAGGAAACCCATCGCGGCGCACGAGACGAACGCCATCACGAGGCCGAATGTCCAGGCGAGCTTCTTCTGCTCGGCACCGACCCATTCGGGGCGTTGACGCCGAACGATGAGCGAACCGATGATCAGGCTCGGCGTGAACCGGGTGCCGACGAACAAGCGCATCATCATGTCGAGCATGAATGTCATGCCGAACATGCGCAGGAGTTGGAAGTCCCCCGTCAGCGCCGCGGTCATGAACCCGATGCTCCCGAACAGGAACAGCAGCCCGGCCGACGCGCGCACGGCGCGTTCGTTGATGACGGGAATGGTGATGCCGTCGACGAACTCCCCGATGACGGGGGCCTCGTCCGCACGTTCCGCGGAACTCGTCATTCGGCTGCACCGCACATGGGAGTTCTCCTTCGTTGACTGCCTCGAACAGGATGAACTATACCCCAGGGGGTATTTGTCTGCCTGTGAACCCGACGCCCGAAACCTACGGGAGTGCCGCCGCCGACTCCGGGGCCTTCGCCTGTGCGGGTCCGACGCCCTGGCCGGCGCTCGGGTAGAAGAGCCGGACCAGGACGAAG
>MCHG01000454.1_pt1 | contig 11384 bp, 15 predicted proteins | sample 787351 | NCBI WGS metagenome assembly MCHG01 (sample SAMN05430296, study PRJNA330682) | permafrost metagenome | biome: Cold desert; feature: permafrost; material: soil; isolation source: enrichment culture inoculated with soil incubated with H2/CO2 at 20 degrees... ... | reverse complement strand
ATGTGAACGACAGCAGCATGGTATATGCCGTCAAAGACGTTATTTTCGATGAGAGTGTTATTAAATCCGCTTCCCAGGACGCCCCCTACCCAGGTAATGATGGGATTAGTGCCTGTGCTGTAGAAAATATTGTGATAAATATGGATATTTTTCTCCTGATCTCGGGTAGCGGAAGAGGTATCATAGTTGAAAAACCAGATTCCAGGTCCATAGGTGTTATGGATGGTATTATTGTAGATTTCGATATTATCCATAATACCTGCACTCTTTTCGATCTGAATGCCCGGCCCACCTGCACTCCAGTGATAGAAAGAGTCTATTAAGTTATCGTGAAGTTTTACTTTATTAGAGTTCCATATTCTAAGAGCGCTGTTAGTTCTGCAGGTTATGAGGTTATTCCAGGCTTCTACGTTCTCACACCCGATTGCAAACATGCCGTCGTGTCCTAGCTTGTATATAGTGTTGTTGTAAAACTGAACGTTTTTACCCTGGTTTATTCTCAGCCCGTCTCCCATTCCATCATGCATATACATATTGTATACTTTTACGTTACTAGAGTGGGTGAAGTAAATCACATTATAGTATCCTTTTCCCAATATGACTTCACTATTACCAGCATAGTTTACATCGACCTCGAAGCCCCTTACTGTAATGTTGTCGTTTCCCGAATTGCTCATCTGCTGGATCAAGGGTTTCATCGTAGGCCACCCTGCGTGATCAGCCAATTTGATCACGGTATTGGAATCCCCTTCAAGAATTGTATTACTGTTAATTAGAAGAGTATCGTCAATAACATACGTAAACGGACCTTTAAGGTGAACAGTTGTGTACCCAGAGTTTTCTGCCACAAACTTTAGGGCCTGGTTTATCTGCACATGGTCGTCTATTCCATCGCAGCTAAAATCTCCGCTACCATCTCCTGCGACATAGATTATTGGCGCGGGACTTCTGCATAAAGCAGTTGGAAAACTTGTAAGGATAAAGAAACCTACCAAGAAAAGAATCCCCAATTCTCGTCTTAGCATCATTATCACCTGGGATTGTAATAACAAAATTTATTAGTAACTTAATTAAATATTTGTGCAGCAATATATTCATATTAACAAAAATTTATGACAGCATGCCAAAATTTGATAAACTTATTATTCTATTCAGACATGTTGGATAAAATCCTACACTGAGTCTCCGCCCTCCGAACTTAAGAGCTATAGAAAATACTCCTGCGAAAATTTCCATCAAGAGCTACTGAATCCAACAAATGTTATAATACTGGATTTTGAATTAAAATCCCTGTTTTTCAGGTCAACCCTCTAATATACATGAATTTTCCGCGAAAACACAAAGAATAGATTAAGTCTCAATATTTAAATAAATTGCTACAGTGAACTATGTAATTGAATCATTATATAATCAAAGTATTTTGCACAATTATTTTCGAGGAAACAAAATGGCTGGCCAGATTGATGATCCAACTGGAGATATAGAGGAGGATGAAAAAAGCGTAGAGCAGGGAGAAGAAAATAGGAACTCAGGAGGACGAGAAAGCACTCTGAAGCCACTCAGTATGGTGGAAAAACGGGTTTAATCCGATCTTCTCGTCTTCCTGCCGGTTTAATCTTAAATTTAATTTTATATGCTCGCTTATATATATTTTAATTTTTATATATCTTTTGTGTTAAATCTACTGTGACTGTTTTTTGACTGCAGCGCTTCGGATAAAGAGGAGGAAGGCTACCGGAAATATACTGAGATCCATAGCTCATTCATGTGACTACTCGCAGCCTTTGAAGTGCACTGCAAAGAAACAGACAGCAGAAGCAGAACTTCGGATAGGGGGAATAAATAAATGGATGAAGTAATGTATGGACCGATGCAGCTCTTAGTCATCGTATTCGAGAATCCAGACTTCCACGGCCAGATCCGTCGTGAACTCGAATCAGTCATGGAAAAAGGAATGATCAGGCTCATTGACCTGCTGTTCATATGGAAGGACGAAAACGGAAATATCGTTTATCTGGAGGCTACACAGCTCGACGAAGAGGAGAGAATGCGTTTTGGTGCCGTTGTAGGAGGGCTCATCGGGTATGGGGCCGGCGGCGAAGAGGGAGCAGGGGAAGGTGCGAAGGCAGGAGTCCTGGCAGCAGCCCAGGAAAACTATGGGATCACCGACGAAGATATTGTGGAGATAACCGAGGCAATCCCGAAAAAAACCGCCGCTGCTATCTTTATCATCGAACACCTCTGGGCAAAGAGTCTCAAAAAGGCAATCCGCGATGCAGGAGGAGTATTGGTCTCCCAGGGCATGCTCACACCTGAGCTGCTTACTGTAGTTGGAGAAGAACTGGCAGAAGCGGTTAAAGCCGCGGAAGAGAAGAAGCCGGGAAATCAGGCAGCAGCAGCGCCCTGAAAGGTTGCCAAAACTCAAATTCCGGTTTTACGAATGTTAGATCCCGGACAATCAAAACTTCGTGGAAACCAGGATTTCTGAGGACAGGCTCAACAAGGCAATTTACAAAGTCCTGATAAATACAGGTATCGAAGTGCCATCTTCAAATACTATTATTCACTTCGCAGACCAGGAAAATAGGTCGACAATTTCCAGACAGGGTAAGGACTTCAAGGATAATCGATGACGCTTTAATGGATCGAAACACTCTAAACCAGCAAACCCGATAAAATAAAATTACATGTATAATATAATATACATAAAAATCCAAATATACAACTGCAGTTATGGACCGGGACCGCGAGTTCTTGGGGTGGGTCTCGCAGTTCCGTAAAAGATGGGGAGGGTCAATAAATATCAAAATTTGTCGGGTACAAACCTGAAATGTTATTTTTTGACACTATCATCCTGACACCTGACAAGTTCTCACCAGCCAGTCTGAATAGACCTGGCCAGAAAGAAAGCTCCGAATGTGTAATTTTTCATTCTCGAATACATTAGCTACAGCCGGATACCAGGGCTTGTGGAGTTGTGCACTGAAGGGCGAAAAATACTCGTGCCTGGTTTTCAGTCACAAACAAAATTATCCCTGGGCTACCAGCCACAAAACATCTAATGGATTTTGAAGCATGCCTTCTCCCAAATGACCTGTCGCAAAATAAACCTATAAGCAGAAAAGGAGATTCGTAATGACAACTTTAACAGTTCTGAAGTTTGAAAGCCCTGAAGGGGCTACAAAGGCGCTTCATTTGGTTCAAGATTTAGTAAGAAGCAACTGATCACGCTGCAAGATGCAGCTATAGTCACATGGCCTGAGGGAAAAAAGAAGCAAAAAACAGAACAGTTGCACAGTTTAGCAGGTGCAGGTGCATTGAGTGGCGCTTTTTGGGGAATGCTATTTGGCCTGCTCTTCTTTGTTCCAATATTCGGTCTGGTCGTTGGGGCCGCGTTGGGCTCACTGACCGGTTCCATGGCTGATGTTGGCATTGATGATAATTTTATCCGGTCTGTCCGCAGCAAAGTGACTGAAGGTACCTCAGCCCTTTTTTTGATGACCAGCGGCGCCGTAAGGGATAAGGTTGCTGAGGCCATGAAGGATCTAAAGTTTGAACTCATTGCTTCTAATCTATCAAAGGAAGAAGAAGACAAGCTGCGTGCAGTCTTTGCAGAAGAGGAAACAGCGCCGGCGCACTAAGTTTTGACCTGAGAAACGACCCTCCGGTAATATGCGCATTCCCGGAAATTGGTTGCAAGGCAAGAACAACGATTCTTGAATAAAATGAATGAGGGGAGAGGACCGAAAAGTCAGTTCCTTTCCCCTTTTTTATTTTCAGGCTTTTTTCAGAGAATCCCAACCGCTCAGGGAGAATAAAATCAATGAAAGAATACAAAGCAGACACCACTTTTCCAGGAGTGACAGGACGCACTGCAGATCAGTCAGAACCAGCCTGGCCGGAACCAAGGCGCGCCAAAGAGGGCTCTCCCAATGTATTTTTCATTGTGCTGGATGACACAGGCTTTGGACAGTTCGGCTGCTACGGCAGCCCTATCCAGACACCTAACTTAGATAGCCTGGCTGCGGGAGGCATTGCTTATACCAATATGCATACGACTGAGCTGTGTTCTCCTAGCTTCACGTGCATGTTGACCGGCCGGGAACCACCATTCTAACAACATGGCCTGCATCACCGAGGGCTCAACCGGCGGGGTAACCTGTGGCTCAGCTCATGGATCACCAGTCACACCTGATTATGAGCCTCCCTTTGAGTTCACAGGCAAGATCTATAGCGTACCGTGGATGTGAGCGGCGAGCTTATAGAAGACAAGGAAGCTGAGATGCGTATGGTCATGGCCCGGCAGTGAGATTGACATGTCTATTTACAGCCTTGAATGGCGATCCGGAAACAGGCATCGTGCCGCTACCGCCAGTGAAAGGCCGGCTAACAAGAAAAAAACTGAAGGAGGAATAAAATGACAACTTCAGGAAAAATCACATTCACTGATTGGCGGGAAGACTACGCCTACATCCTCGGCGTTCAGGCCTACATCTTCAGTTACCCGTGGGTCTATATGTCCGAGATCCGCTATGCCTGGATTACAAGGCCTGCAAATCCCACTCAAATGAGTGCCGCAGACAACCGTTTCTGGCATGCGCGCAACCTCATGACGCCGGAATACCAGGACGGCCGCGCCCCGAACAACCAAGGGCGACACCTATGATGATTGCGATAATTACGACCTGCAGCATTTCTCCATTAGCCATAACTTCAAGCGGATTAGAAGGAAGAAAGTTTCCCACAAGTGTCGAGGGGAGAGTCAGAGCAGAATGGTTGAAACTCAGGCTCGTGGGCGCTGCCTGTGCCCCTCCTCCAAGCGCACCCTCAATAATATTTCCACTTATATAATTTCCCGGCTGAATATAAAGCGCCATTCCCAGCCCAATACCAGTTGCAATTGCAGTGGTTAACATGGAATAGGCTGCTGTTAAAAGCCCTGTCTTTTTTAATTCACTCATGTTCTGGCTTGAGGCTACTCCCAGAATAATTGAAGCAAAAATAAGCGGTATAACGATCATCTTCAGAAGCCCGAGGAAAATATAACCCGGAAGAGCAACCCATTCTCCAATGATTTCCGCAGAAGCAGGGTCAACATACCCTCCGAAAAGCCCTAGAAAAAGCCCGGTAAGTGCTCCAAGCCCCATGCATATCGAATTTGGCTCTTCGTCATTCTCTATGGATAAGATGATTTTCAATTCAAGACCGCGTTGGTTTTTATGAGGATATCCACACAAAACAACGAAGAGCCCAGAATTTTAAGCCAGAGTTTCTTTTCAAGCAAATCGTGAAGGCCATGGCTCAGGTTTTTAAGAGAATTGTTGCGCCTTAAATCCAGAGGATAGTAGATATGATTGATCCCATCTATAATCTCCCGACGAAGCAGTCTGGTCTCCTCTGCTATTTCCTGGGCTGATCTCCCTGGGCTGATCTCCCTGGGGTCCGGGATATGACGGTTGTCTTTGCCTCTCATAGGTATACCAATAAAAAAGATATAAGAGCTTCAGACAATTATATTCATTTTTCAGAAATTTAGTCCAAGCGTATTTTTAGTATCTCGTTAAATTATACAAAAGCTTAGGAAATATTCAACATTTATTGAGTCTTCTAAATAATATGGACGGCCTAAGGAAAAAACGGATTTTTAAATAAAAATTGCGCTGGCACACCCCGCTTCAAGCAATGGGTATGTTCGCGCCACCGCTTCAGCTTTGTGAAAGAAGACAAAAACTTAATACGATTTTGTTTCAGCAGGAATTAACAAACAAAAAGTGTAATTGAGAAATAGCATTATTATTAACGGTTCTTGGGAAAGTTACCATTCCCGAAGCAAGCGGCGGGGTATTCGACTGAAATCAATAGCCGTACTTCCAAAATCTGAGTAGTTACATTTTAAGTTGGTGTTAAACTCACTTTTAGCCCTATATTTTGGAACTGAGTCTTCCTTTTGCTATGGTTTTCAGTAACTGATCCCAATGACCCAAATTTCAAAGTGTTGAAAATGATCCAAGAGGAGAAAGATTATGATTTATCTCACTAGAGTGAAAAAAGATCTCCCGCAGCGTGGGAAGGGAATAAGGCTGGCCATTTATCAGGGCGAAGGTCCCGTTGGAACACCTGAAGCAGTACAAAGTAATATTGAAAAGCTTGAAGAGGTTGCGAAGGAGGCTAAAAAGTATGATGCCCAGCTTATTAGCTTTCCAGAGTTGTACTTGACTGGTTACGCTCTCAACCGTGATTTGGTAAAACAATTAGCAGAAGAGGTTAATGGCCCCTCCGTAAGAAAAGTATCCGAAATAGCCAAAGATAGTGATATGGCTATTATCTTTCCTTATCCGGAAAGGGATTCCAGCTCCGGAGAAATTCGCTACTATGATTCTATCGCATTTATTAATTCGGATGGTTCCTTACTGCACAATTACCGCAAAACGCATCTTTTTGGACAGGCTGAAAAAAATAATTTTTCATCTGGATATACCGAAACAGGTAATGAAAACCTGTTTTCGATTGTCAAAGTAGCTGATTTTCCCGTCGGGCTTTTAAATTGCTATGAGGCGGAATTTCCAGAGTTGTCAAGAATTCTGGCGCTTAAGGGAGCCAAGTTAATCATAATTCCCACTGCTGCTGATTACCATTATACATTATCAGATGGAAAACGTACTCAAGTGCCTTATCCTGATGTTACCAAAATAATAATTCCCGCCAATGCCTATTTTAACAAATTATTTATCGCTTATTCCAATCGTTATGGTTCTGAAACAGTTGGTGAAAATTCATGGCAATATAGAGGGAATTCGATTATATGTGATCCGAACGGCGATCTTTTATTAGCGGCCAGACCAGAAGAAACCCTCCTGATCGCAGATCTCATCCCAAGCGATTTTGGGCCCACTCATCCGGAAGGCGATTATCTGAAAGATCGAAGACCGGAGCTTTATCATGGACTCATTGCAAAAAATGTGGAATTTGAAGGGGGATATGCCTACCCCGATAAGTGAACATGATCTGGCATTTTATACTCATATTTTATACTCATCCAGTTTTAAAATTTAGGGCCGTTTGTCTCAAAATACAAGGTAGTGGAGAGGAAGTGTTAATCAAATCTCACAAAAGGGCAAATCTGCCTTTTTTAGGCAAATTTAAGAGCAATTCTTCTGCTTACCATTTTCAGTGATCCTAACCCCGCGATCCCATGACCCTACCCTCACGATCCCAATATAGTCACTAAAACAAAGATTTATACTTGATTTTGTGAAATGAAATAAAATCATAAACTACCGGTTTTGTCAAATTCATAATTATTTATATCGGAAGATTCATTCTATAACCTCAGTTTGACAGATCCTACTGATTATTGATACAGTGTTTTCTCACAAAAAATGCAATGTATCAGCACAACGATTGTTAGAAAAATGAAAAGTATCAGAAATTAAAAAAATACAAGATACAACTTTGAATAGTACGAAGAAAACAGAAGCATGAAGCCCCCATCTATTCATTTCATAATCTGTACTTATGTCAATTCTGGCATAATCTAGCAATCATTGCAGGTACCTTGAAACCTTAGCGGGTTAGTTAAAACTGTAGCGTCTTTGGCTATTAATCCAAAAACTTCTGGATTTTGGAACAAAGTTTCAAACGAGAGGGTGAATAATTTGATTTCAAAGAAAATGAATTTAAAGAAACTCCAGGATTCGAAAAAACATTATCATAAAGCCTGCAGCAGTGGTTATTTCGAAGGGTGCCTCTCGAAGTATGAAATTCCCGAGAAAAAAGCACCTGCCAATCTGGTATACCGCCTTATTCATGATGAACTGTCTCTTGATGGAAACCCTACCCTTAATCTTTCCAGCTTTGTGACTACCTGGATGGAACCTGAAGCAGACCGAATTATTACGGAGAATGTAGGGAAGAACCTTATAGACCATTTCCAATATCCACAAACCCAGGTAATCCACGATCGCATCATCAACATGCTGGGACGCCTGTATAACGCACCCGAAGATGCTGATTTTACAGGTATGGCCTGTGTTGGCTCTTCGGAAGCGATAATGCTGGCACTGCTGGCCCATAAATGGACCTGGAAAAATTGCCGGGAGAAAGAAAAAAAAGCTGTTGATAAACCGAATATCATTTTCGGTTCCGATGCGCACGTATGCTGGGACAAATTTGCGAAATATTTTGACGTTGAACCCAGAGTCATACCCATGGAACCCGATCGCTTTACGATTTCCAGGGACACGGTAGAAGAATTGATTGATGAAAACACTATTTGTGTCGGAGCGATCCTTGGGACCACATTTACGGGAGAGATGGATCCCATAGAAGAGATTAACGAGCTGCTTGTAAATATCAAAGAAACAAAAGGATGGGACATTCCAATTCATGTGGACGCTGCTAGCGGTGGTTTCGTAATTCCGTTTGTCAATCCGGAACTTAGATGGGACTTCCGCCTATCCCATGTGAAATCCATAAACGTTTCAAGCCACAAATATGGCCTGGTGTATCCCAGTATCGGATGGCTAATTTTCCGTGAAAAAAATAACATTCCCGAAGACCTCGTATTTTACGTGAATTATCTTGGGGAAGAGACTCCAACTTATTCCCTTAACTTTTCATCTAGCAGCTCTATGATGCTTGCACAGTACTATAACCTGCTCCGTTTTGGCAAGGAAGGTTATAAAGAAATCATGACTCTAATCCTGGAAAATGCCCGCTATCTTGCCACATTAATTGAAAGCTCAGACAAATTTGACATTTTGAATTCAGCTGAGTTTTTTCCCGTCGTTACCGTCAAACTGAAACAACCTGCAAATTACACGGTCTTTGAGCTTTCGCATAAACTTCGAGAAAGAGGATGGATTCTTCCTGCATATACTCTCCCTAAAAACGCAGAAAATCTTTCTCTTATGCGCGTGGTGGTAAAGGAGAATTTTAGCCGGGAAATGGCAGACATGCTATTTGACGACATAATGAGAGCCTGTGAAATACTTGAGGGAAACAAAGAAGAGGAACTAGAACCAGAAAAATCAACTGACGAAAGACATTTTATTACATAAGCCGAGTTGTGCCAGCCGTTTGCAGCTCGTGCTTCGATTCCAAAATAAACGCATAATTCTGTAGATAATTTTAGTTTTGAACTGAAATATCTACATTAAAATTATTCGAGGTTCTATAAGCACCTCCAGCAAAAGCGGGCACGGAAAAGCCTAATCAAGAAACCATAACCGCGGAAAATGCAGAAAACGCGGAAGAACTGTGCCCTTGTTTCCTTTATACAGTGTTTTCACATGGTTCCAGTTTCCTCTGACATCCAGCCCGCTGGCTGTCAACTCATTAGCTGCTACTCCACTGGCTGTTGTGATCAGCAAAAAAGCCTACTAAGAGCCTATCCTAAAAGTGTTGTGACATATTATAGTTTTTACAATAGCAATGCACAACCGGAACGGATACTCGATATATTCGATATTACAGATATTGTACGACATGCCATTATTGACTTTTCGGATAGGCTCTAAGGAATGACAAGAATATAATTTCAAGTATTTCAGTTACAGATATTGTCTTTGATGATTATTTGGGAAAATGGAATTATAGAGCTATCCCAAAGTGAAAACTTGAAGTTATTTTCGATCTATTCCTAAGTGATAATTGCACCTGTTCGTTTAATGATAAGGGGTTAATCTCTTTCGGGAATATATAGGGCTAAAAAGGATCGGATTTAAAGCAATCCTATGCTATATATAGGATATGAAATTCACACTTGATTACACCAATATGCTAGCCCGACAGCTCGGGTATAAAGGCAACCTTCATGAGTTCTGGCTCGGTATGAACGTTGAGTCAGAACGTGGCAACGTAAATCCGCGAACCGATACTAAATCAAATGGTATCTTCTTAACTACCAAAAATCCGCGAACCAATATTACATTCAATGATAACACCTTAACTGCTAGAACCGTGATAGCTCATCTCGATGAAAAGCCGGATTATTATAGCCAGTTGTTGAAAATAGAAGAGAAATAAGCCGCGAAGATTACTGGATTATCTCTTTTTAGTGCGTCTGCAAGCGATAGTGCCCTCTTTTAGGTTAAGGGGGATAGTTAAAGCATAGCATTTCACCGATAGTCGATAACATTCGAGATTCGTTTTCCATACTATTTTTACTCAAAAAGAATCCACACTCCGTATGTTAAGGAGACAAGACCCTATAGACAGGTATTCAGTATGTTTATCGGCTTTCCGGGAAAAAAACCCTATTTCAGATAGGGATTCAATGATCGAAGAGCTGAAAGCTCAGGAGAAATGGAAAGGAGAAAATCAAACTGAGAATAAGACTAACGATGCCGGGATGTCAGATAATACAGTAACAGTGGGCAAGCAAGAAGGAAATTTCAATTCTACTCCGGAATCAAAAAGCTCTCCTTTCATAAGCTCTGTCTGGGTGCTTGCAGTAGTGATCGGGGCAGTCAAGTATGTAAGAAAGTCAACGAAATAAATTGCACATGTTCATCTTCGATTTAGACTCTTTTTTATTTTCTTGGGTCGTCAAAATTTAGATTTTTTTTCCAGCATCATCTGGCTGCAATTAATCAAAAACCTGGAAAATAATAAAAAGTCTCTTGATTTATCAGATTGTTGATTGTTATTTACAGTGTGTGTTTGACTCTTATAGATTCCTTATCTCAAAGAGTTGAAGAGTTGAACTAAGTAACTTGTAGCATGAGACTTAAATGAAAAGACAAAGCGGGCAGGTGAAAAATAAGTGGGTGATTAAAAAGACAATTTTACTTGTTAGCTATTAAAGAATAGTGTTAAATAAGTCAGTGTTTAAAATGGACAAGATAGGTGCTTCTGTCAAAGGATGTGTTTGTTTGAGTCGGATGAATAATGAATATGATGCTCTTTTTAAATCTCGTTTTCACGGTGCCATAAATATTCGTGGGATAAGGTACCAAATTCTTTATTCAATCCTTCGTGCCTTTGAACTTTACGACAATAAAACACAAGCAGCCTCAATTACACTTGAAGGGATTGAAGATGTAGATGTAGAGGTTATTGGTTTTAAAATTTTTAATGAATACGTTCAAGTAAAATCTGCAAGTAAGCCTTGGGCTTGGAGTAATCTCAAGAGTTATAAGAATAAAATAGGTCCAATTCAAAATTTTTTAGAGGCATATAGAGTAGATTCAGATTCAAACTTTTTGCTAGTATTCGATTTTGAATTAAAAAATGAAATTGAAAAGATTTCAAGGTTCAATTCTCTTCCAGGAAAGATAGAGTCGTAAAAGTAGCTAATAGTTACCTATCGTAAAGATTTCAGCGCAAAATTTTGCACTTCATAAAAATCCTCCAATTTTTAGAGGTATTTTCATCAAATATAT
>MCHG01000453.1_pt1 | contig 11510 bp, 15 predicted proteins | sample 787351 | NCBI WGS metagenome assembly MCHG01 (sample SAMN05430296, study PRJNA330682) | permafrost metagenome | biome: Cold desert; feature: permafrost; material: soil; isolation source: enrichment culture inoculated with soil incubated with H2/CO2 at 20 degrees... ... | reverse complement strand
TACGGCACGCGGGTGCTCGCGTGGTGGGACGCTTCCTTAGGTTCCGGGTCCCGGGATTCTGGGTTCCAAGACCACCACGGCCGTCTCCGTCGATCGGCGGCGGGCGTAGCCGTCGAGATCCTTGTCGAGTGACCGCCAGAGGTCCCAGAGCCGGGCACGCTCCGCTCCGGTCGCGGCGTGGGCGACGACCTCACGGGTCCCGTCGGTGAGCTGCGCCCGGGCCTGCGGGTGCGCCTGCAGGTTCAGCCACCACGCGGGTTCTCCTTCGCCCCAGCCGTTCATCGCCATGGTCACCAGGTTCGGGCCGTCCTCGAAATAGCCGACGATCACCGACCGCTCCTGACCGCTGCGGCGCCCGATTGTGGTCAATCGCAGTGCGCCCCAACGCTCGGCCCGAGCGGGCCACAGGCCGCGACGCCCGCCGGTGAACCGGACCAGGGCTCGGTGCACCTTCCAGAAGAGCACGATGAACCATCGCGGCTGAAGTCGCGGGGTGCGTTCGCTCTCACCAGGCATCCTGACCAGCCCCTTCCGCCGCCGGCACCGGTCATGGTAGCGGGATCTCGTCACCCGCGCGCCCTGCCGGACGCGACGTCAGGGCACGGAGTCCCGGTCGGCTGTTCCTAGTGATGCCGCCTGGCGAGCATGAACATGGTCCAGTTCAGGCTGAGGAATCGGAAGAACTGCACGAAGAGGTTGCTGCGCCGGCGCAGCTCCCTCGTTCCGGGCAGTGGTGCGGTGTCGATGCGGTGTTGTGCGTTGTCCATGGGGTTCTCCTCCGCCGGGACCGGTTACTCGGGGATCAGGTACCAGAACGGGTACGCCCTGGCCTTGTAGAGGAACATGGTGTGCAGCATCCGCTTGACCCAGTGGGCGGCCAGGCCGATCTCACCGGTCGTCTCGTTCGGATCCCGGCCATCCGTGTCGGGGTACCGGGAATAGTCGGGCACGATCGGGGACATCGACATGGCAGCCGCGGTGCCGGAGAGCATTCCGGTGCCGGTGGAGGCGATGCAGGCTGCCCCCATCTCGCCCATGGAGCCGTGGTGGGTCGGCTCGGTCGACCCGGTGAGGATCATGTCCGCGATGGTCATGGCGACGACCTTGCCCATCGCGCCCGACGGCATGCCGGTGCGCGGGGGAGCGGGGGCCACGGCCACGCCGCCCGGCGTGGCATAGGGCCGGGAAATGGCGTGCGGCGGTGCGAACGCGATCCCAATGCCGAAGACGTTGCGGTACGAGGGGGTCTGGTAGGTTCTGGGCCAGTCCGCGGCGGTCCACTCCTCGAACGGCTTGGCAGCGTAGTTCGCGTCGACGCGCATGAAGCCGCTGGGGGCGAAGATCGTGTCGGTGATGTCCGTTCCATCGCGGTCAAAGGCCGTGAGTCCGGCGCCGCGGAACGGGGGCAGGAGCATGGCGAAGTCGAACGGTTGGGCGCCCTCCGAGCCGTCGATCTGCGTGTAGTGAATCAGGCCCGGTTCGATTCTCGTGACAGCGGCCTGGGTGATGGCCTTCATTGTTCGCTCGCGGAACAGGGACTCCATCCACGCTTCGCTCGTGACGCGCTGCCCGCCCGTGGAGAAGGTCATGCCGCCCACACCGAAGTCGCCCAGCTCGTGCTCATTCGTGAGGTAGATCACCTCCGCCAGGTCGCGCACGCCGGCGTTGCGCAACTCCTGCTCCACGTTGAACGCGTACTCGAAGGCGGCGCCCTCGCAGGTGCAGGTGCCGTGCCCGACGCCCACGACGAGCGTCTGGGGTGTGCCCGCCCTGAGGGTGGCGATGACCTCGGCGAGCCGGGCGGCGGCATCGACTGCATGGCTGGGCGTACACACCGACACGGTGTAACCGGAATCCGGACCCAGGCCCGGCGTGGCCTCGAAATTGAGCTTCGGTCCGGTCGCGTTCACCAAATAGTCGTAACGGATGCGCTCGGTGCGGCCCTTCCGCGCGGGATCGGTGTAGACCACGTCGACGGCACCGCGGGGGCTGTCTGCATCGCCCGCCGGGTAGAGGGTCACGGCCTTCGCCTGCCGAAAGTCGATGCCTTTGCGTCGGTAGATCGGGGCGAGGGGGAAGACGACCCTGGCCGGGCTCATTCTGCCGACGCCGACCCAGATGTTCGAGGGGATCCAGTTCCACTTCGCGTTCGGCGACACCACGACAACCTCATGGCGCTTGCCGAGACGCCTCTTGAGATAGAGCGCCGCGGTATGGCCGGATACCCCGGCTCCCAGGACGACGACACGTGCCATTTGAGACCTCACATCCTCAGCAACGGTGCGGTTGATCCGACCCTACTCTTGCGCTCGACACTTTCCGGGAGCCCTGTTCACCCGGATGGTTGTGCTTGATCTGCATTCACCCACCCTCCTGGTCATGACGGACCGCTCGCGGATCGAAATTGACTACTGTCCCCAGGGTCGGGGTGTGTGGTTGGACCGCGGCGAACTCGACAAGATCATCGAGCGATCTTCGATCGCCGCCGTGCCGCAGGCATCCGTCCAGCCTCCGGCCGGCTACCCGGCGAACGACGGCTGGGCACGCTCTTCGACTGGGGCTAATCCGGCATCGGCGCCGCCGGCGCGTCAGCCCGCCGTCTGCCCTTTTTCAGATTGGCAAAGGGAAGCGCTCCGTGTGCCGCAATGAAGGCGTCGATCAACGTCGACTCCGCATCTTCCGGGTCTTCACCCGGCGTAGCCTTCCAGGCCACGAGGAGGTCATCACGATCCGCCAGCTGCCAGATGTATCGCCCACCCCAGTGACCAACCTTTGCGCCGGCTCCGTGACGCCGGTACTGCGTGAGGCGCGTGCTCAAATTCGCGGCCTTACCGACATAGACGACGGGCACATCAGCAACCCACGCGGTGGCAAGCATCTTCCCGGTCGTCGTGGGATCTTTGCCTTTGAACCAGCCGGCCGCGCTGACCTCCAGAAAGTCGGGTGGCTGTTCGGCAGTCCGCACAACGAGGTAGACGCCTGGGCCCGGTGGCAAGGCTGTCACGGCCAGATCGGCAAATGGTACGAATCCTGTGAAGCCGGCTTCGATGAGCCCGCTCGGAGTTCAATCCTGCATGGCCCCAGTATGGCGGCTTGCTCGTCGTAGCCGACGCATCCCGCGCGCCGATTGATGGTCGTATGAGAGTAGAAATTCGGCACATGTGGCTGTTCCGTCGTCAGCAGGCTGCGTAGGGTCGAGGAATGCAGAACGTGATTGCGCCCTTGTTGATGGGCCTCGGAACCGGGCTCGCCCTCATCGTGGCCATCGGCGCCCAAAACGCGTTTGTTCTGCGGCTCGGCATCGCCGGCCGGGGCCGGGAGATCCTCGCCGTCGTCGCCATCTGCGCCGCATCCGACATCACGCTCATCGCCGCCGGGGTGCTCGGCATCGGTTCTGTGGTCGAGCGGTTTCCCCTGGCGCTCATCGTGCTGCGCTTTGTCGGCGCGGCCTTCCTCATCAGCTACGGAGTGCTGGCCGCTCGCCGCGCCGTGCATCCCGGTGCACTGCGCGTCGACGACGGTGCAGTGGCGCCAACCCCCGGCGCAGTGGCAACCGAGATTCACGGCGCGACGCTGACCGTCGAACGCCCCGTCGGTCTCCGCGCAGCGGTGTTGACTGCGCTGGCTTTCACCTGGCTCAACCCGCACGTGTACCTCGACACCCTGATCTTCGCGGGATCAATCGCCAACCAGCAAGGGCCCGACCTGCGCTGGTGGTGGGCGGCGGGTGCCATGGTCGCGAGCCTCGTCTGGTTTTTCGCCCTCGGCTTCGGTGCGCGCCTCCTCCGGCCGATCTTCGCTCGTCCGGCGGCATGGCGCGTTCTCGACATCTGCATCGCTGTGGGAATGATCGGCCTCGGGCTTGGCCTCGCAATCGCCGGCTGACCGAACGAGCCTGCCGGCGCCCGAACCTCTTGCGGCACCACGTCAGGAGAGCTAAAGTACAACCAAATGGTTGTAGATAACGTGGTGGACGACGAAGCGGACCGCATCTTTCATGCGCTCGCCGATGCGACGCGCCGGGACATCGTGGTGCGTGTCGTCCAGCAGGAGCAGTCGGTGTCGACGCTCGCCGAGAGCTATGCGATGAGTTTCGCGGCGGTCCAGAAGCACGTGGCGGTGCTCGAGCGGGCGGCCCTTGTCGTCAAGGAACGCCGGGGGAGGGAGCAGATCGTGCACGGAAACCTCGAAACCGTCCGCCAGGCCACCCGCCTGCTTCAGCGCTACGAGAAACTCTGGCGGTATCGCGTCCAGAACATCAGCAACATCCTGTCCGAAGACCCAGAAGAAGACCCAGAAAAGGAAAACGAGTAAAGGAGAGAGTTCATGACTGTCGTCAGTTCACACAAAGATCCGGAGGCGCTGACCCTCACGTTCGTGGCCGAGTTCGACGCGAGCGTGGAACGGGTGTGGCAGGTGTGGGAGGATCCCCGCCAGCTCGAGCGGTGGTGGGGCCCGCCCACGTGGCCGGCAACCTTCGACCGGCACGACTTCGTGCCGGGTGGCCGGTCGAACTACTACATGACCGGCCCCGACGGGGAGAAAGCCCGCGGCTGGTGGGTGATCACGTCGATCGAGCGGCCGCACCGGCTGGAGTTCGACGACGGATTCGCCGACGAGAACGGTGAGCCCGTCGGCGACATGGGCGCGACACACGGTGTCGTGACGCTGGAAGCATCCGAGGTTGGCACCCGGATGACCGCGGTCACCACCTTCGAGAGCGTGGAACAGCTCGAGAAGATGTCGGCCATGGGCATGGAGGAAGGCATGCGGGAGGCGCTGGGCCAGATCGATGCGCTGCTCGCCGAAGTGAGGGCCTGACCGGTCCGGTCCGGTCAGGTCAGGCCTGGGCGTCTGCGGCCACCTCGACAGGTCGTCTGTCCTGCAGGGCGCGCAGGGCTGGGATGCCGACCGGCTCGGCCGAAAGCAGGGGAACAACGGCCAGCCTGTCCGCGTAGCGGCTCTGCACCTGGTCGATCTCTGCCAGTTCGTTCGCGGCCCGCGCCCGGAGGAAGGGGGAGTCCGGTGCCGCCGCCGCGATCGAGTTGTTGATGATCCAGGCCCACGGCGTGATGCCGGCGCGGCGCAGGTCTTCTTGCAGCTCGGCTGCCTCGAGCACCGGGGTGGTCTCGGCGAGGGTGACGAGCAGCACCTTCGTCTGCTCCGGGTCCTGCAGCTTCATCATCGGGGTGGTGACGTGCATGGTGCTGCCGACCTGGCGCTTGACCTCCCGGTCGTAGGAGCCGGTCGCGTCGAGGAGGAGCAGGGTGTGGCCGGTCGGTGCCGTGTCCATCACCACGAACTTGCTCTTCGCCTCCCGGATGACGCGGGAGAACGCCTGGAACACGGCGATCTCTTCGGTGCAGGGGGAGCGGAGGTCCTCCGCCAGCATGGCCAGGCCCTGCTCGTCGAGGTGGGCGCCTTTGCTGCGCATCACCGAGTCGGTGTAGCGCTGGATCTCTACGGCGGGATCGATGCGGGAGACTTCGAGGTTGTCTGCGCCGCCGTGGAGGGTGTCGGCCAGGTGCGCGGCGGGGTCCGTCGTCGTGAGGTGCACGGGGAGTCCGCGTTCGGCCAGCGCAACGGCGATGGCTGCCGCCATGGTGGTCTTGCCGACGCCGCCCTTACCCATGAGCATGACCAGACCGTGGCCTCCGGCGGCGATCTCGTCCACGAGGGCCGACAGCGGCGCGTCCGGCGTGACCAGCGAGGCATCCGCGGCGTCGGTGCGGGAGTTCCCGGGCTGGAGCAGGCTCCGCAGCGCGGGCAGGCCCACCATGTTGTTGCTCTTCAGATCGATGTGGTCCGTCGGCAGCGCTTTCAAGGCCTCGGACATGTCCGCGAGGGCGAGGCGTTCGCGGCCGTGGATGGACGTCGCCAGGGGGTCGGCCCCCGCGATGTCGGCGGGAAGGATGCCGTTGACCACCAGGTATTGGTTGCTCATGCCGATTCCGGCCAGTTCCGTGTGGGTTCGGGCGGCTTCCTGCAGCGTTGACTGCTGGGCCCTGGCGACCAGGACCAGCCGGGTGCGCGCCGGGTCGGCGAGGGCGGAGACGGCTTCGGCGTAGATCGCCCGCTGCTTTTCCAGCCCGGAGAGCGGGCCCAGGCAGGAGGGGTCGCCCTTGCCTTCGTTGAGGAAATCGGTCCAGGACCCAGGCAGCCGGAGCAGACGGATCGTGTGGCCGGTCGGCGCCGTGTCGAAGATGATGTGGTCGTAGGCGGCGGTCCACGCGGCATCCGTGAGGAGGTCGGTGAACTCGTTGAACGAGGCGATTTCGGTGGTGCAGGCGCCGGAGAGCTGTTCCTCGATCGAGGCGACGGCCGCGGCCGGGAGCACGCCGCGCACCGGTCCGACGATGCGTTCCCGGTACTGCTCCACGGCCTGCTCCGGATCGATTTCCAGCGCGGACAGGCCCGGCACCGACTCGATCGGAGTGACCGTGTTGCCAATGCTCACGCCGAAGACCTGACCGACGTTGGACGCCGGGTCGGTGCTGACGAGCAGAACGGATGCGCCGGCATCCGCCAATCGAACGGCCGTCGCACACGCGACGGAGGTCTTGCCGACGCCGCCCTTGCCGGTGAAGAAGAGGAATCGCGGGGCCGTGTCGAGGAACTTCAATGCCGTCATGGTCGCGCTAGCAGCAGCTGGTTCCGCCGCAGCAGGCGGAATCGCCTTGCTCCGTGGGGGCGGCCGTGGCGGTGGCCAGTGGCAGCAATCGCGCTTCCGGCACGGGGGCAACGGCAAGGCCGGCCCAGCGGGCCAGCTCGACGCGGGTGGGGTAGCGGCCGGTCAGGACGGTGGCGCCGTCGACGAGCACGACGGGAAGACCCTCCTCGCCTGCCGTGTGCAGGAAGGTGCGGGCGGTATCGTTTTCGGCGAAAGCCAGCGGCTCCTGGGCGAGGTTGAAGCGCGTGACCTCGCCACCCTCTGTGCGCACCCAGTCCATGTCGGCCGAGAACGTGATGAGCTGCTGGTCGACGTCGACCCCGCAGATGCCCGTGCCGCAGCAGAGGCCTGGTTCGAAGATCTGGATGTTAGTCATGTGGCAACTATATCGATGGTTGTCGATGCTATGCAACCGGGGTGAGGGTCTTGAGGAGTTCCTCGACCCGGCCCTTGATCTGGTCGCGGATTACGCGGACCTCGTCGAGCGAAAAGTCGGCGGGATCCGTGAGCGCCCAGTCCTGGTACTGCTTGCCGGGGTAGATCGGACAGGCGTCACCGCACCCCATGGTGACGACGACGTCTGCGGCCTGCACGACGTCGTCGGTGAGGGGTTTCGGGAACGCCTCGCTGAAATCGAGTCCGATTTCGGCCATCGCTGCGACGACCGTGGGATTGAGCTCAGGGGAGGGCGCGGAGCCTGCGGAGCGCACGTGCACGGCCCCACCGGAGAGGGCGTTGGTGAGCACGGCCGCCATTTGGGACCGTCCGGCGTTTTGCTCGCAGACGAACAACACCTCGGGAACCGGGTGGTCGATCGCGCCCTTCGCCTGCGCGAGCGCGGTCAAACGGTCCGTGGCGAACCGCATCGTGTTCGTCACCAGGTACGCCTTCACTTTCGACGTGCGCAGCAGCGACACGTAGGACTCGAGCACATAGCGCTCGATCGTTTCGGCGCCGAAGACGCCGGCGAACTTCACGGTCAGGTCCCGGGCGAGGCGCTTCAGGTGCTCCTCCGGAAAGGTCAGGCCCGGCAGGGCCCGGTGCGCGCCGGCGTCGCTCATTGTCCGCGCGTCTTAGGCCGCGGTGGGAAGGATTTCGGCGAGCAGCTTCTCGATCCGTGCCTTGATCTCGTCACGGATCGGGCGGACCGACTCGATGCCCTGGCCGGCCGGGTCGTCGAGTTCCCAGTCCTCGTAGCGCTTGCCGGGGAAGATCGGGCAGACGTCGCCGCAGCCCATGGTGATCACCACATCGGATTCCTTCACGGCGTCCGTGGTGAGCACCTTGGGCACGTTGCCGGCGATGTCGATGCCTTCTTCGGCCATGGCCTCGATCGCAACCGGGTTGATCTGGTCTTTGGGGGCGGAGCCTGCGGAGAGAACCTCAACGCGGCCGTGGGACAGGGCGGCCAGGTAGCCGGCGGCCATCTGCGAACGGCCTGCGTTGTGGACGCAGACGAAAAGTACGGTGGGCTTGTCAGGCATGGCGTTTCCTTTGCTCGTGAAGACTCAACTAAAGCATAGACGGCCATCTATGGGTTGTGAAGGGTTCAGACGGAAATTCAGCTGCCGTTCACCCTGGCGGCCGACAGCTCGATCTCGGTCAGCAGGTCACGCACTCGCCGGGTGATGTCGTCGCGCACCGCGCGCACGCCGTCGAGGGGCAGGCCGACCGGGTCGGCGAGCTCCCAGTCGAGGTAGCGGCGGCCGGGGTAGACGGGGCAGGCGTCGCCGCAGCCCATCGTGATCACATAGTCGGCGGCGCGCACGACTTCGTCGGTCAGTGGTTTGGGGTACTCGCCGGCGATCGGGACTCCGACCTCGTCGAGCACGTTCATTACGAGCGGGTTCACGAGCTCGGCGGGGTCGGACCCTGCGGTCCTGACGCGCACTCGGTCCCCGGCGAGCGACCGAAGGATCGCGGAGGCCATTTGGGACCGTCCGGCGTTCTGCACGCAGACGAAGAGCACCTCGGGCGTCTCGTCGGTGACCAGGTTTTCGACGGTCGCCAGGGCGCTGAGCCGTTCCCCGGCGAACCGGCTGGTGAGGGAGGGCAGGTAGCGGGTGATTCGGGCTCTCTCGGCCAGGAGCGCGTAGCTTTCCCTGACATAGCGGTCGATTGTCTCCACGGAGAACACGCCGCGGAATCGCATCGCGAGGTCCTCGGTGATGCGCTCCAGCACCGCCGGTGCCAGCGGAATCGGTGGCGCACCCCGGCGCGCGCGCAGCACCTCGGTCACGTCCGCCTGTCGGCCCGGCGTGACGGAGTACCAGGCGACGCGGCCGTCCTGCTCACGCTCGAGGAGACCCTCTTCGACCATGACCCGCATATGGTGGCTCACGGTCGGCTGGCTCAGCCCCAGCGCAGTGGCGAGCTGTCCGACGAGGGCACGGCCGCCGGGACTGTCGACGACCATCCCGAGCAGTTGCACCCTGGTCGGATCCGTCAGCACTTTCAGGCTCCGGGCGATGCCTGCAGCGGCGTCGCGAGTCGGAATGGCCATGAGCGTGAGTCTAATCGGGCGAATGCCGCCGCACCCTGCGGCGCATCAGCAGCAGTTCGACGCGCCACCACCGCCGGTGGAGCAGACGCCGGTGGCCGGGAGAATGAGCTGCACCTGTCGGGCAGCGTCACGGTTGCCCGCGAGTTCGTCCGCGATCGAGCGCACCTGCTCGTAGCCGGTCGCGAGGAGGAACGTGGGCGCACGTCCGTAGCTCTTCATGCCGACGATGAAGAAATCCCGCTCGGGCTGGGTCAGCTCGGCCACCCCGTGCGGCGACACGGTGCCGCAGCTGTGCAGGTTCGGGTCGATCAGCGGAGCGAGGGCAGCGGGGGCTTCCACGATCTCATCGAGGGAGAGACGGATCTCGCGCAGCATGTCGAGGTTGGGCCGGAATCCGGTCGCATTCACGATGACATCCGCGCGGACGTGTTCCAGGCCTCCGCGGCGGTTGCCGACGATGTCGACGCCGTCGCCGTCTCGCTCCAGTCCGACGATTTCGAATCCGTCCACCTGGCTGATCGCGCCGGATTGGGCGAGGCGGCTGACGGAAGCCCCGATCGACGCGCGAGCCTGAAGCTCATCGTCGGCCGAGCCCAGGACGCGTACGGCTGCCGTGTTGCGAATGATCCAGGTCACGGTCGTGCCCGGTTCATCCTGCGCAAGCTGCGCCAGGTTGATCAGGGTGTTGGCCGCGGAGTGTCCCGCTCCGACGACGGCCGTGTGCTTGCCGGCGAAACGGTGACGTTCGGCGCCGAGGACGTCGGGCAGGGCGTGGCTGACGAGGTCGGCGACGCCTCCAAATCCCAGCGGGTCGAGGCCGTTCGAGCCCAGGCTGTTGGGGTTCGGGACGCGATGGCGTCCAGGGCGGCCAACGGCTCGAGGTAGTGGGCGATCAGCTCGCTCCCGGTCGGAAGTGAGGACTCGTCGGGCTCGGTCCAGCCGCTGGCCAGCAGGAGTCGCCGGGCCGCGGGATCGACGAGATGCTTCCAGGGGGAGAACAGCCGGGTGTGCCCCCAGGCGGCCATGCTGGTGGCGATGCTCTCGCCGGCCTCGTAGACGATGAAGTCGATGCCGCGCTCGTGCAATTGTGCGGCGGCGGCGAGCCCGATCGGTCCCGCGCCGATGATCGCCACGGGCAACGTGCCAAGGTGAAGGTTTCGGGCTGCAGGAGCCGTCAGGTCGATGAGTGTCATGTCGATGCCGTCCCTCTATATGGATTGTTGTCGATGAACGAATCCTGCCCCACAATATCGACAGATGTCAATGTTGACTTATGCTGGGCACATGTCCACTCCCACCTTGCTTCCGCTGACCGAAAACGTGGTCTGCCGGGCCCCGCTGACCCGGCAGCCCCTTGACGCCGGGCAGGCGGTGGACCTCGCCCGTCTCCTGAAGGCCCTGGCCGATCCGGCGCGGTTACGGTTGCTGTCGATCGTTGCGGCTTCCGAAGGCCAGCAGGCGTGCGTGTGCGACCTGACCGAGCCCGTCGGCCTCAGCCAGCCCACGATCTCTCACCACCTCAAGGTGCTCATGGAGGCGGGTTTCCTCAGTAGGTCCAAGCGCGGCACCTGGGCCTATTACGCCCTGGTCCCCGGGGCACTTGACTCCGTCGCGACAGTGCTCGTCACAGCATGAGCGAATTCGCCCGGCGAGTTTCTGCCGAGTTTCTGGGGAGCCTTCTGCTGGCCGCACTCGTTGTGGGTTCCGGCATCGCAGCGCAGCAGCTTTCCCCGAGCGACGTGGGATTGCAGCTGCTCGAGAACGCCCTCGCCACGGCGCTGGGACTGTTCGCGATCATTCTGATCTTCGCGCCGGTCAGCGGCGCCCACTTCAACCCGGTCGTCTCGCTCGTCGACGCGGCGCTCGGGCACCGGTCCTGGCGCGACGTGGCGGCCTACGTGCCGGCACAGATCCTCGGCTGCATCACCGGAGCGGTCGTCGCGAACCTGATGTTCGGGCTTCCGGCTGCGAGCATCAGCGCGACCGAGCGCCTCTCGGCCCCGCATCTGCTGGCGGAGGTCGTGGCTACCGCGGGCCTCGTGCTCGTGATCTTCTCACTCGTCCGATCGGGCCGGGGTCACCTCGCGCCGGCCGCGGTCGGCGCCTACATCGGCGCCGCATATTTCTTCACGAGTTCCACCAGCTTCGCGAACCCGGCCATCGCCATCGGCCGGATGTTCTCCGACACCTTCGCCGGCATCGCGCCGTCCGCAGCGCCGGGCTACATCGCCGCCCAGCTGGCCGGGGGACTGCTCGGCTTAGTCCTGGTCCGGCTCTTCTACCCGAGCGCCGGCCAGGGCGTCGGACCCGCACAGGCGAAGGCCCCGGAGTCGGCGG
>MCHG01000452.1_pt1 | contig 11551 bp, 9 predicted proteins | sample 787351 | NCBI WGS metagenome assembly MCHG01 (sample SAMN05430296, study PRJNA330682) | permafrost metagenome | biome: Cold desert; feature: permafrost; material: soil; isolation source: enrichment culture inoculated with soil incubated with H2/CO2 at 20 degrees... ... | reverse complement strand
TGTAATACAAAGGTGGAATCTAATTTCAGAATCACCTGAAGCAGCTCACGCCGTATTTGGCGAGGCTATACACATACCTAAATAAAAGTGCTAGTAATAAATTATTATTACATGTCAATAATAATTTATTGTGAAACAATAAATTATTATTGACTTATGATATGTTTATGCTATAATAATGATTACAGATAATCTATTGGAGGTATTTATGTATCAGAAAAGTATTATTCATTACATAACTAAAATTTGCATTGATATTTTATTTTATGCTGGAATTTTATGCTGTTGTTTGGTTCCATTTTTATCAATATGGATGAAAAATTATTTTTATGTATCTAATGAAAAAACATTGTTTATGATAATAATTTTATTATCGTCAGGAATTTCTGCTGTTTATATTTTGTGGCAGATGAAAGTAATATTTAAGACATTACTACAAGGGAACCCTTTTATTCATGCCAATGTTTCCTGTCTTAGAAAAATTGCTATTTCATGTTTGATTATTGCAATTATCTTTTTTATTAAGATGTTTTTCATGCCAACAATTTCAACAATGGTTATAATTGCGATATTTATTGTAGCTTGTTTATTGTGCTTAACATTAAAGGATTTGTTCAAGCAATCAATTTACTATAAAGATGAAAATGACTTAACAGTGTAGGAGGTAATATTATGGCAATAGTAATTCAGCTTGATGTAATGATGGCTAAAAGGAAAATTGGCTTGATGGAATTAGCCGAGAAAATGAATATAACGCCTGCCAATCTTTCAATATTGAAAAATAACAAGGCAAAGGCAATACGACTTTCCACACTAGAAGAAATATGCAAAGCGTTGGATTGTCAGCCTGGTGATATTATTGAATATGTTGAAAATGAGGTGGATGTAAGTGGAAAGTAAAATAAAAATTAAATTATCATTGTATGGAATTATTTCAGCAATTTCTTATATAGTCTTGATATTGACCCCAAATCCTGGAGTGAGTGTGCTCTTATTTATTATAGTTCAATTTGCCTCGATATATATGATTATTAAAAATAATTTGGATATAAACATTAAAGGCATTTTGTTGATGGTACCAATATTTATATTATCCATCAATAGATTTATTAGCTCTAATCGTATGTGGAGCACAACTAATTTTCTAGCAATTGTTTTACTATATAGTGTAATGATTTTATTACTTAATAAAAGTTTGTTTTTAAAAAACCTAAATATAGAAAATATATTTAGAATAATTTTCAACATATTTGAGCCAATAGCTAATTTTGGTGTACCAATCAAATGGATGAGCTTTAAATCAAATAATGATAAGAATGTAATAATTAAAAGAGTAATCATAGGTATAGCAATATCAACTCCATGTGTATTGTTTCTGACATTAATGCTTTCATCTGCGGACATGATCTTTAATAACAATGTATTGTCATTTAACAAATGGCTTTCAAGTTTATTTAATTTTGATTATATATTTAAATTGATTATGGGCACTTTTGCTGGATTGTATTTGTTCGGACACTTATACAATGTTTTAGTGGATAAAGACAAAAATATTGTTAAATTAGATTCTTTAAATAAAATTACTATTAAGCAGATAAATGGAGATTTGATTGTTTTAAACATTTTATTGATTTCAATATTACTGATTTATTCAATTTTCATTGCTATTCAATTTAAATATTTATTTTCTTCGGGAGAGTTACCATTTGGACTCAATTATGCACAATATGCAAGACGAGGATTTTTTGAATTGGTGTTTTTAAGCGTATCAAATATAGGGTTAATATTGCTAATTACATATCTATTAAAGGATAAAATATATAGTGATAAAACTAAATGGGCAATGGTTACAAAGGGTATGATGATTTATCTATGTGCAGTAACAGGTATTTTGCTAGTTTCATCCTATTACAGAATGTCGCTTTATGACAGTGCATACGGCTTCACAAGATTAAGGATTCTTGTTTATTTATTCCTATTATTTGAAAGCTTTGGACTTTTGGCAACATTGTTTTATATATTAAAGCATAATTTTAATATATTATTGGTTTATGCTTCTATTGGACTAATTTATTATTTGACTCTTAATATTATTCCTATTGATGGGGTAATAGCTAAAAGAAACATTGATATGTATCTAAGTGGCAAATCTGGAAGTGTTGATATAAATTATTTAATGACGTTATCTCCAGACGCTGCACCTGAAATATTCAGATTGTTAGACAAGGATGTTGAAATAATAACTAGGGTACGAGCAAGCAATTATTTGTCTGAGCTTCAAAAAAGGTACAGTGCTATGGAATATAATTGGCAAAGCTATAATTTATCAGTTGAAAAAAATAAAAACTTACTTCTTCAATTGGAGTTAAAGGGAAAGGCTTAAATATCAATATGTATTACTTGAAAACTTTATTAATATGGAATACATATTGCAGTTTCCAAAGATATTTTCTACATTCCTGTCTTTTAATTTTGTGGCACAATACTTATATTTGAATATATTGATATGTATAATAGAAATTTTAATAAATAGACACAAGGAGGCGTTTTAAAGTTGTACAATTGGAATTTCCCATACTCAAAATACAGTTATGTTAATATAAGCAATGTCTTGCCTGAAAAAGATATTATAGTGCAGCCAGGATTTTTAGATGTCTTGGTATTTAATGAACTTGGAGCACCAATGAAAAATGCAATAGTAACAATATTAATATTGGATAGGCTTGCTGGTGAAGCTCCAATTCAAATTGGATTGACAGATGCAGAAGGTAGGTCACAACACTTTACAGTGCCGACAACATATGCCATAATCAATCTTAAAGGACAGAACTTCGATTTTACAACCTATAATGTAAGAGTAGAAGCTATAGGATATTATTCAGCACAGACAAATAATATACGCTTTTATCCAGGAATAACAACTACATTAACTTACCCTATGAATTCTATACCAGTAAAAATACCTGGGGTAAACCTTGAACAAATAATTAATCTGCCAGAATCTAAGTTTGAATAGTACTGTATATAAAAATCCCGCATTTAAGTCAAAAATGGAGGTAGTTGTTCAAGACAACTGCCTCCATTTTGTTTTACCTAAATAAATAGGGGAATAATAACCACCAGAAAGGATTTCTTAAGTCAAAATCATTTCTTCTGTCATATTCATTTCTTCTGTCATATTCATTCCTCATGTCATAGTCATTTCTTCTGTTAAATTCATTTCGTATTTCAGCAACGTCAAATTCATTTCCTATAGTATTATTATCATCAAATCTGTTCATGCTTAAGTCATTATCATTGTAAATGTAATGGCTGTACATAGGGTAATTATTATTACTATTATTATTCATATATGCTCCTTTAGCTTTGTAAAAGTAAATGACATAAAATACTAATAGCGAATATTTTAGCCATCTACTTTTATAAAATTTAATATACTATAATATATGTTAAAACATATATCATGACACTAAATTCCTGAGTTATAAGTTTAAAAGTAAGTTAAGAGTAGAATTGGGTAAAAAAAGTTTTATATTAATTAGTAATGGCAATTATAGAATGGTAACTAAATGTATTTATCTATGGATAAATAACAATTTCTATACTATAATTAATATAAAAAAGGCGGAGGGTGGATTAGTTATGAAAATAAAAACCTTTAAGGTTGAACAATGGATGAATGATTTTGAAAACGATGCCATATATAATCTGGGTGAAACATGTATTGATTCTATGACATTAGGTGAGCTTATAGAGCTTTCTGGGTACAAGCCAGAAGAATACTTATCATCATTAAAGGACAAAAGGATGACTTATAGCCATATCTATGGTTCTCCAGAATTTTTAAAGGGTGTATCAGATTTATATAAAAGTATTAAGCCTGAGCAAGTTATTCCTACTCATGGTGCTGTTGGTGCTAACAACATGGTTATTTTATCTATGATTGAACCAAGTGATAACATGATATCTGTAATGCCTACATATCAGCAGCATTATTCTATACCTGAATCGATTGGTGCAGAAGTAAGAATATTACAGCTTACACCTGAAAATAAATTTTTGCCTGATTTGGATTTATTACGAAGCTTAGTTGATGAAAATACTAAAATGATTACTATTAATAATCCTGATAATCCTACTGGTTCATGGATTCCTGAAAAAGAAATGATGGAAATTGTAGAAATAGCTAAAAGTGTTGGTGCATATATTTTGTCAGATGAAGTTTATAGGGGTATATCTGAGGACGGGAGTTACATGACGTCAATTGTTGATTTGTATGATAAAGGAATTTCAGTTGGGAGCATGTCTAAGATTTTTTCATTAGCTGGGCTTCGCATGGGTTGGATTGCTTCTAGAAGTGAGGAAGTATTTAAAGCTTGTCTTGAGAGAAGAGATTATGACACAATTAGCTGCGGAGTGCTTGATGATTTATTTTCCTCAATGGCACTTTTAAACAAAGAAAAGATATTCGATAGAAATAGAAATATTTTACTAAAAAACAGGGCGATCTTAGATCAATGGGTTCAAGAAACACCTGAGGTTCATTATATTAAGCCAGTGGCTGGAACAACAGCACTTGTTTATTATGATAATAAAATGCCTTCATATGATTTGTGTGTAAAATTATTAAGTGAAAAAGGTGTGCTTTTTACACCAGGGTCTTGTTTTGAAATGGAAGGCTGTGTAAGAATAGGATATGCATTTGATTCAAAGACTTTAAGAGATGGATTGGATAAATTTACTGAGTTTTTAAGAGAAATATAATAGATTTAGATTAAATTATTAAGTCTCGTAATTGAAATGTTGGAATTTACTGAATAAAAATTAACATTTAAAATAGTATTTAATTAAATTATGATAATAATGAGTTGCTTCAGGCAGCTCATTATTTAGATGAATTTTTTTAATTGATATTATGAAATATGGTATAATGTAAAAGAATTTTTTATGCATGTTTATAAGGATATGCTTGTCTTAAAGTATTAAATATGAGGGGATAATCATTTTATGTCTATATCATTTAAGAAACTTTTAATAATGATTTTTATTTCTATAATTATTATATTTATAGCTATAAGTCAATCAATTGATAATACATTCGATTTAGGTTTATATGAATATATTCAGTACTCATTTCCCCTAACAGAAGCAGAAGCCAATTATTTGTTAGATAAAAAGACTTTATATTTTACATCTGATAATAATGCTCCTCCTTTTGCATATATTGATAAAACTAATAGGCAGTATAAGGGTTTAGTTTTAGATTATGTAAATGCGCTTTCTATTGAATTAGAGATTGATATAGAGTTTCTTCCACAGAAATGGGAGGATGTAATAACCAGTGTAATTTCTGGTGATGCTGATATGTGTGATGCTTTTCCAAGCGAAGAAAGAATGAAATATCTATTATTTTCCGAACCTATATATAATTTAAGAGCTATAGTAATGACGAATAAAAATTTAAATAATATTGTTAATTCTGCTGATTTATCAGGATATAAAGTGGCTATACCTTCAGGTGACTATGCTATAGAATATATAAAAGAAAACATACCAGATGTTAGGATTATAGAAACATCAAATTTATTAGATTCATTAACAGCTTTAATGGGTGGACAAGTAGATGCAGTAGTTGGAGATGAACCTGTTTTACTTAACTTTGTAAATGAACTTGATATTAATGATGAAGTCAATATTTTGAATTCATCATTATATGATAGAGATGTATGTATTGGAGTTAATAAATCTGACGCATTGCTAATTAGTTTATTGAATAAAGGTATTTTAAGCTTGCAAAAAAAGAATTTTGTCGAGAAGATTCAGCAAAAATGGTTTGGTATTTCAGCTCCTATTTTAAAAAACAAGGTTCCAGAAAACTTCATGTTGTTTATTATAGTTTTAAATGCTATTTTAATTATAATATTCACAGGTATAGGATTGTGGAGTTATACATTAAAAATAGAGGTAATGAAAAGAACGGAGGAATTAAATAAAATTAGGAATAATTTACAAGTTACATTTGATAATCTAATGAATTTTTTAGTATGTCTTGATGAAAATGGATATATAGTTAATGTAAACAAGTCATTTCGAAAATTCATAAGTAAAGTAGATAATATTGAAGGTATTTATTATAAAACCGTTCCAATAATAAGTCATATAGTTATTACGAAAGAATTAAATAGTTTAAAAGAATTATTTTTTGAAGGACGCTATTATCTATTTTCAATTTCTACACTAAAAAATTCAGATTTTAAATATTTGATATTAATCGATGATATAACGGATAAAAAGCTTAGTCAGCAGCAAATTTTACAACAAAATAAGATGATAGCATTAGGGCAACTTGCAGCAGGAGTTGCTCATGAAATTAGAAATCCTATCGGTATTATTAAAAATTATTGTTATATACTTAAAACATACGTTTTGAGTAATGATCCTGTAACGGAAGAATCAATAGATGCTATAGAGCTTTCCGTTCAAAGAGTTGATAAGATAGTCAATAATTTGCTTGATTTTTCACATAATGATACTAATACTTTATCGTTGATTAATTTAAATGAATTGATAATGAATATTATCTCTTTAGAGAACAAAGCGAGTAATAAAAAGGATATTGAAATTATAGTTAACTGTAGTAATGATCTAAAACTCTTTTGTAGGACAGAGTCATTAAATCATATATTTTTAAATTTGCTTTCTAATTCAATAGATTCTATAAATAATTATGGTAAAATTATAATTAATTGCAACAAAGAAGAAGGTTTTATAAGGATTGATTTTATTGATAATGGAACTGGTATCAGTAAAGAAAATTTAGAACTTATTTATAATCCTTTTTTTACTACCAAAAAGGTTGGACAAGGAACTGGTTTAGGACTATACATAGTTTATAATGAAATTAAAAAAATTGGCGGAGAGATTCAAATTGATAGTCATATTGGGATAGGAACTAAATGTACAATGAAAATTCCAATATTAAAGGAGGTGTGCGATAATGTATAATTTCAAGGTATTGGTTGTAGATGATGAAATCGAATTTAGAAATGTTTACAGACTAATGTTGCAATACAAGGGTTATAGTGTTACATTAGCTGCTTCAGGTGAGGAGTGTTTAAATTTACTTAATATCGATGCATATGATCTAGTTTTAACTGATTTAAAAATGGATAGTATGGATGGTATTGAATTGTTAAAAACAATAAAAGATAGAAATTATAAATGTGAAGTTATTTTAATAACAGCATTCAGTACGGTAGATAATGCTGTTACTGCAATGAAGCAGGGTGCATTTGGCTATTTCATTAAAGGACAGGATCCGCAAATTCTTTTGAAAGAAATAGAAAAAATTGTTATTATTAATGAGTTAAAAAATGATGTTAAGATATATAAAAATAACCAAATGAATTTTAACTGTTATTTAGAAACCAAAAGCAATAAGTTTGCAGATGTATTGAGAATATCAGAAAAGGCTGCTGAAAGTAACTCAAACATATTAATTCTTGGCGAGTCGGGATCTGGAAAAGAAATAATTGCTAAATATATACATCAATGCAGTAGCAGAAAAGATAAAAGTTTTGTTGCGGTAAATTGCCAAGTTTTTTCTGATGGATTGTTAGAGTCGGAATTGTTTGGACATGAAAAAGGATCATTTACTGGGGCTATTGAAAAAAGAATTGGAAGATTTGAAGAAGCTGATAATGGTACATTGTTCCTTGACGAAATCGGCGAAATTTCTTTAAATACACAAGTTAAGCTATTAAGAGTAATTGACAATAAATGCATTGAAAGAATAGGTAGCAATAATAAAATAACTGTAAATTTGAGATTAATAAGTGCTACGAACAAGAATCTAGAAAAAGTAATATTAGAGGGTAAGTTTAGAGAGGATTTATTTTATAGAATAAATACTATAATTATATGTGTTCCACCACTAAGAGAAAGAAAAGATGACATTCCTGCTTTAATTAAATATTTCTTAAATCTTTTTAAAAATGAAATGAAAAAAGATATTTCGAGTATTGAAGACGGTCTTTTGGATATACTTATGAATTACGATTATCCTGGAAATATAAGAGAATTGAAAAATATTATAGAAAGGTTAGTTGTATTAAGTGAAAATGGTCTTCTTAAAAAAAACGATTTGCCTGAAATAAAATTAAAAAGTGAAGGAAATTTTGAATTTAATACGGGACTTAAGACTTTAAGGGACATAAGACAAAATGCCGAAATTAATTATATAAAATATGTTCTTATGAGATGTAATAATAATATCAGCGAAGCGGCAAGGGTGTTGGATATAAGCAGAAGGCAACTTTATAATAAATTGTATGAATATAAAATTTTGATTTGAGAAATTAACTTTACATTGTGTGAATTTTATTATACACATCAGATTTTTTTTACTTCGTTTTTATTTTAAATTTGAATAAAGAGAACATAATATGCCATTTAAATAATTATTATACTCTGGCATGTTAATTGCTTTATTTATTATAAATAAAAAAAGGAGGATAGTATATGGAAAAGATTATTCAAATCAATGATTGGTTAAATGGTATTGTTTGGGGACCATTTATGATTGCTTTGCTGGTAGGAACAGGAATTTTTTTAACTATAAGATTAGGTTTTTTACAGGTAGTAAATTTAAAATTTATATTGAAAAACACTCTTGGTAAAATGTTCAAAAAAAATAACGGAGCAGAAGGAGATATTACATCTGGACAGGCTGGCCTTTCTGCTATTGCGGCTGTTGTTGGAACAGGAAATATTGCTGGAGTTGCTACTGCTATTGCTATTGGAGGTCCAGGCGCTGTTTTTTGGATGTGGTTATCAGCATTTTTCGGGATGGCTACAAAGTTTTCTGAAATAACACTAGGTATAAAATATCGTGAAAAGATGAAAGATGGCTCTGTTGCTGGTGGTGCTATGTACTATCTAGAAAAAGGATTGCATAATAAATTTATGTCATACTTCTTTAGCGTAATGGTTATAATAACATATTTTATAATGGGTGCTGTTGTAGATACAAATTCGGTCGCATTATCTGTTCAAGAACAGTGGGGTATAAAACCAATATTTACTGGAATAGCGTTAGCTATCGCAACAGGTATAGTAATATTAGGTGGAATTAAAAGAATGGGAAGGGTTTGTGAATATTTATCACCCATTATGGGAGGAATATATATTTTAGCTGGAATTTTCGTACTAGCATTAAATATAGAAAAGGTTCCTGGAGCAGTTGCATTAATTTTCACAAGTGCTTTTAAACCAATAGCAGCTACTGGTGGGTTTGCTGGTGCAGCAATAGGGCAGACTGTTAAAATGGGTTTTGCTAGAGGTCTTTTCTCTAATGAGGCTGGAATGGGAAGCTCGCCTATAATACATAGTAGTGCACAAGTTAACCATCCTATTGAACAATCTATATGGGGTGTAACAGAAGTATTCGTTGATACAATTATTATATGTTCTATAACTGCTATTACTATTCTTATATCTGGTGAATGGACTACTGGGGTTTCGGGAGTGGCGCTTACTATGAGGGCTTTCAATGCAACTTTACCAGGTAATATAGGCAGTTATATAGTTCTTGGTTCAGCTTTATTATTTGGATACTCATGTCTGATTACAGTAAACTTCTATTGTGAAAGAGCAGGCGAATACTTATTTGGACCAAAATGCATTCAGCCAATAAGATATTTATGGATTATATTTATTGTTATAGGTTCTATAGGTGGGCTGGAATTTGTTTGGTCATTAGCAGATACGGCAAATGGGTTAATGGCTATTCCAAACTTATTAGGTCTGCTATTCCTTAGCAATACAATTGTAAAATTAAAAAAAGAATATTTTGCTGACCAAAAAAATATAGCTCAAAAGGCTAAATAGTATAAAAACTATAAAATCCTAAAAGATAATAATCGATTCGGATTTTAATATAAGAATAGCAATTCTTAAGATATCATATTTAAATTATTGTTAATAAAGATTATTAATAAACTCTTTCTTGATTTTTTGTCTATATCTGATAAAAGTAATAAAAAAAATCAAGAGGCTAAATATTAAATATTACAGAAATGTTGTATAATTGGAATATGAAGAATATTCCATAGATGATAAAAAACTAAAGAAAAAATGTTAATTGAATGGGTATAGAGTTAATGCATTATTATTGAACTTAAAGGGCGAGTACAAAACTCGCCCTTCGATTATTCAGATATAGATTATTAAATTTAATAAATCAATTACAAATTTGATAGTAAATATATGACAAACGTCCTGTTATGTTTTTTAATGAGTAATAACTTTAATTTTTATTTCTTAGTATGATCAAATTCATATTTGATTTTTTTATATAATTCTTCATTTTGTATAACTTCAGCAGCAGTTAATACTAATGCTGCAATTGTGTTTTTCATTTGTTCTTTAGCATAATCAGTTAAAGTGCAGCTTGCCATTTCTCTTGTGTGAGCTATAATATTTTTATCATTAGTTACATCAAAGTATGGATGAATAGTTGGACACACTTGACTTACCTGACCAGCATCTAATGAACCTGTTCCACCTGGATGGTCACTCATATTAATTCCTGAAATTTCATAAATTTTTTCATTAAATATATTTGACAATGTTTCATTAGTTACCATATTATCATAATTAAATTCAAATTTAGTAATTTTTAGTTCGCATCCAGTTGCTAGTGCTGCTCCGCGTGCACAATTTTTAATTTTTTCTAAAAGTTCAAGATTATATGTTTTAGAAGTTGAACGTACATAAAATTGACTCATTGTATATTCAGGTACTATATTGGCAGCTTTTCCGCCTTCTATTATAACACCATGTACTCTTGAGTCACTTTTGATGTGTTCTCTTAGAGCATTAATTGAGTTAAATGTTTGAATTGCAGCATCAAGAGCATTAATACCCTTGTCTGGTGCTGCAGCTGCATGAGCGGTTTTTCCAAAGAATTCAAATTGAATTGGTTCTAACGCAAGAGAGGTACCACTTTTTATATATTCATTTCCTGGATGTGCCATCATAGCTATATCTACGTTATCAAATTCGTGATTTTCAACGTATGTAACCTTTGCTCCACTAGTTTCTTCTGCAGGGGTTCCAAATACAATTACAGTACCGCCAATTTCATCTATTATCTGTTTTAACACAATACCAGCTCCTGTACTTACAGTTCCTAAAATATTGTGTCCACAGCCATGACCTATACCTGGCAATGCATCATATTCTGACATGTAAGCAATTGTCAAACCAGGTTTTTTACTTTTATATTCAGCTTTAAAACCTGTATCAACACCGGAAAATTTAGATTGAACATTAAATCCATATTTCTTAAGGAGCTCAGTATGAAGCTTACATGAATTATATTCTTCATATCCAAGTTCGGGGTTGTTGTAAATCTCCAAACTTAATTCATTAAGCTCAGGAGTTAAATCACTAATTATTTTAATAACGCCATCTTTCATATAAACCTCCATTCCGCCGCTGTCGCTAGCGGCACAAATAGTTATGAAAAACAGGTGCGCGACTTTCACCA
>MCHG01000451.1_pt1 | contig 11588 bp, 11 predicted proteins | sample 787351 | NCBI WGS metagenome assembly MCHG01 (sample SAMN05430296, study PRJNA330682) | permafrost metagenome | biome: Cold desert; feature: permafrost; material: soil; isolation source: enrichment culture inoculated with soil incubated with H2/CO2 at 20 degrees... ... | reverse complement strand
GTGCGCGTTATTCGGGCGTTTTAGCGCGCACAACTGCGGTTTCGCGGGGGTTATTCGGTTGCGAGCCGGGTGGCGATCGCGGCGATCCGTTCGACGTCGTCGGGGGAGCCGCCGGCGAGGGCGGCCGCGTAGCCGACCAGGAACGTGGTGAGGGGCGCGGCCGGACGGGCCACGCCGTGGGCTGCGTCGCGGGCGAGGTCGAGCACGAGCGCGACGTCGATGACGTCGGCGGGAAGACCCAGCTCCCGGACGAGTCGGGTGACCCACTCGTCGAGCACGGCCGGGCCGGATGCCGCGGGGCTGGGCGGCAACACTGGTGCGGTGTCTTCTGGCATGGCGCTACTCCTTGGCGACGGTGACGGCTGCGGCCGTGCTGGCTGCGGCGGTGCTGGCGGCCGAGCGGCCCCCCGCCAAGGTTAGCCATCCGGAGGGGGAGTGCATAGGCTCAAGGGGCGCATGCCGACAACGACCGGGTCGTCACGAGCTCACTTTCGAAGAACAAATTTCCCGGACGCCCACGATGCCGAGCCGCTCCACCCGATCGGCCGGCCGGGCCATCACCCCAAATGCGGAGGAACTCCCATGGCCATGATCACTGACGTCTTCACCACGCGAGAATCACAGGTCCGGAGCTATTCCCGGTCCTGGCCGGTCGTGTTCGACCGCGCCGTCGGCAGCACCATGTACGACGAGGACGGCCGCGGCTACCTGGACTTCTTCGCCGGCGCCGGCGCCCTCAACTACGGCCACAACAACCCAAAGCTCAAGAAGGTCCTGATCGACTACCTGAGCGACGACCGGGTCATGCACTCGCTGGACATGTTCACCACCGCGCGCCGGGACTTCCTCGAGACCTTCGACTCGCTGATCCTGAAGCCGCGGAACCTCGACTACAAGATCGTCTTCCCCGGCCCCGGCGGCACGAACGCCGTCGAGGCTGCCCTCAAGCTCGCCCGCAAGGTGACCGGCCGCACCGGCGTCATCAACTTCACGAACGCCTTCCACGGGATGACGCTCGGCGCGCTCGCCGTGACCGGCAACGCGCTCAAGCGTGGCGGCGCCGGCGTTCCCCTCGTGCACACGACGCCGATGCCGTTCGACGGCTACCTCGAGGGCGGCGCCGACTTCGCCTACCTGGAACGCCTCCTCGGCGACAGCGGCAGCGGGCTGGACAAGCCGGCCGCGGTCATCGTGGAGTCGGTGCAGGGAGAGGGCGGCATCAACGTGGCCAGGGCCGAGTGGCTGCGCGGCCTGTCCGAGCTGTGCCGGGAGCACGGCGTGCTGCTGATCCTCGACGATGTGCAGATGGGCTGCGGACGAACCGGCGGGTTCTTCAGCTTCGAAGAAGCCGGGATCGTGCCCGACATGGTCTGCCTGTCGAAGTCGATCAGCGGCTACGGCCTGCCGATGGCGCTCACCCTGATCCGTCCGGAGCTCGACATCTGGGCGCCGGGGGAGCACAACGGCACCTTCCGCGGCATCAGCCCCGCGTTCGCAACCGCGGCCGAGGCCATCCGCCTCTACTGGTCGGATGACGCGCTCGAGCGTTCGACGCTCGCCAGGGGCGAGACCGTGCAGGCACGCTTCGCCGTCATCGCGGCCCGCTACCCGGAGCATGCCCTCGTGGCGAAGGGACGAGGACTGGCCCGCGGGCTGCAGTTCGCCGACGGTGACCTGGCCGGCCGGGTCTGCGCCGAGGCCTTCACCCGGGGCCTGCTGATGGAAACGTCCGGTCCGGAGGGCGAGGTCATGAAGATCCTGCCCGCACTGACCATCACCGACGAGGAACTCGAGCGCGGGCTCGGCATCATCGACGAATCCGTCGCGGCGGTCCTCGGCTAGAGGTCCGGGCGGTCGGTCCTCGGCCAGGGCGATTCGCGGCAGGCCGCACGACAGGAGTCGTCGGCGCCGCCGCCTGTCTATGGTTGCACCATGGGAGAAGACGACAACACCGGCCGACCGTCCATTCGAGCAGTCTGGACGGACCGCCTGGGGCGCCTCGGCATCCGCAGCGGGCAGCTCATCCTGGTGATCACGCTCGCCTCGGTGGTCGTGTTCGGGTTGGTGCAGTTGAAGCTCGTCGTGATTCCGGTCCTGATCTCCGTGATTCTCGCGGCCGCGATCGCCCCGCTCGTCGGCTGGCTGCGGCGGCGCGGCCTCTCCGCGATGCTCGCCACCTGGCTCACGCTGCTCGCCGGTGTGCTCGTTTTCGGCGGGATCATCACCCTGATCGTGTTCGCCGTGCGCAACCAGTGGGGCGAACTGGCCCAGGCCGGCTCTGACGGCCTGGACGAGCTGCAGGCTTTCCTGGCCGACGGGCCGATCCCGATCGACCAGGCGCAATTGGATGACGCCCGCGCGGCACTCGTCGATTTCATCACGAGCAGCCAGTTCGGCACCGGTGCGATTGCCGGGGTCTCCGCCGCGGCCGAGGTGATCACCGGGATCCTGCTCGTGTCGGTCATCCTGTTCTTCTTCCTCAAAGACAGCGACGGGATCTGGGCGTTCTTCCTGCGCCCCTTCCGTGGCGAGCGCCTCGAGCGGATGCGCCGCATCGGGGACACCGCGCCGCGGGTGCTCGGCGGCTACGTGCGAGGCACGGCGATCATCGCCCTGGTCGACGCGGTGGCGATCGGAGGCGGGCTGGCGATCCTCCAGGTCCCGCTGGCGCTCCCGCTGGCCGTCATCATCTTCCTCACCGCCTTCATCCCCCTGATCGGGGCGACGGTCGCGGGCATCCTCGCCGCACTCGTCGCGCTGGTCGCCAACGGGCCGGTCGTCGCCCTCATCGTGCTGGGCATCGTCATTGTGGTCAACCAGCTCGAGGGGGACCTGCTGCAGCCCCTGGTGATGGGGCAGTCCCTCAAGCTTCACCCGCTGGTGATCCTGGTGGCCCTGACCGCCGGCACGATCCTCGGCGGCATTGCCGGGGCGGTCCTCGCGGTGCCGATCACGGCGGTGGGCTGGGCGATCCTCAAGGTGTGGAACGGTCCGGACGAATCCCTCCTCTCGCGGCCGCCCCGCAAGCGGCGGGCCGCGAGCGCGTAGCGTCTTCCTCAACGCCGCGTACCGGAAGCTCTTCGGCTGCCGATTCCGAGCGGGCACATCGGAAGGAATGTCGGTGGTCCCCTGCACCATGTGGGATACGAGTCGTCCTGCGGTTGTAGCTGCGGCGCCGGGTCCGGCCAACGTGGCGCGGGCGCACACCCACGCGACAGGAGACTCCCATGACCGACCCCAACTACACCGGACTGCTGCTCATCATCGACCGCAGCGGATCGATGACGACCATCCGCAACGACATGGTCGGCGGGCTCGAATCGATGCTGCGCGACCAGGCCGCCGAGCCCGGCCGGCTCAGCGTCGACATCGTGACCTTCGACACCGAGATCGAGACGCAGGCCACCTTCGCCGACCCGGCCAACGTCGTTGTCGCGCTGGAACCCCGCGGGGCTACGGCCCTCTATGACGCGATCGGCCACGCCGTCTCGACCTTCGGCTGGCGCCTCGCCCTGCTGCCCGAAGACCAGCGTCCCGGCACGGTGCAGGTCGTCGTGGCCACCGACGGAGAGGAGAACTCGAGCCACGAGTGGACCGCGGAATCCGTGCGCACGCTCGTGCGGCAGCAGACGAACGACTTCAACTGGGACTTCGTCTTCCTCGGGGCGAACCAGGACGCCGTGCTCACCGGGGCCCACCTCGGCTTCCAGGCCGACAAGTCGATGACGTACGCGGCCGTGCCCGACGGTGTCGCCGGGCTCAGTGCGGGCCTGAACGACTACATCAAGCGCTCTCGCACCGGCGTCGACGGGGCGTTCTCGTCGGAGCAGCGGAAGGCTGCCACGGGGGAGAAGTGACGTCCGCGCATAACTCCGCCAGAATATCGGAACCGCGTCCTGGGCCCGCGGAATCACGGGGTTGTTCCGGCGACCGCCGCAGATCCGGCGGAGTTATGCACCGCGGCCGTCACGGCCTGAGCCGCCAGCCGCCAGCCGCCAGGGTCCGGTGCCCGGGGGAGCGAGCCTCGGCATCCGGACTCTGCTAAACTCTTCAGGTTGCCGTCTAACGGCCGCGGACAAAGAGAGCCCAGGCATTCTGCCCCGGGCACCGCGCAGTGAGAGAAAGGGGATCCCATCTATGGCACTCGAAGCTAATGCTAAGAAGGCGATCATCGAAAAGTACGCTACCCACCCAGGCGACACGGGTTCCCCCGAGGTCCAGATTGCAATGCTCACGCAGCGCATCCTCGACCTGACGGAGCACCTCAAGGAGCACAAGCACGACCACCACTCACGTCGTGGCCTGCTGCTTCTGGTTGGACAGCGTCGCCGTCTGCTCGGTTACCTGTCGGATGTCGACATCAACCGGTACCGCTCGCTGATCGAGCGCCTCGGCCTTCGTCGATAACGCGATCTTCTTACGAACGGGCCGTCACCTTGGGGTGGCGGCCCGTTTTTGTTTTCCCGCCCGAGGGCCCGCGGCTGTCCCCCTTCATGCCGACTGCGGGCATCCGTTGACGGTGCTAGCGTGGCGCCAGCGCCGTTCAGGGTTCCAACTCCGGATCAGGCGCAGGCACGAACAATGCACCGGGGGAGAAGATCATGAACCAGGTTTCATATTCCGGAGAGTCCTTCCTGACCACGGATGAAGGCGCGGACGCCCTCTTGCTTCTCGTCGCCTCCTTTGACGACGGAGACAATTCCGAGATGGTGGAACGGGCCGTCAGAAACGACGCGAAAACGGTGACGGTGCAACTGATCGTCGGCTCGCGGAGCACACTGACGGGCATCCCCGAAGACCTGGCGGCGGAACCGGACTCGACGGACGTGCTCTCGGAGCTGCGTGACCGCGCGCGAAGCCTGACCACGCAGCTGGAGCAGGAGTACGCCGATGCCTGCGCAGCAATGGAGTATGGCTGGGACGACATCTACGCGCGCTGATCCGCGCGCTCGCTCAGTGCCCGATCACGTCCGAGTCGACGCCGGCATCCGGTCCCTGATCGAGCGCGGCCAGCGCCTCGACGTCCGTCGGGTCGAGGGTGAAGTCGAACACGTCGATGTTCTGGCGGATCCGCTCCGGGGTCTTCGACTTCGGGATGGCGACCAGGCCGAGTTCGATGTGCCAGCGCAGCACGATTTGGGCGGGGGTCTTCTCGTACTTTTCGGCGAGGAAGCCGAGCAGCGGCTCGCTGAGCAGCTCGGTTCCCTGCTCGAGCGGGCTCCAGGATTCCGTGACGATGCCATGCATGGCGTTGTAGGCGCGCTGCTCTGCGCGGGTCACGTAGGGGTTCAGCTCGATCTGGTTCACGGCCGGCACGATGTCCGTCTCCGCGAGGAGCCGGTCGAGGTGGGCGGGCTTGAAGTTCGACACCCCGATCGACCTGGCCTTCCCGGACGCCACCAGCTTCTCGAACGTCTTCCAGGTCGAGACGAACAGGCCGCGCTGCGGCACCGGCCAGTGGATCAGCAGCAGGTCCACGTAGTCCAGGCCCAGCCGGCTGAGGGACTCATCGAGCCCGGCGATCGCCTTGTCGTCGCCCATGTAGACGCCATTGAGCTTCGTCGTGACGAACAGCTCGCCCCTGGCGATGCCGCTGTCCCGGATGCCGCGGCCGACGCCGGCCTCGTTGCCGTACTTCACGGCCGTGTCGAGGTGCCGGTACCCGGCCTCGATGGCGGTCACGATCACGGGAGCCACCTCGGCGTCGTCCAGTGGCCAGGTCCCGAGCCCGATCTGAGGGATGCCGTGGCCGTCGTTGAGCGGAACGAGGGGAGCGTTCATGAGGTCCTTTCGAAGCGGAAAATCCCGTAGCCCCGTCAACGGGGGTCAGTGCGACACCTAGGATTGGTGTTTGCCCGGCAGGGAAGCCGGACGACCAACTGAACGGACACTACCCCGCCATGAGCCTCAGGCGCACCAAGAGTATCGAATCTTCCATCGCGGACTCCCTCGAAAAGGGCCACAGCCTCAAACGCACGCTGGGCACCTGGGACCTGATGATCATGGGCGTCGCCGTCGCGGTCGGGGCCGGTATCTTCTCGGTCGGCGCGAAGGCCGCCGGCAGCTACGCCGGGCCGTCCGTCACGCTGGGCTTCATCCTCGCGGCCTTCACCTGTGCCCTCGCGATCATGTGTTACGCGGAGTTCGCGTCGGCCGTTCCGGTCGCCGGATCCGCCTACACGTTCACCTACGCGACCCTCGGCGAACTGCTCGCCTGGATCATCGGCTGGGACCTCATCCTCGAGATGCTGACCGCCGCGGCCGTCATCGCCAAGTACTGGGGCATCTATCTCAGTAACGTGTTCGCGCTCTGGAATTGGGACATCCCCGCCGAGATCGATGTGGTCGGCCTGAAGGTGAGTTGGGGCGCGTTCGTGATCGTCGCCATCTTCACGACCCTGCTCGTCTTCGGCACCAAGCTCTCCGCGCGCGTCGCCAGCATCTTCACCCTGATCAAGATCGCGATCGTCGTCTTCGTGATCGTCGTCGGCGCGTTCTTCATCAACATCAAGAACTACACGCCGTTCATCCCGGACGCCATTCCCACCAAGGGCGGCGACGGCGACGCCTGGGGACAGTCGCTGTTCTCCTTCATGACCGGGGCGGCGCCCGCCCAGTACGGGATCTTCGGTCTGCTGGCCGGCGCCTCGCTCGTGTTCTTCGCCTTCATCGGCTTCGACGTGATCGCGACCTCCGCGGAGGAAGTGAAGAATCCGCAGAAGACCCTCCCGCGTGGAATCTTCGCCGGCCTGGCCATCGTCACGGTGCTCTACATCGGTGTCAGCCTCGTGCTGACCGGCATGGTGCCCTACACGGTGCTCGCCGACGACCCCAACGCGTCCCTCGCGACCGCATTCGTCGCGGTCGGCGCTGGATGGGCCGCCCAGGTCATCTCCGTCGGCATCCTGGTGGGCCTGACCACCGTGATCATGGTGCTGCTGCTCGGCCTCTCCCGCGTTCTCTTCGCGATGAGCCGCGACGGCCTGCTGCCGCGGTCGCTGAGCAAGACCTCCGCCAAGCGCGGCACCCCGGTGCGCATCCAGATCATCACCGGCCTGGCCGTTGCCCTGATCGCCGGGCTCACCGACGTTGGCGTGCTCGAGGAAATGATCAACATCGGCACGCTGTCGGCCTTCGTGCTGGTGAGCATCGCCGTCGTCGTGCTGCGCAAGAAGCGCCCGGACCTGAAGCGGGCGTTCAGGGTGCCGTTCTCGCCGTTCCTGCCGATCCTGTCCGCCGTGCTCTGCTTCTGGCTGATGCTGAACCTCACCACGCTGACCTGGGTTCGTTTCGCGGTTTGGCTCGCGATCGGGCTCATCGTGTACTTCGCGTACGGCCGTCGCCACTCGGTCGTCGGCATCGAAGCGAAGCGGATCTTCGACGACACGATCCGCGACGAAGTCATCGCCGAGGAAGACTCGCTCCGCAAGTAGTCCCGCCTGCCCGGGGGCCCACTCAGGAGATTCCGGGGGAAGGGTGCGCAAACGGGCGATTTTCGGCCGTTATCCCCGATTCTCCTGAGTTGGTCCCGGGGCGGGGGCGAGAGGCCGCGGCTGAGGCGCGCCGCGGGGTGGACATCCAGGCGCGATCGGGCACGATGGGGGGATGCTGCATCGCCATCCGTTTCTCTCCGTCGTCACGCTCGCCTACCTGGCGTTCGTCGGCTGGGTGACCCTCGGACCGCAGCCGCTCGACAGCGCAAACAACGGCTGGCTGCTCCGCGCGCTGGGGTTCTTCGCCCGGCACGACTCGACCGACTGGATCACCTACGGGCGGGTCGAATTCGCGGCCAACATCGGCATGTTCATCCCGATCGGGGTGTTCCTGCTCCTGCTCTTCGGGCGCCGGCTCTGGTGGCTCGCCATCGTCATCGGCGTCGTGCTCACCTGCTCGATCGAGTTCACCCAGCAGTTCCTGCCGACCCGGTACCCCGACGTTCGCGACCTCATCGCGAACGGCGCCGGCGCCGTGCTCGGGGTTGTGTTCGCCCTCGTCATCACGGCCTGGCAGGTCGTGCGTCGCCCGCCCGTCCGGGCACGCGTGTAAAGGATCGCGACAAGCCGTCACAGCCGTCACAGCCGGTAGAGCCGGGCCTCCCAGGGCCGCAGCCCGCTTCCCGCGGCGTCGGCGTAGTTGCCGAGCACCAGTTCACCACCCGCGACATCGACCGGGAGCGGCCCGGCCAGGGGCGCATCCGAGGCGTTCGCAACCACGAGGAGCGCCTGGTCACCGAGCGTGCGGGTGAACGCATAGAGCTGGTCGTGCTCCGGCTCGAGCATCGAGAATGCGCCGAGCGCCACGACCGGGCTCTCGTGGCGCAGCGCGATCAGGCGCTGGTAGAAGCGGAAAATGCTCCGCTGGCCGGCCCGGTCGGCGACCGTGTTGATCTCGGGATAGTTCGGGTTCGCCGCGATCCACGGTATTCCGGAGGTGAAGCCGGCGTTGTCGGACGCGTCCCACTGCATCGGCGTTCGGGCGTTGTCCCGGCCCATGGTGTGCACCCCGGCCAGCACCGCGGCTGGCGACTGGTCGAACTCCTGCACTGCCTCGCGGAAGTGGTTGAGCGACTCGATGTCGCGGTAGTCGTCGATGGAATCGAAGCGCACGTTGGTCATGCCGATTTCCTCGCCCTGGTAGATGTAGGGCGTCCCGCGGTGCAGGTGCAGCACGAGCGCCCAGAGCGTGGCGGATTCGTACCGGTATTCGGCGTCGTTTCCGAACCGCGACACCAGGCGGGGCTGGTCGTGGTTGTTGAGGTAGAGGCTGTTCCAGCCGGTTTCGGCCAGGCCGTCCTGCCAGCGGGAGAGGCTCTTCTTCAGCGCGGGCAGGCTGCGCGGCAGCGCCAGGAACTTGTGGTCCCCCTGATCAAGCGACACGTGTTCGAACTGGAAGATCATGTCGACCTCAGCCCGGGCCGGGTCGGTGAACAGCACGGCGTCGCTGACGCTCACCCCGGGCATCTCGCCGACCGTGAGGTGCTCGCCCGCTCGCCCGGCGAAGACCTCGCGGTGCATCTCCTGCAGGTAGTCGTGGATCTGCGGCCCCATCGGGGAGCCGCCGTCCAGGCTCGGGTGGGGTCCGTCGACGAGCTCGACCTGCTTGGCGATGTAGTTGATCACGTCCATCCGGAAGCCGTCGACCCCGCTGTCGAGCCACCAGTTCATCATCGCGTAGACGGCCTGGCGGACCTCGGGGTTCTCCCAATTGAGGTCGGGCTGCTGCCGGGCGAACAGGTGCAGGTAGTACTCGCCGGTGGCCCCGTCGAGGGTCCAGGCCGGTCCGCTGAAGGCGCTGCTCCAGCCGTTGGGCGGTCCGCCGTCGGCTGCGGCCGGCCGCCACCAGTACCAGTCGCGCCGGGGGCTCGTCCGCGAGGAGCGCGACTCCTCGAACCAGGCGTGTTCGTCGCTCGTGTGGTTGACGACGAGGTCCATCACGATCTTGATGCCGCGCTCGTGAGCCTCGGCCAGCAGCGCGTCGAACTCCGCGAGGCTGCCGAACACCGGGTCGATGTCCTGATAGTCACGGATGTCGTAGCCGTTGTCGTGCTGCGGCGACGGGTAGACCGGGGAGAGCCAGACCGCGTCGACGCCGAGGTCGGCCAGGTAATCGAGCTTCGAGCGGATGCCGCCCAGATCGCCGATCCCGTCGCCGTCCGAGTCCGCGAAACTCCGCGGGTACACCTGGTACACCACGGCCTGCGTCCACCACGGGGCAGGAGCGGGGACCGTGGCGAAGGCAGGATCGAGGGCCGGTGCATCCGTCATTGGCCAATCCTGTCACGCGGGGCCGGGCGCGACGGAATATGATCACTCGATCGATCGTTGGTTAGAATATCTATGCAAACGCATTGAGATTGAGGGGCTGAAAATGCAGTTCGGAATCTTCACCGTCGGGGACATCACCACCGACCCCACGACCGGTCGGACCCCGACCGAACACGAGCGCATCAAGGCCATGGTCACCATCGCCAGGAAGGTCGAAGAGGTCGGGCTCGACGTCTTCGCCACCGGCGAGCACCACAACCCGCCCTTCGTGCCCTCCTCGCCGACCACCCTCCTCGGCTACATCGCCGCGCAGACCGAGCGGATCGTGTTGTCCACGGCGACCACGCTGATCACCACCAACGACCCGATCAAGATCGCCGAGGACTACGCGATGCTGCAGCACCTCGCCGACGGCCGGGTCGACCTGATGCTGGGCCGCGGCAACACGGGCCCGGTCTACCCCTGGTTCGGCCAGGACATCCGCCAGGGCATCCCGCTGGCCCTCGAGCACTATGCGCTGCTGCGCCGCCTCTGGCGCGAGGACTCCGTGGACTGGTCGGGCCAGTTCCGAACCCCGCTGCAGGGGTTCCAGTCGACGCCGCGTCCGCTCGACGGCGTGCCGCCCTTCGTCTGGCACGGCAGCATCCGCACCCCGGAGATCGCCGAGCAGGCCGCCTTTTACGGTGACGGCCTCTTCTCGAACCACATCTTCTGGCCCGCCTCGCACACCGCAAAGATGGTGGGGTACTACCGCCAGCGCTTCGAGCACTACGGCCACGGGACCGCCGCGCAAGCCATCGTCGGACTCGGCGGGCAGGTGTTCATGCGCAAGAACTCGCAGGACGCCGTCAGTGAGTTCCGTCCGTACTTCAACAACGCCCCGGTCTACGGCCACGGGCCGAGCCTGGAGGAGTTCACCGAGCAGACTCCGCTGACCGTCGGCAGCCCGCAGGAGATCATCGACCGCACGCTCGGCTTCCGCGATTACGTGGGCGACTACCAGCGCCAGCTCTGGCTGATGGACCACGCGGGCCTGCCCCTGAAGGTCGTGCTCGAACAGCTCGACCTCCTCGGCGAGGAGGTCGTGCCCGTGCTCCGCGCCGAGTTCGCGAAGATGCGCCCGGCGACCGTGCCGGATGCCCCGACGCACGCCTCCCTCACGGCCGCCGCCGAGGCGCGGGCGATCGCGGAGACCGTCCTGAAGCCGAGCCCGGCCGGTGCCCCCGGCCTCGCCGCCTCGAACCAGAACGGGGCCTGAGATGACGACCCGCCGACTGGCCGTGGTGTCCGCCGGCCTGAGCCAGCCGTCATCCACCCGGATGCTGGCCGACAAGCTGGCGGCCGGAGCGGTCGCCCGGCTCGCCGAGAACGGCATCGAGACGATCGTGGAGACGATCGAGCTGAGGGAGATCGCCACGGACGTGATGAACAACATGCTCACGGGGTTCCCGAGCCCCCGGCTGGACGCGGCGATCGAGGCCGTGACCGGCGCCGACGGGCTGATCGCCGTCACCCCTATCTTCACCGGCAGCTACAGCGGCCTGTTCAAGTCGTTCTTCGACGTGCTGGACAGCCAGTCCCTGACCGACATGCCGGTGCTGATCGGGGCGACCGCCGGCACGGCACGCCACTCGCTGGCGCTGGACCACGCGCTGCGGCCGATGTTCACCTACCTGCATTCCGTGGTCGTGCCGACCGCAGTCTTCGCCGCCTCCGAGGACTGGGGGAGCGGGGAGGGCCGGGTGAGGACCCTGCCCGACCGAATCGACCGCGCCGCCGGTGAACTGGCCGCCCTGGTCGCCGTCTCCGACCGCATCCGTCTAG
>MCHG01000450.1_pt1 | contig 11593 bp, 11 predicted proteins | sample 787351 | NCBI WGS metagenome assembly MCHG01 (sample SAMN05430296, study PRJNA330682) | permafrost metagenome | biome: Cold desert; feature: permafrost; material: soil; isolation source: enrichment culture inoculated with soil incubated with H2/CO2 at 20 degrees... ... | reverse complement strand
TTAGTATTTATAAAATAATGTTGCTAATTCTACCTTTGTCATCTGCTTTAGCCGTTGCCATGGGTGGCATAACCAATCGGTTTTTTAATTTTAATTTTCCATTTTCATATGGTGTTAATAACATAATTACCTCCATAAAACATCACTATTTAAATTAAATAGAAATCAAAAACATTATTTTATAAATACTAATTTAATTATAACAATTATAACATGTTTTTGTTTTAATTTGTAGCATTTTGTTATATAATATCATTAGTGAAAAAATACTATAAATTGAACGGTGAAGAATATGCAAATTAGTAAGAGTATATTGTTAGTTGAAGACAGTCACTTTATTGCTATGGTTGTAGGAGAATTTCTAAAACAAAACGGTTATGCTATCGATAATGTTACCACTGGAGAGGAAGCAGTACAAAAGACTAGTGGTAACTTGCCTCCTGATTTAATATTGATGGATATTGAACTGGCTAGTAAAATGAATGGCATAGAAGCTGCTAAATTGATTTTAATGAATAAAGAAATTCCTATTATTTTTCTTACAGCTAATGCCTCAAGTAGAATCATTGAACAAATAAGAACCGTAAATGCATATGGATTTATTGAAAAAGGAATGGATAATACCGCTTTATTAGCAACAATTGGAATGGCGTTAAAGCTTCATTCAGTAAAAGAAGAAATAAAAAGCAAAGAATCCATTTTAAATGCAATTATAAATTCAGTTCATGATGCTATCGTAACAGTTGACAACAAGGGTAGAGTAACGCTTTGGAATCCAGCTGCAAACCAACTTTTTGGCTATACGAAGGAAGAGATGATTGGAAAAGAACTACATAAAATAATTATATCAGAAGAATCAGACTACCATGCTTATAAAAGCAATACTAATATACTAATGAGTAATGATAAATATGAAAAAATAAAAGAATATAAAGCACGCCATAAAGATGGAAATGAAATAGAAGTTGAAATTTCAGTGTCATCGGTAAGAATTAATGAAGATAATTATTTCGTAGGAATTGTGCGAGATATTAGTGTACAAAAACGAACAAGAGCAGAGCTTGAAAGGTTATCAGTAACTGATTTTCTAACTAATACCTACAATCGAAGATATTTCATTGAAAGACTAGATGACGAAATAGAAAGAGTTAAACGATCAGGAAGACAATTTTCTCTTGCAATGTTAGATATTGATAGATTTAAAACTATAAATGACCGCTTTGGACATAATGTAGGTGATATAGTTTTAAAAAATATTGCTGACTTTATTAAAAATAGAATAAGAAGCATAGATTGCCTTGCGCGTTGGGGTGGCGAAGAATTCATGATACTCTTAGCAGAAACTCCAATTGACAAAGCACATGTATTATTGGAGGACTTGCGTGAAGGTATCAGCAAAATATATATTCCAGGAGCAGACTTTTTTACAGGCAGCTTTGGAGCTGTTGGATATACCATAGGCGATTCACCAGATACCTTAACACAAAAAGCAGACAGCATGATGTACGAAGCAAAAGAATCAGGAAGAAATTGTATAAGGTATAAATTATAAACGTATTATTTAGATACTAGCGGATATTAAAAAGAATGAATTTCGGTCAATGAGATAAAAACAGAATCCATCCAATTTGAATTAACTGAAAGATCAATTATAAAAGATGAAGAATTAACAATAATGTTTATTTATAATGAATTAGTATGTTTTATACCATAACCTCATTAATTTAAATTTAAATTTTTAGAATTTATTCCAAAAAATGTTTGATTATATTTTAATTGTATGATATCATAAATATACATAAAAATCGACTTCAACCGATAATAGCAAAACTAATGAAAGTTAGTGACGCAAAGCTATAGGGCCTTTAAGATGGCTGCCAGCTACCGAAACGGAGTTTTTTTGTTTCCTTCATATAAGTAGGTTGAAGAATAATGGAGGGCAAAAAAATGTACACAAGATTAAGAAAAATAATATCAGTAATTCTTATTATGGTTTGTTTGTTAACCATGTTTGGACCTATGGCTTATGCAAAAGAAAAGCCAACTAATGCAGCTTATGAAATGATATTGAAAAAGGTTGATAAAACCAACGAATTTATTTTTAAGTCTGTAGATAAAGCAATTTTGCAAGCGGATAAAGCTCAAAAACACAATAAAGGAAATGATTTAGATGAATGCATTGATGAAATCATTGAAGACCTAATTGAAAAGACTGAGGAAAAGGTAGATGAATTAATTGATGCTGCTGCTGATGTAGGAATTGAAATAACTAAAACATATATTGAAGTAGTTATAGGTGGAAGAGTAGTATTAGTAGATCCATGCTATGCACATTAATGAATTATAGCTTTAGGAGGGAGTATTCTCTCCTTTTGTTTTATTTTAATTACTTTATTTAGACTAGAATTTTTTACTTTAAATAATACTATTTTATTTGGAATAATAATATGCTATAATGAATCATATACTTGCTTAAGGAGTGGTGAAATGGACGGTTTATTTATATGTAAAGATAATAAATACATAGATCAAGTTAGAGGGACTTCAATATTAAGCCTTCTTGCAAGAAAAGATGATTTTGAAATCATGCTATATGAATTCAAGGCTGAACGACCAAACAGTATCACTCCAGGAAACACTTACGGCCTAATGGAGTTTTACTATATTTTAGAAGGCTCAATAATGATTGATGATGAAAATACATCTGTCAAGATGCAAAAAGGCGATTATTTTTATGTAAATAATATAAAGGAAACTGTACCATTTAGAACACTTACTGACACAAAGATGCTGTATGTAACGTCTCAACCAGTTTATAGCTTATTATATACATATTCAGATGAATTAAGAATTTTATTAGATAAATCTGAACAAAAGGATGTGTACACTTATAAACATAGTAATAGAGTTCAAGATTATTCTGTAAAGATTGCCAGCAAGCTTGGGCTTTCAGGTGAAATTAATTTCACAATTGCTTTAGCTTCCCTTTTTCATGATGTTGGCAAGTGTTTTATTCCAGATGAAATTTTGAATAAACCTGCTAAACTTAGCGATGAAGAATTTAATTATATTAAAAAACATAGCACTTATAGTTCTGAACTATTAAAAGGTAAATTTGTAGATGATATTTCCAAAATAGTAGAAGCGCACCATGAGCGATTAGACGGATCAGGATACCCAAATGGTTTAATGGGTAGTGAAATTAGAATCGAATCAAAAATCATTGCTGTAGCCGATTCCTACGATGCGATGACATCAGATAGAGCTTATCGTAATGCAATGACGCCTAAAAAAGCCATGGATGAATTAAAATATTGTATTGGTAAATTTTATGATGAAAATATTGTGCTAGCGTTGGAACATATATTGATTGAAGAAAACATCTTATAAATTAGTTTTTATTATGAAATTAGATACCAAAAAAAGATAATTGCAAACTGCAATTATCTCTCTTTTTATTGTTCATTCCAAGAATGAATTAAGCTTTTATTTTGTCCCCTAGCAAATACATCAGTTCGCTTTGGTCCCCAGGATACTGCGGCTGGTTCAGAATCAATATTTCCACCAATATCTTGCCATTCTTCCCAACGAGACCCATTCCAGGTTCTCTTAAATAATCTATTGTTATTTCCCCTTACGAAAACATCAAGATGATTTGCACGTTTTGAAGATACTGATGGACCTGATGTCAATGTTCCACCAAGGCTTTCCCATCCACTCCATCTACTTCCATCCCACCACTTATGAATTAAATCATTATTTGAACCCTTTGCAAATACATCAATTCTATTTGTTCCCCATGATACCGCCGCTGGAGAGGACGTCATGTTGCCCCCAAGGTTCTCCCATTCACTCCAACGACTTCCATTCCACCACTTATGCCACAATGCATTGTCTGTTCCTTTAACGAATGTATCTATACGATTCGGTCCCCAAGATGTAGCTGCTGGTGCTGAGGTGAGCATTCCACCCAAGCTTTCCCACCCGCTCCAACGGCTTCCGTCCCACCATTTATGCCACATTGCATTGTCCGTTCCTCGTACAAAAGTATCTATACGATTGTTTCCCCAAGAAACTGCTGCTGGAGCTGAAGTCAAGCCTCCTCCGAGATTTTCCCAATCACTCCAAGCTCTACCGTCCCACCATATGTGCCACATAGCATTGTCCGTTCCTCCTGCAAACACATCTATACGTCCAGGTCCCCAAGAAGCTACACCAGGTGCTGTTGTCAATGCACCTCCAAGATTCTCCCACTGTGCCCATCCAGTTGTAGGAGAAGGACCAGATTGTTCGTCAGCAATTAATCTAAGAACTATTTCAATAATTCTTAATATATAACTGTCGACTATATTGCGCGGAATATTTGCTTGTCTTATCATGAAATTATACCAAGGATATTGTTTTTGAAACTGATTATATATCTGACGGGGTGGACGATTAAAATCTGACTGATTAAGTAAAAAGCCAATCATAATAGGCATTAAGTTATCTATCAAACTTCTATTTATCCCATGTTGTTCTAATTCACTGTATATATCATCATTTTGTGAACGAAATCTCCTCATAATATCTTGAGGATCTCTCTGCTGCTGTATTTTCATCACATTTGAATCATTGAAAAATGGAAACTGTAAACCATCATACGGATTCCTAAACATACAAACCTCCTGAAATAACAAACTTTGTTACATTATTTTATTTAAATATCCTTAATATGTTCCTATTAATTAAAATAATAAACTATTCATAAATGGAACTTATATGAATAGTTATCGTCTAAATAATAAACATAACTTATTAATAGGAGGCTCTTATGAAAAATATAATTAAATACACATCATTAATTTTATCAATTATATTTTTATTTTCAATACCAGCAATGGCAGTCGAAATTGGATATACTCCACCGCAGCCATTTTATCTTTCATTTACAGGAACTGTTGAAGAAATAATTAAAACAGATGATGTAATTACGAAGGTTTACTTAAAAAACAAAGACAACCAAGAAGCATATTTTGTTTTAAGTGAAAATACATTTTATGCTGACGATATAAAACTAGAAAAGGGTTTAGAAATTACAGGCTATTATGAATCAGGAAGACCTATGATTCTGATTTATCCTCCACAGTACACAATAGACATTGTTACACCAGTATATGAAAAAGGATTTATTAAGGTTGATAAATTCGATTCCAATTTATTAAGCAAAGATAAACAATTAAAGCTTAATATTTCTGACAATACTGAAATTGTTTGGGAAAACAATACACAAATTTACTGGTTTGTTAAACCAACAATTAAAGATCTTGAAACTGTTCTTTCTAATAGAAACTTGATAGTTTATTATGATTACACGACAAAGAGTATTCCAGCACAGACTACACCAAGTAAAATTATTGTTTTAACACAGCAAATTGAAGATAAAGTTAACATAATTGTGAATGATAAAATAATTGATACACCTCTAGCTTTTACAAGCGAAGAAGGAAACATAATGGTACCAATTCGAGCAATATCTGAAGCATTAGGATATAAAGTAAGTTGGAACAATGATGAAAGAAGCGTACAAATAGGTAATGATGTTTCGTTTAAAATAAATGAAAATAACTATTCCGTAGCAGGAACTGTAACAGCATTAGAAGAAGCTTCAGTTTTAAAAAATGATCGCACATTTGTACCACTAAGTTTTTTTAAGGACATTATTAAAATTGATGAAGTAAGCTTCATTGATGATAATATTATAATTCATTCAAGCAACCCCCATGCTGAATGATACAACCAAAATAACCGATATCAAATTGATATCGGTTATTTGTTATATTAAATTAATTTTATTTATAACCATTTTTCTACAGCATTAAGCATTGCTTTAACAGGCGCCTTTTTTTTTGTCCAAAGCTCAAAAGCTTCAGCCCCTTGATATGCAAGCATTGGAAATCCAATAACCGTCCCACACCCTATTTCTTCAGCATCACAAATTAGTTTTGTTTTTTTAGGATTATATACTACATCGCATACTATTAAATCCTTATTAAGAAGTCTTTTGTCAATAGGACTTAATTCAATATTTGGATACATACCAATACTTGTACAATTAATTAAAATATCCGAGTCACATATAGCCTCTCTCATTTCATTAAATGACATAGGCACAGCTAAACTACATTCAGAAATTCTATTATTTAAACTATTTGATAGTTCTTCTGCTTTTTCAAATGTTCTATTGCATATGTATATTTTCTTAGTTTTTTGAATTGCCAGTGTAAAAGAAACTGAGCGTGCTGCTCCTCCAGCACCTAAAATAAATACTTTCTTATTTTCTATCTTATGTCCAGTACTTTCTTCAAAGGATTTTATAAAACCTATTCCATCGGTATTGTATCCCTTCAGTATTCCATTATTTATTGTAACTGTATTTACTGCACCAATTGCTTTAGCATAAGCATCAACTTCATCAAGATATTTCATGATTTCAACCTTATATGGAATTGTCACGTTAAAACCATTAAAATTCATTTTTTTAATGCCATTTATAACTGCATTTAAGTTTTCAGGCAATACCTCTATTGGTAAATATATATTATTTAGTTTACATTCCAAGAATGCTGTATTGTGCATCATTGGAGATAAAGATTGAGCAAGAGGATAACCTAAAAGCCCAAATAATTTTGTTTCAATATTAATGTTCATTTTAACCTCATTTATTACATGTATATTTTATACTTATAATATTTATTTTTCATTATTTTCTATATTCTTTAAACGCCTCCATAAGGTGGTTGCACTGATACCTAATTTTTCTGCAGCCAAGGATTTATCGCCATTGGTTTCTTCAAGGACACTTTTAATGGTTTCATTTTCAATATGCCTTAAAACACCCTTATTATTAGTTTTAATATCTGGAATTATATTTTTTCCATAATTTATATGAACTGGAACTCTATCGGTCGCTTCATCTATAGTATCTATATCGATTACTTCACTTCCTGATAAAACAATGCACCGTTCAATAAAGTTCTCAAGTTGCCTTACATTTCCAGGCCAATCATATAAAACAATTTTTGCAATTGATTCATTTGTAATACCTATAACTTTTCTGTTAAGCATTTTATTTTTCTCATAAAGAAAATAGGAAACTAATTCATATAGATCATTCTTCCTACTTCTCAAAGGAGGTATATCTAATCTCAAAACACAAAGTCTATAAAATAAGTCTTCTCTAAAACTTCCTACTTCCACCTCTTTGTATAAATCTCTATTTGTAGCTGCTATAACTCTTACGTCAACAGGTATTATTCTATCATCACCTAATCTAACTACTTCTTTTTCCTGAAGAACCCTTAAAAAACGGGCTTGTAAATTAGGCGACATTTCACTTATTTCATCAAGAAATATCGTTCCTTCATGTGCAAGTTCAAATAATCCAATTTTTCCACTTTTCCTTGCACCAGTGAAAGCACCTTCCACATAACCAAACAGTTCGCTTTCCAAGAGATTCTCTGGAAGAGCAGCGCAATTAACTGCAACAAAAGGCTTATCTGATCTTAAACTGCTGTTATGAATGCTTTGCGCGAATAATTCCTTACCAGTTCCTGTCTCACCCATTATTAAAACAGTGCTGTCCACCTCTGCATATAGTCTTGCTTTTTCTTTAGTATGAAAAATCTCCTTGCTTTTACCCTTTATATCATCAAAGTTAATTTTAGCAACATGGCCCTTTGCTAGAAGTTTCTTTCTTATTTGGTTTTCCATTCTTTGAATTTTTTCAATTTCTTGGAATGTTGCTACTGCACCATAAATTTCTCCATCTACTATAATAGGAACTCTATTTGTAGCGATAGAATTATTACCTATTTGCTGTATTTCGCCTAGCTCGGGAACTCCTGATTTTAGTACCTGAGACATTCGGCTATTTTCTACTACCTCGTCAACATCTTTATTAATTGCATTCTCATAAGTTATTCCTGTTATTTTTTGAACTACAGGGTTAAAAACAGTTATTTTCCCATGTTTATCAACTCCTAAAATGCCTTCGTATGCAAAATTAATAATAGAATTAAGGATTTCTGTCTTTTCCTTTTCTATTAATTGCACTTCAAGTAAACTTTTTGCATGATTAATTGATTCTATTATAGAAATTTTTCCTGATTCTATAAGGACGCTATTATAACCTAGATTTTGTGCTATATTATTAACATGATTTCCTCCAATAAAAACTCTTACTCCTTGCTGGTATAATTGTTTTATTTGTATATCCGCTACTAATTCTGAAACGATAATTGAAGTTGAAATCTCAACATTTAAAGAATTCTGCAAAATATCCTTTGCTCGTTCGTATAAAGATACAAGATTGTAAAAACCGACAACACCAATATAATTTGAATAATTAACCGCTTTACCTATAGAATTAATGACATCATAACTATTGAAATCCAAGTTAACAACTGGAACTTTCAAACAGTTTTTAATCAGTTCCCCAGTACCTCCCCTACTTATTATTATGCTAGTACCATTTCTTATTGCTTTTCTTGCATAATTTAACCCTTCATTTAATGATCCACGATAAACTTCTATTTCTTCATTCAAATCTTTAATAGTTTTTTTTGCTAATTCAGCTAATTTCTCATCTGGAGCTATAAAAGTAATTTTTTTAATCATATTTTTCGCCTCAGTAAGTGTTTTGTATTAAGTATATCATTATTTATATTTAAGTAAATCATTATTGAAATAAAAAATTTAGTATTAAAAACGAAATAAGTAATATTAAAATAGATATCGGAAAATATAATTTATATTCTTTATATAATTGCAATGTTGTTACATTCATAACCTGTACTGTGAAAGCTTGGCATAGATGTATTGGTGAAAAGAAATATCCTAAAAATGCACTCACAGATATAAGATAAATATAATTATATAATATATTATCAGTTATTTTTAATTGTGAAATTATGGGTAGAATTATTACTAAGGATGCAGATTGATTGCCTGTTATAAAACCAAAAAACATAGAGCTAATTAGAAAAATTAACATAATAAACGCAACATCATCTGTTAAATAAATTAAATTGTTAAATAGTGCAATAAGACTATTCATATTTAATATTACTTCTTTTATAATTAAAATATCTACTACTGTTAAAATAGATTTGTAATTAATAGATTTAAACATTGACTTAATAAATTCCTTTTTATCACCTAAAAAATATACGATAATAATGCTACTTATTAATGTCAGGTAAAGAGGTAATCCTGTAAAAATATGAATAATAACACAAAGATAAATAGGTGATAATAATAATAATAATTTAAATAAATTCTTACTGAAGTCAACACTTTGCGTTACACCTTCTGATTTTATATCGCTTAAATACAATTTGTATCCCAAATATGTTATGGGTATTACAAAAAATAAATTCATTAAAATTATCCTAGAAATATTTATGTTAGGAAGAGAAGCAACTATAATTAACAATGAAGTAGAATACGGCAATAAAAATAAAGATATATGGCGAAATACTAAATTAATAGCTGCCCGCCTAGAAGGAGGAATATTAAGTTCGCAACCAATATTATTTATAAATGGTGCTGATAATAACGCTCCCCCTGGCATAACTAATATTCCTATAATTGCAGGTATAATAATTAAAATATACTTTTTATTTGGTATTATTAATATAATAATTTCTACTATTTTATCAAGAATCTTATAATGCTTCATTAAACCGCCAAGTGTACTAACCATCAAAATGGTTAATAATGTGGATTGGGATGATGAACCAATAAAAACCATAAGGATTGATTCCAGTATAGCTCTATAACCTATTCCTGATGTAATGCCTAATATCCCAGCAGTAATAAGAAGTGTATAACTTAATGGTATTCTAAGGCCATTTAATATAGGAATGCTTAGAAATGAAATAATTATAGCTATAAATTGACTCATAAAATATCCCCCTTCTAAAATAAGGTAGTGTCAAGTAGACACCCCACTTTTCTATTTAAAATAATTTATTTTCTAGTTTCATTATTGCCTAATTTTTTATTCTTGCTTTTCATAGGCTACTAAAAAATCATTTAAAACTTGTTTTAAATGAACGTCATAAAAAGCAACGCATAGGAAAATTGTTGTAATCCATTTTGTTGTATAAATTTAATTGTTTAGAAAAATCATCAAAAGAATAAAAGGATTTAACAGCATAAAACCTTTAGTTATCCTTACTATGACTACGTTCGTCTTTATCATTATGTCTAGGGGTAAAAGATCTAATTGATTTATGTTTAATAGCAAGTTTATAAAAAGTCTTTTCAAATAATGAAGGATTCGATTTATCACCACCAAAGCACTTAGTATATTCGAAACCATTATCAATTTAAATGCATTCAATATTTAAATTAAAGCTTTAGTAAGATTTTTAGAAAACATAATAGAAGTATAAGTGCTTGCTTCATTAAAAGTTTCAACGTATCTAAAACGAAAAAACTCATCAATAGCAGTATATTGGTAAAATCTTTGACCATTAGCATCACCCGTCAAATAAACTGAAGGAATATGTTTAACATCAATCTGAACACGTTGATCAAGATAAGTCATTTGTTTCATAAGGTTTTGGAACATATTTTAGTTTAGGTGGTTTAACAGCCATAAGCCTTTGTTTTTTAAAAAAAAGATACACACAAGGAATAAATCTTGTATAGCCACGTTGCATAAGCTTAAACCAAAATACAACAAGTTCTTCATGCATGTTGCGTTTACACATATTATTGACAAACTTAATTTCTTGTTCAGTATGTTGATTAGGATGATGTTTTTTGGATTCATAACGCAAAGACTCAATAGAACCATCAAAACATCGTTTCAAAAGATAAATATATTTCTTATTAGTTTTGTACTTATTGACAGCTTTAGTTACACCATATTTATCAGCATATTTAATTAATGATGGGCGTCATTTTATATCTTGTGTTATACTATTCATAGCAAGAAACTCCTTTTGTTAGTTTTTTGTGGTAAAAAAAAGATAACATAAAGAGAGTAATTCTCGCTATTTATTTATTAGGTTTTAGTAATAGCATTAGTATCCTGTGTATTTGTGTAAACTTGCAGGGTTTTCCGCAAATACAAAGTTAAAATATTTTAACATAACACATGTATTGTAATCATACAAGCTTTTTCAGTCAACCTTAATTAATAACCTTAATTAATATAATTAAAATTTTAAATCCTTGTATATTCACTTTTTATATAATTAGCCATACCGCCTTTTAATATAATTTCTTGTTGTCTTATGTTAATATTATTGATTACTGTATATCTATTTCCTTTTGTTACATTCAAAATTTCAATTTTTTCTTTCTTTACTACTTCTCTAATATTTTCTATTTCTAGTATGTCTCCTAACGATATGTTGTCATAGTCATCATTATTTAAGAATATTAATGGTAGGATACCGAAATTAATAAGATTGGCTTGATGTATTCTTTCTATACTCTTTGCTATAACAGATTTGACACCCATTACCATAGGACATAACGCTGCATGCTCTCTAGAAATAGAAAATATTAGAGAAGTAGTAAAGAAAGAAAAAATTGA
>MCHG01000449.1_pt1 | contig 11623 bp, 5 predicted proteins | sample 787351 | NCBI WGS metagenome assembly MCHG01 (sample SAMN05430296, study PRJNA330682) | permafrost metagenome | biome: Cold desert; feature: permafrost; material: soil; isolation source: enrichment culture inoculated with soil incubated with H2/CO2 at 20 degrees... ... | reverse complement strand
CCTGGTCATACTTACAACTCACACAGAGCCTCTAAAATTGATTGAAATTAGCTTCCTTACTATTTACCAAAGAAAGGCGCAAGCTTCACAGGATAGACGGGATGTGCCTGCATAATTCTGATTTGCAGCCCGTGTGTCATTACATAATGAAGGAAGTAACAAAAGCAATCTGTACAGGTGAACCCACGTCCAAACATTCACAATTAAATAATAGGTTTATGGTTAGGAACAACTTAACCTTAGTCCCTGATATTTCACTCCTTCTTCCAATATCCCTAAAACCATCAACTGTCCAAGTTAATTTATAAAACCAATCCTGATTGAACCTCCGTATTTAAGAAAAAAGTACCGAATAAGTAAGCCAGCGAAAAAACTATTATTCTTCTCTTTCCAAGCAAGTGACAGGAAAAGCAAGCATAGGCCTTTTAAAGAGAGAGAATAGACTGAACCATTTGGATCCTGTTAAGGTTTAAAAAGTCAAAAAGTGTCATTTTTATGCTATATATCTAACATTCAAGTAGGAAAACCGCTACACGGAGTATTCGAAATTGTGCATAAAATTCATTAACCGATGACAAATAGTTCTTTAATGCTTCCTTGTAGTCCTGTTATCCTTCTACTCTTGCCAGCAGGCAGGAGAATTCCCTAATTTTCGAGTCTTCCTACAGGGCTGAATTAATTATTTCAATTTCGCGTTTTTAAATTATTCTAAATTTTCAAGATGTTTCTTTTACTTTTTGTTTCTCGATATCTTAGCATTTTTACGCAAATCCTCATCATCTAACTCTAGCTGGGTAACTTATATCAAATTCAAGGATTTTTGTAAAGCCAAAATTCCAATAGATATGTTTAAATTTTTTGATGCTGTAATCATTATTGACATTCAACAGTTTTTTATTTTTATTATGTTTGTATATTGTCATACTGTCCGAAAACTAAAGATCGGAGGACACATTAATGAAAACTAAGAAAAAATCGTGTTCAATAGTTTTAGCTTTAACAGCTCTTGCTTTATTTTTGATTCTCGTTTCATCTGTGGCATCGGCATATGGTGTACAAAGTGTTTCACCTACAATCACTGAAGCTCAAATTACTGCTAACAGATCAGCATCTTGTCCTGCTATCAACGGTGATAAGATAGTGTATCAGGATTCTCGCAATGGAACTTCTGATATCTATATGCACGATCTCTTTACTTCTAAGGAGACTCAGATCACTACCAAAGGGTCAGTATGGGGGCATCCTTCTATCTATGGTGACAGAATAGTGTGGCAGGATACTCGCAATGGAAACTTCGATATCTACATGTACAATATACCCACTAAGAAGGAAATTCGGATCACTACCAATGAATCGGCACATAATCCTGCTATCTACGGTGACAGAATAGTCTGGGAGAATAGGCGCAATGAGAGCTCCGATGTCTACATGTACGATCTCTCTACTTCCAAGAAAACTCAGATCACTACTAGCGGATCAAATGAATTAGCATATAATCCCACTATCTTCGATGACAGGATAGTGTGGCAGAATTATCGTAACGGGAAATGGGATATCTACATATACGATCTCTCTACTTCCAAGAAAACTCAGATCACCAACAGTGGATCCGCAACATATCCTGCTATTTACAGTGACAGGGTAGTGTGGATAGATTCTCTCAATGAAACCACCGATATCTACATGTATAATCTTTTAACTTCCAAGAAAACTCAGATCACTACCAGTGGATCAGCATACAGTCCTGTTATCGACGGTGACAGGATAATATATCAAGATTCTCTAAATGGAAACCCCGATATATACATGTACAATCTCTCTACTAAGAAGGAAACTCAGGTCACCACCAGTGGATCGGCATATAGTCCAGTTATCGACGCTGACAGGATTGTATATCAGGATTATCGCAATGGAAACTCTGATATCTATATGAATATTATCTCAGAAGAGGAAACGAAAGTATCTATTGCTAATTTCAGCAGTAATGCCACCGAGGGTTATGCCCCCCATAATGTGCAGATTACAAACCTATCGCAAAATGCAACTGCACGGAACTCGGACTTTGACGATGGAGTTAATTCAACCGAGCAGAATCAAACGCAGATTTATTCCTCAACAGGAACTCCTACCGATATTCAGACAGTAAGCAATGCAAACGGTACAGATTCAAAGTTAGCTACAATAAATGTTTCAGAACAACCTGTACCATTACACCCCGTAGCAGACTTCGGCTCCAATCTTGTCAGCGGCTATGCTCCTCTTGATGTGCAGTTTACAGACCTATCGCAAAATGCAACTGCATGGAACTGGGACTTTGGAGACGGCGCTACTTCAACCGAGCAGAATCCAAACCATACTTATCTCTCAGCAGGAACCTATTTAGTCAATCTGATAGTAAGCAATGTAAACGAAACTGCCTCAAAAAATGCTATGATAACTGTGCTGGCAGACAGCAGTTCCAGCGGAGGGAGCAGTAGCGGAGGAAGCAGTGGAGTCGGTTCCCCTGAACCTGCTACAAATGTTGAAGTGAAAGAAATCTCACAGGCGTTCATCAAAAGCGGAAACTCCGTAAAGTTTGATTTCCCCAGGAACGCTACTTCTGTTGTATATGTGAGTTTCGATTCAAAGAAGACAGCTGGCAAGACAACGACCATAGTTGAGATGCTGAAAGAAAAATCCACCCTGGTTTCAGGGTTGCCTTCTGACGAGGTCTATAAGTCCTTGAACGTCTGGGTTGGAAACGGAGGGTATGCAACCTCAAATAATATCGAAAATGCGGTTGTATGTTTCAAAGTTGAAAAGTCCTGGATACAGGATCAAAAGATTGACAAGTCTTCTATAACCCTCAACAGATATAGTGATGGAAAATGGAATCCGCTTTCAACCAAGCCATCAGGGGAAGATGACGCGTACCTGTATTTCACAGCTAAAACCCAGGGATTCTCTCCCTTTGCAATAACAGGTAAGGCAAAAGAAAAAGAAGCTGTAACTGAATTACAGTCTAAACCTAACATTCAGGGTATTGAACAAAACAATATTGCAGCAAATGTTAAACAGGCGTCTGCGCAGAAAGGAAATACAAGCACGCCTGGATTCGAAATTATTTACGGGATAATCGGGCTACTTGGAGTGTTCCTCTATAGAGAGAGATAAGGATGGAAAGCCTCAAAGTTACGCTTGATAGGATAGAAGGCAGCATTAAAGTGCTGCTTATGAGGGGATGAAAAGACAGTTGAAATTAACATCCTCTCTTTTTACTTTCTGCAGGTGAACGTAAAAATTCATTATTACATCAGTGCGCGGAGGGTCATGAATACCCATCCTTTACAGGCTTTACGATAATACTTTCAGTAATAAAAGGATTCCTTCTTTTCAATTTAAAGGTCTTAAATGCTTTATTTTGGTCGTCATTTCACTTTAAAATTGAATAGCCGGATAAACTGTTTAGATTGGGGGTTGCCGCATGCAAGTGTTTATTTTGACAGTGCCAACTAACTCACACTTTAACATTCACAACATAATAATAGATATAAAGTTAATTAGAAGTCAACCTTATTTCGCGATGCTACTTCTTAACTTTTTATATCCAAAAAACGTCTAGCTTTTAAATTTAGTTTAGGGAAATAATGTTAACTCTTTTGGTACCTTATCTCTTCTAAGATTGCCCTCTGTGTCTCAGCGATTTCTTTTAGACTTGCGTTGATTTCCTTTAATATTTCTATCTGGTCTTGTGTCTTATTGATTTCTGCAACCTCTTTGAGGCACGTTACTGTTTGCTCTAATTCCTCTTCTTCTCTTTGTAGGTTTCTTATAATTTCTCCCATTACTCCAAAACCACAACTCTCACTATTATCTGCTTCTGCTTTATCTTCTTTACACACGATTCTAACCTCTGAATAAAATGTACTAAATCAATAGCGGGAACATATTAATAAATACTTGACGTTTTGATACCTGTGCTTGATTGAATCACAGGTAAAAATAGTACTTTTCCGGCCCTTACCTTTCCTTCCCTGCTCTGCTCTGCTCTGCTACTCTCGCCCGTCAGTTTTTACTTTCTTGATAATCAGTTTATTCACAGCCTTTTTTCCATCCCTTTCATTATCTACGTCTTCTATGCTTTCGGAAATTTCGATCCAGGTATGGAAATGATAGTCATTGCCAGCCCCAAGGTCTCTGATACGGATTTCAAGGGGGGTTTCTCTTGTAGTTTTCTTTTCTCCCTTAAATTTTTGATGAAATATTTTTGCTGCAGCCTTTTCCGGGGCAGGGGCAGAGACTACTCCGATCATTCCTCCGTGTTCATCCGTGGCAATGAAGGTTTTTTCCTTTTTTTCATCCTTTCTTGCCTGTTCTACTGAGGATTCCTGCTTTATGGTTTCCCGTCTGAGCTGCCTCCTGACCTTATTCAGAGCATCTTCTGTATCTCTTTTTTCAGGAGCCGGCCTTGAAGCTTTGATTTCGGAAAGGTGCTTTTCTTTTTTCTCAGGTGGGATATAGGGGACTTTTCCAAGGATTTCATGCAGTAGCATGATTGCAGCATGCTTGTCAAGGGGCTCGTTATTGTTTCCGCATTTTGGAGACTGTATGCAGCTCGGACAGCCGCTTTCACAGGGACAGCTCTCGATTGCCTTTAGGGTGCCGTCCAGTACCATTTCTATCAGGTCATAGCCTTTTTCTGCGTACCCAACTCCACCTTTGTGCCCGTCGTAAATGAATATTCCACTTTTGCCCTCAAGGTCAGAATGGGATGGAGTGGAAACCCCGCCTACATCGCTCCTGTCCACAAGCAGGTGAAGAGGATACATGGAAATCATTGCATGCTCAACTGCATGAATTCCACCTGCAAAATCCAGTTTATGCTCTCCTATTATCTCTTGCAGCCTGTCCGGAAGCTTCAGCCAGAGGGCCATTGTCTGAAGGGTTATCGGGGGCATTTCAAGGTTGTGTACACTCATTATATCGTTGCTGTGAGTCTGAATTTTTCTGTACCCGATAACTCTATCCGTTACCTCTACTTCTCCAAGCCCAACTTCAACTTCAGGGGCATGTAAAAGAATCTTCATCGCATAGGTTTCCTGCACCAATACTGAAGAATCGATCATGGGTTTCGTATAGTACGTGTCATGCGTTTTTACGGCATGAATCTCCTTTTTCTCATGGTCGATCATTTTTACGTAGTAGGGTTCTCCCCTGTGCATATAGACTGCACCCGGGTAGCACTCCCGAAAAGCCAGGGTTTCTTCTATGTCTTTTTCGATAGGGAAGCTCTTTTCCCTTTCAAAAGCAAGAAGGGAGTAAGTATTATTATCTATTCCCCGCAGGGAGACATGTTTGTACGGAAAAGGATCAGTAGAATACTTAAGTTCATTACCTGCAAGCAGGCCTTCGGCTTTAAGGAGTTCCACAACCCTTGGATATCCTTTTCCGAAATATTTCTCATCGGATGCCTTCAGAGGAATTTCTTTTGCTGCACAGAGCAGGTGCCCTGCAAGGATGTAAGGGTTTTTAGGGTTGAGTACTGCATTTTCACTGCTTCTTGCAAAAAAGTCAGCAGGATTTCTCATATAATACTGGTCAAGGGCGTTTGTGCCTGCAATCAAGACAACTAGGCTTTCATTTTCGCCCCTGCCTGCCCTTCCTGCCTGCTGCCTGGCGCTCATGACCGTTCCGGGGTAGCCGTCCAGAATACAGGCATCAAGACCTCCTATATTTATCCCTAGTTCGAGGGCATTTGTGGAAATGACTCCACGAAGTTCCCCTGAATTCATTTTCTTTTCGATTTCTTCCCTTTCCCTGTCAAAATAGCCACTCCTGTACGAACAGATAGCATTGGAGAGATTTCTGTCCCTCAAAAGTTCTCTGCATTTTTTGTACATCCGTTCAACTCCCTGTCTGGACCTGGTAAAGGCGAGAGTCTGTAGCCCAGACTGGACAGACCTGGTAAAAAGAGAGGAAGCTTCAGAAAAGCTGCTTCTTCTTAAGGTGCAGCCCCTGTTGCTCAGATAAAGAGGTGGGTTCCAGAACACAAATTTCTGGGGGCCATTTGAAGAGCCGTTATTCTCAACTACCTCTGCTTCTCGTCCAAGAAGGGTCTCTGTATGTTCTTTCGGGTTTCCGATTGTTGCAGAACAACAGATGAACTGCGGAGAAGCCCCATAGTATTCAGCCACACGTAAAAGCCGCCTGAGCAGGTTTGCCATATTGCTCCCTATAACTCCCCTATAATAATGGCTCTCATCAACTACTATGAATCTGAGGTTTGAGAAAAAGCGATTCCAGAGGTGGTGCCAGGCAAGAAAACTCATGTGAACCATTTCAGGATTTGTGAAAACAATATTAGACTTCTCGTCCCTTACTTTTCTTTTCTGGGCCTCGCTAAGGGCTCCTGTATAGCGAGCTATCCCTGCCCCCGATTTAAGGGTCTCTTCGAATTCCACAAAGGCCTTTAACTGGTCGTTTACAAGGGCGTTTAAAGGAGAAATATAAAGTGCAGTTACTTTCGGGTTGTCGAGGACGGTTTCAAAAATAGGGACCATGTAAGTGAGGGACTTTCCGCTTGCTGTGGTCGTGCAGAGCACGATGTCTTTTCCGTCCCGTATTTTCTCTATGGCCTCCACCTGGTGGGAGTACAGATCTTCGATCCCTACTCCTGAAAGAGCAGCTTTTACCTGCCTTTTTAATTCAAGGGATGCATAAAGAGCTTCCCTGGCAGGAATATCCTCGATATGAACTATCTGATTTTCATAGCGGTTGGAAGCTTTAATTTCGTTTAACAGGCGGGAAATATCCATTTTTCGGCTCCGTTTTATTTTCTTTACAATTTCTTCACAAATATTCCATTTTATTATACTCTTGAATTTATATACCCTCTAATATTTTATTCCGGACTGGTATTTATTTTTATTGAAATTTATTTTAATCGAGATTTATTTTTATCACACTTATCGTATTCTATTTATCCTCACTTGCTTGTTATTGCGCACTTCAGATAATTTGTTATTCCATGTTGAGATTTTAATGCAGGAAAAATTTTGGAGCACATTTTTCAACTAAAAATAGGAATTATTTCAAATGCGGCTAAATATTTGGTTTCAAATTAGCCGAAACTACAGAGTCCAGTCTGGCAAATTCCAACATGCCTAAAAGTTTCTTATCCTTAACGTTTCTTATCGTTAAAATTAAACGTGGTAAACCAGTTATTAAATTTAATTGGGTGTTGAAAAGCAATCCAGATCAAAATTCAATCCTTGGGACTTCCCTTTCTGCCTGTAGAGTCCTAAATAACTCTTTTTTCTGGAATCCAGTCAAAGCTGCAACAATATTTTACTCATCTTTTCACCCCAAATGTACTGATATTTTCAACCCAAATGTACTGATATTTTCCTTATTATGATACGAAAGTGCATACCCCTATAAGAATAATAAGAATTTATACTTAATAAAATATTATAAATCAAAAATACAGAATTCAAAAATACAGAATTCAAAAATACAGAATTCAAAAATAATATAGGTATTAAAATAAAGAATGAGATACCTGTTATAAGTATTAAGATTTAGCCCAAATTTTGCCAGCTTTAACCAATATTTACCAGCTTTAAGTTTTATGTTACCGTTATCAGTTTAACTTTTGAGTCTATATATTTCATGTTTCCTTTTAAATATAATTAAAACTTTATAAAAGTAGATTAAAAATAAATAATTTATTCGAGAACTATAGTATAAAGGCTTATAGTATAAAGGCTTATAAAAATTAAAGGCTTATAAAAATAAAAAGAGAATTTGAGGGGATGACTTAACTTCAATTTCCTAATGGTAACTGACTGGGCGGGCTAGCTGATTAATAAAGCTCTGTAGCTGGTGGTTCTGGCATATACTCAGCATCAATACATTAATGATATATATCCAGCAATAGATGAATGTTATGAGCACTGCGTGTTGGCTGACAAAACAACTCATGGAAGCATTCTACACGCCGCCTGGTTGTGACCATTCTAAGATTTAGCATTCTAAGATTTAGCATTCTAAGATTTAACAATGTCCTGTTGCAAGTAAAGGCCGCCTGAGTCTGCCTAATTGTTGTTACTAATATTGAGGTTACTGGTATTGGTTACTGGTATTGGTTACTGGTATTGGCCATCCTCGCTATGTTGTTCCTGTGCAGGCTTGCATATTGGCTGTTGCTAACTGCTTTTTGGCTTGGCACTAGACTCCTTCACAGAAGATACAAATTGCATCTTGAAGGTGAGAGAAAAAGGATTAAAGATGAATACCATGACAATTCAGACAGATCATATAATTCCTTATCAGCAGCCAGTTGATGAAGTATTGGCCGCGTTCGGCACAGATATGCGAAGCGGTTTAAGCGAAAAGGAGGCACAGGAACGGCTTAACAGGTACGGAAAGAATGAATTAATGGCAGAAAAGCCTGTGCCTGCATGGAGAAAATTCCTTGCGCAGTTCCAGGATGTACTTGTTATTCTGCTGCTTGTTGCAACCCTAATTTCGGCAGGTTTATGGCTGTATGAGCGCGATACGGCATTGCCCTACGAAGCGATCGCTATTTTCGCTGTCGTACTTCTTAATGCAGTCATGGGTTACATTCAGCAAGCACGGGCCGAGGATGCAATGGCAGCGCTCCGGCAGATGTCGGCGGCACACGCCAACGTCATTCGGGACGGCACACGGCAGAGTATCCCTGCAGCTGAAGTAGTGCCCGGAGACATTATTCTTATCGAAGAAGGCAACACTGTTCCAGCAGATGCGCGTGTGGTTCAGTCTACCGCAATGCAAACAGCTGAAGCGGCGCTGACAGGCGAGAGTTTGCCAGTCTTAAAGGATGCGCTTCCGATTGCAGAAGAGGTTGGGCTCGGCGACCGCGACAACATGGTCTTCAGTGGTACAGCGGCCGTTTACGGGCACGGACGTGCGGTAGTTACAGCAACTGGAATGCAGACCGAGATGGGGCGCATTGCCAGAATGCTCAAAGAAGAGCCAGAAGATATTACGCCGCTACAAAAAGAACTTCACCGCGTTGGCAAACTACTTGGGCTCGTTGTCGTTCTTATCGCCATTGTAATGATCACAACAATCCTCCTGGTTAGAGACGTAAACGGTTTTTCAGCTCTTTTTGACGTGCTCATTTTAGGTGTGGCGCTAGCGGTCGCGGCGGTGCCTGAGAGTTTGCCGGCGGTAGTTACAGTCGTGCTTTCTCTCGGGGTGCAGCGCATGGCACGGAAAAACGCAATTGTACGCCATCTCGTGGCGGTTGAAACTCTCGGTTCTGCAAATGTTATCGCCTCCGATAAAACAGGCACGCTCACGAAGAACGAGATGACTGTACTTGCGGTTGTTACCGCGAGCGGGCGCGTGAATTTAGAAGGTACGGGTTATGCCCCTGAAGGTGAAGTGCGCCGAGAAGATGGAGGAGAAATCGATGGCTCACTCCAGTTTGAGTTCGTACGTGCGCTTGCAGCCGCTGATCGCGCTAATAACGCAGTGTTGCATGAACGCAACGGGCGCTGGACGGTACTTGGGGACCCGACCGAAGGGGCGTTGATCGTTGCGGCCCGCAAAGCCGGGCTGGAAGGTGATGCACTCAATGCACGATTGGTACGTATTGCGGAAGTTCCTTTCTCCTCAGAGCGCAAATTGATGAGTACGGTTCACAGTGACTCCAAGCAAAAAGAACGTCTGCTCGCCTTCACAAAAGGCGCGCCAGATGTATTACTTGCGCGCTGCACGCAGGAGCTTGTGGGAGACGAGATCAAACCTTTGACTGTCGAACGGCGAACGGAGATTTTAACGAAGAATGAAGAACTGGCCGGTGAAGCGTTACGAACTCTTGCAGTCGCTTTCCGTGCACTACCCAAGGACGCGCTAAAACAGGAAGAATGGGATGATAATGTTGAACAGGATCTCGTCTTCCTGGGATTGATTGGCATGATTGATCCACCGCGCAGAGAGGCAAAAGATGCTGTCGCACGCGCTATGGGTGCAGGGATTCGTCCGATGATGATTACCGGGGATCACCCCAAAACTGCCTCAGTCATTGCTAGAGAACTTGGTATTCCCAATTACGGGAAGGTTGTCACAGGCCCTGAACTTCAGAAAATGCCGGAAGAAATACTTGATAAGACAGTCCAGGAAGTGTCAGTTTATGCGCGCGTCAACCCTGAACACAAACTCCGGATCGTGAATGCATTACAACGAGGAGGCGCGATTGTGGCGATGACGGGAGATGGAGTAAACGATGCGCCTGCTTTGAAGACTGCAGATATTGGTGTGGCAATGGGCATTACTGGAACGGACGTTTCCAAAGAGGCAGCTGACGTTGTGCTCGCAGATGACAACTTCGCAACCATTGTCGGGGCTGTTGAAGAAGGGCGGGCAATTTTCTCCAATATCCGGAAATTTTTGCGATACCTGCTTTCATCAAATATGGGGGAAGTGATGATAATGTTCTTCGGCATCCTGCTCGCGGACGTGATCGGGCTGATGACAGAAGGTGGCGGTGTAGGGTTACCGCTGCTGGCGACGCAAATCCTGTGGATCAATCTTATAACAGACGGCCCACCCGCGCTCGCACTCGGTGTTGATCCGGCAGAAGAGGGACTAATGAGAGAACCGCCGCGCCCACGGGAGGAAGGCGTAATTACCCGGAGTATGTGGGCTGGCAACCTTTTTACAGGTGCAATTATGGCAGTGGGAACGCTGTTTATATTGGATTCCAGCTTACCCGGGGGTCTGGTCGAAGGCTCAGGCAGCCTGCCTTATGCGCAGACAATGGCTTTTACTACGGTAGTCCTCTATTCGCTTTTCGTCGTTTTCAACGCGCGTTCGGATAAGCAGAGTGCGTTTGTCGGGATCTTCTCAAACAAGTGGCTGTGGGGAGCAGTTCTGCTGTCTTTTATGTTGCAGGTTGCAGTCGTTTATGTACCGTTTCTGCAACAGGCATTTTCGACCGTGAGTATAAGCCTTGATGATTGGCTGCTCTGTGCAGCAGTAGCAAGTTCAGTACTTTGGCTGCGCGAATTAAGCAAAATTGTCGTACGTGCGAGGGATGACAGAACAAAAAAAGATTCCACTTAATTATTACCTCGTGTTTCTTTAAAGAATAGATGAATGATAAAGAGTGGATGACTCTTATACCAGTGAATCTCTGCGACAACTCCTGGATAGATACGAGATTCATAGTGTAGGTCTTTCGACTGCGCTTAAGCCTAAATTGTATCCGGTACCAGAGTAAAAAATCCTGCCAGTTTGTTTTCGAAAACACAAACTGGCTTTGTTATTTATATTAGCCTAATCATCTAATTAGTGTATTAAAAAGTATATTTAGTTAGTACATTTAATTAGTAAATTCAATATTTAATTAGTAGAGCTTATGCCATTTTAGTTAATGTCCCTTATTTTGGAATAATGAATCCGACATTCCGCAAATGTCCCCAAAAATAAAAATTATTTTTTATTAAAGGGTCAACTGTCCAATAATAATTGACCTTTGTTAATGGCAAATTCGTTGATTCTTTAGCACAGCACTAAGGACTCGTCACAAAATAATTTAATTAATTCACCATATTCTTTGGTTTGAATGTATAATTCCATTCTCCGTGAAACT
>MCHG01000448.1_pt1 | contig 11624 bp, 8 predicted proteins | sample 787351 | NCBI WGS metagenome assembly MCHG01 (sample SAMN05430296, study PRJNA330682) | permafrost metagenome | biome: Cold desert; feature: permafrost; material: soil; isolation source: enrichment culture inoculated with soil incubated with H2/CO2 at 20 degrees... ... | reverse complement strand
CGAAGCCACCGCGCGAGACGTTGCAAACGGAGGCAAGGAGTGGACAGATGCTGAGCTAGCGTGTTCAACTCGTGCCTAGAAGGATTCGCAACTGCAATCGTTTATGCCGACGAACGACGAGATGAACAACTCGATTGTGTCGACAATTAGGACTGATGCGTACCGCATGGCATCCGCCGAACCCGCGTGGCAAGCGGAGCGCGAGAAGTGGTGGAAATGCCTGCAAGCAGCGGGGCTCGATCCTCTTACTGGAGCCAACGACTGGGGCACTAAGCAAGATGTCGGAGTGGAAGTCGGCGACGACGGGATAACTCGATACACGGAGGGGTCCATCCGCGCCGCCTACATCCAGGCTCGATGCAACAATGAGACTGGCCTCACCCAGACTCTGGGTGACTTAGAGGCGTCCTATCAAGCGCCCTTGATCGATCGGAACCAGGCAGCATTAAATGAGTGGAAAACGGACAAACAGCGTCGCCTGGCTGCCGCAACTGATTATGCGACCAAGAATGGCTGAGGGGCATCGTGACCCCCTCCAGTCACCGCAATCCCCCCGGCTTCAGCGGGTTGAGCATCCCTTGCGACTGCTGGCGGTAGCCCTTGCACTCGCCGTCGCCGCCGGGGGATCGTTTGTGGCTGGGCGGTTCATTGAAGCTCCATCGCGGGAAGCCATTCTGGCGGCGCAAGAGCCGATTACTGTCTTGGCCGAAGTGGAGCGTCGGGTCGTGGACGCGCGCGTTAACTTCGCTGGTACGGTTCGTGATGGCGAGGCGCTGGATCTAATTGTGGCATCCCAGGTGTCGCCTGCCGTTGTCGTACGCCGCACGCTGGCAGCAGGTGATTCGCTACCATTTGCCTCGATGATCGGCGTAGTTTCCGGACAACCATTCTTTGTGCTGAAGGGGCCGCTCCCGATGTACCGCGACCTAGCGTGGGGCGATCGGGGAGACGACGTAGAAGCGTTTCAGAAGGCCCTTGGAGCCGCCGGCCTCTACGCAGAAGCCACAGGAGTGGCTGACAATGCAACATTTTCCGCGGTTAGAAGCCTCTTCAAAAGGAACGGGTTTGAGCTTGAGTGGGGACGCCCCATTCCATATCGGCAGTTCGCGGCCGTTGCGAACGAATCCGGAATCGTCCTGTCTGCCGCGGCAGTTGGGGCGAACATAGGCTCTTCAACTCCTCTCGTCTCCGTTCAAGTTCAGCCCCAGCACATTTACTTTCGCGCGGATGCTGTCGCTAGCGCTGAGCTTGCGGTTAACGACACGATTACGGTCCGAGCGAATGGCGGCGGGAATTTCTCGGGGACCATTGACTCCATTGGCTCGTTTGATCAGGGCGATGAAGGACACGGGCCCGGCCGCGATGTCGTCATCACCTCGTCTGATCCAGAGTTTCGCAAACTCACATCAGGTAGCCCAGTTACGGTTCTCGGATCGGGCCAGAACGACGTGACCATGGCAGTCCCAATAAGCTCCATCCGTCAGGACAGCACCGGAGACTACGTGGACCGTGAGGAAGCCGTGGACGGAAGGCAGCACTTCAAGCGAGTCGCAGTGACAGTCCTCAACAGCGGTGGTGGCTGGGTCGCGCTGGACGACGTTGCAGGACTGCGCGTCGGGGACAAAGTCCGGGTGTCGTGACTAATCCTTCTCCGGTCATCGCGCTTACCGGGATTACCAGGACATTCGATGCCGATGGGCGAACGGGCGTTCATGACATTTCCGTTTCGATACACAGGGGCGAGTTCGTAGCGATCGTTGGCCCGTCTGGTGCAGGGAAAAGCACCCTACTCAACATACTCGGACTGCTCGATCGTCCTGACTCCGGCATGTACCGATTCGATGGTGTCGACGTTGCATCGTTGACCGAGCGCCAAAGGGACGCTCTAAGGTCCGCAGCACTTGGCTTTGTGTTCCAGTCGTCGTCCGTGCTTGGGGATCAGAGCGCATTGAGGAACGCTGCACTTGGACTTCGGATCCAGGGCGTACCCATCCAAAAGCGATCTGCACTTGCCTGGAACGCGCTTGCGCGACTTGGAATATCTTCTAGCTGGAGTACGGCTGGTCGTCTCCTTTCGGGAGGTGAGCGCCAGCGATTGGCCTTGGCGCGTGCAATAGCCACTAATCCCGAGGTAATTCTTGCGGACGAACCGACTGGCAATCTTGACAGTGAGAACAGCCGCATCGTAATCGACCATCTCTGTGCATTGAACGATCAAGGCGCCACGGTCGTGATTATCACCCACGACCATGAAATCGCGAAGCGGGCGTCGCGACAGATTCATGTCATTGACGGCCGAGCGAGCGAATCCACAAGGCGCACGGGCGACGGTGATCGATCCGTGACGCCTGGCAAAGCGAGGCCGGAAGGACCAATTCACGACCGGCCGATGCCCCGAGGCAGCGTTTCGCATGGGAGATGGCATGGACTGGCGGACGATCTCGGCGACGCGATCGACTCACTGTCCCAGCGGCTCCTCCGCAGTTCGTTGCTCGTACTCGCCTTCGTTCTCGGCATTAGTGGGTTGATTGCGGCCGTGGGGCTCAGCGAAAGTGCATCGGCACAAGTCTCTGAACGGCTCACTCAAGCAGCACTCGACGAAGTACGAATTGATGCTCCCGGCGGCAGCGCACTACTTAGCGCCAAGAACAAAAGTCTCGCGGTCTGGGTCTCCAAGCTCGAGGCTCTTCCGCACGTGATAGACGTCGGATTTGTCGCGTCCGTTTCGTCCTCGGCCGCTCACATCCGACGGCTGAGCGATGCCGAGCCTGCGCCGGGCTCCGACTACTTCTTGGTGGCCGCATCCCCCGATTACCTAGAGATGATGGGCGTAACCAGTGCTGGCGGCGCTCCGCTTGGCATGCTCGGTGACAACCACATCACCTCGGCCGCGTGGGTCGGAGAGGATGTGGTGTCCGGTCTCGACCTGCCAGCCCCAGGTGAGGGGGCAACCCTCTGGGCAGCCGGCCGCAGAGTCGACGTCGTGGGAGCCATAAGGGCGGGAAGCAGAGCACCCCACTTCAACAAAATGATATTCGTCACCCCTGATGTGATCTCTGGTCTTTCGGACGTAGGAGTGCGTCTCGTCGTCCGCACCGAGCCGGGATTCCCGACAGTCGTCGCCGACGCAGCGCCGGTCGCGTTGAACCCCTCAAGTCCTGGGGAATTCAGAGTCGAGACAACAGCAGACCTCCGAACTCTTCGCTTTGGCGTCGCGAACGATCTGGGTACTTTCGTCGGTATCCTTTCGATTATTCTTCTAGCGCTGGCCACAATCAGCGCGAGTACGACTATGTACCTCTCAGTTCAATCCCGCGCCCAGGAGATAGCGCTGCGCCGCGCGATTGGCTCCAGCCGTAGCGCAATCGCTCGATTGTTCGTCGCCGAGGGTTTGCTCATCGGCGCTACCGGTGGTGCGATCGGCTCGCTAGTCGGAGCGGGCGCAGTATTGCTCGGCGCATACGCCCAGGGATGGACGCCGATTCTGCCGCTTGGTCTTGCGCCCCTCGCCATCGTCCTTGGCGTCGGCACTGGCCTCCTTAGCGCCGTTGTCCCTGCATGGTCGGCGAGCAGGCAGGAACCAGCAGCCGCAATTCGGAACTGATACCGGTCACGTCGAGCGGAGTGTTGCAGTTGCTCAACACCGTGCGAGTCAGTTGTTCTAGCCTGGGCAGCGGCGAGTTCGGGAAGATTGACTGCCTCGTCGGGACGGTGATGATCTCAGGCAGGATCGCCGAATCGCAGCACCGGTCGCGCCTTCGGCCTTCTGAGATCACGTGACAATGAAAAACTCGCGTCCTCATTAATGTGGACAAAGGTTTGGATAGCCCAGTTACGGAAAACGCGCCGGCCCGCGCCCCGGCCTGAGTCCCGCGCGAAGACCGGCCAAACGGGCACCACATGTGCCGAGGCGCGCTGTCCGCTGACCCGGACGGATACGACCGATTTCCTTCCGCGGGGGCGTGACGGCGCTCAGCGAAATTCCCCAGTCTTGCTCATCGAAGCTCCCCAGGTCGCGGGGTTAGGTTAGCGGAAGTTTGTGCCCGTTGTCACGCGGCGGAGCTCGTTGGATGCGGCGACGTGGTTGCGGAGCCGGTAGGAGCCGCCGTCGAGGGTGACGACGACCGATCGGTGCAGGAGCCGGTCGAGCATCGCGGCGGCGACGGTGGTGTCGCCGAGGATCTCGCCCCAGGCGCCGACGGGTCGGTTCGTGGTGATTACGATCGACGTCTTCAGATAGCGCTGGTTGATGACCTGGAACAGCGCGGACGCGGCCTCCGCGGGCAGCGGGAGGTAGCCCAGTTCGTCGATCACGAGCAAGGTCGGGCCGGCGAAGAACCGCATCATCGTGCCCCACTTGCCCTCGATCGCGGCGCGGTGGCAGCGCGCGGCGAGGTCCGCGGCGGAGGTGAAGTAGGTGCGGTATCCGGCCGTCACTGCGGCATGGCCAAGGCCGGTCGCGATGTGGGTTTTCCCGACTCCGGGCGGGCCGATCAGCAGCACGTTGGTCGCGGTCTCGAGGTAACGGCAGGTCCCGAGCTCGGCGATCAGGTTGCGGTCGATGCCGGAGGCGGCGTCGAGGTCGAAGTCGTCGAGGGTGGCGCCGGTGGGCAGGTTCGCGAAGCGGAACCGGCCGGAGAGACGGCGGGCGTCGGTCGCGGTGACCTCGATGGAGAGCAGCCGCTCGAGGGCGTGGGTGAGGCTCCAGCCCTCGGCTTGGGCCTGGTCCAGGACGCGAGGCAGGGCGTCGGCGGCGTCGGCGAGCTTGAGCTCGGTGAGGTGGCCGCGGAGCTGCTGATAGATGCTCGCCGGCGTGGGCGTGGGCGTGGGCGCGGTCACGGTCGCGGCGGTGGTGGTAAGTGATGTGTTCATCGGAGGGTGTTCCTGTTCTTCGCGGCCGTCTCGTAGGCGGCCAGGTTGATCACGGTGGTGGGTTCGGCGCTGCCCGTCAGCGCCATCGCGGCGCGGCGGGCCGCGGTGCCGGGCGGGATACGTTCCTTCTTCCGGTGCGGCCGGCCCGGAGGCGCCGCGGCCATCGCGATGGTCTCGAGGGCGGTGACGTGTCCGCTGTCGCGGATCGTGACCCCGAGGCCAGCCTCCGCAACGGCGTGCCGGGCAATCACGACGCCGGAGACCGTCGCGATATCGATGGTGGGCGCGCCGAGGCGCTGGTGGACGACGACGCGGGCTGCGGCCAGTTCCGGCGGCACCGAGTACCGGTTCCCGCGCCAATCGATCAACGCCTGCCTCGTCGCGGTGCGCTCTTCGGTCACCACGACCGGGAACAGCGTCGGCGGCAACGGTTGGAGGCGCTCCGCAGTGAACATCACCGCGGCCGTCGTGGACCCGTCGCGGCCCTCACGGCGCCGACCGTCCTGCCCGGCCGCGAAGGCGGTCAGGCGTTGCTGTGCTTGCTCGAGGGTGACGTCGTCGGGAAGGTTGCGCCACCAGCGCTGCGCGGCGGTGTGGTTGTTCTTCTCGACCACGCCCTTGCGGTTGCCCGACCGGGGCCGGCAAGCGACGACGCTGACCGCGTGGTGCTTCGAGAACGCGGCGAACATCGGCGTCAAATCACTCGTCCCCGCCTTGAGCACGGTGCTCATCCGGTCAAACCGCCAGGTCTTCGTCACCCCGCCCAACAGCCCCAGCAGGACCGTCATCGCCGCCAACAGGTGGGGCAGGTCCATCGATGGGGAGATCACCGCCCGCCAAACCCCCGAGTGGGCGAGAGAGCCGACGAGAACGTAGGCGCGTTTGGTCGGGAACACCCACCCGGCCGGCGCGTCGGGCAGTTCGACCCAGTCGAACTGGGTTTCCTCGCCCGGCGGGTGGTCGATGATCGCGTTGGGCCTCTTCGTCACGTGCGCGCAGGCCGTGCAGGCCGGCCGCAACCCCCGGTCCCGAATCTGGCGGGTCAGGGTCTGATACGACCCTTCGAAGCCCAGCGGGACGAGCTCGTCCCGCAGTGTCGCCGCCCAAAGGTGCGGGTCCTCGGTCAGCCGCGCGGTGACGTAGTCGAGGAACGCGTCGAACGGGTCCGGGGCGGCGCGTTGACGCACTCCCGGGGTGCGCTGGCCGGCGAGATAGGCGCGGATGGTCTTACGGTCGTGATCGGTGCGGCGGGCGATCTCACTGATCGTCATCCCTTGCCGTTTGAGCGCGTGGATGTCCACGTCGTCCTCCTCTGAAAGCATAGGAGCAGGGCCTTTCTCGAGCTGGTGTGTGGTCGAAGACCATCAGCATCGAGGAAGGCCCGCTTCTATGTGCGGAAGCGACCCGGAGTGGGGAATTTCAATGAGCAGAACTGAGGAATTTCAGTGAGCGCCGTCACCATCGCGGGACTCGGATTCGCCGCGGGGTTCAGCGGCCTTGCCACGAGCTTCGACATCCCCGGCACCGCGTCGGGTGCGGTGATCGACGAGCTCGAGGAGCAGCTTCCCGACTTCGCCGGGGCGTCGGGCATCGTCGTCTTCGAGACGACCGACGGCTCGCCGCTCAGCGACGAGCAGAGAACGCAGATCAGTGCGCTCGTCGCCGCCAGCGACGACCTGCCGGATGTCGCGGACATCATCGATCCCTTCGAGACCGAGCAGCAGCGCGCCGACCGGGCGCAGGAGCTGGTCGACGGACGGGCGCAGCTCGACGGCGCGCGAGTCCAGCTCGACGCCGGGCAGGCGCAGCTCGACGCCGCGGGGCAGCTGCTGCCGGTCGAACAGCTGGCGGCCCAGCAGGCGCAGCTCGACGCCTCACGCCAGGAGCTCGAACAGCAGGCTGACCAGCTCGGGCTCGGCGCCGAACTCCTGGGCTTCGCCGACGAGATCCGTGTCGTGTCGGAGGACGGCTCGACCGCCCTGGTCAACGTCGCCTTCACCGAGACGCGCATGGAACTTCAGCAGGAGTCCAAGAACGCCGTCATCGACCACTTCGAGTCCGAGCCCGTCGACGGCACCCGGGTCTCGTTCTCCTCCGACATGGCGCAGTCCGTGCCGCAGCTCATCGGCGTAGGCGAGGTCGTGGGCGTCGCCTTCGCCGCGATCATCCTGCTGGTGATGCTCGGCTCGGTGCTCGCCGCGGCCCTGCCGCTCGTCACGGCGCTGGTCGGCGTCGCGATCGCAGCCCTCGGTGCGCTTGCCTTCTCCGGCGTCGTGGAAATGGCGTCCGTCACGCCCATGCTCGGCGTGATGCTCGGCCTCGCGGTCGGCATCGACTACTCGCTCTTCGTGATCAACCGGCACCGCAAACAGCTGCTCCAGGGAGCCGAGATGCGCGAGTCGATCGGGCTCGCGAACGGCACCGCGGGGAACGCGGTGGTCTTCGCCGGTACCACCGTCATCGTCGCCCTGCTCGCCCTGAACGTCACGGGCGTCCCCTTCCTCGGCCTCATGGGAACCGTCGGCGCCGTCGCGGTCCTGATCGCCGTGCTCATCGCGACCACTCTCACCCCTGCTGTCCTCGGTCTGATCGGTGAGCGCGTGCTCGGCCGCCGTGCTCGCGCACGAGTCGGCAGGGAGCACCACGAGGACACGAAGGCGAAGCCGATGCCGACCTGGCGCGCCGTCGTCACCGTGATTGTGACGGCCGTGGTGCTGCTCATCGTGGCCATCCCCGCGCTGTCGATGCGGCTCGGCCTGCCCGACGGGTCTTCCGAGCCGGTCCACTCGGCGTCGTACCGGGCGCACATGACCACCGAAAAGGCATTCGGGGCCGGCGCGAACGGGCCGCTCCTCGTCACCGCAGCGCTGCCCGAGGGACTCAATGAGGCGGAGTTGCTCACGGCCCAGGTCGACGTCGCGCGCACGCTGGCCGAGCAGGCCGACGTGGTCGCGGTCGCCCCGATAGCTGTCTCCGACGACAACACGCTCGCCGCGTTCCAGGTGCTGCCGACCGGGGGTCCGAACAGCGTGTCCACGGATCAGCTCGTGCGGGACATCCGTTCGCTGCCGCCCATCGACGACAAGATCGAGCTCGGCGTGGCTGGGCAGGCGGCCATCAACGGCGACATCTCGGAGAACCTCGCCGCCGTGCTGCCCACCTATCTCGCGGTCGTCGTCGGCCTGTCGCTGCTGATCATGATCCTCGTGTTCCGCTCGATCCTGGTGCCGGTCATCGCAACGGGCGGGTTCGTCCTGTCGCTGTTCGCCACCTACGGCTCGATCGTCGCCATCTTCCAGTGGGGCTGGTTCGCCGACGCGCTCGGCATTCACGCCGGCCCGATCCTGAGTTTCCTGCCGGTGATCCTCGTCGGCATCCTCTTCGGGCTGGCGATGGACTACCAGCTGTTCCTGGCCTCCGGGATGCGAGAGGCGTACGTGCACGGCGCCCCGGCCCGCCTCGCTGTCGCGCTCGGCTTTCGGGCCGGACGATCCGTGGTCACCGCGGCCGGGCTCATCATGGTGTCCGTGTTCGGCGGCTTCATCTTCTCCGAGTCGACGATGATCCGCTCGATCGGCTTCGGCCTCGCGTTCGGTGTGCTCGTCGACGCCTTTGTCGTCCGGATGCTGCTCATGCCGGCGCTCATGCACCTGCTTGGGAAGTCGGCGTGGTGGATCCCGCGGTGGCTCGATCGGATCATGCCCAACGTCGATGTCGAGGGCGCGGCCCTGGAACGCCGACACCACCTCTGACGGGACTACGTGTCTCCCCCACGGGGTTGAGTTGCGGAGAAAGTACCTTCGTTTCGAAATTGAGGGTACTTTTTCCGCAACTCAACGAGAAATGCGCCCGGCGCGACGCGTCCTCGGGTGCATGACCTACGGAATCACCGGCGCGACGAAGTCGAACGTCAGCGCGAGCACCCACACGAGCAGCAGCACCACCGGCAGGTGGAAGATGAACTGCAGGAACGTGAAACCCACCAGATCGCGGGCCTTGAGCCCGAGCACCGCCAGGAGCGGCAGCATGAAGAACGGGTTGATCAGGTTGGGCAGGGCCTCGGCCACGTTGTAGATCTGCACCGTCCAGCCCAGGTTCATCTGGACATCCGTCGCCGCCTGCATCACGTACGGGGCCTCGACCAGCCACTTGCCGCCGCCCGAGGGCACGAAGATGCCCAGGATGACCGTGTAGATCGCCACGACGACGGCGAAGCCGCCACCGCTGCCCACACTCGTGAAAAACTCGGCCAGGTGCTGCGACACGGTCAGCCCGCCATTGCCGACCGCGCCGGTGAGGATCGCCGCCATGGAAGCGTAGAGCGGGAACTGCACGAGGATGCCCGCGGTCGCGGGAACCGCCTTGGTGACGGCCTGCAGGAAGTTGCGGGGCGTGCCGTGCAGGAGTAACCCGAGCATCAGGAAGATCAGCAGGTAGCCGTTGAGGTTGCTGACGACGGAGAGCAGCGGTTTCGTCAGGAACTGGGAGACCAGCCAGCCCAGGGTCATCAGCCCGGCGAGGATGGGCAGGATGCGGCTGTACTCCAGCCATTCACCCGGGCGGGAGCGGGGCGCCGCGGGAACCGGCGAGTCGTCGAGGTCGACGCCGAGTTCAAACGCCGTCTTGATCGCGTCGCCGCGCGGAGCGGAGAAGTGGGCGATGGCGACGGTCAGCGCGATGATGATGGCGCACATGGTCAGCGACTGCCAGGTGAAGATGGTGGTGCCGAAGTCCAGGATGCCGGTGACCTTCAGCAGCGCCGGCGGCAGGGAGGCCTCGGTGGCCTGCAGCTGTGCGGCCGAGGACGACATCCCCAGCGCCCACACCGCGCCGAGGCCCATGAACGCGGCCGCGCCGAGGGCACGGTAGTCGACGCGCAGGTCGACTCGTCGGGCGATGGCGCGGGCCAGCAGCCCGCCGAAGACCAGGCTCAGCCCCCAGTTGAGGAAGGAGACCGACATCGAGAGAAAGGCCACGAAGCTCACGGCGGTGGCCGCGCTCTGCGGCACGTCGGCCAGGCGGTTGATCAGCCGGGCCACCGGCGGGGAGGTCGCCACGACGTAGCCGGTCAGCACCACCATCGACATCTGCAGGGTGAAGGCGGTCAGGTCCCAGAAGCCGTTGCCGAACGAGTCGACGATGGTCTGGGGTGAGGACCCGTTGGCCAGGGCCGCGAGGGCGACGATGAAGACGCCGACCAGGGCGAAGACATAGGCGTCCGGGAACCACTTCTCCGTCCAGCGGGCCAGGGTCTGGGCAACGCGTGCCAGCCCCTTTTCGGTCGTGGTGTCCTGTGTGAGCGTTGTCATGCGGCCGGAACCTCTTCGTTGAGTGAATCGTCGGTCTTCGTGGCGGATGCCGCGTGGCGGATGCTGTGGGCGCCGGCGCCCCCGAACGGGGGTGCGCGCCTCTGGCAGGCTAGGGGTGGCGTCGCCGGGTGTCAATTCACGCCCGCGGTCCGACGTGGACCCGCCGGTCGCGTAGCGTGGGGCTCGCACAGTATTTCGTCAGGTCCTCGTAACAGCGTTGTCAGGAGAACTCATGAAGAAGCACCATTCCGCCATGGACCTCGATGAGCGGCTGGTGATGGTCCGGCGCGGCACCGAGCACTTCGCCGAGGCCCTCGCCGAACTCTACGACACCGACCTCGACGGAGATTCGCTGCTGCCGGGCTGGACCCGCCGCCACGTCGTGGCGCACGTCGGCTACAACGCCCTGGCGATTGCCCGGCTGGTCGACTGGGCGACCACCGGTGTGGAAACGCGCATGTACGAGTCGCCCGACGCGCGCGACAGCGAAATCGCCCACGGGGCCGCGCTCAGCGCGAAGGAGCTGCGCCGCCTGTTCGAGCACTCGGCCGCAGAGCTTGAGCGCGCCTGGCGCGGACTGCCGGAGAAGAACTGGACCAAGCAGGTGAAGACCTCCTCCGGGCGCATGGTGCCGGCCACGGAGACGGTGTGGATGCGCACCCGCGAGGTCTGGATCCACGCCGTCGACCTCGACGACGGGGCATCCTTCGACGACATCCCGGCCGAGGTGCTCGAACACATCCTCACCGACGTCACGGACGCCTGGAAGGCGCGGGGCGAGGACGCCGGACTGCGGCTGGAAGCCATCGACGGCACGAAGCCCGTGTTCGGCGACCTGGCCGCCGACGCGGAGGTCGTGTCCGGGTCGCTGGCAGATCTGGCCGCGTGGGCGACGGGCCGAGGCGTCGACGGCGTCACCTCGAGCACAGAGCTCACGGACGCACCGGTCTGGCTCTAGCTCGAACGGATTTCGAGTTGCGCGGGCGGTACGCCGTTGCGCTGGTGGCGCACTGCGCGCGCAGCGGCGCACGACCCGCGTAGCGCGCGCGGGGTCTTAACGGGCGCCGAGACGCCTGACCGCGTCGACGGCGGCGCGCACGGATGCCGCGGCCTCAGCCAGTTCCTCGGCCGTCGTCGTCGCGGCGAGGGTGAACCGCACGGCGGTCTGGGCGACCTCGGCGGGGTACCCGAGCGCGGTGAGCACATGAGACGGCTCGTCGCTGCCCGCGGCGCAGGCCGACCCGCTGGAGCAGACGATGCCGCGCTGCTCGAGTTCGAGCAGCACGGCCTCGCCGCTCGTGCCCGGGAAGACGAACGACGCGTTGCCGGGCAGCCGCCGGCCGGGGTGGCCGGTGAGCCGGGCGCCCGGGGTGTCGCGAAGCACGGCGGCGATGAACGTGTCGCGCAGCTCCGTCGTGCGACGGGCCGCCTCCTCGCGCTCCT
>MCHG01000447.1_pt1 | contig 11649 bp, 10 predicted proteins | sample 787351 | NCBI WGS metagenome assembly MCHG01 (sample SAMN05430296, study PRJNA330682) | permafrost metagenome | biome: Cold desert; feature: permafrost; material: soil; isolation source: enrichment culture inoculated with soil incubated with H2/CO2 at 20 degrees... ... | reverse complement strand
CGTCCAGCCTGCTCAACGACGTGCTGCTGCAGCGCCAGAAGATGACGACCGGGCACTACTCCGGCCCCGACTACGTGACGATCGATTAGGACCTCCCATGAACTTCCTTGATTACGCTCCGGCCCCGGAGTCGCAGGCGATCCTGAACCTCCGTTCGTACTACGGCCTGTTCATCGACGGCGAATTCGTCGCCGGACGAGGCGCACCCTTCCAGACCATCAACCCGGCCACCGAGAAGCAGATCGCGATGATCGCCAACGCCAATGCGGCGGATGTCGACGCCGCCGTGGCCGCAGCACGCCGCGCCTACACCGGTGCCTGGTCCCGCCTCTCCGGCAGCGACCGCGGAAAGTACCTGTTCCGCATCGCCCGACTGGTGCAGGAACGGGCCCGTGAACTGGCCGTGGCCGAGAGCCTCGACAACGGCAAGCCGATCAAGGAGAGCCGCGACGTCGACGTTCCCCTCGTCGCAGCCTGGTTCTTCTACTACGCCGGCTGGGCCGACAAGCTCGATCACGCCGGGCTCGGCCCGAACCCCGCCTCGCTCGGCGTCGCCGCCCAGGTCATCCCGTGGAACTTTCCCCTGCTCATGCTGGCGTGGAAGATCGCGCCGGCGCTCGCCGCGGGCAACACGGTCGTGCTGAAGCCCGCCGAGACGACCTCGCTGACCGCCCTGCTGTTCGCCGAGATCCTGCAGCAGGCCGACCTGCCGCCCGGGGTGGTCAACATCATCACCGGCGCCGGCGACACCGGGCAGGCGCTCGTCAACCACCCGGATGTCAACAAGGTCGCCTTCACCGGCTCGACCGCGGTCGGCCGGGCGATCGCCCGCTCCGTCGCGGGTACCGACAAGAAGCTCACCCTCGAGCTCGGCGGCAAGGCCGCGAACATCGTCTTCGACGACGCACCGATCGACCAGGCCATCGAGGGCGTCGTCAACGGCATCTTCTTCAACCAGGGCCACGTCTGCTGCGCCGGCAGCCGGCTCCTGGTGCAGGAGAGCATCCACGACGAGGTCATCGACCGGCTCAAGAACCGCATCTCCACCCTCCGCCTCGGCGACCCGCTCGACAAGAACACCGACATCGGCGCGATCAACAGCGCCGACCAGCTTCGGCGCATCACCGAGCTCACCGCCATGGGGGAGCAGGAAGGCGCCGAGCGCTGGAGCGCCGACTGCGCCATCCCGGAGAACGGCTTCTGGTTCGCGCCGACGATCTTCACCAACGTGTCGACCAGCCACCGCATCGCCCGCGACGAGATCTTCGGACCCGTGCTCTCCGTGCTGACCTTCCGCACACCCGCCGAGGCCATCGCGAAGGCGAACAACACGCCCTACGGCCTCTCCGCCGGCATCTGGACCGACAAGGGCAGCCGCATCCTGGCCGTCGCCGACAAGCTGCGCGCCGGTGTCATCTGGGCGAACACCTTCAACCGGTTCGACCCGGCCAGCCCCTTCGGCGGCTACAAGGAATCCGGGTACGGACGCGAGGGAGGCCGCCCGGGCCTGGCCGCGTACCTCAAGCCGGCGCCGAGTCGTCCGCGTTCGGGCACCGCTCCTGCCGCCTCCGCCGCTCCCGCAGCCCCCGCCGTTTCCCCTCGAAAGAAGGCCGCCAAGTGACCCGCCTCGCCATCCCCAAGACCTACAAGCTCTACATCGGCGGCAAGTTCCCGCGCAGTGAGTCCGGCCGCGTGTACGAGATCCTCGCGAAGAAGGGCGACTTCCTCGCCAACGCGGCGAAGGCCTCCCGCAAGGATGCCCGCGAGGCGGTCGTGGCGGCCCGGTCGGCAGTGGGTGGCTGGGCCGGCGCCACCGCGTACAACCGCGGCCAGGTGCTGTACCGGATCGCGGAGCTGCTCGAGGGGCGTCGCGCGCAGTTCGTCGAGGAGATCGTGCAGACGGAGGGCGTGAGCGTCGCGGCGGCATCCGCCCAGGTCGACGAGGCCATCGACCGCTGGGTCTGGTACGCCGGCTGGGCCGACAAGTACGTGCAGGTCGCCGGCAACGCGAACCCGGTTTCCGGACCCTTCTTCAACATTTCGGTTCCCGAGCCCACGGGCGTCGTGGCGATCGTCGCCCCGCAGGCCGGCGGTTCGCTGCTCGGCCTCGTCAGCGTCGTCGCCCCGGCACTGGTGGCCGGAAACACCGTCGTGGTCATCGCCAGCGAGACCATGCCGCTGTCGGCGATCAGCCTGAGCGAGGTGCTCGCGACCAGCGACGTGCCCGGCGGGGTGGTGAACATCCTGACCGGTTCGCCCGCCGAGATCGCGCCCTGGCTGGCCAGCCACGCGGATGTCAACGCGCTCGACCTCGTCGGGGCCGGAGCCATCGACTGGGTCGACCTGCAGATCGCGGCCGCCGAGACGCTCAAACGCGTGCTTCCACCGGAGAACGGCCCGGACGCGGCGACCCCGTCAATCGACCGGATCGTCGCGTTCACCGAGACGAAGACCGTGTGGCACACGAAGGGCCTGATCTAACCCGTGCCGCACCGGGCGGGGTGCACCTAGTAGTCGGTGACCCGCCCGGCCTGGACGCCGCCGAGGGCCCTGCTCTTGATGGCTTCGAATTCGCCGGGGCTGATGGTGCCGGAATTCAGGAGCGTCTTCGCCTGGCTGATTTCCTGCGCCGGTGACGACGACGCGACGGTGCGGATGTACTGCTCGGTCGATGCGCGCGCCTGCTCGGTGCTCCGCATCTGCCGCTCGGCCATTCCCGCGCCGCGGGCGACGATGTAGGTCAGCACGGTCAGCACCGGTACGAAGAGCATGAGGATGAGCCACCAGGCTTTCTCCCCCATCCGCTCATTTCGCGATCGCGGAAGACGTCGGCGATGACCGGGAACAGGGCGTACAGATAGCTGACGAGCACCATCGTCCAGAAGAAGAATCCTACGAAATCCCATAAACTCGCCCAGAAATCCATGGACTTTGCCTTTCAGGGACCGGGGCGCGGCGCCTGGTCACGGGACCGTGACGGACAATCGGGCCCTGATGCGACACAAAATACCACCGGAGAATCAGGCGCGACACCTAGACTGCCGCAATGACTTCACGACGCGTCCTGGTCACCGGAGCCACGGGCTACATCGGCGGCCGGCTGGTGCCCCTGCTGCTCGGCGCGGGTTTCACGGTGCGCGTGCTCGTGCGTTCGCCGCAGAAGCTGACGGATGTCCCCTGGGCCGGCCAGGTCGAGATCGTCCGGGGCGACCTGGCGGACCCCGGATCGCTGCGGGAAGCCTGCGCCGACGTTGACGTGCTGTACTACCTCGTGCATTCCATGGGCGCCCGCGGGGACTTCGAGGCAACGGAGCGCACGGCCGCCGAGAACGTCGCCGCAGCCGTGGCAGCCGCCGGCGTCTCCCGGATCGTCTACCTGGGCGGGCTCCACCCCGATACCGACAAGCTCTCCCCGCACCTCCGTTCGCGCGCGGAAGTGGGCAGGATACTGCTGGCCTCGGGCGTGCCGACGGCAGCGTTGCAAGCCGGCGTGGTGATCGGATCCGGCTCGACGTCGTTCGAAATGATCCGCCACCTCACCGACGTGCTGCCCTACATGCCGGCGCCCAAATGGGTGCGCAACCGCATCCAGCCGATCGCCGTGCGTGACGTGCTCTACTACCTCGTGGCCGCCGCCGGCCTCCCGGCCGACGTCAACCGCACCTTCGACATCGGCGGCCCCGATGTGCTCCGGTACGGCCAGATGATGAACGGCTACGCGCTGGAGGCCGGCCTCCGGCAGCGCCCGATCGCGGCCCTCCCCGTGCTCACGCCCTGGCTGGCATCCCAGTGGGTCAACCTGGTCACGCCCATCCCGCGCAACCTCGCCATCCCGATCATCGCGTCGCTCCAATACGACTGCGTGGTGCACGAGCGGGACATCGACACGTACATCCCCCGGCCCGAGGGGGGCCTGACCGGGTATCGGCGCGCCGTGCGGCTCGCCCTGGGCCGGATGCGCGACGGCGAGGTCGAAACGAGCTGGCGGAACGCGTCGATCGAGGGCGCGTCGAGCAACCCGCTGCCCAGCGACCCCGACTGGGCCGGACACCTCGTGTACACCGACCTGCGACAGAGGCGCACGCGGGCGAAGCCGGAGGCCCTGTGGCGGGTGATCGAGGGCATCGGCGGGGAGAACGGCTGGTATTCGTTCCCGCTCGCCTGGGCCGTCCGCGGCTGGATGGACAAGGTTGTCGGCGGAGTGGGCCTCCGCCGTGGTCGCCGCGATCCGGACCGCCTGCACACCGGCGACGCGCTCGACTTCTGGCGGGTGGAACGCATCGACCGCGGCCGCTTCCTGCGCCTGCGAGCGGAGATGCGGGTGCCCGGCCGCGCCTGGCTCGAGCTGAGCGTCGAACCCACGGATGACGGCGGGGCGCTCTACCGGCAGCGCGCCATCTTCTTCCCCCGAGGGCTCGGCGGCCGGCTGTACTGGTGGTCGATCCTGCCGTTCCACGGCATCATCTTCAGCGGCATGGCTAACCGGATCACCGAAGAGGCCGCCGCAGAGGAGTCACGCCCGGCAGAAGTCACCCCCGAGCTGGGGCAGCGTCGCAGGTAACGGAACGATAACGGGTCGCGGTAGAGTGACCGGACTGTCCACCGCAGCGTGGCGCCGGGCAGCCAGAGAGGCTCTACCCTGCAATGAGCGCATTGAGGTCCGTCCGCGGTATGTCCCTGCTGTTCGCGATCCCGGCGACGGCCCTCGTGGTCCTCGTACTCGTGCTCGGTCCGCTCACCGAGCGGGTCGAGGCCGTCGACGTTTTCGGAACGCTGCGAGCGCCGGGTGAAGGCGCCTTCGTCGCCGGCCACCGCGGCGACGGGTCCGCGGCGCCGGAGAACACCATGCCCGCCTTCGACCTGGCGCTCAGCGGACCCATCGAGTTCGTCGAGACCGACGTGCAACTGAGCAGCGACGGGGTGCCCGTCCTCTTCCACGACGTCACGCTGGACCGAACGACCGACGGTCACGGAAGCGTCTCCGACCACACCGCGGCCGAGCTCGCGAGGCTCGACGCCGGCGCCTGGTACGGCAAGTCCTACGCCGGCACCCGGATCCCCACCCTCGACGCGTTCCTCGCCCGCGTGGCGGAATCGGACAAAAAGGCGCTGGTCGAGCTGAAGTTCGGCTGGACGGTGGAGCAGGTGCGCATGGTCACCACCCTGATCGACCGCCATGACGTTCGGTCGAGGGTCGTGCTGCAGAGCTTCAGCCTCGACACCCTGGCCAATCTCCAACTGGCGGCGCCGCGCTACCCGCGGATCATGCTGGTGCGGGAGCTCCCCGGCGACCCTGTGCCGATGGCCCGCCAGTTCGGTGTCATCGCGCTCGCGACCACGGCGGCCGCGGTCCAGAATGCGCCGGATGCCGTGCGGCTGCTGCACGAGGCGGGGCTCGGCGTGATCTGCTACACGCTCAATTCCCAGGACGTGTGGAGCGAAGTGCGGGACCACGGGGTCGACGGGATCATCACGGACACGCCCGGAGACCTCGAGTCGTGGCTGGCCGGCACGGGGCCCGGGACCGGCCGCGCGGCCGGTTCCGCAACCTAGCATCGGCTGGGAATGCTAGCCACCCCGCCCCGTTGGGGGCATGATGGAGATTGTTTGAGGGAGGCCTGCATGTCGGGATCGATAGTTTTTCTCGGGGACGGACTCATAGCGGCTGGCCGCTGGGACGATTGGTTTCCGACGTTCGAGGTGCAGACTCTCGGTGTCGGCGGGGACACCACCGACGAGGCCATTGCCCGGCTGGATTCCGTCGTCGGCATGGAACCGGACGCCGTCGTTCTGCTGATCGGCACCAACGACCTGGGCTGGCGACGCTCGGACGAGTATGTCGTCCGCAACATCGAGACCATCCTGGTGACCCTCCGCAAGCGCCTCCCGCATACCCGGCTCCTCGTGCAGTCCGTGCTGCCACGCGAGCGTGAATTCGCGACCACCATCCGGTCGATCAACCGCCACCTCCGCCAGTTCGCGCCCACCCAGCACGCGCAGTACCTGGACCTCTGGCCGGCGATGGCCGAGCCCGACGGTGAGCTGTCTGCCGCGTTCACCAACGACCGGCTCCACGTCAATGACGAAGGCTACGCGGCGTGGGTCGCCGAACTGGGCCCGGCGCTCGAGACGCTCTTCCTGCACTCACCGACCACAACGGCCATACCGATCCAGCACGCCTGATCGTCGGTAAGGTGGGCGCATGCGTCGATTAGCCCTGCTCCTGGTGGCGCTGTTCGGCGCCCTGGCGCTCGTTGCCGGATCGGTGGGCGGCGCGGCCGCGGCATCCACGGCGCCCGATCGGGTTTCCGTCATCGGCGCGGTGCACCAGGGCACCGAGGACTTCACGTTCGACTCCTGGCACTCTGACTTCCGGCTCGGCCTCTCCGCCGACGGGCGCTCGACGCTGACCACAACCGAGACGATCGTGGCCAGGTTTCCCGACTTCGACCAGAACCGGGGCATCCGTCGCGCCATCCCGACCCACTACGACGGGCATCCGACCGACCTGACGGTCGAGAGCGTCACCGACGGCACCGGTGCGCCCCGCGACTACGAGACCGAAACGAGCGACGACGGCGGCCGGTTCCTGATAGTCACGATCGCGGCCGACGACTTCGTTCACGGCGCCCAGACATACACGATCAGGTATCGCCAGGCCAACGTGACGCTGTTCCCGAGCAACGCCGACGACGAGGAGTTCTACTGGGAGGTGAACGGGACCGGGTGGGCCCAACCGTTCGGCGAGGTGAGCGCGACGCTGCACGTGGCTTCCGAACTCGTCCCGAAGCTCACCGGGGCCACCAGCTGCTACCAGGGCGCCGGGGCTTCCGGCGAGTCCTGCGCCACCCTCACCAGCGAGGCGGACCGCGACCGTTGGCGGGTCGACGTGAGTGCCGGCAGCCTCGGGCCGCAGGAGGGCCTGACCCTGGCGGTCGGCTTCCAGGCCGGGACCTTCCTGCCCAGGGACGGCTCGTTCGCCGCCAGCCCGTTCCCGAGCATCGGGCTCGGTGCGGCCCTGCTCGGCCTGGCCGGGATGGTCGTGGCCGGGATCGCCCGCCTGGGCCGGTGGCGCAGCCAGCCGGGGAGGCCGACGATCATCGCCGAGTACCTGCCGCCGAAGGGCGTCAACCTGCTCGAGGCGGCGGACGTGGCGCGGGCCACCACCAAGGCCATGGCCGCCCAGTTCCTCAGCTTCGCTGTCCGCGGTAACGTCCGCGTGCTCGAGGTGGAGGGCAAGAAGCATTACCAGCTCGAATTGGAGCACGCCGACCAGGTCGACGAGGCCGAGCGCAGCATCCTCGCCCGGCTCTTCCCCGGGCTGCAACCGGGCACCCGCCGTGACCTCAAGGCGAGGGACGCGAAGCTGTCGCTCGCTCTGCAGCGCGAGCTGCGGGCATCCCGCAAACGGATGCTCACCGCGGGTCTGCGGCAGAAGAAGGGCGGCGCCCTGCGCGGCTGGCTCATCGCCCTCGCCGTGGTCTCCGGCATCGTGAGCATCGGTGCGAGCGCCATCGCGATCGGCAGCGAGATCGGGGGAGCCTGGCCGATCCTGGTCCTCATCCTGGGCACGGCGTTCTCCGGCGGGGTCCTCGCCCTGACGGCCAGCGTCCGCCCGCTCACCGCCGCGGGGGCCGAGCTCCGCGACTACCTTAAGGGCGTGAAGGTGTACATCGCGCTCGCCGAAGCCGACCGGCTTCGGGTGTTGCAGAGCCCCGAGGGCGCCCTGCGCTCGCCGTACCGGCCCGACCCTGCGGCGCTGCCGACCGACGCCGCGGCCGGGGGAACGCCGCAGGTGCTGAAACTCTACGAACGACTGCTGCCCTTCGCCGTGCTGTTCGGCCAGGAGAAGCAATGGTCGGGCGTGCTGGGGGAGTACTACGAGGCCAGCGGATCCCAGCCCGGCTGGTACAGCGGACCCGGCGCATTCAACGCCGGCTATTTCGCGGCCGGCATCAGCTCATTCGCCAGCACCACCTCGGCCAGCTGGTCGGGCAGCTCGTCGAGTTCCGGCTCCGGCGGCGGGGGTTCGGTCGGCGGCGGCGGAGGCGGCGGAGGCGGAGGCGGAGTCTGACCCGCGCGCGTGCCGGTGCTCGGGCACCGCTGCGCGGGCGTACACTGAAGGCGCGCCTGAAGGACCCGGTCACCGTCTCGACCGTGCACCTGCATCACAACCGCAGTGGCACGATGCTCGCCTCAGGGTTCGGCGCATCGATCGCACCGGCATCCGCGGATGCCGCGACACGACGAGCGAGTGCTTCCGGACTCGCTCTGAAGTGAACTGGAGAAGAATGGCTAACACCCGCCGCCAGGCCTCAGGCTCGGCCAGTCGAGGCAGCGCCCCCAGCAGGGGCAACCGCCAGCGGCCCAGGTCCCGCGACGACGATGCGCCGATCATCCCGATTCTCGCCCGCAAGGTGCGCGAAGTCGAGGCGAAGGCGCAGGCCGGCGGCAAGCTGGGCCCCACCAACCGCACCAAGTACCAGGTCATCGCGCTGCTGATGCGCGAGGAACGCGCCAGGGTCAAGGGCGACTCTGAACTCGGCGACGTGAACCGGGCCGAACTGCTCAAGCGGCTGGACGGCATCGCCCAGATCCTGGCTAGGACAGCCGCCAGGGACACCAGCCTGATCACCCTGCTGGAACCGGACGCCGGGGTCTCCACCGTCGCCCAGCGTTTCCGCCGCGACTGGCTGCTGGAATCCGGCGCCGAGCTGAGCCCCGACGAACTCATCATCACCCGCGAGGCGGAAGCCAAACCGGAACTGCCGCAGAACCAGGTCGTTCCGAAGTCGGTCAAGGCCAGGCAGCTTGCGAATCCCTTTCTCGCCCCCGATTTCAGCGCGGCGCAGGCGCGCCCCGTCGTTCCCGTTCGCCGGCTGGCCAACTGGGAACTGCTCGGCCCGCTGTTCAAATCGTTCGAGTACGGCTCCGGCGGACAGGCTGCCACCATGGAGCTGCCCGAGGCGCCCCGGCTCGACCGGCTGTCCCCGCGGGGCATGGAACTCATGCACCACCAGGCCAGGTTCATCGAAAGCGCGCGCCTCGGCCACCGCAGCTACCTGCTCGCCGACGAGCCGGGCCTCGGCAAGACCGCGCAGAGCCTGCTGGCCGCATCCGTCGCCGGCGCGTACCCGCTGCTGGCCGTCGTGCCGAACGTCGTCAAGATGAACTGGGCTCGCGAGGTCGAGCTGTGGACCCCGCACCGCCGGGCCACCGTCATCCACGGTGACGGCGACACCCTGGACGCCTTCGCCGACGTCGTCATCGTCAACTACGACGTGCTCGACCGGCACCGCACCTGGCTCGGCACCCTCGGTTTCAAGGGCATGGTCGTTGACGAGGCGCACTTCATCAAGAACCTGCAGTCGCAGCGGTCCAAGCACGTGCTGGCGCTGGCCGAGCAGATCCGGCGGCGCACACCCGGCGGGAACCCGCTGCTGATGGCCCTCACCGGCACGCCGCTGATCAACGACGTCGACGACTTCCGGGCGATCTGGCAGTTCCTCGGCTGGATCGACGGTGACAAGCCGGCGCCGGCTCTGATGGCGAACCTCGAAGAAATCGGCCTGACACCGGCCGATTTCGGGTTCTACGCCGAGGCCCGCAAGGCCGTCATCGACATGGGCATTGTGCGACGGCGCAAGGTGGATGTCGCAGCCGACCTGCCGGCCAAGCGCATCGCCGACCTCCCGGTCGAGCTCGATGACGACCTGGGCCGGTCCATCCGCCAGGCGGAGCGGGAACTGGCCGCACGCCTCGTCACCCGGTACAACGCACTCGTGGCGGCCAGGCACCCCGGGACGGCGCCGGCGGACCTCGACGACGAACAACGCACCGCCTACATCAGGGCCGTCGCCAACGCCGAACTCGAAGAGTCCAAGGGCCAGACGACCGGCGAGAACGTCTTCACCATGGTGCGCAAGATCGGCCAGGCCAAGGCCGGCCTGGCGGCGGACTACGCCGCCCAGCTGGCGCACTCCGTCGGCAAGGTCGTCTTCTTCGCCAAGCACATCGACGTGATGGATGCCGCGGAGAAGATCTTCGCCAAGCGCGACCTCCGCACGGTGTCCCTGCGCGGAGACCAGACCGCGGTGGCACGCCAGGCCGCCATCGACGCGTTCAACAGCGACCCGGATGTCGCGGTCGCGGTCTGTTCGCTCACCGCGGCCGGCGTCGGCGTGAACCTGCAGGCCGCGTCGAACGTGGTCCTGGCCGAACTCAGTTGGACCGCCGCCGAGCAGACCCAGGCGATCGACCGGGTGCACCGCATCGGCCAGGACGAGCCCGTCACCGCGTGGCGGATCATCGCCGCGCACACCATCGACGCCCGCATCGCCGAGCTCATCGGCAGCAAGCAGGGCCTCGCCGCCCGGGCGCTCGACGGCTCGGAAGAGGAGATCTCCTCGGCCGACTCCGTGCAGGCCAGCGCGCTCATCTACCTGCTCGGCCAGGCGCTCGACGGCGAAATATAGGGTTCCTGATTTGAATCCGGTCGCCCGGAGGCAGCATGATATGTAGGCGGTGACTGGCGCCGACATGAATTCGTGTGTATGAAGGAGCGGCCCAATGAAGATCGGTATCCTCACCAGCGGTGGTGACTGCCCGGGCTTGAATGCGGTGATCCGCGGAGCGGTGCTCAAGGGCGTGCGCGTGCACGATGCCGAATTCGTCGGCATCCGCAACGGCTGGCGCCGCCTCGTCGAGGGCGAGTTCATGAAACTCGACCGGCACAGCGTGCGGGGCCTCTCCCGCCAGGGCGGGACGATCCTCGGCAGTTCACGAACGAACCCGTTCGAGGGCGAGAACGGCGGGCCGGAGAACATCCAGAGGATGCTCGACGCCGAAGGCATCGATGCGGTCATCGCGATCGGCGGCGAGGGAACCCTCACCGCGGCGCGCCGCCTGACGGACGCCGGGCTGAAGATCGTGGGCGTGCCCAAGACCATCGACAACGACCTGGCCGCCACGGACTACTCGTTCGGCTTCGACACGGCCGTGGAGATCGCCACCGAGGCCATCGACCGTCTCCGCACCACCGCGGAGTCGCATGGCCGCTGCATGGTCGTCGAGGTCATGGGACGCCACGTCGGGTGGATCGCCCTGCACTCGGGCATGGCCGGGGGCGCGCACGCGATCCTCATCCCCGAACAGCCCAAGACCATCGAGCAGATCTGCGGGTGGGTGGAGCACGTCCGCGACCGCGGCCGAGCGCCCCTGATCGTCGTCTCCGAGGGTTTCCTGCTCGCCGGGATGGAAGAGGCGCACTCGACCAAGGGCCTGGACGCCTTCAACCGCCCGCGTCTCGGCGGCATCGGGGAAATCATCGCCCCGATGATCGAGGAACGCACCGGAGTGGAGTCGAGGGCCACCGTGCTCGGCCACACCCAGCGCGGCGGCGCCCCGTCGGCCTACGACCGGGTGCTCGCCACCCGCCTCGGCCTCGCGGCCGTCGACGCGATCTACGCCGGCCAGTGGGGCTCGATGGTCTCGCTCAAGGGCACGGACATCGAGATCGTCAGCATCGCGGACGCGACCATCGGCCTGAAGACCGTTCCCGACGCGCGCTACGACGAGGCCGCAGTCCTCTTCGGCTGACCCCCTCCGGCCAACCTTCATCCCGCGAAACCGCACTTGTGCGCGTTATGA
>MCHG01000446.1_pt1 | contig 11653 bp, 10 predicted proteins | sample 787351 | NCBI WGS metagenome assembly MCHG01 (sample SAMN05430296, study PRJNA330682) | permafrost metagenome | biome: Cold desert; feature: permafrost; material: soil; isolation source: enrichment culture inoculated with soil incubated with H2/CO2 at 20 degrees... ... | reverse complement strand
TACGCCAACGGTACGGCGAACCACCGACATTCCTGCGGCCCGAAACCGCCTCTGACCGGCTCTTGTGCACAACGTCCGGCACGCCCGACCTGTGGAGGACAAGCGCAGGAACCGCGCCGCCGCACCCCCGCCCACGGCCACCCACCCATCACGCCCCGTAAACGCAAAGATCCCGTCAAGGGACCGGACTCATCCGGATCCTTGACGGGGATTCTCGCGGTGTTCGGGTCCACCACCAGTTCCAACAGTGTGGCCGAGATTGAATCCGGGCGGGAGGGGGTAGAAATCTGCCACGGGGACGGCTATTAATGCGGCCCCGCCCACGCGACAGGGCGGCGAGCCGGTTCGATCTGCTGGTAACGAACCGCCCCACCGCCCTGGCGTGGTGCGCGCGGCCTGCAGGCCGCCGGGAATTTCCTAGACCCGGTCGAGGGCGTAGCCCTCCTCGCCGTGCACGATGGTGTCGATTCCGGCGAGTTCGTCTTCGCTCTTGATCCGGAAGCCGATGGTCTTCTCGATCGCCAGGCCAAGGAGGTAGGCCACGATGAACGAGTACACGAGCACCGAGAACGCGGCGATCGCCTGCACGACCAGCTGGCCGAAGTCGCCCCCCGTGAAGAGGCCGGTGTCGGTGGCGAAGAGGCCCAGGTACAGGGTGCCGATCACGCCGCCGACGAGGTGGATGCCGACGACGTCGAGCGAGTCGTCGAAGCCGAGCTTGAACTTCAGCTCGATCGCGAGGGCACTCACGGCGCCGGCGATGACGCCGAGCAGGAGCGCCCAGCCGGGCTCCAGGTTCGCGCAGGCCGGGGTGATTGCGACCAGGCCGGCGACGGCACCGGAGGCGGCTCCCACCGAGGTGGCCTTGCCGTCCTTGAACTTCTCGACGATCATCCAGCCGAGGATCGCGGCCGCCGTCGCACCGAAGGTGTTGATGACGATGATGCCGACGTTCTCGAGGCCGTTCAGCCATTCCGCTCCGGCGTTGAAGCCGAACCAGCCGAACCACAGCACGGCCGCGCCGATCAGCACGAGCGGAACATTGTGCGGCTTGGTGATGCCCTTCTGGAAGCCGACGCGCTTGCCGAGCACCAGTGCGAGGGCGAGGGCCGCCGCTCCGGCGTTGATGTGCACCGCGGTACCACCGGCGTAGTCGATCACGCCCGGGAGGCCGAGGGTCTCACCGAGGCTCATGATCCAGCCGCCGCCCCAGACCCACGCCGCGACGGGGAAGTAGACCAGCGTGGCCCAGATCCCGGCGAAGATCATCCACGACCCGAACTTGGCCCGGTCGGCGACGGCCCCGGAGATCAGGGCGACGGTGATGATGGCGAAGGTCGCGCCGTAGGTCGCGCCGAGAAGGTCGGTGTTGCCGGTCTCCCCGGATGCCAGCGCTGACAGGCCGAAGTCCGAGAAGGGGTTACCCGCGAACTGCAGCGGGCTGTCGACGGCGCTCATGTTGAAGCCGTAGAGGATCCACAGGACGCTGATCAGCCCCAGCGCCCCGAAGCTCATCATCATCATGCTGACGACGCTTTTCGCCTTCACCAGTCCGCCGTAGAAGAACGCGACTCCCGGAGTCATGAACAGCACCAGCGCGGTTGCTGTGATCCCCCATGCAATGCTTCCCGTGTCCATAGATTGTCCTCACACCTCTCGAATGTTTGCAGGGTGTACCGCGAGGTCCAAAAATGAACGCAGGTAGTCGACGGTCAGGTCTCGGGTACGGCATCATTCTGCGGCGCGGAGATTTCACCGGGCCTACCGCAATGTTTCGTGCCGGTTACACGCGAGGCCCGTGGGTAAATAGCGTGTTTCGCCGGATCATTCGGCGTGCGGGGGAAGTTCCCCCGTCGTCAGCGCCACCATGCGTGACTGGGCGCGCAGGTACTTCTTCCGATATCCGCCGGCCATCATCTCGGCATCGAAGACCTCGCCGAGCGGCAGGCCGCTGGCGATGATCGGAATTTCGGCGTCGTAGACGCGGTCGATGAAGGCCACCAGGCGCAGGGCATCCGTCTGGTCGGTCAGCAGGAACACGTCGGTCAGGGCGATGACGTCGATCGCGCTGATCATTTTGATGTACTTCGACGGATGCACCGTGCCGAGGTGCCGGATCAGCGCGCCGAAGCCGTCCTCGGCCACCCGCGACCCGCGCCCCAGCAGCGTTCCGACCATGTGGCGCAGCGACTCGTCCGGAACCGCTACGGCGTTGCCGGCGGCGTCGCGGCGGCGGTAATCGAGGCCGTCGATCCTGACCGTCTCGAAGTTGGCTGACATCGCCTGAATTTCGCGGAGGAAGTCCACCGCGGCGAATCTGCCCTCGCCCAGGGAGTTCGGGGGCGTGTTGGAGGTGGCCGCCACCCGGGTGCCGGAGGCCACGAGCTCACCGAGCAGCCGGGTCATCACCATCGTGTCGCCCGGGTCGTCGAGTTCGAACTCGTCGATGCAGATCAGCCTGGCGCCCCGGAGCTGCTTCACCGTGTTGGCGTAGCCGAGCGCCCCGACGAGGGCGGTGTACTCGATGAACGTGCCGAAGTACTTCGGCCCGGGCGCCGTGTGCCAGAGCGCGGCGAGCAGGTGGGTCTTGCCGACCCCGAAGCCGCCGTCCAGGTAGATCCCCGGCAGGTCGTCCTTCGGCTTCCGGGTGCGGGAGAAGAATCCGCTGGGGCGCTGGGACCGCCAGGCCGCGGCGAACGAGTTCAGCCGTTCGACCGCGTCCAGCTGTGATGGGAAGTTCAGGTCCGGCCGGTAGGACTCGAACGAGGCGTGTTCGAACTGCGGCGGGGGAACCAGCTCGGCGACGATTTCGGCACCGGTGATGCTCGGAGAGCGGTCGACGAGCCGGAGGGCCTGGCGCTGGGCCTCTGGGGCCATGGGGGAACACCCGTTTCTGTAGGGAGGGATGACCGCGGTGCGGTCGGCGCCCACACCGCGTAGATTTAACGTGTGGGCAGGTGACAAGCCTAATCCGCACTCAATCCATATCTCGCGCCGCGTCAGTCGCCCTCCCGGAGGTCCCCCATGTCCGTTGAACTCGATCCGTCCCCGAAGTTCACCGCGTACGCGCACCCGGAGCGTCTCGTCTCCGCCGACTGGCTGCAGGAGCACCTGGGCACCCCCGGTCTCGTCGTCGTCGAATCCGATGAAGACGTGCTGCTCTACGAAGTCGGCCACATCCCCGGCTCGGTCAAGATCGACTGGCACACCGACCTCAACGACCCGGTGGAACGCGACTTCATCGGCAGCCGCGACTTCGCGGCCATGATGAGCTCCAAGGGCATCTCCCGCGACTCCACCGTCGTCATCTACGGCGACAAGAACAACTGGTGGGCGGCCTACGCCCTGTGGGTGTTCACCCTCTTCGGCCACGAGGACGTGCGGCTGCTGGACGGCGGCCGGGACAAGTGGGTCGCCGAGGGCCGCGACATGACCACCGACAAGACTGTCCTGATGAGCACGGCGGACTACCCGGTCGTCCCGCGCGAAGACGCCCCGATCCGGGCGTTCAGGGACGACGTGCTCGCTCACTTCGGAAACCCGTTGATCGACGTGCGCTCCCCGGAGGAGTACACCGGCGAACGCACCCACATGCCGGCGTACCCGGAGGAGGGCGCGCTCCGCGGCGGGCACATCCCGTCCGCCGTCTCGGTGCCGTGGGCCCGCGCCGCCGCCGACGACGCCACGTTCCGCACCCGCGAGGAACTGGATGCCATCTACCGCGGCGAGGCCGGCCTTGCCGAGGGCGACAACGTCATCGCCTACTGCCGCATCGGCGAGCGGTCCAGCCACACCTGGTTCGTCCTCACCCACCTGCTCGGCTTCCAGGGGGTGCGCAACTACGACGGCTCCTGGACCGAGTGGGGCAACGCCATCCGGGTTCCGATCGTCCTCGGCACCGAGCCGGGCGACGCGCCGAAGCCCCGCCGATGACCGCCGTGGAACTGCCGGAGCAGCTGGCCGAGATCAGGAACGAGTTCCTCGAACTCGAAGAGAAGGACCGATTGCTGCTCCTGCTCGAGTTCGCCAACGAGCTGCCCGCGCTGCCGTCGCGCTTCGAGGACCACCCGGACCTGCTCGAACGGGTGGTCGAGTGCCAGTCGCCGGTGTACATCTTCGTCGAGGTGGATGAGGCCGGTGCGGTACACCTGCATGCCACCGCGCCGCGCGAATCGCCGACGACCCGCGGTTTCGTGTCGATCATCGCCCAGGGCGTCGAGGGGCTCACCGTCGAGCAGGCGCTGGCCGTGCCCGACGATTACCCGAGCTCCCTCGGGATCACCCGGGCCGTCTCCCCCCTTCGGATGCGCGGGATGACGGCCATGCTCGCCCGCACGAAGCGCCAGCTGCGGGCACTGGCGGCTGCGTGAGCCTCACCCGCATCTTCCCGACCGAGCCGGGTGCCCCCGCGCCGTCGCTCGACGGGATGGATGCGGCCGGCCGCGACTGGCTCCTGGCCCACTACCGCCGCGGCGACGGTCCGTTCCTCCGCGTCAACATGATCGCCAGCCTCAACGGCAGCGCCACCGGCGACGACGGCACCTCCAACACGCTGACCAGCCGGATCGATCGGCGCATCCTCGGCGTCATCCGGGAACTGTCCGATGTTGTGCTCGTCGGGGCGGGCAGCGTGCGCGCCGAAGGCTACGTCGTGCCCGCGAAGGCGGCCCTGGCCGTCGTCACCGCCAGCGGCGACCTCAGCGGGCACCGGCTCGACGCCAGGCCGGCGGATGCCGCGGGGCATCCGGTGCTCATCTTGTGCGCCGGAAGCAACCTCGACCGTGCCCGGGCGAGCGTGGGGACGGCCCGCGCCACGATCGTGCCCCTCGACGAGGGCGGGGGGATCACGGTGGCGGCGATCGTTCGCGCCCTGGCCGACCGGGGCCTCGACCGGATCGTCTGCGAGGGCGGCCCGGTGCTGGCCGGGCAGCTCTTCGCGGCGGACCTCGTCGACGAGTTCTGCCTGTCGACGAGCCCGCAGGTGACGCTCGGCGGCCGGCCGCTGCTCGACTCCCCGCCACTCGACTCCCCGCTACTCCACTCCCCCGCAGCCGGGTCTACTCGGTTCAGTCTTCGCCAGCTGCTGGTGGATGATGCAGGGGCGACGTATGCCCGCTGGGAGCGAGCGCGTCCAACCAGCGCGTGATCGCCCGGTTCCAGCCCACCGGGTCGTAGTTCCACAGCTTGGTGTGCCGGGCGATGGTGAACGGGACGAAGGTCACGAGATCGGGCCGGCGCAGGGCCAGCGCCCGGGAGCCGGTCGACGGCACGTAGCCGTCGTCCTCGCTGTGCATGAGCAGGATCGGCAGGGACAGATCGTCGGCCCTGGCCACGACATCCAGCCGCCGGAAGTCGATCGGCGTCGCCTGGCCGGTCAGCAGGCCGCCCCAGCGTTGCCCCATCACCCTCATCGCCCCGGCCATGATCGGCGCGGGGAACCCGAGCGCCTCACCGTGGAAGCTCACGACATCGGCCCAGTCGACGACGGGCGAATCGAGCACGATCCCGGCCAGGATGTCCTTGTGCTCGGTGCGGCTCGCCGCGTGCAGGGAGATGGCGCCGCCCATGGACCAGCCCATCAGCACGACGCTGGTCGCACCATGGCTCCGGGCGAACCCGATGGCCTCCTCCACGTCCAGCCATTCGGTGTCGCCCAGCCCATAGCGGCCGTCCAGGCTGGCCGGCGCCTCCCGGTCGTTGCGGTAGGACACGAGCAGCGAGGTATATCCGGCCTCCCGGAAGGCCGGAACGGCGCGCAACGTCTCCGGGCGCTGCACCCCGCGGCCGTGCACCTGGATCACCCACCGCCCGTCCGGCTCCGCCGCGGGGATAAGCCAGGCCGGCGCGTCGCCGAGCCCGGTTTCGATGACGACGTCCTCGAAGGGGAAACCGAGCTCTGCCGGGCCGAGGTAGTGGTAACCGGCCAGGCGGCCGAGCCGCGCGCTCGCCAGGTCCCCGAAGTCGACGGCGGTCAGCCGCCGGGTGACGCCCGCGGCGTCGCTGCGGATGATCTCGCCCAGCCGGGCGTGCCCGGTTTCGTCCGTGAACCAGAGGCTGTACTCGCCCGGCAGCACGGTATCCGGCGTGGTCTGCAGGGTGATCGTGCCGGCGGCGAGATCGACGGCATGGATGCGCGTGTCCTGCTCACGTTTGGTCGGCGGAGTGACGATGCGGCGGGCCATCACGGCCGACAGCACACTGACGGTGGCGGCCAGCAGGGCGGCCGTCCCGACCACGGCCGCGACGGTGACGAGCAGGGCCGTGCCCGGCCTGCGTTCTCGTGAGCTTGTGCTGGTCACGTACACCTCCGAACCGGTCGGCGTGCCTCGCAGACAGCGCCCGAAAAAAACTCTAGTCTGCAAACGTGCCCGAATCAGAGGACAGGCAAACGCTTCCGCCGGAATTTGCCGCAGCGCTCGACGCGATTCGGCGCGCTCACCGACGGCCGGAACTCATCGTCACCGAAATCCCCGCGCCGGGCAGCCTCGCTCCGCACGCCGTGGCGCTGGCCGCTGACGTGCGCCCCGTCCGACACGGCAGCGACTCCGACCTCGGCACCGGCCGGTTCATCCTGCTCTACGACCCCGAAGAGCCCGAGGCCTGGGGCGGACGCTTCCGCGTCGTCTGTTTCGCACAGGCTCCGCTGGAGACCGACATCGGGCTCGATCCCTTCCTGGCCGAGGTCGCCTGGGCCTGGCTCGTTGACGCACTCGACGCCCACGGGGCGCAATACACCGCGGCATCCGGCACCGCCACGAAGATCATCTCCTCCGGCTTCGGCGAACTCGCCAGCCAGGGCGACGGCGCCCAGATCGAGCTCAGAGCCTCGTGGACCCCCCTGGACCACAATCTCACCGCCCACGTCGAAGGCTGGGGTGAGCTTCTCTGCATGCTCGCCGGCCTTCCCCCTGCCGGCGGCGAAGGAGTCAGCACGTTGTCCGCGCGCCGAGCCAAACGTGGCTGAGCACGGTGTCGTCGAGACGCGAGACGCTTACTTCGAAGCGATAGAGAGCCTGGCCGGTGGCACCGGGCCGATCGGCATCGACGCCGAACGCGCATCCGGTTTCACCTACTCCCAGCGCGCCTACCTGATCCAGATCTACCGGCGTGATGCCGGCACGTTCCTGTTCGACCCGCCGGCGATCGGTGACTTCAGTGAACTCAACGAGTCGCTGCGGGACGCGGAGTGGATCCTGCACGCCGCCAGCCAGGACCTCGCGTGCCTCCGCGAAGTAGGCCTGGACCCGGTCAACATGTTCGACACGGAGCTGGCCGCCCGGCTCCTGGGCCTCCCGCGCGTCGGCCTCGGCACGGTGGTCGAAGAGCTGCTCGGAATCCACCTGGCCAAGGAACACTCGGCGGCCAACTGGTCGACCCGGCCGCTCCCCGAGGCCTGGCTCGTCTATGCGGCGCTCGACGTCGAACTGCTGCCCGACCTGCGCGACCGGATGGTCGAGATGCTGGTCGAGTCCGAGAAGACCCACATTGCGGCCGAGGAGTTCGCCGCTGTGCTCGCGCGAGAGACGAAGGCCCCCCGGGTGGACCCGTGGCGCCGACTGTCCGGGGTGCATTCCATCCGCGGCCAGCGGAACCTGGCGGTAGCCCGCGAGCTCTGGCTCGCCCGGGACGCCCTGGCCCAGCACCTGGACGTCTCCCCCGGCCGGTTGGTGCCCGACGCGTCCCTGGTCGCCGCGGCCAGGGTGATGCCCGAGAGCCGGCAGGCCCTGGCCGATTTGCGCGAATTCAGCGGCCGAGCCAGCCGCAGCGAACTCGACCGCTGGTGGGCCGCCATCCAGGCCGGTCTGTCCAGCCCCGACCTGCCGGCGCTCAAGGCGAGCAGCGACACGCTGCCGCCGCCCCGGGCCTGGGCCGAGCGCAATCCGGAGGCCGACGTGCGTTTCAAGGCGGCGCGCGCCGCCCTCGTCACCGTGTCGGAAGAGCTGGCCATCCCATTGGAAAACCTGCTCACCCCCGATTTCCTGCGCCGGGTCGCCTGGTCGCCGCCGGAGCCCGTGAGCGCGGATTCCATCGGTTCCGCCCTCTCGGACCTCGGTGCGCGTGCGTGGCAGGTTGACGCAACCGCACAACTGATTGCCGATGCCTTTGTCGAGGTCCACCAAAGCATCGACCTGCCTTCGGAGTCGGACTCGTAGGAAGAGTCAAAGGATTCCGTCGGCAAATTGGCGCCCCCATAGGATCGAATCAGACCTGAGCTGATTGATGGAGGCATTGTGGCCGAGAGAGCAGAAGTCGTCTTTGTGGACGGGGTTCGTACCCCGTTCGGACGCGCCGGCGAAAAGGGCATGTACTGGAACACCCGAGCCGATGACCTGGTGGTGAAGGCCATGATCGGCCTGCTGGAGCGGAATCCCTCCGTCCCCGGCGAGCGGATCGACGATGTCGCCATCGCCGCCACGACGCAGACCGGCGACCAGGGCCTCACCCTCGGGCGCACCGCGGCCCTCCTGGCCGGGTTGCCCAAGTCCGTCCCCGGATTCGCCATCGACCGGATGTGCGCCGGGGCGATGACCGCCGTGACCACGATGGGCTCGGCGATCGGCTACGGCGCCTACGACCTCGCCATCGCCGGCGGCGTGGAGCACATGGGACGACACCCGATGGGTGCCAACGCCGACCCGAACCCGCGGTTCCTGTCCGAGCGCCTGGTGAGCGAAGACGCGCTCGTCATGGGCGCGACGGCCGAACGCATCCACGACCGGTTCCCGTCGTACACGAAGGAACGCTCGGACCGTTTCGCGCTGCGCAGCCAGCAGAAGGTGGCCGCCGCGTATGCCGCCGGCAAGATCCAGCCCGACCTGATCCCCGTCGCCACCCGAAGCGAGGCCGGCTGGGGCCTGGCCACGCAGGACGAGGCGCCCCGGCCGGAGACGACGATGGAGGGCCTCGCCGCCCTCCGGACGCCGTTCCGCCCGCACGGCCGCATCACCGCCGGAAACGCCTCCGGGCTCAATGACGGCGCCGCCGTCAGCCTGCTCGCCAGCGGCCACGCCGCCAAGGAACTGGGACTCACCGTCAAAATGAAGATGGTCAGCTTCGCGTTCGCGGGCGTCGAGCCCGAGGTGATGGGCCTCGGCCCGGTGCCCTCGACCGAGAAGGCGCTGCGCAAGGCGGGCCTCGCGATCACCGACATCGGCGTCTTCGAGCTGAACGAGGCATTCGCCGTGCAGGTCATCTCGTTCCTCGACCACTTCGGCATCGACGACGACGACCCCCGCGTCAACGAGTACGGGGGCGCGATCGCCATCGGGCATCCGCTCGCCTCGTCGGGCGTTCGCCTGATGAACCAGCTCGCGCACCAGTTCGAAGCGCACCCCGAGGTGCGCTACGGCCTGACCGCCATGTGCATCGGCCTGGGCATGGGCGGCACCATCATTTGGGAGAACCCGCACTTCAACCGGAAGGCAAAAAAGCGATGACCGACTACTCCGCAATCGACTTCACCCCGCTGCTTGCCCTCTCCGAAGACGAGGTGGTCACGCACAGTTTCGTTCGCGACATCCCCCTCTCCGGCAATCGCACGCTCGCCCTCGTCACGCTGGACAACGGCCGTGACCACACCCGTCCGAACACGATCGGCGCCGCCACCCTGCTCGAGTTCGCGTCGACGCTGGACGAGCTGCGCGCCCGTGCCGGCCGGGGCGAGATCCACGGCGTCGCGATCACCGGCAAGCCGTTCATCCTGGCCGCCGGTGCCGACCTCAGCAAGGTCGGCGAGATCCCGTCGCAGGAGGCCGGCAAGCTGCTCGCGCAACTCGGCCACTACGCCTTCGGCAAGGAGGCCGACCTGGGCGTGCCCTCATTCGTCTTCATCAACGGCCTCGCCCTCGGCGGCGGTCTGGAGATTGCCCTGAACGCCGATTACCGCACGATCGACGCATCCGTGCCGGCGATCGCCCTGCCGGAGGTCTCCCTCGGGCTCATCCCCGGCTGGGGCGGGTCGTACCTGCTGCCGAACCTGATCGGCATTGAGAACGCGCTCAAGGTGATCATCGAGAACCCGCTCAAATACCGCACGCTCAAGGGCGCCGACGCGCTCGCGCTCGGCATCGCCGACGTGATGTTCGATTCGGTCTCGTTCCTGGAGAACTCGATCGCCTGGGCCGACGGCGTCATCGCCGGCACGACGAAGGTTGAGCGGCCGGACCGGCCGAACAAGATCGAGCGCCTCGTGAAATGGGACGTCGCCATCGGCATCGCCCGCAAGTCGCTCGAATCCAGCATCGGCACCGTCGCACTCGCTCCCTACGCCGCCCTCGACCTGCTCAAGGCGGCGAAGAGCGGCACGAAGGCCGAGGGTTTCGAGCGGGAAGACGACGCCCTCGCCGAGCTCATCGCCAGCGACCAGCTGCAGGCCAGCATCTACGCGTTCAACCTCGTGCAGAAGCGGGCCAAGCGGCCGGCCGGAGCGCCCGACAAGGCGCTCGCCCGGCCGATCACCAAGGTGGGCGTCATCGGCGCCGGCCTGATGGCCAGCCAGTTCGCGCTCCTGTTCGTGCGCCGCCTGCGCGTGCCGGTGGTCATCACCGACCTCGACCAGGCCCGCGTCGACAAGGGCGTCGAATACATCCATGGTGAGATCGCGACCCTCCTGGCCAAGAAGCGCATCAGCTCGGACGAGGCCAACCGCCTCCGCGCGCTCGTCACCGGCACCACGGACAAGGCCGACTTCGCCGACGCCGACTGGGTCATCGAGGCCGTCTTCGAAGAGCTCGGCGTCAAGCGGGACGTCTTCGCCGAGATCGAGAAGCACATCTCCCCCGAGGCGATCCTGGCGACCAACACCTCCTCGCTGTCTGTGGAGAAGATCGGCGCGAAGCTCGCCCACCCCGAGCGGCTCGTCGGCTTCCACTTCTTCAACCCGGTCGCGATCATGCCGCTGATCGAGGTCGTGAAAACGCCGCTCACCAATGACGCCACGCTCTCGACCGCCATGGTCGTCGCGGGCAAACTGCGGAAGAACGCCGTGATCACAAGGGACACCCCCGGCTTCGTGGTCAACCGGCTGCTGGCGAAGCTGCTCGGCGAGGCCATGCACGCGGTCGACACGGGCACTTCGTTCGAGGTTGTCGACGGCGCCCTGGCGCCGTTCGGTCTCCCGATGACCCCGTTCCAGCTGCTCGAGCTGGTCGGGCTGAAGGTCGGGGCGCACGTGCTCGACACCCACCATGCGGCGTTCCCGGAGCGGTTCTTCGAAAGCGCGAACCTGCACAAGCTCGCCGAGTACGGCAAGGTCCTCGACCGCGACGCCACGGGCAAGATCAAGGGCTTCGACAAGGGCGCCGTGAAGATCGTCGCCGGCGGCACATCGCCGATGACGGCGGAGGAGATCCAGCAACGGGTCGAGGACGGCCTCGCGGACGAGATCAAACGGATGCTGGACGACGACGTCGTGCACGCGGCCGAAGACATCGACCTCTGCATGATCCTCGGCGCGAACTGGCCCTCACAGATGGGCGGGGTCACGCCCTACCTCGACCGGGTCGGCGCGAGCGAGCGCACCTTCGGCGCCGCCTTCCACACCCCGCCGATCCGCGGAGTGGGCGTCGCTGCTTCCTCCCCCGTCGCCTAATCCCCGCGAAACTGCAGTTGTGCGCGCTAAACCTGCCTCATAACGCGCACAACTGCGGTTTCG
>MCHG01000445.1_pt1 | contig 11715 bp, 12 predicted proteins | sample 787351 | NCBI WGS metagenome assembly MCHG01 (sample SAMN05430296, study PRJNA330682) | permafrost metagenome | biome: Cold desert; feature: permafrost; material: soil; isolation source: enrichment culture inoculated with soil incubated with H2/CO2 at 20 degrees... ... | reverse complement strand
CCGGGGTTAACCATCGCCGAACGGTGAGTTCGGCACCTTCCCGGGCCCAACGAAGGTGCCGAACTCACAGTTCGGCGTGCGGGGGTCGGGGCTGGGGCGGGTTAGGCCAGTCAGTCGGTTTCTTCGGTCGACTCGAACGGGTCGCTGTCACCGGCGTCGAAACGGTAGCGAACGTGCGCGCGCCCCTGGACGTCGCGGCTGTCGACCTCGTCGTACCAGAACAGCGATTCCATCCCGCCGACAGCGGCCAGCATGCTGATCCGCGCATCGTGCTTCCCGTGCAGGAGAACGCGAGTGTCGGTCTGGCCCTCGAGGGGCCCGTCAATGAACTCGGCAGTGTAGACAACGTTTTCTGCATCAGGACTGGTCATGGATCCAACTTAGCCCGGCGGCGGCGATTCCCGCTGAAACGGCGCGGCCGAGTCGGCGCTGCTGGGTCGGGCATGGCGCCCTCTCCGCCGAGCCGCAGCGTGGCCCAACGCTCCGGATTCTCCCTAGCCCGGTAGTCCTCCCACTCGAGCTGCCACTGGTCCCAATGCGTGCGGAAGACCTCGCCGTCGCGCGCGAGGGCCCTGGCCTTGCGAAGCGTGTCGTCCGCGGTGAGCCAGACCCGGATGTCGCTCAGCGCGGCGTGCGCGGCGGCCAGCGCCCCGCACCCCTCCACGATGAGCGGGCTCGCCGGGTCCACCGGGTGCCACTCGGCGGGCTCTCCCCTGCCCCAGTCGTAGCGCTGCCAGGCGGCGGCCCGACCGGCCTGCCGCGGTTCAAGCACGCACCGGGTGACCTGCCGGACGGCGGCATCAAGGCCCTGCCACCCGGGGTAGATGTCGTCCAGGCGAACGAGGGTCGGTGGCCGCGTGCCCGGCCACGCGGCGACGAGCTGGTCGGCCAGCGTGCTCTTGCCCGCCCCGCTCGGACCGTCGATCAGGACGACGGGGGTCGGACCGGCCCCGGCAAGCGCGCGAAGCACGGCCGCGACGGGCGTCTCAGCCGAGGACAAAGTTCCAGCTTCCGGTCGCAACCGATACGGCGACCGCCAGGGCGCCGACGAACAGCCCCAGCCCGATCAGAGCCACCTCGCGCCGGCCGAAATCCGACGGCCGCGCCCAGGTTCGGGTGGTCGTTCCGCCGAATCCCCTGGCTTCCATGGCCGTGGCCAGCTTGCTGCCGCGGCGGATGGAGAGCACGAGGAGCGCAAAGGCCTGGCCGGCCAGTCGCCGGATGACGCCGCGATCCGCGATGCCCCTGGCCCGCCTGGCCCGCTCGAGGGCGCGCCAGTCCTCCATCAGCAGCCCGACCAGGCGCAGTGCCGCCAGCCCGCCCAGCACGAACCGCGCCGGCAGCCTGACGACCTGCCCCAGTCCGTCGGCCAGGTCCGTCGGGTCGACGGTGACGAAGAGGACAACAGCCGGGAGCCCGATCGCGAGCACGCGCAGCAGCGTTGCCACGGCCAGTTCGACCGACCCGTCCGTGATGTGGATGAGGCCGAACTGCCAGTATTCGGCGCCCGCTGCCTGCCCGTAGAGCAGCGTGGTGAGCCCGGCGGCCGGTGCGGCCAGCCAGACGGGGAGGGTGCGCAGCACAAAGATCCGAAAGGACATCCCGGCCCAGAAGAACAGGACCAGCTCGCAGACCAGTGCGACGGCGGCCGAAACCCAGTCGATGGTCAGCACGAGCACCCCCGCGAGCAGGAGCGCCGCCGCCAGCTTCGCCACCGGGTTGACCCGCAGGAGTCCCCGGTTCCCCGGCGTCGCCGTCGCGGTCGCGGTCACAGCGTCACCAGGCGGTCGGGCCGGGCATCCAGGCTGCCGGCCAGGCGGTATTCGCTGTCGGCCAGTGCCGCCACGAACTCGGCATCGTGCGACACGGCGACCACGGCGGTGCCGGCGTCGATGAGCTCCGCGAGCAGGGCCACGATCTCCCGCCAGGTGCGGAAGTCCTGGCCGAAGGTGGGCTCGTCGAGCACGAGCACACCGGGCCGGGTGGCCAGCACCGTGCCGACCGACAGCCGGCGCTTCTCGCCTCCGGACAGGGTGAACGGGTTCGCCTCCGCGAGATGGTCGATTCGCAGCCTCTGCAGCAGGGCGTCCACCCGGGCAGAGATCACCGGCCCCGGGAGCCCGAGCGCGAGCGGCCCGACGGCCAGCTCCGCTCGGACCGTGCCGGCCACGAACTGGTGCTCGGGGTCCTGGAACACCGTGCCGATGCGGGTGAGCAGCTGGCGGGACTTCCAGCGGATCGGTTCGGCCGGGGCTCCGCCGGACAAGCGCGGGTCCGCGAGCACCCGACCGGCGGCCGGCTTCAGAAGGCCGGCCAGGGTCAGGGCCAGCGTGGACTTCCCCGCCCCGTTCGGGCCGGTGATGGCCAGCGCGGCCCCCTCGATGACCTCAAGCTCGATGTCGCGTGCGACGACGGAATCCCGGGTGCGCGCGATGGCGAGCGCCTGCGTTCGGAGGAGGCGAACGGATGCCTGCGGCGTCCGGCGCCGCGCGGGGAGGTCGTGCGCGATGCCCGGAACCCACACCCCGGCGGCCGACAGCCGGTCGCCCTCAGCCGGGAGCACTTCGTCCGGCCGGCCGTCGGCGAGGACTCCCCCGGCCGGGTCGAGCACGATGACGCGGTTGACGAGGTGCTGCCACACGCCGACCCGATGCTCGATCACGACGAAGGTTGCCCCCGTGTGCTCGAGTACCCGGGCCACCGATTCCCGCACTTCCAGCACGCCGGCCGGATCGAGGTTGGCCGTGGGTTCATCGAGCAGCAGCAGCCCCGGACGCATCGCCAGCACTCCGGCCAGGGCGAGGCGCTGCTTCTGTCCGCCGGACAGCGCGGAGGTGGGGTGGCCGAGGGGCAGGTCGAGTCCGACCATCGCTAGCGAGTCGCGCACCCGGCGCCAGATCTCCTCCCGCGGCACACCGAGGTTCTCGCAGCCGAACGCGACGTCGTCGCCGACCCGGGCGAGGATCACCTGGGAATCCGGGTCCTGCATCACCAGCCCCACCTGCCCGCGCGCGTCGGCCGGACGTCTCCCGTTGACGAGGAGCCGCCCCTGTTCCTCGCCTTCCTCGGCGGCGCCGATCACCCCGGCCAGGGCGTGCACGAGGGTGGATTTCCCCGCCCCGGATGCGCCGAGCAGCAACACCCGCTCGCCCGGGTCGATGCGGAGGTCGAGGTCCCTGACCGCCCACGCCCTCCGTCCGGCATGACGCCAGCCCCAGCCGGAGGCGTCGATCGACGCCCCCGCAACGCGGAGGTCTGGTGCTGCCGGCGGCGTCATCAGTGCGACTAGACGTCGGCGCGAATCTCGCGACCCGCGGCGAACCGGCCGAGCGCCCCCGTCCTGGCGAGGCCGCGCATGGCCAGCCAGGACAACAGCCCGGCGATCACTGCGCCGGACACGATGGCGGACACCGTGTAGATCGTCGCGAACGCCGCGGCCGAGCCGGGGTACCAGAGCACGAGGTCGTTGATCGCGAGGGCCAGGCCTGCCCCGGCGCCGGCCAGGACGGCGACGTACGCACGGTAGTTGGCGTAGAGGAACACCGCGAACACGAGCTCCGCACCGAGCCCCTGGGCCAGCCCGGAGACGAGCGTGAGCGGACCCCACTGGTTGCCGATCAGCGTGGACACGACGGCAGCGAGAAGTTCGGTGTAGAGCGCGGCGCCGGGCTTCCGAATGATCAGGCCACCGAGCACCCCGGCGAAGAGCCATCCGCCGCCCAGGAGGGCCTGCAGGCCGGGAAGGAGCGGCGCGAGCGGGGCGCTGAGCGGAACGTAGGCGGTGTTCCAGGCGAAGAAGATCAGACCGCTGGCGACGCCGATGACGCTGGCGACGACGATGTCGACGACCCGCCACCTCAGGTTCCGCGGCTTGCGGGCCGTCGCCTGGGCGGGGATGAGGGGGGTGGTTGTTGCGTGCACTTGTCGTGCCCTTTCCGTAGTGAATACAGGGCACGGGTTACGAGATTGTTTGCCTCCCTGCGCTGGCATGATCCAGATCAGGTTCGACGGTCGAAGCCAGGTAGCTTCCTCTCAGCCCGGTCAACCGGACTCCCGTGTTCGCTTCGATTATAGACCCGCCTAGACTCGCAGGATGGAGTCCACCGGCGTCGGCGCACCCGGTCGCCCCGGATGAGCGTCGCCGTCCCCCTGCTCCTGGCCGCCGTCCTGCTGGTGCTGATGCGATCGTTCATCCTGCGCCGACGCCGGATCCGCCGGGGGCTCCCGGTGCGTGGACCGTGGCGGCTGCCCCGGCTGGGACGGCGGCGGCGGTCCTAGCCGCGTGTACGCTGGATACTGGTGAGCCGGGAAGTCTGGTCGGCATTTCATTCAGTGCGCCCGGAACTCGTGCGCAGAACGTGTGCCGAAACCCAGAGGATTTCCCCTGTGACTCAACCATCGCTCACCCCCCAGCCTTCCGCCAGGGCCCGGATCTTCGGCCGCAGCAGCTATCCGGAGTACCTGCGCGTCGCGTCGATCCTGCGCAAGGAGACCGTGGGCGGCGCCCTGCTGCTGGCCGCAACCGTTGTCGCGCTGGTCCTGGCCAACACCCCGGCCGCGCCCTTCTACTTCGCCCTCCGCGACTTTGAGGTCGGCTATGAACCGTGGCACCTGAGGCTCAGTCTCGGCACGTGGGCCGCGGACGGCCTCCTGGCCATCTTCTTTTTCCTGGCCGGGCTGGAGCTCAAACGTGAATTCGTGGCCGGCGAACTGCGCGTCGTCAGCCGTGCCGTCGTGCCCGTCGCGGCCGCGGTCGGCGGGGTCATCATCCCGGCACTGGTCTTCGTCGCGATCAACCTCGGCGGCGGGGCCGGCGCCCTGCGCGGCTGGGCCATCCCCACGGCCACCGACATCGCCTTCGCCGTCGCCGTCCTGGCCGTCATCGGTTCCCACCTGCCGAGCGCCCTGCGCATCTTCCTGCTGACCCTGGCCGTCGTGGACGACCTGCTGGCGATCGTGATCATCGCGCTCTTCTACTCCGCCGACATCCAGGTCGTCCCGCTGCTGCTCGCGGTGCTGCCCCTGGCCCTCTACGCGTTCCTGGCGCATCGATACTCGGAGTTCTTCGTGGCGCGGCCGTTCGCGGCGTGGCTCATTCTGCTGCCGCTGGGCGCCATGACCTGGGCGCTCGTGCACGGTTCGGGCATCCACGCGACCGTTGCCGGCGTTCTCCTCGGCTTCGCCGTTCCGGTGCTGGCCCGCGGCCGGGACGGCGGCACCGGCGACGGCGCGGGACTGGCCGAATCCTTTGAACACCGTTTCCGCCCGCTGTCGGCGGGGGTGGCCGTGCCGATCTTCGCGTTCTTCTCGGCCGGCGTCGCCATCGGCGGCGGCCAGGGCCTGGTGGATGCGCTGAGCGACCCGGTGGCCCTCGGGATCATGGCGGCGCTCGTTCTCGGCAAACCGGTGGGGGTCCTGCTCGCCACCTGGCTGGTGACGAAGACCACCAGGGCCTCACTCGACCCTGACCTGGCCTGGGTGGACATCGTCGGAGTGGCCGTGCTCGCCGGGGTGGGGTTCACGGTCTCCCTGTTGATCAGCGAGCTCGCGTTCGGCCACGGGAGCGCGGAGGACGACCACGCCAAGGTGGCGATCCTCTCGGGCTCGCTGCTGGCGGCGCTGCTGGCCACCGTGCTGCTGCGCGCGAGGAACCGCCACTACCGCCGGATCCAGGAGAAAGAGAACACGGACGCCGACCTCGACGGGGTTCCCGACGTCTTCCTGCCCGAGCCGGGCCGGGAAACGCCCGCCGGCTGAACCCCGGCGCAGCCAATCCCCGGCGCGGCTTACTTCTTCGGCGCGGCTACTTTTTCAGTGCGCGGATCACTCGGGAAAGCGCGTGGCCGGCGACCCAGACGAACGGGATCGCCACCACGAGCAACGAGACGACGTTCGGGTCGAAGCGGACGGTGTTGCCCGTCTTGACGTAGGCGCCGATCGGCACGGACATCCCGCCGCCGCCACCGCCCGAGGCCCCGCCTTCGGTCTCCCCGGCGTCACCGCCGCCGAAACCATACTGGACGAGTGCCACCGGGACGAGCGTGACTCCCTCCACCTGGATCGGATCGCCGTAGGCCGATCGCACACCGACGGATCGAGCATTTTCTGCGAGCTTCAGCACAAGGTTGGTCATGCCGCTCAGGTTACCCCCTGTCGGGTTTGAGGTGCGAGGCCGGCTTCACCGCGCCACGCCCAAAGCGCGCGGTCACCGTGTCAACGGCGAGTTCCGCCTCGCGCCAGTCGTCGTCGGGATCCCACAGGCCGAGGCCCGCTCCGTCCCCGGACCCCAGCTGCTCCACGCGCACCCCGATCAGCCGCACCCGGATTCCGGAGGCCGCAAGGGCGTCGAAGACGGCGACGACCTCCTCGTAGATGCGCCGGCCCACGTTGGTGGGCTCGGGCAGGGTGCGCGATCGGGTGACCGTGCTGAAGTCGGCGTAACGCACCTTCAGCACGACCGTGCGGCCCACGAGGCCGGCGCCGCGGAGGCGGGCGGCCACCGCATCCGCCTGCCGGAGAATCTCGCTGCGCAGGCGGGCGACATCCGTCACGTCGTGTTCAAAGGTCACCTCATGGCCGATGCTCTTTTCCTCACTGTCCACGCTGACGGCGCGAGGGTCCCGCCCCCAGGAGAGGTCGTGCAGCTTGCGGCCGGCGGCCTCCCCGACCCCGACCTGGAGCACCGAGAGCGGGGTGTTCGCGATATCCCCGATCCGCTTCAAGCCGAGCCGCAGGAGGGTCTGCTCGGTGGTCGCCCCGACGCCCCAGAGCGCGCCGACCGGCAGCGGATGCAGGAAGGCGATCGTGTCGTCGGCGGGGATGACGAGCAGGCCGTTGGGTTTCGCCCGGCCGGACGCGAGCTTGGCGACGAACTTCGTGGACGCGGCCCCGACCGAGCAGGTGAGCCCGGTCTCGGTCTCCACCCGCCGCCGGATCAGCGCCCCGATCTCGGCGGGAGAGCCGTGGATGCGCCGGGCTCCGGCCACATCGAGGAATGCCTCGTCGATCCCGAGCGGTTCCACCAGCGGGGTCACATCGTTGAAGATGGCCATGACGCGCCGGGAGAAATCCTGGTAGCGGCTCATGTGCGGCTCCAGCACGACCGCGTCGGGGCAGCGGCGCAGCGCGAGGGCCATCGGCATGGCCGAATTCACGCCGTACCGCCGGGCGACATAGTTGGCGGCGGTCACGACCGACCGGCCGGAACGGTGGCCCACCACGACCGGCCGGTCGACGAGTTCGGGGTGGTCGAGGAGCTCGACCGAGGCGAAGAACGCGTCCAGGTCGACGTGCAGCATGGTCGCTCGGGAGTCATCGACCGGGGTGGTCGTGACCTCTCGGTTGCTGCCGTCCTGCCTGCTCATCAGGATGACCCTAACCCACCGGGGGCGGGGCCGCACACCGGCTCACGCGCGGGCTCGGCGGTCGGCCTCAGCGCACGATCTTTTCCGCCCCGGCAATGCGCTGGGCGATGTAGATCGGGATGATCGACACGATGACGAGCACCACGGCGATGACGTTGACGACGGGGGCCTGGTTCGGCCTGAAGAGGTTGTCCAGGATCCAGAGGGGCAGGGTCTTCACCCCGGCTCCCGCGGTGAAGGTCGTCACAATGATCTCGTCGAAGCTGAGCGCGAAGGCGAGGAGACCGCCGGCGAAGAGCGCCGAGCGCAGCTGGGGGAAGGTGATCAGCCGGAATGTGGTCCACAGGCCGGCGCCGAGGTCTGCGGACGCGTCCTCGATGCTCGTTCCCAGCCGCCGGAGACGCGCGATCACGTTGTTGAACACGGTGACGATGCAGAACGTGGCATGGGCGACGATCACCGTGTAGATCGACAGCTGCACGCCGAGGATGGTGCGGAAGGCGTTGTTCAGCGCGATACCGGTGATGATGCCGGGCAGGGCGATCGGGAGGATCACCAGCAGGCTGACGGCCTCGCGTCCGAAGAAGGAGTACCGCTGCAGGGCCAGGGAGATGAGCGTCCCGAGCACGAGCGCGATGAGCGTCGAGACGGAGGCGATCTGCACGCTGGTCACCAGCGCGTCCAGCGCCCCCTCGCTGCGGAAGGCCTTCGCCCACCATTCGAGGGTGAAGCCTGGCGGCGGCCAGCTGAGGCTCGTGCTGGTGCTGAACGAGTTCACGAACACAACGAACAGGGGCAGGTAGATGCCCGCCAGCACGAGCACGGTCATTCCGCCCAGGATGCCGCGCGCCGCTCGACTGAGTCTCATCGTGTCTCCTACAGGTTTTCCAGGGCGCCCGTGCGCCGCACCGTGGCGAGGTAGCCGAAGATGATGACGATGGGGATGAGGGCGATCGCCGCGGCGAGCGGCAGGTTGTTGGCGGCGCCCACGTTGGTATAAACGAGGTTGCCCAGGAGCTGGTTTGCTCCGCCGACGATGTTCACGGTGATGTAGTCGCCGAGCGAGAGCGAGAAGCTGAAGATCGAGCCGGCGATGATGGCCGGCCAGATGATCGGGAGCACGACCAGGCGCAGGGTCGAGACCGTCTTGCCGCCGAGGTCGCTGGAGGCCTCGAGCAGCGAGTCGGGAACACGTTCGAGGCCGGCGTAGATCGGCAGGATCACGTAGGGCAGCCACAGGTACGACAGGGTGATGATCGTCGCCGGCAGGCCGTACCCCGGGCTCTCCCCGCCGAACGGGGCGAGCAGCCAGTTCAGGATGCCCTCCTGGGACAGCACCGACCGCCAGGCGTACGCCTTGACCAGGTAGCTCGCCCAGAGCGGCATCAGCACGGCGATAACGAGGATGCGCTGCATGCGCGGGCTGGCCACTTTGGCCATATAGAACGCGATGGGAAGGGCGATCACGATGTCGACGATGGTGACGAGCAGGGCAACGCCGACCGTGCGGACCGTGACCGTCTGGTACAGCGAACCGGTGAGGACGGTGATGATGTTCTCGAGGGTCCAGGTCTGGGAGATCTGCCCGGTGAACGTGTCGACGGTCCACAGGGAGGTGATCAGCAGAGCGACCAGGGCAACGATGTAGATCAGGCCCAGCCAGAACAGAGGGGCGGAGAGCAGCAGGGTCAGTCGCAGGCGTCGGTGCCGGCTGAGGAAGACCGAGCCCCGCCGGCCCAGGGTGTCCCTGGGCGGCGGTACCGTCATCCGTTTGCCGGGTGGCGCCGTTGCGTCGACCGTCATTGTTCTTCGTCCTTCCGTCCGGCAGGGCCTGATCGGGCCTGCCTAGCCCTTGATTTCCTGCCAGGCCGTCGTCCAGGCGGAGTAGTCCGTGCACTCCACATCGGTGCGACCGTCCAGGCACTCGGCGATCGGGGTCGACCAGTACCAGATCTTCGACGCGTAGTCGGCGTCTCCGGCGTGGAAGGATTCGCAGGAGCCCTCTGAGCGGAAGTCGCAGGCTGCCTGGTTCGACGGCGCCTCACCGAAGTACTCGGTTGCCTGCGCGTTCGCCTCAGGGCTCGCGATGTAGTCCAGCCACTCGTACGCGCAGTTCGGGTTCTTCGCCTCGGATGCGATCATCCAGGTGTCCGACCAGCCGGTCACGCCCTCCTCGGGCAGGACCACCTCGGCCTTGGTTCCCTCGGCGAGGGAGTTGCGGATGACCTGCCAGGTGGTCCCAACGACGGTGTCCCCGGTCTCGAAGGCCTGGATCTCCTTGAGGTAGTCGGACCAGTACTCGCCGATGTTGACGCGCTGCTCCTTGAGCAGCTCGACGGCCGCGGCCAGCTGGGTCTCATCGAGGGCGTAGGGGTTCTCGATGCCCAGGTCCGGCTGGTGGGCCATCAGGTACACCGCGGCATCCGCGATGTAGATCGGCGAGTCATAGGCGGTCACCTTGCCCTTGTACTCGGAGGACTTGTCGAACACGACGTCCCACGACGTGGGGGCCGGTTTCACGGCCTCCGTGTTGTACATGAGCAGGTTGGCGCCGTAGCCGTGCGGGATGCCGTACGAGACCCCGTCGACACTGTTCCACGACTGCATCTTGAGGAAGTCGTAGATGCCCTCGTAGTTGGGGATCAGGTCGGTGTTGACCGGGGCGACGTCGCCGGCGGCGACGAGTCGCAGCGAGGCATCGCCCGAGGCCGCGACCACGTCATACTCGCCGGTCTTCATCAGGTTGAAGGCCTCGTCGGAGGTGCCGTAGGTCTTGCTTGTGACCTTGCAGCCGGTCTCGTCTTCGAAGGCGCTCACCCAGTCCACCGCCGGGTCATTGCTGCCGTCCTCGACGTAGCCGGGCCAGGCGAGGATCGACACGGCGCCTTCGGTCTTCCCGAGTTCGTCGGCGGCCTTCGGGCCCTCGCTGCCGCCGCCGCCGCCCTGCGTGGTGCCGCAGGCGGTGAGCACAGCGACCGAGGCAATTGCCAGACCGGTGAGGACGGCCGATGGCAGGCGCCCCCTGCGGTTTTCTGAATAGCGTTTCATAGCGTTCTCCATCCTTCTACTGGTGTGTGATTGCGGGTTCGAGGTCGACGACGTCGACGTCGTTCCACCCGACACTGACGCGCGAGCCGCGCTGGTCTTCGCCCACACGGTGGGCGTCGTTCTGCTCGAGGACCGTGATGCGCTTTCCGGCATCGAGATCAACGATCAGCCGTGTGCTGCTGCCGACGTAGATGACCTCGGCCAGCGTGCCCGTGGCCGTCCGATCCGCGGCGGGCGGTGACGCCTCCGAGCCGATCGAGATCTTCTCCGGCCGCAGGGAATGCAGGCCGCCGTGGCCGAACAGGCGATGGGACACCTCGTCGTCGAAGACGTTGGAGGTGCCCACGAACGCCGCGACGAACGGTGAGACGGGCCGGTCGTAGATCTCCGCGGGGGTGCCGAGCTGCTCGATCCTGCCGTCGTTGAACACCGCGATCCGGTCACTCAGGGTGAGGGCTTCCTCCTGGTCGTGGGTGACGAAGATGAAGGTGATCCCGAGCTCGCGCTGGAGTTCCTTCAGCTCGACCTGCATCTGCTCGCGGAGCTTCAGGTCCAGCGCGCCCAGCGGCTCGTCCAGGAGCAGCGCCTTGGGCCTGACGACCGTGGCGCGGGCGAGGGCCACACGCTGCCTCTGCCCGCCGGAAAGCTGGCTGGGCTTGCGATCGCCGAATCCGCCGAGGCGCACGGTGTCGAGCGCCTCGCGCGCCCGGGCCAGGCGGTCCCGCTTGGAGACGCCGCGCACCCGCAGTCCGTACGCGACATTCTCGAGCACGCTCATGTGCGGGAAGAGCGCGTAGTCCTGGAAGACCGTATTGACGTCACGGTCGAACGGCGCACGCTGGGTCACGTCCTGCCCGAACAGCGAGATCGTGCCGGACGTGGGCTGCTCGAAGCCGGCAATGAGGCGCAGAACGGTCGTCTTGCCCGAGCCGGACGGCCCCAGCATCGAGAAGAACTCCCCCTCTGCGATGTCGAGGTCCACGTGGTCGACGGCGGTGGCCGTGCCGAAGACCTTGGTCAATCCGGTCAACCGGATAGCGGGGTATTCCGCGCTCACGTGGCCTCCTAGCTCACTCTGAGATAAATCATATGGAGTTAGATGTCTTTTCGGCAGCCGTAGATGTTACGGTCGTGTCACAACTCCGGAAGAGTATTCAATATGCCCCAGTCCATCCGCCCCCGCACGGTCACTCACGCGGCCGTCTTCGCGCCCCTCGAGGGCGCCGGCCGGGCCGAGCTGGTAGCGCAACGTCTCACCGACGCGATCGTGCTCGGGATCCTGGCCGACGGCGAACGCCTGCCG
>MCHG01000444.1_pt1 | contig 11731 bp, 7 predicted proteins | sample 787351 | NCBI WGS metagenome assembly MCHG01 (sample SAMN05430296, study PRJNA330682) | permafrost metagenome | biome: Cold desert; feature: permafrost; material: soil; isolation source: enrichment culture inoculated with soil incubated with H2/CO2 at 20 degrees... ... | reverse complement strand
CTGATGAAACTAATTTGAGGAAAGTCATGATCAATTGAAAAGAAAATAGTGAAATCACTGGATTATGGAATTGAGTCGAAAGCTGAAAGCAATTATGGGGTTTGTTATATATCTTTTCAATTCCGGCTCTTAAAGGTTAAAATCTCTCAGGGCTGCTAATTTTGAGAATTTTCGAGAATTAAGGAGGAAATAACTACCTGGATTTACTTCCAGGCTCATGCAGCATCAGAAGCCCCGGAAATTAATCCTTTGACGCAGTAAACTCGAACCTTTCACGGTCTAAATGATTCACTGGAGAATTAACTTTTCCGCCCTGAGAGCACTTTACCCCATGGCTTAGAAAATGTCAAAATATATAAAATTTTTCATAAAAACTTAAATGTAAAATAATGAAAGATTAAACCCTAATAACCTATTCGTCACCCAGAATCGAGTAAATTCGTAAGTGGTTCAAAAACCAAAATCGACATTGGGGGCATTTATACTAATAAAGAAAAGTTTTATAGATGAGTTCATCCTAAAACTCAAAATTTGCTTCTTGAATCTTATATTTTGAGTAATCGATCAATTTCTAATAACAAAAGTAATCCTGGGATCTCTTATTGATTAAAAACAAAATAGCTTTTGGAATGAACTCTTTAATTAATCCTCAAAGACAAATTTTCCGAAGCCTAATAGCTTAGCCGGGAAAAATCCTTTAATTACTTACGTTTCCGTCTCAAGGTCTTCAAAACCGATTTTCATTCTCCGTATGTACTGACCTTATAAACCCCTTACACTTAAATCCGATTACTGGTTTGATTACCAAAGGCTTTCTGAAGCTTTCAATACCCAGTTCATTCAGTTTTTATAGTAAACTCAGCAATTATAGTCATCAAAATAGAAATCGGTACTTCAGAAACTAAACAGGATGCATTTAATTTTATTTAAAAGCGTAATTAATTCATGAGTTTAATACAATATTAAGAGATTCAAAAAACTCCATACTCAGACTCATGGGGATTTATCGAAATTCTTAAAAGCTTAATACGTATTTTCTATCTCTTTTTTATCCGTCTCTTCTTCTGTTAATAGATACCTTTATACATTCTACCACACCTTTTACATTTAGTTTCTTACTAATAATAACCGATAACAGCTAATGCCACACCTAAAAGAGCTAAGAGAGGAATCGAGCGCAGAAAAGGGTTAAAAAGGAAGAGGAAAAATTACGAGCCGATGGACTTAAAACCAAAGGAAGAACAAAAAAGGACTAGATTTTAAGGAAAGTTTAAGAAGAATTTAAGGAAAATTTAGGCGCTTCCTGCTTAGATTCGGGTGAAAATATGGAAAAATACGATTATAGTGAACTTGGGCTGAAAGCCGGGCTTGAAATTCACCAGCAACTGGATTCGAAGGAGAAGCTTTTCTGCAGGTGTCCGACCCTTATCAGGGATATCGGAGATTCGGACTTTGATTATTTCAGATATCTGAGGGCTACGGAAAGTGAGATGGGAGAAAAAGATAGGGCTGCGGTGGAGCAGACCAAGATCAGGAGGAAGTATATTTATAAGGCTTATGACACAACCTGCCTTATAGAAAACGACGAAGAGCCTCCGAGAGAACTCAATAAGGAAGCCCTGAACATTTCCCTTGGGGTTGCAAAGCTTTTCCACATGAAACCTGTCGACCAGATGCATGTTATGAGGAAGATCGTGGTGGATGGATCGAACACTAGTGGATTTCAGAGGACTGCTTTTCTTGCAAGCGATGGGTATATTGAGACTTCGGAAGGGCGTTGCGGAATTGATAGTCTCTGTGTGGAAGAAGAAGCTGCCCAGAAAATAGAGGAAATCGTAGACTCGATCATATATTCTCTGGACAGGCTGGGAATCCCTCTTGTGGAAATTGCGACTGCCCCAGACATCAAGACACCTCGCCAAGCAAGAGAAGTTGCCGAGCAAATAGGGATGATCCTCAGGTCCACAGGGAAGGTAAAGAGAGGGCTTGGAACTATCAGGCAGGATGTAAACATCTCAATTGCTAGAGGCGCAAGAGTTGAAATAAAAGGAGTGCAGGCTCTCGACCTTATAGAAGATATTGTCCGCAGGGAAGTTGAAAGGCAGCTGAACCTTCTTTTCATCAGGCAGGAACTCCTGGAAAGAAAGGCCTTTGCCTGCGAAGAGATATACGATGTAACAGCGCTGTTCATGGACACAAAGTCTAAAGTCCTGCAAAAAGGTGTAAAGAAAGGCGCAATCCTGGCTGCTCTTCTCAGGAAATTCGACGGGCTTGTCGGCAAAGAAATCCAGCCCGGGAGAAGGTTAGGCACCGAATTCTCAGATAGAGCCAAGACTTCAGGTGTTGGAGGGATTTTCCACACGGACGAACTTCCTAATTACGGAATAACTGAAAAGGAAGTCCAGGCTGTAAGAGATGCAATTGGTGCATGCCCAGATGATGCCGTAATAATGGTTGCAGATGAGCCTGAAAAAGCCAGGCTTGCAATTGAAGCGGTTATTAAAAGGGCAAAGGAAGCTATTGAAGGAATACCTGAAGAAACCCGAAAAGCTTTTCCGGATGGAAACACTGCCTATATGCGCCCCCTTCCAGGTGCTGCAAGGATGTATCCTGAAACCGATGTCCATCAGATAGAGATTTCACAGGAATACTTTGATTCAATTGAGATTCCTGAACTCTTGACAGACAGAGCAAAGCGATTTGCCTCAGATAGCGGCCTGAATAAAGAGTTTGCAGAAAAAATAGCTTATTCGAAGTATCTTCCCCTATTCGAAAGCCTGATCGAAACCTACATGAAAGATTCAAACGTAAACTCAACCCTAATTGTCAGGACTCTTGTGGGAATCATTCCAGAAATTCGGAGAAATGGAGTTGAGACAGATAATCTTGCAGATGAGCACTTCAAAGGGCTTTTTGCAGCTATTTCAAACCAGGAAATTGCAAAAGAAGCTATTCAAGACCTTTTGACTGCCCTTGCAAAAGAACCTGAATTGACCGCGCAGGAAGCGATCTCAAAGCTTGGACTCAGTACCTTTGACCCTGAGGAAGTCGAAAACTTCATCAAAAAAATGGTCCGAGAAAAAGGAGATTTCATAAAGCAGAAAGGTCCAGCAGCTCTTGGTCCCCTTATGGGTATTGTCATGAAGGAGTATAGGGGCACCGTAGATGGAAAAATCCTCAGTCACATGCTGAAAAAAGAGCTAGATACTTTTATTGCCCAGGGATAAAACCCTGCCTTATTTTTCTCATTTGGCATGAAAGTACGTGGTGAAACTGGTTCCTCACGTACTCTCAGTTACCTTTTTTTCTACAATATAGTACTCTAGAATATATGCAGCCGTTTTATATCTACAAAAACATCGCAGTAAGTGCATTACTCATTCCATTTATAGCTACTTTAACGACTAACTCAATGATTGATTCATCTACGAATGTTATAACAGACAAGCAGCATCAATAAGCTTTGATTTAGGCACTCATTTTTCCATTAAGTCGGGATATATTGCCCTGATATATAAGATCATTTGAATTTAAATAGTGACCTGATTTTAACGATAGTGCCTAAGGAAAATTGCTGAAATGGAAAAAAAGCTGAGCTTGGAACTTTCCATAAAAGATCACAACTTTAAGGTTGCAAATTACCTGACTTTAGAAACCTTTTAACTATTTTCCACGGAGTCCATTGAAGAAACCCTTCTTGACCCCTCAATGTAATATTCAAAGAGTTCCTTGCCCCAGCTAAGGGCACTGGATTCTGAGCTAAGAATGTACTGTCCATCAAATTTTCCTTTTTTATTGAGAAGTCCAAGAAACAATTTACTTTCCGAAACAGCAACCATTGCGGGAATTTCGATAGTTTCTTCAGTTATCACAAAAATAGTGGCATTTTCCTGAGCCAGAATTTTCTCTCCCTCACTATGAAAATCTTTGCAAAAGATTTCAAATGAATCTTTGCTAAGAATAAGTCTTAACTCAACCCCTTTCTTTGCAAGCTCAAGGGAAAAGGAAGGGATACAAGGGTGAAAATAGGAAAAAAGAAGCATAACTTTTGCAGATTCGGCAAAATAATTAACATTATCGGCAAAGAGATCGGATCGATGATCGCTTCCTGGCTCAATCAGCTGGCAACATTTAAGCACCCCTATCCGTTCAAGAAAAGAAAAAGGAATAGTGTCCATTTTCCGCTGGCTCCAAAAGTAATCGTTTTCCTCGAACACACTGGTTGCATCCAGCAAAGGTTGCACTTTTTTGATTAAAATATCACCTATAACGGAAAGGCGGCATATATCTCCCTCCTGAACAATCAATCCCTCTTCTTTTAACTTTTTAATCTGGGGAAGCAGAGAAATTCTGGAAATTTGAAGCAAATTAAGAGCCTTATCAATATTTTTAGGCCCTTCAGCTAATAATAAAAGAAAATTTTTCCTTTTATCGGAAAATAAGAGAAGGTTAACGAGTTGTAATTTCATCTAATCGGCTCCTTAGGAGGAAATTGTCAATCTTCCTTTTAAAGTGATAGATATTCCAAATAATATTAATAGGATAAGTATAAGTGAACAGATATAAACATTATCTTTAAAAAAAGACAAAAAAAGATATAAATATAGCAAGGAGCAGAAACAGCTACTCTAAAAACTAATTAATGAATATAAACAGAAGGAAATGAACAAATTGTTAATCGAACAAAACACAGAAAAATACTAATTTTAAAGATAGCGGTCGTCCATTATTGCATTGGTTGATGTTTTCATAATTAAGTTCCAGTATAACAAACGCTTGCGTTTTCATGCACCGAATCAGATCCTCTAGCTTCACAAAAAACTGAACAAAAGCCTGAGAAACAGCATTAAGGTATTCTGGAAATAACGTCAACCAAATAATAGAGGACGACCAGCTCAATCACCTATAAGATATGACTGAAAATTGGCCTTCCAGCAATGTAAACTATCAGCTTTGGCTTATTATAGAGATTTGGGAACGAACTTTTTCGACTCCTGCTGCAAGATTCCGACTTTCAGATTAGTTCCTCCCATATACGTCATCAAACCTGACAATATCCTCTTCGTCCACAAGTTCTCCTAACTGCACCTCAATAATCTCAAGCGGGACCTTTCCAGGATTAGACAGCCTGTGTTTTCCCCCAGAACTAATAAAAGTACTTTCTCCAGGCCTCAAGAAAAACTTCTTGCCGTTAACTTCCACGCAGGCCATACCTTTTACAACTACCCAGTGCTCACTCCTATGGTAATGCAGCTGAAGGCTTAATTTATGGTCAGGGAGTACGGTAATATTTTTAATTTTATGCCCGGGAGAGACTTCCAGTAATGTATACGAACCCCAGGGCCTGTAGACTGTCTGCCCTATATATGCCCTTTCATCATTCCTGCCTTTAAGTTCGGAGACAATTTCCTTCACTTTCTGGCTACTGGATTTCGGACAGATTAATAGAGCATCGCTGGTATCGACGATCACCATATCCTTAACATCGATGAGTGAAACAATTTTACCGCACTTTGAATATACAAGGTTTCCATCAGAGTTAAGTAGCAAAGAATCACAATCGTAGATAACATTTCCTACGGAGTCTTTTTCGAACTCATCATAAATTGCCTCAAAATTTCCAAGATCGCTCCATTTCTGATCCAGCTTTACAACTGCTACTCTATCGGATTTTTCCATAATCCCATAGTCAATTGAAATTTTTTCCACGTTTGCGTAAATTTCATTAATACTCCCCCCTTTTTCAAAACAAGCGAAAACAGACGGTGCATATTTTTTAACTTCTTCAAAGAAAAGCCCTGTCTCGAAAAGAAACATTCCGCTATTCCAGAGACAACCTTCTTTAATGTACTTTTCCGCAGTTTCAAAATCCGGCTTCTCTCTAAATTCTGAGACCTTATAACCCTGCCCACAAACTTCTGAGGCTTTAATATAACCATATCCCGTATGAGGAAAAGAAGGGACAACCCCGAAGGTAACAAGGAAATCAGAAGCCAAATCTTCAGCCGAAGAAATTGTCTGCATCGCACCTTTATCAAGAACGTGATCTGAAGAAAACACTCCTACTATAGAATTCCCGAATTTTTTTTCAATTTCTTTCATTCCGAAGAAGATCGCAGGAAGCGTATTCTTGCCTTCAGACTCAATTAAAACATTTTCAGACGGGATTGAATAACCTAGTTCTTTAATTTGCCCAATCACGAAAAATTTTTGGGCCTCGTTAGTCACAATAAATATTTCCGAGATATCAGAAACTTCAAGGCAACGAAGTACGGTCTCCTGGAAAAGGGATGTGCTGCCAAACTTTAAAAATTGTTTAGGATACATTTCCCGGCTGAGAGGCCAGAGTCGCGTTCCTGAACCGCCTGCAAGAATTATTGATTTTATGCCTGTCATCTCCTCTAAAATTTTTATTAAAACGGATGTACTTAGAGTATCTTATTGGAAGTATATATAGATCAGTTATTAAATAAAGAGACTACGTATGCACTGAAAATACGATATTAGAGCAATATATAGAGGAAAAATCGTTAAATAATCTTTGCCCAGGAGCTGCTCGGGTAAAAAAAGCATGATTTTATAGCTCTCCGAAATTATTTGTGACTCACTTCCTATAACTCATTTCTAGAATTCACTTGCAACTCACATCTTATAACTTCATTTCTAGAATTCACTTGCAACTCGCTTCGGCTCACTCGTCATTCTTTTCGAATTTGCCTCTCCAAACCAATTAAATTTTTTACAATGGATATTTAAGGAGCATATAGTCAATATTGCTTTTTCCAAGGATAGTAGACCGCGCAAAAAAGATATTATTCAGTCATTTGATAACACTTAAGGGGGCACTTCTGAAAACAAATGACGGCACCCCGATTCCGCTTTCAAGGTTTGGTCCCAAGTACATCCTCTACATATGCCCTAAAAATTTCCGCAACGCTCCAGGCTTGGGAAATACAGCCACCAGGAGAGTAAGGGTAGTCACCGTCAAATACTTCAGAAATGGTTCCGATGCCTGCAGTTTCTAGATGCATATCAAAGCCCTGAAGGAGGGTCCGCATATCCTCAAGACTATTTTTCGAATAATTATGGACCTTCCTGTAAGCTTTAACATAGGCTCCAAGGAGCCAGGGCCAGACGGTCCCATTGTGGTAGGCTGTATCTCTGCTTACGGCGTCTCCATGATAGTGTCCTTTATATATAGGGTGATCAATCGAGAGAGTTCTAAGCCCAAAGGGAGTCAGGAGATCTTTTTCAACTCTGTCTACGATAGCTTTTTCTTTCTCAGCAGAAAGCATAGTATAAGGGAGCGCTACCGCAAAGATTTGATTAGAGCGGATTGCAGGATCTTTAACCTGGTTTCCTGCCTCGTCCTGAGAAACAATGTCAAAGAGGCAGTTAGTCTGTGGGTTCCAGAAAACATTCTCAAAATTCAAAGATACTCCGGCTGCAAGAGTCTCATACGAGGAAATATCCTTGCCGAGTAGGGGGCCCAGATTGGAGGCAATTTTCAGGGCATTATACCAGAGAGCATTTATCTCACAGGCTTTACCTGCTCTTGGGGTCACTGCCCACTCTCCGACTTTAGCATCCATCCAGGTTAGTTGAGGCCCCTGTTGAATAAGATAATCGGAGTCCATGCCGATTCCAAAGTCTGTGCCTTTACGGTAATTATCTATGATACTATCTACGGTATCCCAGACATCCGATAGAAACAGAAGGTCCTTTGTATATGCGAAATAACGGCTAACGGCATGAATAAACCAGAGTGGAGCGTCCACTGTATTGTAGATTGGTTCTCCTCCGAGCGACAGGAAAGCGTTTGGGATCAAGCCTTTCCGACAGTGATTAGCAAATTTTTTGAGGATATACTTAGCCTCCTCGAAGCGATGAGGAATCAAAAGCAGGCCAGGCAGAGAGATCATAGTATCCCGCCCCCAGTCAGCATACCAGTGATACCCCGCAATCACAGTAGTGTCACCTGAAGCGGGAGTTTTTACAATAAAAGAGTCAGTTGCTCTTAGAAGCTTAAGGGCGAAGGGTTCAGTAAGTTTTGAATTGAAAGCAAGGAGATTCTGTCGATATACTTCCCTAGTATAGAGCTCCTCAACTTGCTCGAGAGTAAAAGAAGAAATATTTCCGGTTGAAGCTGCAATAAAGAAGCGGGAAGTCCCCATTTTGAGCGTGTTTTCGAAATAACCTGGATTGAAGAGATCTTCCTGGAAGGCAAGCCCTCGTTTCTTTTCAGTATCATACTCAAAATTGTAGTACCACATAGGGTCAGGATGATACTGGAGATTGGATGAAAGCGAGAAAGTAATACCGTTAGAGCTTTTCAGTTCTACTCCCGTAAGATCAGCTTTCTGAGAAAAGGAAAGGTCTGCAGAGCGAGTAGTGAAATGAAAATTTCTTGAGTTTACCAGAGGGAAAATTCTTAGCAAAGCTCCCTCTTTTCTGGATCTGATATCATAGAGGATACAGGTTGTGTTACTGTTATGAACCATGAATACTTTTTTCTTTACGGTAAAAACATCTGGCTTATAAACCCATTGAGGAAAGGGGTCAAGTATGAATTTGGAAAGGTAATTGAAGCCCTTCGGACAAATAGTGCCTGGATATTTGTGGGTTGCGAGGTGATAAACTTCCTCATTGGTAGAAATTTCCTCATCAAGGGAAGAAAGCAGTAAAAACCTTCCTGGAGAATTTTCTGGAGCTGCTACAAGCAGTCCGTGGTAAGTCCTCGTTCCTGCACCGATGACTGTAGAGGAAGCATATCCCCCAAGCCCGTTTCCTATAATCCATTCTCTTTTTATTCCTTCTTCATATGTCGAAAAAGAATCTGCTCCAAGCCTAATCCCACTCATGTCATACTCAATTAGGATTTGATTTCTTAAATAGTTGTACGTTTGGAAAAAGAATGAAAAAGCATAAAAAAGTGAGAGAAACCTTAGCGTATAATAAGTTATAAAATTATTATAATTTTTAAGTGTAAACATAAACTATTTCAGCTGTGCAGGACATAGGAAAGTGAGAATCATGAAGCAAGACCTATTAGAAATCCTTGTGGATATCTTCAAATCATGCGGATACAATGTCACAATATCCAGCCAGTGTGACATTCTTGTGGAGAAAAACGGACATCAAGCTTATGTCAGGTGTGCCTTGCAGCCGGATTATGAAGAGATAAAAGTCTTTTCAGAAAAGATAGAAGGCTGTACAGGAATCTATGTGATGACCCAGAAAACGCCTGGGGAATTAATTAATTATGCAGCTGAACTCGGGATCCATATCTGGGACAGAGACGAGCTGGCTCTTCAGATAGGAAGGGCTGTTCTTTTAAATATGGAGCAGAAAGCTAAAACCCCTTATTCTAAGCCAGAAACTCCATCAACAAATGAAACACTGGATTCACCCAGGAAACCAATTTTTGAAATGCATGCAGAAAGCTGGAAAGCAGAGGAGGCATTCAAACAGAAACCTTACTTTAGCGGAAAGTTCATCCCACTTCAGAACCAGCCACTAAGGGCAGAAAAAACCTCTTTTGAAGCCAGGTCCCTGCCAAAGACCTACGAGGGAAGGAAAAATTCAAACGAATCGGAACAGCTTGAAATTCCTAAAGTTGACTCATACGAAACGCTTAATATACAGTCAGTGGAACCAAAGATTTCAAAAGATCAGGCGATTATCATTGCAAAGCCCTATCTCAGCAACCCTAAGGATGCAATTTTGAAATTTGTGCCCTTCTGGAAATACAGATATAATGTTGAGGCAGAAAAACGATTCAGGTCAAAGGTTCTAAGTATTGCCGGAGAAGGAAAGGGTTTTCTTAACGCGCTAAATAAATCAATGGAAGAGATGAAAATTGAAGGCTTTGGCATACCTACAAGGATCCCTGCAGTAAAGTATGAATTAAAGAAGCCGAATGTAGACCGAAAACAGGCTGAGAAGGTCCTTCTAGATTTAATTATAGAGGAGAATACACGCGAAATGCGCTTTAACAATATGGAAGGGCAAGCAATTATATATGAACAGAGGAGCATAAGCCCAAGGCCTGAAGAAATAGAGCTGGACCTGGAGCTTGTGTACATTCCCATCTGGGAAGTGAAAGGAAAACGTAATTCTCTGGAGATAAATGCTTATAATGCAAAGGTTCTGGAACACCCTATGGATGAAGATGCCGAATTCATATGAATTGAAAGTTCGGAAAAAGTATTAGAGGAAAAATATATAAAATATAAAATATATTTACATATTAGCAGAATAGTAGAATTCCTTCGAAAAGGAATAAGTATCCTGCTCTTCCAGATGTTCCTGTGAAAAATTATTCTTCAGGGTAAAAAGCGACAATTCCATAAACATTATATGTGCAGATGCAAGAATATATAACGTTTGGAAATTATCTGTAAGCTGTAACGGATGGCATCTTGCAAAAATTAAAGTAGAGAAGCATTTAAAAAAATATTTGAAGTAAAAAAGAGGTGCGTAAATGATCGAAGTAACAGATAAAGCTGCTTCAGAACTTAAAATACTGATAGAACAGGAAGGGAAACCTGAACTTGCCCTCAGAATCTTTGTTGCCGGGGTTGCCTGCAGCGGTATTCAGTATGGACTTGCCTTTGATGATGAAGTAAAGGAAGAAGATGTAACGATGGAAAGCAATGGAATCAAACTCGTTATGGCAAAAGATATTGAAAAAAGCTTCTCCGAAGGCAGCGTTGACTTTATTGAAGATGAAAACGGGAAAGGATTCCTTATCCGCAACCCCACAGCCGGTGGATGCGGCACATGTGGCGGCGGATGTCATTAAAGATAAAGTAAGCCGCGCTAGGGGTATGAAAACCCGAACCTGAAGAAGCAAACGAAATCTAAAAACAAAGGAGAAGTGAATCTATGTTTCCAGGAATGGGAGGCGTGGGAGGCCGGGGAGGAATGAACCCGGCTAAAATGAAACAGATGATGAAGCAGATGGGGATTGATGTCAAAGAGCTCAAGGATGTTCAAGAAGTAATTATAAGGACCGCAGACTCTAATATAGTTATAGAGAATGCAAATGTCACTATAATGAAAGTCCAGGGTTCGGATACATATCAGATTGTAGGTGACGTAAAAGAAGTCCCGAAAGAACTGGAAATTCCCGCAGACGATATAAAACTTGTAATGGAGCAGACAGGTGTCTCTGAAGAAGATGCCCGGAAAGCCCTTAAAAGCTCAAACGGAGATCTGGCAGAAGCCATTGTGGCACTTTCTTCTGCCTGATTTTTTTAATTTTCAAATTTTAATAGTACTACTTCAGTACTTCATTTAAAATACTTCACTTTAGAGTATTTATATTAAATATCTTCATTCTGAGAATCCCCTTCTAAGTCTTTTTTCAGTATCGTAATTTCAGTACATCTGACTTTCGGCAGGTAATTATTTTTTCCGTAATATTTCTAATGATAGCGTTTTTGCTGGAAAACACATTATCTCTGATACTAAGGAATGACGAAAATATAATTTCAATATTTCTGTCACCGATATTGTCCTTGATGGTTATTTGGGGGAATGGAATTATAGAGCCATTCCCAAAGTGAAAACTTGAAGTTGTTTTTTAACCATTCCTAAACATTATTGCAAAAATGGTTCGTTGCTATATATGTCTGAGATTAGGGTCATATAGTTACGAGGCCAAATAATGCAACTACTCAATGAGGTCAAAGTGGATTCTATTGCAACAATTACAGGCGTGACTATA